>Ga0209808_1000361_pt1 | contig 22584 bp, 20 predicted proteins | sample GraSoiAngelo_157_FD_186171 | JGI IMG/M metagenome (GOLD analysis project Ga0209808, IMG submission 186171) | Grasslands soil microbial communities from the Angelo Coastal Reserve, California, USA - 14_1009_16_20cm (SPAdes) (version 2) | ecosystem: Environmental > Terrestrial > Soil > Grasslands ... | reverse complement strand
GGCCGAATACGATCTAGGCGCTTCCTTCTTCGAGGCCGAGGCAGGGACCTTCAAGTCGAAGATCCGGCACAAGTTCAGGAGAGGAATGGCCAATCAACATGCGCTCCTCCGCAACCACAATGTTCTGTTCAACAAAGCCTACGGAAAATACGGGACTCTGGTCTATCCATTCGAGTTCTTCACACACATCATCTCGCCCCTTCTTCTCGTCATAGCAGTATCCTTCCTGACCGCACTCGCAGTAACGAACCCGGCTGCCTTACCTATCGCTGTTTTGGTATCGGGGCTATCGGCTTTGCCCAGTCTCGTAATCATGCAGAGGTTGATGGACAAGTACAGTAGCAAGGACTTGGAGGGAGTTCGTGGTACAGGGTCTTGGCTACTGGCCGCGGCAGCATTCCTCCTCTTCCAGTTCGCCCTTTTGGCAAGTCTGATCAGGCTCATTGTCAAGGGGCCAGTCGTCAAATGGGGACAGATTTCCGAGACTAGAACATCAACTGCATCGATTACAGCAAAATGACAGGACTGACGAACGCGGATACGAGCCAGGGTGACAACCGAGACGGCTGCCCACTCTGCAAGATTGCGCAGAGAGAAGTACTGGAGGAGTATCCAAGATGGAGGCTAGCACGCACCAAGACGATGAAGGGTCACAGGGAACGACTCATGCTCTTCCACAGAGAACACCTGAAGACTCTCGACGAGCAGTCGATAGGAGAGGCCTATCTTCTGCTAATGGGAATCGGCTCCAGATTTTTCTCATACGTTACGGAGTGGGCAATCTTCGAACCCGTATACGCGACAGTACCGAACCATTGGCACAGAGTAGCCTCCGATCTGGACACTAAAGCCGACGACTACAAACAAATCCTCAAGACTCCTAGAACGATAATCGACAGTGAGAGAGGCTCCATCCATAGAGCTGATCCCATCGAACAGATTACTGAGGAATCCAAGTCAAAAGAAAGCTGAGCATCGAAGATTTTGACCCGGTCGGCTACCTCAGGCCGCTCTTTCCATGTTCACGGGTTCGAGACGAGGACGTCTCCAGAGGAGAAAATTCCTCCATTTGGATGAGCTACGGCGAGAGCTGAATCAAGAATCTTTCCGTCAAAGTCACTCGAACCTTCAAAGCCCAAGAGCTGGAGAAGAGTTGGGGCTAGATCTAAGAGACCAGCGTCCAGGCGGAGCCCTTGTTTCACGTTGGGACCCGCCAGAGCCCAGAATCCCTCCCTTGTGTGAATAGAGGAGAAATGGGGAGACAGGCTCCATAGTTTGCCCGTGCCGAGTCTTGGGCTGATCTGTATTTTTTCATCGCCCGAGTATAGTTCAACGCAAAGATCCGGGGCCTCGTCCTGGAATGGGCCTTTGAATGTGTCTTCGCGCAGGTGAAATATGGGGCGCACCTTTTCTCCAGTGGTTGGATCGATTAGCTGCCCCATCATGTTGATGAGTTTGTCACGAAGCTCCGACTGAGCCACGTCTCCGTTCTGGTTTGTTATGTAGAAGTGGGCCTGGTGCCCACCCGTTGAGAAGCATTTTGTCTCGTCCCAGCTGATATTGTCTATCAGGTTTTGGAGAACTCTGTCTATCGACCCTGAAAGGGTTAGACGTTTGCTTATGAAACTGGGTGAGATCTTGTAGACTCTGGCTATGGTCTCTGGAGAAAGATTCCTGAGGAGCCAAGACCGGAACCTTGTTAGAACTTCTCCGCTCTGCTTCACATGATTATTCGTTTTCAACATGCCATTTTCCGCCAAGTACTCGTTGACGTACAGGGCAGCTGATGCCGGTGCAGACCCATGGTCTGACAAGAGGAGGAGATTCGTGTCAGCGGTGGCGAACTGGCGAAGTTCTTGGACAGCATGATCCATTTTCACGTACCAGTCGCGCAGAACATTCCGGTACGGTGAGTTCTGATCGTCCATGTATCGCCAAAAGTCGTGGTGCACAAGATCTATACCCTGGAAGGTCATCATGAAGACGTCAGGGTGGAACCATCCTAAGAGTGCCTTGGCTGCTTCCAGACACTTTGTGTGAAGCCTGTCTACCTGGGGTAGGTAGGCTTCTTCGCCCCCCTTGAGGTCCGAGGGCTTTGTTACCGGGACATCGATTTCGTACCCGCCGACTGCCTTATCCAGTCTCTTCATCAGAGTCTTTGGATATGCCCACGCAGCCCTCGTTGGCACTGGAAACCCGCATACCATGAACCCGTTTACAGGATATGCCGGATAAGTTCCTGGCACATTGAACACACCCACCTTCAGTCCACGGTTTGAGCAGATGTCCCAGAAGCAACCCAGGTCAGGAGTAGTTCTCCCATGTTTTAGTTTCCTGTCACGTCCAATGTAGCTGAAGCCGAACAGGCCTATCTTAGCAGGGTTCTTTCCTGTGGCAAAACACTGCCACGCAGGGACACTTTCCGGTGGTACTATTGACTTGAGAACGCCGTAGGCTCCGTGATCCATTATGGATCGGAGGTTTGGTAAAGTGTCTTTCCATTTCTCTATGAGGACGGGAGAAGCAGAGTCGATCCCGATAACCATCGCTTTCATTTCTGTCGGCCTATTACCTGTTGATGGGCCTGCCTTCCGTTGAGGACCTTATCGATCTCGTGGAGCATTTTTTCCCATACTATCCTGGGCGGGTCCGTAGTAGTGATTCGCGTGAGATGAAACTGTTCCGCAATGTCGTTGTACAACCATTTTTCCTTTCGTATGAAGCCTTCCGAGTGTTCCGGCCTATTTGCGAGGATTCTATCCTCGGGTGCATCGAGGAGGAACGACACATCGGCCTTCGGGACGAGTTGGACAACAAGGTTTTCGAGAGGAACGTGGACGCCGTTGTCGCGGAATCCTACAAGCGTGTCGTAGATGTAGCGATCACATACTGTGCTGTACCCAAGTAGGGTTCGGATCTTAATTCCTCCTACGAGAATAGGGCAGTATACGAAGATGATGTAAAGCGCCCAGAGCACGCGAACAGGCCTAGTTCTGTCCAGATCGTTAGGGAGGATGCGAAGAACCTTTGCGGCTCGTCTCACGATGAATCCGAATGGGTCAAGGATATCTTGGTGTCTGAGGTATGAGAATCTATGTCCTGAACTATTGAGTAGATAGTAGCATCTTCCTGCATTTGTGGACTTTCCCGTGCCGTGGGTCCCGCTGAGAGTTACGATAACCGTCTTTGCTACCAAACCATGCCTCTACCTCCGGATCGGACTGCGGCGCTGAGAAAGTCCAAGACTACTAGAGCTGGTGCGACTGTGCAGTCAAGAGAACTCTTCCATCGTCCCTGAGCAGCTTCCCGAACTGCCTTCAACATGAAGATGATAAAGAGGGCACGGTTGGGTATTCGGTAGGGAAGAACTAGCCGATCCTTACTAAGAAACTTGAGCCTGTCGGGTCCGAATCTTGCCGCGCTCTCATCCCGTAGTCTTGTGAAGCTCGGGTTGTCGACTTCACAAGCCAGGAGGAACCGTTGAATGCATCCTAGATAGAAGAGGAATGCGTCACAAATGTTGGCTTCTTCCACTTTGTCTAGAACCTTCTCGGGTGCAGAGTTCTGGGCGAGTTTGAGGAAGTCGATAATGTCTGATAGTTTGATGAAGTTGTGCCGGAATATGGCATGTATTACTCTTATCAGAACTCTGTCTTCGTTCGAGGTCGTCCAGATTTCTTTTCCCGCCATCACTTCCTTCCTGCGGTCTTGCAAGACTTTTTCCGGGTCGAGGTACACTTCACCCAGCTGGCTGATCGTAGGATAAAGCTCAAAATCGTGAGCATAGCCGGGGAGGAAACAGCTGAACTTGCCGAGTAGTTTATCGCAATGGGTTAGGGCTTGAGTTCTCGCCTTAAACTTTCCCACTAGTAGAGCACGGGCTCTTTCCATCTCGGCCTGTCGAGGAACTAGAAAGTCAATATCGTGACCAACATCCGGTAGCGAATCGAACGACTTGATCACAACGTGAGATATGCCACTTCTCTCGAAAACCTCGCTCATCTCATCTTGTAGCCTGAACGCCTCGTCAACACCAGCCTTCTCGTCCTCGATGTCCTTGGAAGAGAGTCCCAGGAGGTGGGCGAACCTCAGCAGCACCTTATTCTTTCTGGCCAGCTTGAGCAGCTGGTTGGAAGTCTCTGGTGGAGGAGTTCCTTCCTTCAATAATGATCTTGCGAGCTGAAGTGAAATCCTCTCTCTTCTTGCAGTCTTGACTCCTCCTATCTCTTCAAGGAAAGTCAACTTTGTCCAATCACAGGGTCCTGCAGAAGGGTATCACATGAAACTGTAGTGCTTCCAGTGGCTGGACTGCAGGCTGGAAAGACAGTCCTATGCTCCTTATAGATTGTACGGACACCATGGAAGATCGGTCACAAGTAATGACTGGCTAAAGCGATATTTATCCAATTCCGCGACGAGAATATTGAGCGCTCAACATGTATCTGTAGCTATACTATTGTCTCCTCTGGTTGCCGACCGGGCTGGGTCGAGGGGAAAAATTGCCTGTCCTGGGGCGCGTAGCCACTCCAGCCTTTGGCACGATTCTACGAGCAGGGGGCTTCCCCACGTGGTAACACGGATAATTTCTATTGCCGAAAAATCACTGTTGGCGATCCGCTGCGGAGGGCTTTCTGGATCTCTTGTATTCCCCTCTTGGTCAAGAGATCGTTTTCAATAAGATCCTCAAGAGTTCCAGCTTTAAGCAGCCTTTCAATCATTTTTCCTGTAACCAGTTTTCCCCATTTCCAGGGAATGAGTTCCGACCCAAACGCGTTGAGAAGCCCGATCTTCAAGTCAGAGAGAACCTTGTTGCTACCATTCCCTTTAGCCTCTACCTCCAGCTCGTAAAGGCTGACATTCCGTTGCTGAAAGTGATATGTCACACAATCGGAAGCTAGCTCGGCCAGATCGGCTCCTGCTTCTGGCGTTGATGATACATTCTTAGTGTGGCGTTCCGTCTCCCGGTCCTGCAAGATCCGGAGACCGATGCTCTTCAGGGTCTCAACTGGATTTGTAGTGTCCAAGTGCTGATATGCTGAGAGCGTAATACCGGTAGCTGAGAGTTCGGCATGAATCCTATCGAGCGATTCATGCGACCAAGCAAGTTCCAGTTCTGCCCTTTCGTTACGCTTCCACTGTAGGAGCCCGGGGCTGCGTTTCACCGTGATGAGCCATCCATCTTCTCTCTTCCTAAGTCGTAGATTGATCCTCTTTCGTGCAAGTGAACCTGAGGCAGTTTCGAAATAAATGTCGTGGAGCTGGAAATTTCCTGCAGGTCTTAGAGAATAGCCGTTCAGTAAATCGAGTGTTGAGACCCGTTGGGTGGTTGCCTTGGGGTCTGTGGAATCGATCATGAGAACGATTTCTTTTTCAACCTTTGACATGTTTCAGAACCATGGCCTATTCCTTCATTTGTACCGTTTCGGCTATTTCAAGAGACGTATCTCGTTCTCGGCGAAGATTGTTCGCGAGACTATTTTCCACAGATCTTGTTCACGGTTCCACTCAGCCAGCGGTCCTATCTCGTGCCTGAGAGGATCCTCACCTGCAGGTTGGGTCCGGGTCCTAGGGTTTCGCCTTGGGGACGGATTGGGTTAGCGGTTGTCGCGTGTGTGTTCCGAGGCCCCTTGGCAGAGTTCTCCAGACCTTACGATGAATCTCCTCAGGGGTTTCTCTTCCATCCATGACTACAGCCCCTAGTTTTCGCCCGAGGTCGTCGTACAGGCCTAAGCGCTGAGTGTAATCCGAGAGGCTGGGAAGGTCCTGCTTTCGCTTGAACGCAACATCAGCATCAACCATGATGAGGAAAGAACATCTCGGCCTCGGTAGTAATCTTAGAAGCTTGAAACCTAATCTGAATGGAGTTGCATCCTCGTTCATTCCAGCAATCCCATCAACAAGCATGTCTAGAACGTACCTGTCGGAGATTACAGTCAAGCCAAGTAGCATGGGGAGGAGGACTTTCGGGCTAGCCTTGACGAGGTTGTCGATCTGCGTTGCTAGGCACCACAGCGAATTCAGGTGTGATGCTCTCGGAATCCGGGTCTGGACGATGTAGACCCCACCCTTTACATGGACCTTGGCATAGCCAAGCCGTCGAAGAAGTACGAGGAGGGGAAAAGACAGCAGGGGGCGCCATCGACACCGTATAGTCACGAACCGCGTGCCGGAGTTTCTGAAGCTCTCTTGTAAGAGACCGATCTGGGTGGACTTCCCGCTCCCGTCTACTCCGGAGAATGCTACAAGAGACCCCCGACTCAGAAATCGTTCAGCCCCAACCGCTCGGGTCTCTAACTAGGGAGACGCTCTGTAGTGAAGCCGCCGCTTCCGTACCCCGTGACAAGTTCGGCTTGCAGCTCCATTCCTGGAGCGCCGCCCTTTGGTGAGACGATAGTGGCATTCGAGTTCGCGCTCCACTTGGCAAGCGCCCTGTACTGCCACCAGTCTGCCATTTCGCCAAGTGTCATGATGTCGCACTGAGGATCCGAGGCAAAGTTCTCAAGAAGCCTCTGATAATCGTGAATATTCTCTTTCATCGCGAGCTCGTAGTCTGGATGCACGAGAAGGATACATGGTCCGCCGAGACCCCGTAGCCATATGGATAAGCGCACCAGTAGTTCCACCGCAGCTGACGGTTCGAGTCCAGCGACCCTGATTAGCTGGTGGTCTTGGGGCAGTGAAATTGGAATCTCCAATGTGTCAGTTATTTCGAAGGGAAAGACCGTGCCGACTCCATGTGGGCGGAGGGATGTCGGGGATAGGATCTCCCACGATGGGCAGGAGGAATCATACGAGTAGCCGGCCTTCGCCGTTGCTGAAGCTAGGTCTACGTTGTGTTGCAGAAGCGGGGATCGAAATCCGCGCACCTCTTTACCTGTCAACTTTTCCAGTCCCTGTTTGCATTCCAGCAGCCGTCGGACCTTCTCTTCAGGACCGAGGAATATGAGTCTCCCGTCATGCCCTGTATCGTGGGCACCAATTTCTCCGTTCTCTGTCAGACTGTCTAGCGATCCGGGTGGCAACGGATAGCGGGCGCTCGGAACGTTCCAGGTGGACCGGATTCCCAGATTTCTTTCTATATCCATGAGTCTGGGAGCTCCCGTTTCAAGACCGGCCTTGGTCTCGACGTCATGAGTCACGACCAGGGCGTAGGATTTTCCACGCTTCCAGAAAGCAATCCGAGGAATGGGACCCGAGGACATCACTAAGCTGGCCAAGAATATTGTCCGAAGGCACTCAACAGGGCCCAGCTTGTCTATCGCGAGCTCGCCCGTTCCCTTAGAGGATCGGAACGATCGGTCTCGAACGAATCGTGGTATTGACTGGTATGAGAAAGGAAGTTTGGTCGCCAGCCAGAATTTTCTGCTCGGCTTGTCTTCGAATCCATGGAAGACTCTTCTAACATATTCGCCGACTAGGTCTACTGCGAGCAGATAGATCTTTGTTCCGCGGATTCTCGAAAGGATCGAGAGGTCTCCGGCCCGTAGGACGGGATCGAGATTCGATCCAGAGAATTCGTAAACTTCTGTTCTCAGCGAAACTTCAACGTCACGTGCCGCAGGGAGAGTGATCGATGCCTCCTTCGAGTTCAATGTCAATCCATGGTCTAGGGCAATCTTCTCGGCCGTCTCTGTCCCAGTTGGCGAGACGATGACCGTAGCATCTCTTGCCTGAGCTATCTGGTTGCCAGTTGTGAAGATTTTATGCTGCTCATCCGTCCCTGGCCCTGTCTGCCAGGGTATCTTCCAGAACTCCGCAAAAGCAGTCAAGATCTTCGAGTGGACGGGATCAGCGGTTTGGATGACGATGGGTCGATAATGAGACACTAGTGTCAATTTTAGTGTCTGGCTCCGAGTCGAAGTAGGACTATTGGCCCGACTATTTGCTGCCAGTCTTTCAAGGGGGATATGTGAGAGTATGCCTCTTTCTTCGCGTACGAATAAACTTTGGACACTGGTCGCTCGATGAATCTGTAGCCTAACGTCAGGACCTTGTAGTGGAGGTAGTATTCCAGCTCGTATCCGTTCAGCCAGTCCTGCCAGATGTTGATCCGAGGATCCTCCAGTATCGCGGCTCGATAGGCTCTGAAGCCGTTAGTGACTTCGGTACAACGGACGCCCGTGAGGAACGTCCAAACAAAAGGGAACAGTCGTGTGAAGATTCTTCTAAAGAAAGGAGTTCTCTCGCCCTTCCCTCCAGGGAGGAATCTCGATCCCTGTACGTAGTCAAATCCGTTCTTGGATATGGGTTCAGTCAATCGAGGGATTTCTCTGGGATCGTCCTTACCATTGCCTGCCATTATGACGATCAGATCGAATCCTTGAGAGAGCGCATACCGGTAGCCTCTCTTGATTGCAAAGCCTATTCCATTTCTCGTTGGATTCTCGATAATCGTGACCGGAACTTGGGTTTTTCGTCGAGATTCGTCTATCTCTCTCAGAATCGTTTCATCGGGGGCGTCTACGACAAGGCAGATTTCGTCGACGGAGTCAAGATTGAATTTTTCCATCACAGTTCCAATCTTGCCGATTTCTCGAAAGACCGGAATTATTGCAAGGCGTCTCATTGACTCGGTCTAACTCTACGACTAGGCGAGTGGCCATTTGGTTCGCTGGGTGCGGGTCTGGAGCCCACTACTCTGGCAGGAACGCCTAGAGCGATGGCGTTGTCAGGTATGTTCTTTGTGACGACTGAGCCTGCTCCTATCAGAGCGTTTTCACCGATCTGTACCCCGGGGTTTATTGTGCTTCCCGCGCCTATTGATGCGTGCTTCTTGACTCTTGTATTGAGCAGGGTCCATTCTCCGTGAGCTCTCGGGTGTTTGTCGTTGGTGAATGTGACGTTAGGTGCGATAAAGACATCGTTCTCTATTACTACTCCCGTTGGGATGAAGACGAAGGGTCGAATTTTGCAATTGTCCCCAATCGTAACCCCCTCCTCAATGTACACGTAAGAGTCGATCTTCGTATTTTTCCCGATCTTACAACCGTACAGATTCACTTGGTCATAGACGCGCGAGTCGCGGCCTATTGCTACCTTTTTGATCACAGAGTATTTTGAGGGTTTCATCTGACCGGTATCGCCGGGATTATGGGAAGCTGGATTGGGACAGTACGGTCTTGGAACATTGACTCACGTGAAGCCTCCAAGAGGGAGACTACTCTGGCACCCAGGATTCCGTCAGAATGGTTCGAATATGGGGTCGCATTCTGGTTATTGCGGATACAGTCATAGAAATGGCGTATCTCAGTTCCAAGAGTGTTGCTTGGAGAGACGGGGATCTGTTGTCGGCCGCTCGAGAGTTCGAGCTCGAGCTTTTGATCGACACAGTCAAGACGAGCCATTCCTTTGCTTCCAAGGGCTGTAACCTCTCTTCGCTTATCGCGATCGAGCCAGCTGATTTCGACGTGAGCAAGTAGGCCGCTCTTGTAATCTGCGGTTATGAAAGCAACCTCTTCATTCTGCTTTGTCCTATATCCTCGTCCCTTGCACGCGATCCTGTCGGGCCACGCTTCGAGCAGATAGTTGCAAATGTCGAAGGGGTGGGGAGCGAGATCGGTTATCACCTCTCTCTGTAGCTGAGGATTCATGAGGGCTGTCCATCTCAGACGCAAGTAATACACCTCTCCCAGGACTCCCTCGGCAAGAACGCGCCTCAGTTCGCGGACGCCATTGTTGAACCTGTGAATGTGTCCGACGCAGAGAACTGCCTTGTTCTCATTGGCAAGCCTTACGAGCTCGTAAGCTTCCTCAGTCCTTAATGTCAAAGGTTTCTCGACGAGTACGTGCTTGCCTTGCCTAAGGAATGCGGAGGCTACCTCGAAGTGCGTGCTGTTTGGAGTGCAGATGTGCACTCCTGTTACAGAGGGGTCTGTTGCGAGAGCGTGGTAATCTGTTCGGTAGTCAAGACCCGGGCCAAATTCCTGTCGGCACTGGGCGAGAGATTCCGGAAAGTTGTCGACAATCGAATGGAGCCGGCTCGAACCGGTAGTTCGACCAACCTCGAGCGTTTCACGTATTACCTTCTTTCCCCAATAGCCGCCGCCAATCACGGATATGCGCAAAGGATTCATTCTTGATGGAGCCACGCTTAGTTTGAAAACTTCAGATGCGCTGTTTCAAGACTCGGCCAGACTCGGACAGATGATCTTTGCATGTTGCCGGCGTCGGCAAAGATATCTCGTTCTTGCCTCGTCATTCCACACCCGCGATTATTGTTGTCCAGTGTCTGCCTCGACTCTTATACTTCATGGTGAGGAGAAATATTCTGAAATAAATGCATGTCTGAAGATATGCTTGGATACAGCACAGGTTCCGAGGAGTCGAGAACTCACGTTTCACAGTTGGCGAAACCGGCGACCGTAGCCCGATACCCACTTGGGCTAAGTCCGACTCGTCTCCTCCCTCGTCATCCGGCTGAGTATTAGGCTGGCCTCGTTTCTAACTGTGGAACTCGTGTCCACTACAACAAGACCTTGAGAGGGCTGGCCATATAGCACTAGGGAATTGTTTGGAGATTCTACAATGCAGGGTAGCGCAAGAAGATCCTCCTCCCCGTCAACGAGAATCACAGCGTCGTCATCCTTCATGGCTCTTTTGATAGCCTCCCAGGATTCGAGGGTGATGACTCCGGCCGGGTTCTTCACATGGTAAGTCGTCTTTGGCTCTAGATTGAACGTGGCTGTTGGTTTTCGCATCGATATGTGATCAATTATTCTGAGATCCACTCTGATCCCAGCTGCATAGGTTTCTCGCGAGACTACGTCTCCGACTCCAACGACTTTTCGTGGATGGAGTCGGCCGATGATAGAATTCAATTCTGGCATTGTCTTGGGTGGGTCTCCTAGAATCAGTTTCCCAAACGGCTCCTTCAATCTCTCGAGATCACCCTGGTTCGGTCGAAGCTGGATCATCTAATCTCCCTGAGACGGCGAGTCAACATTGATCACTGCAGGTCCACTACCTACAAGAATGTTGACAACAACTAGCTCACGGTCTTTTCTTGGATTCAGATCTCTATGAACTAGCCCAGCTGGAATGTGAAAGAAGTCTCCAACATTCAAGTCGGCTATTTCCTGTCTTCTAAGAAAATACTCGAGCTGAAGTCGACCTGAGACGATGAACCCGTAGAGTTGGCGAGTCCCATGATGATGCCATCCGGAGACGACTCCAGGAGCGACCTTTGACTGCGAGACGATAGCAGTCTCCGATTCGAACGCCTTTTTTCTAACGATTCCTTCAGTCGAATCCCCGGCTCCTAATTCAGAGCCTCGAACGACCTCGATGCGAGACATGGTTCACTCGTTATTAGAGTGCTACTAAGACCTAGCTTCACCCCGCAACCTCAAACATTTGAAAGTTGGCAAGAGCGACCATGATATCTACCTCCCTACGAGAAGATTTGGTGAGGAATGTGCAGCCGATAGATCTTCGAATTGCCGATCTTGGTCAGGTGAAACTAGCTTATGTTGAAGCTGGCAGCGGCGAACCGGTAGTATTTGTTCATGGAATACCAACCGATTATCGTGCTTGGAACAGCCAGATTGGACCCTTCTCTGGCAAGTATCATGTGATCGCTTACAGTCGACGCCTCGCCCAGCCGAATCAGAATGCCATGGACTATGAGAAGAGCGCGGTCGAAAACAATTCCGCAGATCTTGTTCGTTTGATCGAAGAACTCGGGATTTCCCCCGTTCATTTGGTAGGCCACTCCTATGGCGCGTTCGCCTCCGCATTCTGCGCATCAACCAACCCAGAATTGATTCGGACTCTCACGCTGATCGAACCGGCCGTCTCAACTATTCTATTGAAGAATTTGAGGAGCAAGTCAGAATTCTTAGCCCTATTCCTCGCACATCCTTTTGTAGCCATCTCGGCCGCCAAGTTTCAGCGAAACTCATTGGACCCCTCACTGAAGGCATTTCGCCAGGGGGATTTCGATGCCGCGCTCAGATACAATCTTGACGGCATAATGAATCGACATGGAGCATTCGAAAAGTTTCCTGAACCAGTGCGCACAATGGTAAAGGAGAACGAGAGAACTGTCGGAGAACTAATGGCTGAAGTCCCAGTGTTTGGCAGAGAAGAAGCGTCCAAGATATCAGCGCCAACACTTCTGATCCACGGAACCGAAAGCCCGGCGGTACTGCACGTTATCGTCGACCGTCTTGGAAAGGCGATTCCCAAAAGCGAAGTCTCAATGATCTCCGGTGCCGCACACTTCCCGCACTTCGAAAAACCCCAGGAATTCAATCAACTAGTGCTAGGTTTTCTCTCGAAGCACTCATCCTATTGACGAGGACCGAATCTTAGGGCCATTCAGTTGGACGTTTACCTCGTCGATGGCACCTACGAGCTGTTTCGCCACTTCTACGCTATGCCTCCCCATTCGAACGAGCAAGGTGAGGAGGTTGCCGCAACACGCGGAGTGTTGGGAAGCATTGCTGGGATGCTTGAGTCGGGAGTTACGCACATAGGGGTCGCGACAGACCATGTCATCGAGTCCTTCCGCAATGATTTATGGCCAGGGTACAAGACGAGCGAGGGTATAGATCCTCGCCTACTTTCACAGTTCCCGTTACTTGAGGAGGCACTCGAAGCCATAGGGGTCGTGGTCTGGCCTATGGTCGAATTAGAAGCCGACGACGCTCTCGCCGGTGCAGCGTTGTCGCTCAGTAGAATCTCTGCAGTGTCGCGAGTTTACATCTGCACCCCCGACAAGGACTTGGCACAGTGCGTGAGAGACGATCGTGTAGTACAGCTTGATCGTCGAGCGCGACAAGTGCGGAATGAAGCTGGGGTCCATGAAAAGTTCGGCGTTTCGCCAATCTCCATTCCTGACTATCTCGCTCTTGTTGGCGACAGTGCGGATGGATATCCCGGTCTCACAGGCTGGGGTGACAAGTCTGCTGGAGCGGTTATCGGTTTCTATGGTCACTTGGAAGCTGTTCCTAGTTCAGCTCTGGACTGGAAGGTTACGGTTCGGAGAGCTGACCATCTCGCTCAGACTCTCCAACAAGACTTCAAGCTCGCGTTGCTATTCCGAGATCTCGCCACCCTGCGAACGAAAGAACCGAAGATCCGCTCAGCGAACGAGCTTCGTTGGCGTGGACCTAACCCTAGCTTTGCCGCCATGTCCAAGAGACTGGACGATCTCCAACTAGTCAACCGGGTCGCCGACATTGCCGCTAAACGGCAAGCCGAGAGGCGAAGTCCAGATCCTCGATGACAGGCCTAATGACGTTCATGTAAAGATCACGGAAGCTGTTGCATCGAGAAGTTTGCACACGCCACATTCGAGGTAGGGAAGTGAAGTGATTATTCATAGCAAAGGATGATACGCGGGCCCCAATCTGCTGTGATGACCATTGAACGATGTTGTCTTTCCACCGAAAGTCCCTCTACAAAGTGATTACAATCATTGGTCTCGGCTACTTCCTAACATATGCCACTATCCAATTTGTGGCTGACTGGCTTGGCGGAACGATACCCTTCTTCGACTATTACCATGTACCCTTCATCGTTCTCTTCCTCCTCTCCATCTTTCTAGTATGGACCCGGCCAAGAATAGGCTATTTGCTGAGCATAATCGTCGGGCTTGTTGCTGTCGCAATTTTCACTCCATTTACTTTTGTAAAGGGGCTTTCCAGCCCCGCGGACACTGGACTCTTCGTTTACGTGATGACCATCTTCCCATTGATGCTTGCCGCAGTATCATATTCAGCAATGGGTCTCCTAGAAATGCGGAAACCAGCACGAGCCAGCTCCCTAACGTTCTCAATACTCCGCCGCGCAATCGCTGTTCTAGTCCTAGGATTCATAATAGGAGGATCCACCATGGGCGCTTTGGCAGCTGGAACAGAAAACCAGCTTCTCTCGTCCGCTGGAACCTCCGCCGACATCACCATTCCTCGAGGCGCTGGAACGCCCGGTAGCACTGGCTACCTGCCGGCCAATTTCACCACAACCGCCGGCAAGACTGTCACATGGGCGAACAAGGATAGTACACCACATACCGCAACCAGCACTACTGGCTTATTCGACTCGGGAATCCTGAACCCCGGACAGACATTTTCCCACACGTTTCCTCAAACAGGCGTCTACAGTTACTACTGTACGCTGCATTCTTGGATGAAGGGAAACGTCACAGTCAAAGCCTGACTGGACAATGAAACTTGTCGAAGTCGATTGTCTCAAGGCATCTCAGAAAGACCGCGAAAAAATCAATTCTTGACAAGGTAGTCTATTCTAACTACGGGTCGGTTTAACAGCGGGCGGCTACTCTTCCACGGCCCCTCCCCGTTTCCCTTAGGTGTTTGCGGAGGGTATAGGAAGGATCGGAATCACGCTTCGCGATGTAGGAGTCAAAGTCCAATTGCTCAGAAAGCTTCTTCCCAGCCTGAATCGTATCGGCCTGTCGCCGCTCGACTTTGCAGATGGACGTTGCAGCCTCCAGCACTTTTTCGATTGCACTTGATGGCACGAAGAGTACGCCGTCATCGTCAGCAAAGACCACATCATCATGGTCAACGGTGAAACGGTCCCACTGAGCTGAAGAAAGATCTTGGGACGATCTCTGATCGAGGCGACGGGGACCCGCAGGGTAAGACCCGTAGCTGAACACGGGAAAGCCGATACGTACGAGCTCGTGCGTGTCCCTATGATAGCCCCTCACCACCAAACCCGCCAAACCTGACGCTTGGGCCTCTAGAACAGTGAGATCACCTATGCAACTCTCATCACCTCGACTCTCGTTGTCCACAACCAGCACGTCTCCTGGCAGGGCTTTCTTCATAACCTCGAGGAAAGTGTCTACGCTGCCTCTATGACGAGCGGGCAATACCCGACCAGCAACGCGCATACCCTGCACCACCGGACGGATCCCGAATGGCGCCACTCGCAACGGGACCTTAGCCCGCAGACATGCGTCTGCTATGAGAGGTGTAGAGAGGTCGGAAAAGGCCGTTGCCAGCAGTGTGTTGCTCATCATCGTTCATCGTTTCCTACAGTTCTCATCAAGTAGAACCGTATAGATTCCAGAACGCAGTGGCGTCGCGCAGGGTGACAAGAGTATACAAGAGCCATGCCATTAGCGCTACGACTCCGACGGCTGTTAGTCCCACGGTAAACAGTATCAGAGCCGGCTCTAATATTATGAATAGTGTGCCGAAGAGCCAGAAGAGTGCTCCTCTCTGCATGCTTGCACGTTTCTTAGCACTGCTCAGCTTCAGCACTCCTACTCGGTAGTAGTAGAGTCCTGACAGACTGAATGTTAGGATAGTTAGAACTATGATTGTCAGGGTGAGCTGGAATAGGGTCGGGTCAATCCGCCCCGAGGAGTATTGTGGGTAGAGGAAGAAGAGCAGGAAGGTGAAGACGGCAATTGTCGACCCCACAAGGGTCCCAGCACGGTTCACGTTGGCGGCTGCAAGGTCAAGGTCCAACCACCTATCTTCCTTACTCTCTGACACTTGACTCATACCTTCCTAGAATTGGCTCAAAGCACAAGGGCCACTATTTAGAGGCTTGAAAAATTGCCAGGGCTTTGCAAGTCTATTCTAGTAATCTTCGATTTCGCGTTTCATGCGCGCTAGCAGATCCACCGCGTTATCCGCGTAGCCGCCGATCCACCGGTCATGCAGTTCTTTGATGGGGAGCGGGTTGATGTAGTTCCAGCGAAGACGCCCCTCTCGCTTCACGATAACTAGGTCCGCTTTCTCGAGAGCACATAGGTGTTGCATCACCGTGCATCTGTCTAAATGCTTGAAGTGCTCTACCAACTCGCCGGTTGTTCTGCTTCTAGCTTTGAGCAGGTCTAGTATTTCTCGTCTTCGAGAGTTGCCCAGCGCTTTGAAGATCAAATCGTACCTCTCTTTCTGTGGCATGCTAACGGCTCCTCTGGGGGACGCATGTGCGAGAGTTCAAAGTCGACCGTTAGGTCGTGCACAAAGTGTTATAAAGATATAACATGTCGCTGGGTTCTGAGATGGCTATGGAGATGGACTTGAAGTTTACCGTTCAGACAAAGATCCAGAAACCGGTAAGAGAAGTATTCGATGCTGTATACAACCCAAAGAAGCTCAGCAAGTACTTCACAACCGGCGGAGCCGACGGTCCGTTAGACGAGGGAAAAACCGTGATCTGGAGCTTCAACGATAATGGGAACAAAATCTCTTCCTTCCCAGTGAAGGTGAAGAAGGTGGTGCGGAACAAGCTGATCCAGTTATCATGGGAGGCTAGCGAAGGGGTCTACGACCCGAAGACTGGCTCAATGCCGACCGGCGCTGGCTACGACACTCTCGTCGAGGTTAGCTTCGAGCCTCTCAACGCGAACGAGACGCTCGTGAAGATCTTAGAGGGGAAGTGGAGGTCTACAGAGGGCGGTCTGCAAGGCTCATACCAGAACTGCCAGGGTTGGGCTCACATGAGCATGTGTCTCAAAGCCTACTTGGAATACGGCATAAACCTACGAAAAGGATCCGTATGAAAAATCTCGAATTCGCAAAGACCAGATGTATAACAGTCACATTATTCGAGGATACCTGTCGTGACCCCAAAGAAATAGCGCACGACGAGAAACCTAGAGTCTGCGTATCTCGCGCAGGTCTTCACATCTTCGAGCGAGGGGATTGTCATTTTGACGCGTTTCATCGCGTTCGGCTTTAAATAGTATCCGAACATCGTATTCGGGTACAAGAAACCAAGGACCATGAGCGAACTGTTCATAATGGCGGATGCGAAGCAATTCATCAAAGGCGACACCCGAAGGAATCCTCGCGCGTTCCGGAATCCTATTCTGTCACAGAAGAAGCGGCAGCATTTCTTCCCGGTCGCTTGCAGTCTATTCATTCCCTCTCGTGTCGGCGACGAGGAACTTCGAGATACTCTACTCGCTCCAACGGGTTTTTCGGGGCAACCGAACCCCGCAGCGAGAGGCTCACGAATAGCTGGGCATGGAAGCGTGAGTCAGCGAGACTCGCATGTGTTGACTTGTGTTCGCTAGCACGTCAAAGTAGGTAGGGGTATCGAAATCAGCAATTGCACCGCTAAAGTTTGCCTAGTGCTGGCTTGTAAACGGCCGGATTATAGCCCAGCAAGTTGTCTAGGGCTAGCTGGGTGTTCCGATCGAACGATAGCGAATTGTGAGAGGTTGAGCAAAAGAAATGGGGAGGAGTAGACGGAGTCTCGCAATCTTTCTACTAGCCAGTCTCGCCATTTCTGGAGTTGCTCTCTTTTCTCGATCCTATCAGGCCCACGGGGTGGATCTATCATCAGCTCCTCTCATGGGTGGTTGGGGAGGTGTGCGGCTCAAGGATGTGACGCAGAACTTTACGGGTCCTTCTTCGATCGTCTTCCGAGGCGAGAGAGCGAGTAATTTCGAACAGATAGCTATCAGAGAGTCCCAGCTAGGCTTCAACGCGATCAGGGCTTCCTTCGCACCTTACTGCTCTGTCCAGTACGGCTTGAGCAACTCGTCACCACCGGATTTCATGGGAAACTATACTCAGGGAGAGCTTGCCAGAGCGCTCAGCATAGTTGAATACTTCAACATGTGGATAATAGTCGACTATCATGGATATGCGGAGTTTACCAACTCCACAATGATAAATTGCTGGCTGAGCTTCTGGTTTGGCCCTAATAGAGCAAGTGGTCCGACAGGCGTTGTTGGGGCATTCAAGGATGAATATTCTCGAATTGTCTGGGAGCCCCTCAATGAGCCCGACTCCGGATCGTTTCCTGTTAACACAACGCCATGGTGTATTCAAAACCCTGTGCAGTGCGAGACGAACATGACAACATACGCCTCCGAGCAGTATCAGTCCTGGCTCAACAAGGACAGGCGCATGGGCGACACCCACTGGGTTGTGGCCCAGAACCTCTGTAGCTATGCATGCGATCTGGATCGAACTCAGGCATATCTTGACTATCCGAAATTGAACGACACAGCACAACGCGTGTACGAGAGCCTCCACACCTACGTGTACTACCCGAAAATGGTAGAACACGTCGCCTACGATGCAAACAACAACACAAAATTTGACTTCGGCGATACTGCAATAGTCGGATTCATCGATGACAACACTCCACTATCAAGCGACTCAAAGTTGAAGTTTGTCAATGCAACCACGAAAGTTGGTGAAACATGGAGCAGAGGCAAGGCTGTCATCTACGATGTTAACAACGACAACATATTTGACACTGGCGATATTCCTGTAACCGGCAACGTTCCGCCGTTAGGAACAATGCTAAAGTCGGATCCTCTAATCAGGTTTGTCGAAAGTGACGCGAACGGAGTCTGGGACGGTTGGAACAACTCGACAGGCGATACCGCGGCCAGACAGGACTATCTGAACATGTTGAACGAGACTTCGCGCTTGGGATGGCCGGTTCTAAACACTGAGGGCGGCGCTTTCTGTGGGTCGATGTGTCCCTATGTTGCTCCAGGAGCGGCTGGATACTCATCTGTCAGTCTCCGGTACATTCAAGACATACTCTCGTACGAAGATAGTAATGTTCCTAGAATCGGACAGATGCTATGGGCTGCAGCTTCGTGGACGAGTACTCCGAATGGGGGAGTATATGGCGCGCTCAATCCCGGCCAGTGGGGAACAATAATCACCTCGGGAACATTCACCACTATACCGATCACCCACGATGTCGCGGTAACCGGCTTCGATGTCGGTGACACAACAATTCGTGCAGGCGCGAAGGCCTTGGTAGGTGTCGGTGTCAGAAACGCGGGTGAGATAGGTGAGAAAGACTTCAACGTCACGCTGAGCAGTAACAATACAATCATCGGGCAGCAGACCGTACCGAGTCTTCCCATCGAGGCAGTTCTGTCCTTATCCTTTACCTGGAACACGAGCCAGGTTCGGCCGGGGAACTACGTTCTGACGGTTGTTGCCGGGCCAGTGAAAGGACAAGCGATCTCAGACAACACCCGGACAATCGGGGTCTCGGTCATCGATGGGAGGGAAAGTCTGCCCTCGAATGGGTTCGCGGGACTATTCTTGCCATCGGTCTCTGCCGCAATAATCATTGCCGCCCTTGTAGGAGGCCTCACGATGGTCCTGCGGCGAAAGGCCGCCTAACCTCTCCCGACGCATTAGTATAGATGGGCCTATGCGGGGTGTGGTTACCCGTGATCTAGAGGTTTGATCATACAGCTCTGAAGCCGTGCGCGGAGTGCTCGTTAGAACACTAACGAGGACATTCACTAGCTTTCGGCTTCCATATCGTCATTAGTGTTCGACTTTGGTGCGGTCGAGGTATCTGTGGACTTAGTACTCAAATATTTCTCCGGGACCCATACACTTGGCAGGAAGGGTCAGGCATAGTGAAGCTAACAAGAAAGAAGCTCGGATTTCTAGTCCTATCCGTTGCTCTTCTCACACTCACATTCACTTTGCCCCTCAGAATTTTGGGAGCATCGTCAGGGACGGGCGACAACCCGGTGCAGATTACGAGGACTGGTTGTCCGTCTGCTCAGAACTGTTCGTTTGGTAATTATCCTACGGAGAGTAGCTTCGCTCTTCCTTTTACGCAGCAGAAGATCTTCCAGAACCCGCGTCCGAGCAGTCAGCAGGACTTTTACGTGTTCTACGCGACCAACGTGTCGCTTGCCGGGAGCGGTTGCACCAGTAATGGAGCTGTCACTAATCTCTGCTATGAGTGCGTGTACGCCTACAGCCCTGACGGAGTCGGATGGAGGGTCAACCAGACTATTGGCTCAGGTCCTGCTGGCGTCGGCAACTTCTACATTAACTGTTCAGCAGCCTACTTCGATGACGCTGCGAACAATCAGCTGATAGTCTATGTTGTGGCAGCCCGGAACGCGGCCTCGGTCAATACGAACCATAACATCGAGTTCGTCATAGGCACGGTTTCCGACTCGGCGAACGCGGTGAGCTGGGGCAGTGTTCAGATCGTAAGCAGTTCATCCTCGACCCAGAACTTTCAATATCCGGTGATACAGGTGGATCCGAACGGGTATCCTCAGATAGCCTATTCCTGGGTTGACACTTCGGTCAACCGTCAGACAGTGGACCTCTGTAGTAGTCAGACGGCGCATCCGACCGTCAATCCGTCGTGGACTTGTAGCGGCGGGCTCAACAGCTCGCTCTTCAACGCTCAGACACAGGCAGGCCAGGCGGCCGGCTCCTTCATGCCGCAGCTTCAGCCTGTGCCTGGTCACAGTGTTCTGGTTCTTCAAGGCCCGTGCAGTAGTATCGCTACCTCGGGTTGTGCCCAGGCAGTTTCTCTCACAGAGAGCGCTACGCTGGTCGACTGGAGTGGTACAACGCAGACTTTCAAGCCCACTGGAACATTCGTGTATCCCGGGTTATCCGCGTCTGACCGTCGTTCTAGTACGGTGGAGGCCGCTACGGGCACTTTCTACCTGGCCTATCTTAATGGTACAGACAGTCATTACTGGACCCGTTACATGGCGAAACCCTACACTGCCTGGTCGAACCCGAATATTATTACCAGCGACGGGGGAGAAGGGCGGATTCTTCTACTCTCGGGGACTGGGACTCCCGAGACGCTGGTCTTCATCTTAGCCACCGACCAGCCGAAGACGGTTGGTGGAGGCGGAGGTAGCGGCACCTGTGGGTCATGTGCTTCGATCAACATGTACGTCAACACGACTAGGACCGCGACAGCATGGTCGTCCGCGACGACGCTCTACTCGAACACGACGTGGGCGGCTACCTGGGCTAATGTTCCCTGGACTGTCAACACCAGTACTAATAGCAAGATGCCTATCATGTGGGAGCAGCATGTCTGCGGCTACCTCACAAACGTTCCCTGCACAACGCATCCTGAAGAGATGTGGTTCGACCAGCACACTCTCTATACTCCCTCTAGCTCCCAGCTCAAGGCCAGCTTCTCATATACGCCGACCACGCCGACCACAGGCCAGACTGTAACGTTCACGGCCACGGCCTCTGGAGGCACCTCTCCCTATTCCTACAGTTGGAACTTTGGGGATGGAATGACTGGGACGGGATCGTCTACAACCCACACCTACTCGTCCCCTGGCACATTCAACGTCGCTCTGACCGTGAAGGACAGCGGGTCGCCCCAACAAACAGCGAACTCTCAAAAAACCGTCACAGTTACAAGTCAGCCGCTGCCTCTGACCGTCAGCTTCGCCTTCAACCCGCCCTCGCCGGAAGCAGGGCAACAAGTAACATTTACCGCGTCAGCTAGTGGTGGAACATCCCCGTATACCTTCAGCTGGAATTTCGAGGACGCCGGTACAGCAACGGTCAATCCCGCAACGCATACGTACTCATCATCGGGATCGTTCGTTGTTACCGTCACGGCAAAAGATGCCACCGGTGCGTCCGCATCCTCAAGCCAAACAGTAACCGTCGCTGCCGCATTTGGTGTTAGTTTCACAATTAGCCCCGCTTCACCGGAGGCTAATCTCGTCGAGTCCTTCACGGCCACCACGACGGGCGGGGTCGGCCCTGACAGCTTCCGCTGGGACTTCGGCGATGGGGGAGCATCCACGGCCAACCCTGCGTCGCACACCTACACCACATCTGGCTCGTTCACTGTCGTAGTCACAGTAACCGATTCTAACGGAGCGAAGGCCACATCAAGCCAGACCATCAATCTTGCCAGTGCCCTGACGGTAAGTTTCACCGCGAAGCCTTCCTCTCCAACGGTGAACCAGGCTGTGACATTTACAGCGACAACTTCTGGCGGGGTTGGGAGTGTGCGTTACAGTTGGAGCTTTGGTGACGGTAGCGCATCAACTACCAACCCGGCGAGCCACGCCTACTCAACTTCGGGTTCGTTCAAAGTAACTGTGACAGCCACTGACGCTAATGGAGCGAAGGCAATGTCAAGTCAGACGATCACAGTAGCGGCGATACTAGGTGCCCGCTTCACATACTCACCTTCTTCGCCTCAAGTGGGCCAGCAGGTAACGTTGACCGGATCGGTCAGTGGTGGAACCGGACCGTATACGTTCAGTTGGGCTTTCGGAGACGGGTCTACTGGATCCGGACAATCTACGACCCACACCTATTCATCGCCAGGAATCTTCACCTTGACCTTGACGGTCAAGGACAGTAGCTCATCCCAACAGACGGCTACCTCGCAACAGTCAGCCACCGTCACCAGTCCCCCTCCACTGACAGCTAGGTTCAGCTTTACACCTTCCACGCCGCAGACCGGGCAACAGATCACCTTCACAGTCTCCGCAAGCGGTGGAACAACTCCCTATTCTTACAGTTGGATGTTCGGGGACGGCTCGAGTGGTACTGGTTCTACTGTGACACATGCCTACGCCTCAGCGGGAACGTTTACTCTTGTCCTGACGGTGAAGGATGGCGGGTCGCCGCAACAGACTGTGACCTCTCAACAGTCCGTGACTGTCACCAGCCCGCCTCCGCCGCCCCTGTCAGCTAGCTTCACTTTCAAACCCTCCTCACCTGACGCCGGACAAGCCGTCTCATTCATTGGCTCCGCGTCCGGAGGAGTTTCGCCCTACAGTTATTCCTGGAGTTTTGGAGACGGCGGAACCGCATCAGGAAGCCTAGTCAGCCACACGTTCCAGTCGGCAGGAAC
>Ga0209808_1000360_pt1 | contig 22605 bp, 20 predicted proteins | sample GraSoiAngelo_157_FD_186171 | JGI IMG/M metagenome (GOLD analysis project Ga0209808, IMG submission 186171) | Grasslands soil microbial communities from the Angelo Coastal Reserve, California, USA - 14_1009_16_20cm (SPAdes) (version 2) | ecosystem: Environmental > Terrestrial > Soil > Grasslands ... | reverse complement strand
ACCCGAGTGAGTTACCCCTGGACTCGGGTGCCAAAGGGTCTCCCACCGCTGGACCTCGTGCAGGTACGCCTTCTTCCGCTGGCCGACTTCTTTATGGGCCTGATGTGGTCGCGGCCCGGTGGCCTGTCGCTGCGCACCACGTGGGTTACGCCGGCAACATTGTGGTTGTCGACAGCCGTTGTGCTTCTGGTCGGGCTTCCCGGAGTGGCCGCGATCGCCTACGGTATCGCGACAGGCCAGGTTCTCATGCTCTTCGCGGGACTGGTCGCCGCCGCCCTTGGCACTGGCGCCGGCGCGGTTGCGACCTACGGCATCCGGCAACGCCGCCTCGCCCCTGCCGCTCGGCGCTGAAGCCTACTGCGCCGGGCGTCTATCTCACGAGCGCCGGCGCTGCTTGATAGGTCGGTGGCAAAGGCGTGCCCACCTGGGCTGAATCGACCTCGACGATGTCAGGCTTTAGCGGGCCGAGCACACCCAGGACCTCGTCTTGTTCGGTCTTGCCGACTTTGAACTGGTTCAAGGTCGCTACGAGATCCGTGACGAGGGCGTCGAACTCGCCCGTCGTGACACCCATCCCCGCGTGGGCCTCCTTCATGCCCCGCCCGGTATAGGTGCACGGTCCTCCAGCAGCTTCGCAGACCTGATCGATCAGCATCTTCGTCAGCCGGCCCAGGTCCGTTCTGGCGAACTTCTGATTGATCCGATCATCACGGGCGACGCGATCTCTGAAATCCTTGACCACCGCTGTAATCGAATCGATCCCACCGAGACGCTCGTACAGCGAATTGTCCATGCTCCCACTCCTCCCGATTGACAGCCTCTTGCGGCCGGCACCGCGCCAGCCCCCGATATGCCGACTATTGGGCGTCAGGCTCGCGATGTCAATAGCCCGGCGTTCGAGGTGCTAACTTTTAGGGGACCCAATTGCGGTTCGCACTGCGTTCGAGACGGCGGTAAGGAGGGAGTTCATGAGAAAACCTACGCTTGCGTTGCTGGCGTCGATGGCCGTCGTGCTGATATCTACGACCGGCGCTTTTGCTCAGACATCAAGCCGTGTCAGCGTCGGCAGCCCGGCGGGCAATACTCCGCAGAACCATCAGAACGAGCCGGCGGTTGCCCTGGATGCGAACTCGCCGAATGTCCTCGTGGCAGGGTCGAATGACTTTGTCGACGAGCAGGCCTGCCCTCAGCCACTCGCCGTAAACCGTGGGACATGTTTGGACCGAGCCACCGGGGTCGGTGTATCCGGTGTTTATTTCTCGTTCGACTCGGGTCACAACTGGACGCAACCCACCTACACGGGTTGGACCACCGCCGACTGCGATCCGCTGACCCCCTGTAAAGGTCACCCCGGTGCCATCCACACCTTGCCCTGGTACTACGAGAACCAGCTCGTCTCTTTTGGCGATCCGGCCGTGGCCGTCGGGCCCGTTCCTGGCAGCGACGGGACGTTCTCGTGGGGCAATGGAGAGCGCGTCTACTACGCGAACCTGACGACCGCCTTCAGCACCCAGGTCGAGTTCTCCTTCCCCAACCCTGTCTTCAACGGATTCGTTGGTATCGCCGCCTCTCGCCTGGACAACCCCACGCCGGCGACCATCCTCGCCAAGAGCAGCTGGCAGCCGCCGGTGATCGTGACGAGTGCGCAGGGACAGACGTCCTTCTATGACAAGGAGCAGATCTGGGCTGACAACGCCGCCTCGAGCCCGTTCTTTGGGCATACCTACATCTGCGCCAACGATTTCCGAAGCAATGGCAGTCACAAGAACGGCAACTCCCCGGTGCCGATGCAAGTCCTCTCGTCGGCGGACGGCGGGAGTAGTTGGACGAAGCGGATGGTCACCTCGGCGACGACCAACGGCCGCGGACCCAATGATTTCGGCTACAGCGGATGCACGATCAGGACCGACAACGCTGGGGTCGTCTACCTTTTCGCGGAGCGGTTCGCGAACCCGGCGCTAACGGGACTTCCGACGCACAGCGTGCAAGTGATGTTCAAGTCGTTCGACGCCGGTCTGCACTGGACCGCGCCCACCGTGATCGCCAACGTGACCGACCCCTGCTACTTCATCGATCCGGTCGAGGGCCGCTGCGTGATGGACGGTTACGCCGGTGCGCGAACCGATCTTGCCGCCTCACCGAGTGTGTCGATTGCCAACGGCGCTCCAACCGGAGCCGGAGCCACCAACGAGATCGTCGACGCCTGGGCCGATGCTCCGGTGCTGAATGGCGAAGTCGCTGACTTCATCTATTCGACGAACGGAGGGGCATCCTGGAGCACCCCGACCGCCGTTTCACGGGCAGGTGATCGGCCCCTGTACGCGGCGCCGGCCATCGCGCCCGATGGTTCGCGCGCGTACGTGATCTATGAAGCGGATATGGCGCCGTGGGCTGGCGCCGACTTCCACACGCCGCGACCGTACCATGGCGTGTTTGTCAGTTCGGCTCTCGGATCAAATGGGGCTCCGACTGGATGGACGACCGTGTTCAATGAGCTGCCGGGCGACCTCCTCGCGACCTACCCGGGCCACGATCTGTATCAGGAGCGTGTGGGCGATTACGTCTACGCGGCCGCGTCCGACAGCTACGGGGTCGGCGTCTGGGCCTCTGCGGCGAATGCCGCTGTATGCTCGGCGATCCAGGATTACCGCGAGCGCTCCTTCGCCGCGGGACACCGAGTTCTCCCTGGAGCACCATGGCCGCTGGCAGAGTGCCCGCCGAACTTCGGCAACACCGACATCCAGTCTGTTTCGACAGGCTAGGTTCGTTCGACACGTTGGGAAAGGGCGTTCGGCTCGCCCTTTCCCACCCAGCCGAGCTCAGCCGGTCAGGTCAGGCCTGGCCTAGAACGCGATGTTGCGTCCTTCCATGATGAGCCGCGCCCATCCTTTGGGGTCCAGCCAGGAACCGCCGACAGCATCGACCTCAGCTTGCGAGACCCCACGGGCCTCGGCGCAACCCTTTCAGACATGGATTCTGATCTTGTTGTCGCGTGCGAAATCCAGCACCTCCGTGAGTGGCGGCACGCCTTTGCCATGTACGGTACCGGCAACCCCGGTGCGGATCAGGTCTGTCGAATCTCCGGCGAGAACCATCCGAACCTCGATGCCGGCCTGCTTGGCTCCGCGAGCAAGATGAAATGGGATGGTCGCCTTCGTCGGGTCGGTTGTTCCCCACGTTGTCGAGATCGTCAAGACCGCTTCCATGCTGCACCTCCCGGACGTCTTGACAGGTTCCCCATACTAACCCTGTTTGATCCGCGAAGAATCCCGCGTTTCATTGCTCGCGATGCTGCCGGGGGCCACCGGGCGCTCAAGCTTTACTAATCCGACGACTCGCCGGTTCCCAAACCGCTTGATCGTGGGCGAAAACGATTCGTGCGGGATCGAGTTTTTGGAGCCGCTCGACCCACGGCCGGTACGGCAACGCGGCATCGTCAACGGATTTCTCCTGTTGCGCCCGCCAGGCTAGCTGGTCGGTGGTGTAATCGAACGCTGAGTCGTGCGCCTGGCCGGCAAGGACAACCGTCCCGTCAGCGGCACGAACCGCGATTGCCTGGTGGCCGTCCGTGTGCCCCGGAGTTGGGATGACAAGAACGTCCGGCAGGATCTCCGTCTCGCCTTCCATTTCATGGTAGAGGGCACCGTTGAAGTCAACGAGGCTGGGCAGCGTGTAGTCTGTGTCGCTGCGAGCCTGCTGCAATTCGCACGACTGGACGAAGATCGGACGGCCGGCGAGGGCCGGGTTCCCGCCGCAGTGATCGAAGTGTAGGTGACAGTTCGCGACCCACCGGACGTCATCCAGGACAATCCCCGCCAGGAGCAGCGCGTCGGGTAGTGGCCGCCGGACCGGCCGATAATGCGTATCGACGGCGGCATCCCCCTGCCCCAGGCCGGTATCGAAGAGCAGCACACCGGCTGAGTGCGGGACCGCATAGCCAAGGACGCACTCGACGCGAGGCTTGCCGGTGCCGGTCTCACCCCCCGGCCGCACGAAGTAGCCGAAATCGATCCGCCGGATGCTCCCGACGATCGGGGTCATCGGCCCACAGTAGCAGCAGCGACAGCCAGCGCCGGCCATCACGTAACTCTCCGGCTGGCTCCCGGCGCCCGTGGTCTGCGGATGGCTCTCAGGGCCTCGGGTTGGCTGTAGCTCCGGACTTCTCAAAGAGGTCAATAGCCCGTAGCGGATTCGAACCGCTGATTTCTGCCTTGAGAGGGCAGCGTCCTGGACCAGCTAGACGAACGGGCCTTGGGGGCTCGGAGGCGACCCTTATTATAGGTAGGCGAAAATTCAGCACCGGAGGATGCGATCGTGATTTACGATCCGACCGGCGTCAATTACGTGATGAACACGCTCCAGGCCGCGAGTTACCTGGGCGTCCCCTCGGACCTGATCGATGACATGGTGAGCAAGCACCAGATTCCATTCACCAAGGTGGGCGAACGTGTGGTCTTTTCCAAGGCTGCCCTGGACTACTGGATCTACGCGAAGTCCATGGAGAACCTTCGAGACGATCTTCCGAACCTGGGCTTCCAGGGTCGCAAGGCCGGCTGATCCGTGCGTCTCGGCCGTCTGCTCCGGGCCGCTGCTCTCTTTCTCGCGCTGGCTGCCGTCGCCCAAGAGCTAAGCAAGCCGGAGGGCCAGCGAAGCTGGCACGGTCGGGTTGCCGGCGTCCCGTATGACTTCCGCTTTCCGACCCTGAAGCGGTTCAAGGAAAGCTACTGGAATCCCGACGACGACCGTGTCTTTACCGACCGGGTGGTGGGCATCGGATGGGCCGTGAACTTCGCGCAGTTGCTGCCACGGTTGCAGGAGGGATACCGCCGGCTCGCCGAGCGCACCGGCGCCTCGTCGTGACGGTCCGGTAACGTCCGCTTCCGTCGGGTGACAGCCTTTCCGCCACTCAGCGTTCTATTAACGTGCCCGCGGCCAGCCATCGCCCCTGCTCAACGATCCGTGGCCGCATTTCCCTAGGCGGAACGGTCGGATGAGCGGACTTCAAGAGTTCCTGACGCCCTTCAGTCACCTCATCTTCGCGAACCGGGACAAGGTCATCGTCCTACTGGCGGCGCTTCTCGCCTGGTTCACCATCCAGCTCCTGATCACGCGCTGGCGGAACGAGCGCCTGGAACGTGACCTATCGGCCGCCAAGACGGGCGGTTCCGCTCCCAGCGGGCGGCGCTATGCGACGAGCGCGCCCGTCGAGGAAGCGCACGCCGAGGGTGGAGCGCTGCCACCAGTGAAGGGTGGTCGAACCTACGCCCGAAACCTTGGCACGGCGCTTCAAAAGGCAGGGATGTCCGGTCCGGCAATCTATTCACCACCCACGCCGGCGGGCTGGACGCCGAACACGAATCCGCAGGCCGGTCCACCGCAGCCTCAACCTGGGATGGCACCGCCCTATGCCACTCCGAACGCTCCTTGGGCCGTGCCCACCCAGCCGCCCCCAGCACCCTGGGGCTTCCCGACTGCGGCCGGGCGGCCAATGCCGGGGCCGCAACCCAACCAAGCCCCCTTCTACCAGCCGCAACCACCGCCCTCCCAGCCAATGGGTCCGCCGCAATCGCCACCGCCGGTGCCCGCCCTGTACGGACCGCCCCCGCCGTTCGGACAACCGGCCTACCCGGCGGCCTCGAGCGGACCTGCGGCCCCCGCGCCCTTCAGCGCCCCACCCGGCATCCCGACGATGCCCGGGGCCATGCCCCCCTTTGGGAGTCCAGCTGGAGTCGAGCCCACGAGCGGCGAGCCGCCTTCCCAGGACGCCGGGCGCCGGGGAAAGCCGAAACGCCGCCGATTCAATTTCAACGTTTTGGAGAACCTGGAGAAAATGGTCCAGCAGAAGGTAGAGCCCGCGCCGGCGACCGGCTGGACGCCTCCGGCACCGGCGAGCGGCGGCTCGGTCACGCCACCCCTAACCACAACCCCAGTATCGCCACCCCCGCCGACGTTGACGGGGCCATGGCAGCCGCCGGCGGTCGCGGCCGAAACGACAGCGTCACCTAAGCAAGCCACAGCAAAGGAGGAGGAGTCGCTTCCCCTGCACTTCGGCCCGCCCGAGGATGAGCAGCCGGCCGAGATCGACGCGGCTACCGATTCGGAGACGACAGCGAGTGTGGAGGATGCGCCCGAAACGGCGACCTTTGCACCCGAGGAATCCGACGTGGCGCCAGAGCCGCAGGCAGCCGTTGCGAGTGGAGGGGAGCCCGAGGCGCAGCGCAAACCGGACGCACGTCGGTCGATGCGCGCCATGATGTTCGGGGAGGAATCCAGCGGGGGCGAAAAGCCGACCGAGGCATCGACCGAGTCCGAACCGTCGTCTTCGGACTCGAGCTGGAGAACACAACCGTGGGGCCGGTCGGAAGAAGGCCCCGTTTCCACCGAAGCCGAGGAGGCCGCCGTCGAAGCCGAAGCCACGTCGGCGGCAGAGGGCGTCCCCACGGAATCGGCGGCCGCGGAAGCATACGATGCCTGGCGGCCGACGTCGCTAGCGGAAGCTGACGCTGAACCCGCACCCGCCACCGATTCTGCGGAAACACCCGGGGCCGATATTCCCGAGACGCCCGTGGCCGAGAACGGAGATCGGCCCAGCGCCGGGACGATCGTGATTATCGAGGACGACCACGCCGCCGCCAGCTATTACGCGACGCTCTTCAAGGGCAACGGCTACCACGTCGAGGTCGCCAACGACGGTGTGTCAGGCGTAGATCTCTGCACCCGGGTGCAGCCCCAGGTGATCCTGCTCGATGTCATGATGCCGCGCCAGAACGGGATCCTTGTCCTCCAGACCCTGCGCGCATCCGATGAGACGAAGAACACACCAGTCGTCGTGATGTCGAACTTCAGCGAGCCGACCTTGATCAAGCGCGCGATCCAGTTGGGTGCCCTGGAATACGTCATCAAGACCCAGGTCGAGGGCCCGGCGTTGCTAAACGCGCTGCCTCGCTGGATGAACCGCGAGAAAGCGTTCGCCGCGGCGTAACATCGATCGAGGCGACGCCGCTTATCGGGTAAGGCGCAGCGTCGCGATCTCCCACGGACGCAATGGCACTCGTATGATGCCGTCCTGAAACCCGACGTCCTCTCGGAGCTCGCCGCCCAGCGTGATCCACGCGGCGCCTGCGAGGTGGAGTATGCACCGAACCGTCGCTAGCCGTGGTTGGTCCGACGCATTCAACAGCCGCAGGTCCAACCCACTCGGGCGCGGGATGCAGGCGGTCATCTGGATACAGTCTGGTTCGAGCTCGATACCGGACGCTGGCGTTACGACCGCCGGCCCGCGACCCGGCAGGATGGGAACCAGCGCGGCCTCCGCCGCTCGCCAGACCGCCGCGCGTTCCCAATCGCCGGCGTGGAAGAAGAGACTGTAGCGGAACCGCTGTTCGCCGAGCAGCTGGGCGCCTGGAGTCTCGAGGCCAGGGCCGGCATGCCCGGTGCGGGTCGTCAGGTCGTCTCGAGATAGCCAGCCCACCCCGCGCAGCAGCGTCAGGGCCAGTTCCTGCCGGCCGCCGGCCAGCAGTTCGTACTCGTGCAGGCCGTCGGTGATTACGGCGAGGCCAACGCGACCATCACTCGCGTCCACAAAGGACCACATCGGATAGGTCGGCAGCTCCAGCTCGGGTGAGCCGGGGTCTCGGCGCGCAGCCAGCACCGGCCGGCGTGTTACGTCGAAGGGAGTATCGGCGGCCGACTGTGTCACGGAAAAGGGGAGAGGAAAATGGACGCGGAGCCGATGGTCGGTCGCCCGGTTTATCACCTCCAGCTCGATGTCGAGCCGGGGCGACTCAGCCTCGAGCGATAGGGCAAGTCGAACCGGCAGCGTGGTCTCGGCATCGGCACGACGTCGGCGGTCCTTGCTGAGCCCGCTGGGGACCACATAGTCGAACCGTGCCTCGAGGCGGGCGCGAAGCGGGCCCGATTCGCTGATGGTGCTGGAGAAATTGCGAACTGGGCCCGGTGGCGTGCCGGCCGGGGTCGGCGAGAAGTTGTACTCATCCCCGGCATCGCCCTCGTCGACCAGCCGGTGCAGGGCCGGGTAACGCGTACCCGTTTGTCGGTCGACCACGGTGAAGGTGCCGTCCGGGCTCAGCTCGCAGGTCAGGAGCGCGTTTTCGAGGCGCATGGAACGGGCGATGGCCGAGATGCCAGGATCGCCGCCGGCGAGCAAACCAACCGAGCAGCCGGAAATCACTGGCGTTCTGATCAGACTGCCGCCCACCTCGACCAGCCCGGCTCGCGGGAACGCGCTCGGATTCCAGGCCTGGCCATCGCCAGCCAGCTGGGGAAGCGCGCGCTCGAGAACGCTGCTGGCGATCGTCAGGGCGTCGACACTCCGTTGCCGAGACTCATCGGCGACAGCGTCAATCCCCGAACCGCACGCCGTGTCGTGGGCAGCGTTTTGCAACAGCAAGGTCCAGGCCCGCTCCAGGTCCGCGGCGGCATCGACCCGGCTAAGGGCGGCGATCGGCTCCGCCACTCGCTCCAGCATCCGGGTTGCCTGCGCATACACCTGTTTCTCGCCAACCCGGACGGAGAGCGTCCCCATCAGCACGTTGGCTCGCGCCGAGGAGCGGAGTTCCCCACGCCAGAGGGGCCACTCGTGCTCCGGCAGCGTGGCGAGGTAATCGTCAAGCCGTGCGAGTCGGATCTGCGTCCCGTTCAGCCGTCCGCTGGCGCCGCGAACCGCGGCGCTCAGCGCCCGTTGGGGAAGGACGTGGTCGTTGCCGTTCATCAACAAGACATCGGCGCCTGGATGAAACGGCTCGATGGCCCGGAGCGCGGCGGCGATCCGGGTCGCCAGACCGTCGGCTTCTGTCGGCAGGTCCACGCCGTGCGAGTAGGAGTTGCCCATGTAGGCGGTCAGAATCTGACTACCATCCGGTGCTTCCCACATAAAAGCGACCCGGTCGATCGCCAGTGGCACGCCGCGCCAGACGGCAGCATGCCGAAATCCGAGCTGCCGGTAGAGCTGCGGCATCTGGGCCGCGTGGCCGAACGAGTCGGGAAGATAGCCAACCCGCATCGAACCGCCGTGCGCATCGGCCGACGCGATGCCTCGCTGTAAATCGCGAATCAGGGTTTCGCCAGAGACCAGGAACTCATCGGGAAGTGTGTACCAGGGTCCGACCTGGATCTGGCCGCGAGCAACAGCGCGCTCGAGCCGCGGCTTGGCATCCGGGCGGACCTCCAGGTAATCGTCGATGACCACAGTCTGGCCGTCCATGAGGAAGCGGAAGTCTGGGTCCGCTTCCGTCAGGGCAAGCAGCTCGTCCCAGAGGTCCACGAGCTGGGCGCGAAATGTCGCGAAAGTCTCGTACCACTCGCGGTCCCAGTGCGTGTGCGGGACGACGTAGACGGTTCTTTCTGTCAGAGCCCCGTTAGCTTAGATGCCGCCGTGCCACTTCTGGGAGCCGATGACGTGCACCCAGGTCAACCCGTTGTCCAGCTCGATCGGGTTTCCACTCGCGTCGAGGTAGACGGCCGGGACATTTGGATCCGGATGGTGCCAGGTGGCGTGAATCAGCACGCCATCGACGAAGATGTCGGCCCGGCCATCACCGGTCAGCTCGTAGGCCTCGGTGTAATAGCCGTGGAAGCTGTTTGCCGGGTTGGTGTCGAGGAAGGAGTTGACGTACTCGACGATCACGGTTTTGGCGTGGACCCGCCCGGTGCCCACATTGTTGAAGGCCCGGCCGTCCTGAGATTTGAAGTACTGCTTCGAATTGGCATCGTACTGCCAGACCGCCCCATGGTCGGGAACCGAGATCTGGGGAGCGGGATCGCCGGTGAAGTTCCCATCAGCATGCTTCGAGGCGATGTCATAGGTGGGCGCCGCCAGGTTCTGCTTGGCGGTCCACGCGGTGGCATTTGTTCCGCGCATCATCACGTTGTGCGGCGCGAAACGCGGCGGGTTTGCGCGGTAGAAGACGCCGCCGGCACCACGGGCATAGTCATTGACCATATTCGGAGACTTCCAGACCAGGCCCAGGATGTAGTCGTTCGCGCCGGAGCAATAGATCATCCCCCTGTACATCAGCTCCAGGCGGATCGTGATCAGGCGGCAGCTGCGCACCGGACCGACGAGCTCCGGAAGTGGATGCCAGTAGATGACACTCAACCGGGGGATCGAGCCTTCGCTGATGTACTCGTACACCATGTCAGCCTGCTGCATGCCGGCTTGGGGACGGGCATCACTGCTGTTTTCGACCTGGATGATGGTTGGGGCCCCCGCGCCGATCCGGGCCGCGTCGCCCTGGGACGGCACCTCGATGATCGTAGTAAAGGAGAACTTCCAGTCCGCCGCCAGTGGGTCCTGCTTGCGATTGACCGCCGTCTGCGGAATGGAAAGCTGATAGGGGTGGCTGTGGCCGAGCTTGAAGTCGAGGGTTGCTGTTTTGCCATCGCCCGACCAGCTGACCTTCTTGCTGTCGAAGGGCTTGCCGTTCAGCGTAATCGGCGTTTTTCCGCCGTCCATCGGCTGCGAGAATCCGATCTGCACGTTCCCGGCGGGCTTTAGGCTCTGCTGGCCGTCGGTCACCTTTTCGTTGTTGACCTTGACCGCCGCGATGCTGGGCGCGGGCTCCGTCTTGAAGCGGAAGCTGCTGCTCACCCCACGGCCCGACGTGTTCTTCGCATCCTTGACGGTGACGCGGTAAGAGGTGTTCGGCGCCATCTTTGGCCGGAACTGGAACTCCCTCGCGCTCACCGTCTTGAAGCCAACCAGCACAGCCGGGCTGATGCTGAATGCCTGCTGCACCGAATCCGCTTTCATGTCCTGGTTGAAGCGAAGATCGATGGTGGCCGTCCGGGGGACCGCCTGGTCGCCGTCGTTGACGTTGGCGTTGACCTCGAGCGGCGTGGTGATGATGCGAATGATGATGGCGGCCGCCACCACCAGAATCGCAATCGGTGCGAGCCACCAACGTTGGCGAAGGGTCTGCGTCCAGGTCATTGATCACTCCCTATTACGTGAACCCAGGTCAGCCCGGTGTTGAGGTCAACCGGGTTGCCGCTGGCATCGTAGTAAACCACCGGTAAGTCGCGATTAGGATGCTTCCAGGTCGCGTGGATCATCCCACCGTCTGAATAGATGTCGGCGGTGCCTTCGCCAGCCAGCTCGTAGTACTCCGTGTTATAGGTGCCGTGCACTCCGGTATTCGCCGGGTTCCGATCGATGTAGGAGGTCACGCGCTCGATGATCAAGTTCTTCGCGTGCACCTGTCCGGTGCCGACGTTGGTGAAGGGTACGCCATCCTGCCACTTCAGGTACTCGTGTCGGTTGGCATCGTACCGCCAGATGGCGCTGTGCTGTCTGATGGTGACGCTGGTCGCGGGAACCGCGCCGGGCAGCGCCACGTCGGGGTGTGCGGCGGCGACGTCGTAATTCAGCGTACCCAGGTTGGCTGCCGCCGTATGTGCGGTGACCTGGTCCGGCCGGGCGATCACATTGTGTGGCGCGTAGCGGTCGGAGGCCCGATACATGTAGGCGTACATGTAGGCGTAGTCGTAGACCACGTTCGGCCATTTCCACACCTGCCCGAGTACGTAGTTGTTGGCGCCGGAACAATAGATCATCCCCCGATACATCTGCTCCAGCTGGACCGTGATCAGGCGGCAGCTCCGTACCGGACCGATCAGGCTCGACGGCGGATGCCAGTAAATCGCGGAAAGTCTCGGGATGCCGAACTCGCTGATGTACTCGTAGACCATATCCGCCTGCTGCATTCCCGTCTGGGGACGGACCGTGGGCTGCGAGCTGTTCTCAATCTGAATGATGATGGGAGCGCTCGACGCACCGATCCGCGCGGTCGACCCAGCGGATGGCACCTGCACCATGGTGGTGAAGCTGAGCTTCCAATCGGTCACCGCGGTGTCCCGCATGCGATTGGTCGCGGTTTTCGGCACCAGTAGGGTATGGGTTCGACTGTGGCTGAGTGAAAGGGGAACGTTCGCCGTCAGGCCGTACTTGTCCCAGCTGATGGTCTTGAGATCTAGCTGGGCGCCGTCGAGGAGCAACGCGGTCCGGGCGGCGTCCATCGGCTGCGAAAACGTGACCTTGAGGGTGCCGTGCAGCGTGACCGCCTGCTGGCCGTCGGCCAGCGCCGCATCGTTGAAGCTCGCCCCCGTCACCTTGGGTGCCGGCTCGGTATGAAATGCGACAGTGTAGTTCTCCTTGCCGAAGCCGATGCCCTTGCGGGCACCCGTGACCTGCATCCGGTAGCCGGTGTCGGGCTGGAGCTGGGCACGGAACTCGAAGGTGCGCGGGTTCTTTACCACCACCGCATAGGGCACCGATGGGATGATCTGGAAGCCGTGCTTGACGGAGGCGATATCCATGTCCTGGCTGAAGGTCAGGACGACCGCGGAACTGCGGACCACGGCCCGATCGCCGTCGGCGACGCTGGCGCTGACGGCCAACGGGGCGGTCAACGCCCGCAGGACCAGCCCGGCTGCAACCAGCAGCAGGACAATCGGAAGGACCCACCAGCGACGACGTAACGTCGCTCCCAGCCCGCCGGCGCGGGCCGCAACCTGTGGCATCAGCACAACCTCGATAGGCTCAATTCGACCGGCCGCACAGGCTATTTGACGCACAGTTGGGATTCAACTGCAACGGCTATCCGGCTTGTTGAGCCCCCCGCCTATCGGTTTTCTAGTCGGTGGATCCCCTCCCGGGGCGGGCTACGCCACCATCAACCGCGGCAAAAGCAGTTGCTGCACGTCGAAGAGGACGTCCAGCACCCGTACCGGGTCACGGGTGACGTTGCGGTTGAGCGCCCGAAGCAACTTACGGCTGAGGGGCCGGACAAAGCGGGTGATCTCGTCCATCAGCGGGGCGGGGACGGCCCCGCGCTGGTTCTCGATGATGTCTTCGATCGAGAGAAGGAAGTCGTCCACACGCTTTACGTCCGCCCGACGGCGGGCCTCCTGGTCACGCCGGTCGGCCGCCGCCTGGAACTCACGATGGATCTCGTCGATCGCGTCGCTCAGCATCTACCTGCTCCCTTCACTAACGCCAATGTACCGGGCTGACGATTCACGAAAGGTGATACATGCACTGTTACATAGTCCACAAGGCCTGTCAAGTATTTTCACTCTGAGTGCTCAGGTTCAGGCCGTCAGACCGTTCCCAGACACCTCCTGCAGCGTGTCGAGCTCGCGGACCTGGTTGAGATCCAGGCCCTGGTTGCCCAGCGATTGCAACAGATGCAGCACGTATTTCACGCCCGCCAGATTCACTCCCTTCTGACGAGTCAGGAACTGAATCACGCGAACCCGTCGGATATCGTCTTCGGAGTAGCGCCGTCGGTTCGTAGCCGTTCGCTGTGGCTTGATCAGATTCTCGCTCTCGTAAATCATCAGGGTGCGGGGATGGAGGTTGAGGATCTCGCTGGCGATGCTGGGGGTGAAAACCGCCCGCCCGGGGGCAATCGCCGGCATCCTCTTTCGTTTTCCCATATCACCCCAGCGCGGAGCATCCCCCGACCCCGCATTGCCGTAACTTTATATTCACGATATCACTTATTGCTGACTGGCGCAAGCCTTTAATTTCCCGACTCCAGATGTCTGGGGCATGCCGCGTACAGTAAGACGAAGCGATGCTGGCGATCGAGCAGTACACCCGCCGCCTTCTCAAGGACTTTCATCCGATCGTGGCGGCCAATCGGCCGCCGGTCGACCTGGCGCCCGACGCCGGCGACCGGGAACGCTTCGTGCGGGGATCCGGCGGGCTCGTCACGGGACTCTCAGGCCTTGCGCAGGCCACGGGAGCGGTGTGGGTGGCATCGGCGCGAGATGGATTCGAAGCCGAGCTCGACCCGGGGAGCGGCGGAGAACCGATGGTGGTTGAAACGGCGGATGGCGCCCGCTTCCAGGTGAGTTGGGTCAATCCGCCGCGACTCGCCTACGACCTGTACTACAACACCATTGCCAACCCGCTGCTCTGGTTCGTTCAGCATTACCTCTGGAACCTGGCGGAAGCGCCGGTGCTCGATGACAGCACGCACCGGGCCTGGAATGAGGGCTACCGGCGGGTCAACCAGCTGTTTGCCCAGCAGGTGGTGCGCGAAGCGCGGCGTGGTCGCAAGCGGCCGCTCGTGCTTTCGCACGATTACCACCTCTACCTGGTTCCAAGGTTGGTGCGCCGTGAGCTCGCCGATGCCGTGCTACAGCACTTCGTCCACATCCCCTGGCCCACACCGCAATACTGGAAGGTGTTGCCGCAATACATGCGGGACGAGATCATGGACGGCCTCCTGGCGGCCGACATCATCGGTTTGCAGACCCATTCGGATGTGCGCAACTTCTTACTCACCTGCGAAGAGAACATGGGCCTCCCGGTCGATTTTCGGCAACAGACCGCCTTCTATCGCGGCCGGACCGTATGGGTGCGTCGCTATCCCATCTCGATTGACGTCCGAGAGTTCGAGCGCAGCGCCGCCAGCCCTGGAGTCGAGCGCGCGGAGCGGGAGATCCTTCGCTGGCGCCCGGAACAGCTGATCTACCGGGTCGACCGCATGGATCTCTCGAAAAACATCGTGCGCGGGTTCTACGCCTACGAGCGCCTACTTCAAGCCCACGCCGAATGGCGGCGGCGGATCATCTTTTGGGCGATGCTGCAAAAGACGCGCCAGAATGTGCCGGAGTACCGGGAATACGCCCGCCAGGTGCTCCAGGTGGCCAGGGTGATCAATAGCCGTCTAGCGTCCGATGATTGGCAGCCCATTCGCCTCGAGCTTCGCGAGGATATGAACCGGGCGGTGGCCGGTTACAAGCAGTTCGATGTACTTCTCGTCAATCCCCTGTACGACGGCATGAACCTGGTGGCGAAAGAGGGAATCACCGTGAACCGCCGGGGCGGTGCCTTGGTGCTCTCAGAGAATGCCGGTACGCATGAGGAGCTTGGAGAATGGGCCATCACGATTAATCCATTTGATGTCGACGCAACCGCGCAGGCGCTGCAGCATGCCCTCCTGATGGACCCGGTCGAACGCCACGCCCGGGCCGAGAAAATGCGCGCGGTCGTGCAACAGAATGATGTCGCCCGCTGGATCTCGGCGCAGTTGCAAGACATCCGGGACCTGGTGGAGCCGCTGGCGGCGCGGCGCCCGGAGGTCGCGCGGGAGGAGACGCTCTCGATCGGACGCGAAGGTACGCTCTAGCGCTCAGGCCCAGAGATGGCGGGCGCCGGCAAGCTCCGGAAATTCGTTCTCGGGGATCTGGAGGCGGCTTTGCACGGCGGCCTCCATCAGAGAAAAGATGACTTTGACACCGGCGAGATTGATGCCGTGCACCGTGGTCAGTTCGCGAATCAGTCGGATCCGCTCGATGTCGCGGCGCGAGTAACGCCGGCGCTGCGTCGGGGTCCGCTCGGGGGCGATCAGATTCTCGCTTTCGTAGACGAAAAGCGTCCGGGGCTCGATGTCGAACATATCGGAGACTTCGCTGGACTTATGCGGCATTGCCAAGTGTCGCCCTCCCGGGTGGAAAGCTGTAAACAATTATAGCCCACATGTCAGGATTTGTGATAAACACCGGAAGCTACCGTCGTTTGCGGGAATTGTGGCGCCACTGTGCGCAGCGTGACAGATCGGAAAACCCTACCCATTGGTTGTGCGGGGGCGTATCACCTTAGCCCTCGTGACGCTCGCTTGAACACGTTCGAGCTTGCCGTTAGTGTCACGGCCGGACGGTGCCACCGCCGGTCCTTGCAGCATGTCGCGCATCTTACGTCAAGTCACGCTTTTTGGAGGGAGGGTTGTGCTGGGAGTGATGCTTTTCGCTCTCCTCACGCCCCCGTTTGGCTTGCGCGCCTACCTCGAGGCTCGAGCTCAGGAGCAAGCACAGGCTAGCCACGTGATCGTCAGCTTCGGCCGGCCGGCTGCCGCGATCGTCCCGTTGCCGGTAACGGCGCGGCCGTTCGCCCAGGCGCCGCGCTCACCCCTCGACGGGGTCAAGGGCAAGGGCGCCTGGCTGATGATCTTCAACGGTGATTGGAATGATCCCGATTCCGATCGGGCCGCGGCCATCGTCGATGCGGCCGTCCGGGCTGACCTCAGCCACCTGTATATAAGGATCGCCGACTCGAGATACCATTTTTACGGTACCTCGGCCCTCCAGGACCTTCTACCCATCGCTCATCAGCACGGGCTCAACATCATCGGTTGGATCGAACCGATGCTGGATGATTCGAACGCCGACACCGCCGATGCGCTGGCGGCTGCTCAGTTCGAAGAGCAGGGCCAGCGACTGGATGGGCTTGCGCTGACGATCGAGGGTAACAGCACATCCGACCCCAATGTGGGCCAGTATCTAGCGGGAATCCGCGGCGGCATCCAGGGCATGAATGGCCTCGGGGATCGCTACCTGCTGATCGCCAGCACGTTGCCCACCCCCTACGACCACCCGGGCTATGCGTACGCGACCATGTCGCGCTATTGTCAGGTCTTTGCCCCGATGGTGTACTGGCGAGCCACCGGCCTGCCCCAGTACAGCGGGGTGGGCGGTGCCCGCGCCTACGTTGCCCAGGTATTCCAACAGTTCCGTGACCCAGGGGTCAACCCGTTCAAGCGCCCGCTGACCATCACGGCGCAAGCCTATGATGCCGCACCCGAGTACGGCACCCCGGGCGCCCCACCCGGCGATGAGATCGTCACCTCGATGGATGAGACACGCGCCCAGGGCGGGATCAGCTGGTCTTATTACCGGCTGGCGAATGCGGATAATGGCGTGACCGGGGAAGAGCAACAGGCGATCACCGGCTACCCGTTCTGGCAGCGCTTTCGTACGGGAGGCATCGCGGGCACGGCGCTGATCGCGCTACCTGACCAACCGGTCGCGTATTAAGGAGAGGGGTTGAGAAACCAATGAAAAGGCTTGTTCGCCGTTTTTCTGCCTTATCGAGGCTGCGCCGCAAATGGATGCTCGTGCCCACGTTCGTGGCGCTCGCCCTTCTCGTTACCGGTGGTCTGTGGTACCTAGGACACGCCGGAGCAAATTCCGTGTGGAACCAGCCAAGTGTTCCGATCAGCGATGTGCTCGATCGCGTCGACCGCGGCGAGATCCTGGGCGCCAGCATCAGCGGTCAGCGCATCCTCTTAACCGACCAGGCCGGCCATCAATCGTGGACCATCGAAAAAGAATCGTCCATGGGATCGACCGAGCAGTACCTGCGGAATCACAACGTCAAAGTCGCGGTTCAGTCGACCGACGAAACCTCGTTCGCCACCATGCTGCCGAACCTGCTCGGACTGCTTGTCCTGCTGGCGTTGCTGTTCATCTTGCTACGACGGTCCAACCTCCTGGGCAGTCCGATGGGGGCCATGACGAAACATCTCGCCGACGCCCGTCTGGGCGACGGCGAGCAGGTGACCTTCTCCCAGGTGGTCGGTGTCGATGAAGCCAAGCACGAGCTGGAAGAGGTTGTCGAATTCCTCAAAGCTCCGAGCAATTTCGGGAAGCTGGGCGCTCGCATGCCGCGCGGCATCCTGCTCGTCGGTCCTCCGGGGACCGGAAAGACGCTTCTCTCTCGGGCGGTGGCCGGCGAGGCCAAGGTCCCCTATTTCTCGTTAAGCGGTTCGGACTTCGTCGAGATGTTCGTCGGCGTGGGCGCCGCCCGCGTCCGTGACCTCTTTCGGCACGCGAAGAAGAACTCCCCGTGCCTGGTGTTCCTTGACGAGATCGACGCACTCGGGCGCAAGCGTGGCGGTGCGCAGATCCGCACCAATGAGGAGCGTGAGCAAACCCTCAACCAGTTGCTCGTGGAGATGGACGGGTTCAATACCGACTCTGCTGTCGTCGTGATCGCGGCCACAAACCGTCCGGACGTCCTCGATCCGGCGCTGCTGCGCTCCGGCCGCTTCGATCGGCGGGTGGCGATCGACGCGCCCGACCTCAATGGCCGGCGCGCGATCCTGAGCCTCTATGCTGCCCAGAAGCCGCTGGCCGAGAACATCGACCTCGACGTGGTCGCCAGGCAGACGCCGGGCTTCACCGGTGCTGACCTTGCCAACCTCCTGAACGAGGCGGCCATCCTCGCCGCCCGGAACAAGAAAGTCGCGATTGGCAGGCAGGAGCTGGACGAGGCCAGCCTTCGCGTGATGGCCGGACCCGAGAAGCGCAGCCGGATGATCACGCCGGAGGAGAAGTCGATCATCGCCTACCATGAGGTCGGCCACGCGTTGGTGATGAAATCGATTGCGAAGAGCGACCCGGTGCACAAGGTCTCGGTGGTATCGCGCGGGCAGGCCCTGGGCGTCACCATCCAGCTCCCGTTGAAGGACCGTTACCTGACCTCGAAGTCTGAGCTGATGACCCGGATGGCGGCGGCGATGGGTGGCCGCGCGGCTGAAGAGATCATCTTCGGCGATGTCACCACCGGCGCGAAGCAGGACATCGAGCAGGCCACTAGCATCGCGCGCCAGATGGTCTGCGAGTTTGGAATGAGCGAGCGGCTCGGCCTGGTGACCTTGCACCGCCGCGGCGAGGGTGACAGCTTGTTCTTCTCCGAGTTGACCGCGGCCGATGTCGACGCGGAAGTGAAGGCGCTGACCGACACGGCGTATCGCCACGCGTACGATATCTGCCAGACTCGTCGGTCCACGCTGGTGCGAATCGCCGAGCACCTACAGATCGTGGAAACGATCGATGGCGATGAGCTCGACCGCCTGCTGTTGGAAGAGGCAATGCCTCCGGTCACGGTCATGTTGCCGAAAGTCGAGGAGTCGGCTGTCGCCGGGCGGATCGCGGCCGCCGAAGCTAATGACTGGGAGGACTCGTCCGCTGCTTCGGCTGTCGAGAGCGATGCCGAGCCGCCGCTTGCCGCGAGCTAGATAATCTCTTCGTACAGGTCGTAGACCTGTTTGAGGTCGTCTGGCGGTTTCACTCCGCCACGCTTGAGCGACTCCAGCAGCATCAGGATGTACTTGACGCCGGCCAGGTTGACGCCCTTCTCTCGGGTCAGCTGCTGGATGACCTGCAGCTTGCGCACGTTGCGTTGCGAGTAGCGCCGCCGGTTGGTGGCCGTGCGGTACGGCTCGATCAGGCCGAGGTCCTCGTACATCATCAAGGTGCGAGGATGGGTCTCGAGGATCTCTGACGCAACGCTGATGGTGTAGAGGGGCTTGTCGAGATCAAACGCCCCGGAGATGCGCGGGTCGCGATTCGGGACCAACGCTATTCCTTGACCCAATCCTGTACGCCGCGGCTGAGGCTTGCGGGCGTGGTCTCGGACTTGATCAGATAATCGAGCGCGCCTAGCTTGAGACCGCGATCGACCAACTCCTTTTCTCCGTAATTGGAGAGGATGATCACCGGGATGTTCTTGGTCACGCTATCCGAGCGCAGATTTTCCAGGACGGCAAACCCATCCATCTTGGGAAGCCGGATGTCGAGAAACACGATGTCCGGCACCTGATTCTTGGCATGGTCGAGGCCCTCTTCGCCGGACTTGGCTACGGTAACCCGGTAGCCGTCGAGCTCGAGCTTGAGCTTGTACATCTCGGCGACCGCCGGGTCATCTTCGATGAAGAGGACGTTAACGTCCTCATCGACCACGTCACTCATGTCCCCTCCTTAGCCGCCGTATCGCGAAACTCGACATCGTGCCTGTCACCTTTCCCCCCTTTCTATCGGTGGTTAGTATAACCAAGTTCACCCAGGATTCCGAAATTTGCCGATAAAAAGCCCGTGTCGGTCGGGCAAAACGCAAGTGGTACGATGGCCGTAGCTCCTGGGAGTCCCGTCCGGGGTTGGCGCGGGAGGAGCGTATTTTTCAGATGGGATATTTGCGAGGTCTCACCCATGGCGCGATCGCCGGGGTCGTGCTTGGGCTCCTGTATGCGCCCGAGTCCGGGGTCAGCATGCGGCAGCGGGTGGCGCGCCTGCTCGGTCAGGCGGAGGACATGATGGCCGCCGACAGCACAGCGGTGGCGCCGGGTTCGCCGGTTATGCCCCGCCGGCGGGGCAGCTCCGGGAACAGAAAGCAGGGCCAGGCGCCCATAGGAGGATGACGATGGATCAGACCGTGGAGAAGACGATCGACCGGTTGAGCGACCTACTCGACCGCGCGAACAAGGCGGCTCAAGACCTTGAGGTGAAAGACCGTTTAACCGATGCGGTTGCCGCCCTCCGACGGACCCGCATCACCCAGGACGAGGACGCCGGTATCGAGCGGTTTGTTACCGGGCTTCTGATCGGGGTGGCGGTCGGCTTTGGGCTGGCATTGCTGCTCGCGCCCAAGTCGGGCGAGGAGATGCGAGATGACCTGATGCAGCGCGGCATCGAGCTGCGCGACCGCGCCGGCGAGCTCGCATCCAAAATGCCGTTCGGCGACGGGGAGCAGGGCCGCACCGAAAAAGCCCCGACCGACCAGCCTGGGATCGCCTGACCCGACCGAAGCGCGAACGAGGGAAGGATTCGGCCGGACTCAGCCGTTCGCCGGCTTGCACTTGTCCGGTGGGCCAGGCGGGCAGATCGTCGGTGCCGGAGATGGGGCAGGTGATGGCGCCGGTGCCGGCGGTGGCTTCGGCGCGTTGATGACACAGTAGACGCCATCGACGGTGATCTGCGAATAACTCAGGTTGTAGGGGCTGTAGTTTGCCGGGAGCTTGCACTGGGGCCACGGCTGCGCCAGCGTTTTCGGCAGGTTTTCGGTGCCGGTCAGGAAGTAACTTTGCCCAATCTGGTGAATCCCGGCCGGAACGGCGCTGTACCACTCATCCGGTTTGCCGGCGAGTGCCTGCGTCATGAACTTGTGCCAGATGGGAGCCGCGCCGACGATTCCAGTCGAGTTGTGGCTCAGCGGCTTGTTGTCCGGGTTTCCCACCCAGACGGCGGTCGCCAGGCTGGGGGTGAAACCGACCGTCCAATTATCTTTGAAATCATTGGTGGTGCCGGTCTTGGCAGCGACGTGACGCCCAGCCAGCGTCAGGTCGCCCCCACAGCCGAAACTCATGCAACGGTTGCGGTCGTCGGACATGATGGAGGCGATGATGAAGGCGACGCCGGGGTCGACAGCGCGGTACTCCACCGTTTTTGGATCGTAGGTGTAGACCGCGCGACCCAGCCCGTCCTTGATACTCAGAATCGGGGCTTCGCGGTGCCGGACGCCGAGCGTCGCGAGGGTTGAGGCCGCGGTCGCCATATCGGCCAACCGCACCGGATAGGCACCCAGCGTCAGGCTCATCCCATAGGTGTCCACGGAGCGCGGCTTATCGCACGGCTCCCCTAAGCAGGTGAGGCCGAGACGATGCGCCATGTCGACGACTGCTGGAATACCGGTACGAAGCTCGACTTTCAAGGCCGGGATGTTGAGTGAGTTGCCCATCACCATCTTCAGCGGCAGCGTGCCGTGGAAGCGCCGATCGTAGTTTTGGGGGATGTACTTGGCGAATCCGCTGGCGTAGCCCGGACCATCGCCACCGATGGGAAACACCATCGGGGCGTCCTGGACTGGGCTCAGCATGTTCACCTTCCGGCTCTCGATCGCCGCGGTATAGGTGAAGATCTTGAAGCTCGAGCCAGGCGGGCGGGCGACATCGTACGCGAAGTTGAACTGGCCGCCGGGTCGGTTGTAGTCGACGCCGCCGACCATGGCGAGAACCTGGCCGGTTTTGGGGTCCATGCTGACCAGGGCCGCATCATGAAAGTTGTAGAAGCTGCCCTTCTGCGCCACCTGGTCGCGGACCACCTTCTCCGCCATGTGCTGGAGATTCAGGTCGAGGCTGGTGTAGACGCGATAGCCCCGCTGATCGCTGGAATTGATGCCGTGTTCCTTGGCGAGCGTCTTCAAGACATAGTCGACGAAGTAGGGCGCCTCGAATTTGGTGACAGGCGAGAAGACCTGTAGCTTGTCGGCGTAGGCGGACTGCGCCTGTGCCGCCGTAATGAACTTCTCGCCGACCATGGCGGCGAGCACCTGGGCCTGGCGCTGCTTGGCCGACGCGAAATTGACGACGGGGTTATAGCGCGTCGGTGCCTGAGGGAGCCCGGCCAGCATGGCGGCCTGCGCCAGCGAGACGTCATGGGCGTTCGTCTGGAAATAGCTGCGCGCCGCCGCCTCGATGCCGTAGGTCTGACTGCCATAGAAGATGGTATTGAGATACATTTCCAGGATCTGATTCTTGCTGTACTCGCGGTTCAGCTCGATGGCTAGGATCGCTTCCTTCATCTTGCGCTGGATGTCGTTGGGCGCATTGCTGCCGATGTAGACCTGCTTGATCAACTGCTGGCTGATCGTGCTGCCGCCCTGCTGAATGTGATGGTGCTGGTAGTTCGCGATTGCGGCACGAAGAATGCCGCCAACATCGATGCCGCTGTTGCTGTAGAAGGTCCGGTCCTCGGTAGCGAGGGTCGCCTTCACCACCCATGGCGAGACGTAGTTAAGGGGTACCACGATCCGGTGGTTGCCCTCTTTGCCGACGTCGGCGAGCAGTTGGCCATGCCGGTCGTAGATCAGGGTGTCCTGTTGCAGCTTGTCCGAGGACAGGCCGCTGACGGCGGGCAGGGGCCCGACGGCCTGGGCGGTGATGGCGGGGATGCCCATCAAGGGCACCAGCAGCACGACCATCAGGCCAAGGATCACGGTGCGCCGGAAGTCGGCGCGGC
>Ga0209808_1000358_pt1 | contig 22694 bp, 17 predicted proteins | sample GraSoiAngelo_157_FD_186171 | JGI IMG/M metagenome (GOLD analysis project Ga0209808, IMG submission 186171) | Grasslands soil microbial communities from the Angelo Coastal Reserve, California, USA - 14_1009_16_20cm (SPAdes) (version 2) | ecosystem: Environmental > Terrestrial > Soil > Grasslands ... | reverse complement strand
TCGTTTTGCAGAAGGATGGCGATGATGTGGCGCATGCGGAGCGGGTGGCCGTCTCGCAGAATAAGGGATCGCCGTGATTTTGAGGGATCGCCGTGATTTTGCACCACGGAAGCAAGCTGCTACGCTTATCTGTTCTGCCCACTTCCCGCAGCATTCTGTAAAGGCGCAAGCAGCCTGTCCATGAGCGACTCAGGTGTGAAGCCGCGCCCGGTGGGGCACCCGCTCGCGGGCGAAAAAATGACCGGCGCCCGCATGATCATGCAGGTGCTCGCCGACGAGGGCGTCACAGCCATATTCGGCTACAGCGGCGGGGCGATCCTCCCGACCTACGACGCGGTGTTCCTCTATAACGAGGAATGCGCCCGCACGGGCCGTCCGCAGATTCCGCTCATCGTCCCGGCCAACGAGCAGGGGGCCGGGTTCATGGCCGCGGGCTATGCCAGGGCCTCGGGCCGGGTGGGGCTGTGCCTCGTGACTTCCGGGCCCGGTGCGACGAACACTGTTACACCCGTGCGCGATTGCATGGCTGATTCGATACCTATTGTCGTGATTTCTGGTCAAGTGCCCACCCCCGCGATTGGCACCGATGCCTTCCAGGAGGCGCCTGTTCCCTCGATCATGGGCTCTGTTGCCAAGCATATCTTCCTGGTTACCGATCCGGTGAAGCTCGAGGCCACGGTACGCACGGCCTTCGAGATCGCCCGCACCGGCCGGCCCGGGCCCGTGGTCGTCGACATCCCGAAGGACGTACAGAACTGGGAGGGCGTTTTCCTCGGCGAGGGGCTGCTGCCGATACTCGGCTACCGGCGCCGGATGCGGGAGCTCGCGGAGGCCTCGCTCGATGCGGCGGCGGCTGAGCGCTTCTTTGCGATGCTCGGCGAATCGCGCCGGCCGCTGATCTACGCCGGGGGCGGCGTGATCAACGGCAATGCCGCGGGCGCGCTCGCCGAGTTCACCACCGCCTTCAACGTGCCGGTCGTGACCACGCTCATGGGGATCGGGGCGCTCGACACCACCCACCCGCTCGCGATGCGCATGCTGGGCATGCACGGCGCGGCGTTCGCCAACTACGCCGTCGATGACTGCGATTTCCTCATCGCGGTCGGGTCGCGCTTCGATGACCGCGTGGCCGGTGTGCCGGCGAAGTTCGCCCGCAACGCCCGGCGCATCGCGCATCTGGACGTCGATCGCGCCGAGGTGAACAAGGTGAAGCGGGTGCACTGGAGCCACGTCGGGCTGGTGGGGGAGGCGCTCCGGTCGCTGACCGCGTACGGGCTGAAGACCCGGTTCGGGCGCGACTTCAGCCCCTGGCTCGCCGAGCTCGCCGAGCTCAAGCGCGTCCACGCGATGAACTACGACCGCGCGAGTTCCCTGATCCAGCCCGGCTACGTGATCGAGGAGCTCAATCGTCACGCGCGCGGCGCCGCGATCATCACCACCGGCGTGGGCCAGCACCAGATGTGGGCCGCCCAGTACTGCGATTTCACCCGTCCCCGGCTCTGGCTGACCTCGGGCAGCATGGGGACCATGGGCTTTGGCCTGCCCGCCGCCATCGGGGCACAGATCGCCTGCCCCGATCGGCTGGTGATCGATATCGACGGCGACTCCAGCATCCGGATGAACATCGGCGAGCTGGAGACCGCGACCACCTACGACCTGCCCGTCAAGGTGGTGGTGCTCAACAACTTCGGCGACGGGATGGTCAAGCAGTGGCAGAAGCTGTTCTTCAAGGGACGGCTCTCGGCGAGCGACCGCTCGCTGCATAAGAAAGACTTCGTCAAGGCGGCCCAGGCCGACGGCTTTCGCTACGCGGCGCGCCTCGAGCGCAAGGAGGACGTGTCGCGCGTCATCGGCGAGTTCCTCGCTTTCGCGGGACCCGCATTCCTCGAGGTCATGATCGATCCCGACGCTGGCGTCTACCCGATGGTCGGACCGGGGCAGACTTACGAGGACATGATCACCGGCGATTTCATTGCCTCGCGCCACAAGGTCAACATCAAGCCACCCGGACCCTCGGAGATGTTCTGAGGTGGAAGAGGCGCATGCGCACGCCCACCGGGCGCACGGCACCGGTGCTCGCTGGCTCGACATGAGTCTCGCGCTGTACCTGTCGCTGCTGAACACCGGGATCGGTCCGGCGCGGCTGCGCTCCATTGAGCTGAGCTTCGCCGGCAGGCCGGCGGCCACGGTGCGCGCGCTGCTCGCCATCTGCTGCACGCAGGAGCCCGAGAGCTCGTTGCCGAACACCAGCTACTGGTCCTCCGGGGACCTGCGCGGGTTCATGCTCCAGGCGGGCAAGGACGTGGCTCTGTTCGCCTGGCCGGATGCCCCGGGGGACCCGCGCTGGGCGCGCCTGGACGCCGCACGCAAGAACAAGAACACGACGATCGGTGTCCGCGTCTGCTACTGCTCGGTGTTCGACGAATGCTACCTGCACGACATCGCTTACCGCGAGCCGCGCCGCGTCGGCGCGTGTACGACGCCTGCCGTTCCGTATGGCGATTGAAGGCAGCCGCTCTGGACGTCGGCTTCCCACCCGCCCATCCGAGGCTCACATGAAGTATCTGCACACCATGGTGCGCGTCACCGATATCGACGCATCACTGAAGTTTTACCGCGACGCGCTCGGGCTCAAGGAGCTGTCGCGCAAGGACTACCCGCAGGGACGCTACACGCTGGTGTTCCTGGCGGCGCCGGGGGATGAGGAGGCGCAGGTGGAGCTCACCCACAACTGGGACCCGGAAAGCTACACCGCGGGGCGCAACTTCGGGCATCTGGCCTACGCCGTTGAGAATATCTACGCCACCTGCCAGCGCCTGCGCGATCACGGCGTCACGATCCTCAGGCCGCCGCGTGACGGGCGCATGGCGTTCGTGCGCTCGCCCGACAACATCTCCATCGAGCTGCTGCAGCACGGTGCGGCGCTGCCGCCCGCCGAGCCCTGGAAGTCGATGCCGAACACCGGCGCCTGGTAGGGGCGGCGGCCCGCGCACGTGACGACGCGCCCATGAAGACCATCGGAAGCCTGCTGATCGCGGGGCTGTTCGCCACGCTCACCTTCGCGGTCTGGGCCTATCTCAATCGCCCGACGCCCGAGCCCCCCTGGCCGAAGCGCATCCAGGGATTCGCGTTCTCGCCGTTCCGCGCCAGCGAGGACCCGACTCATTTCGAGATGCCCACCGATGCCGAGATCGAGGCGGACCTGCAGCTCCTCGAAGGCCAGGTCAACGCGGTGCGCACCTATAGCGTCGGCGGCACGCTCTCCGACGTGCCGGAGCTCGCCGACCGGCACGGGCTCAACGTCGCGCTCGGCGCCTGGCTGGATGCCGACCGCGACAAGAACGAGGAGCAGCTGCGCACGGTGATCGACCTCGCGAACACTCACCAGAACGTGGTGCGCGTGATCATCGGCAACGAGGTCCTGTTCCGCGGCGACCTGAAGGTCGAGGAGCTCGCGAGATATCTCGATCGCGCGCGCGCCTCCATCGGCCAGCCGGTCGGCACGGCCGAGACCTGGCACACCTGGCTCGCCTACCCCGAGCTCGCGCAGCACGTCGACTTCATCGGCGTACACCTCCTGCCGTACTGGGAAGGGGTCGCGGTCGACCGCGCGGTCGATTACTCGTTCTCGCAGCTGCGGCGGCTGCAAAAGGCCTCTCCGCACAAGCCGATCGTGATCGCGGAGATCGGCTGGCCGAGCCGCGGCCGCACGCGCGAGTCGGCGGTGGCCTCCGACGCAAATGAAGCGCTGTTCCTGCGCCGTTTCCTGCAGCGTGCCGAGCAGGAGCAGATCGTCTACTACGTGATGGAGGCCTTCGATCAGCCCTGGAAGGCGTACCTGGAGGGGGCGGTCGGGTCCTACTGGGGCGTCTACGACGTCAACCGCCACCCGAAGTTCGCCTTCACGGCGCCGATCGTGCGCGTGCCGGAGTGGCACATTCTCGCGGCCGCTTCCGTCGCGGTGGCGCTCGTGGTGCTCGGGCTCCTCTATCTCAACAGCGACTCGCTGCGCAACCGCGGCCGCAGCTTCCTCGCCGTCGTGGTGTACGCCACCGCCACGATCGCGGTGTGGGTGATCTACGACTTCACGCAGCAGTACATGACGCTCTCGAGCGTCATCGCCGGGGTGCTGCTGCTCCTCGGCATGCTCGGGGTCATGCTGGTGCTGCTCGCCGAGGCGCACGAGTGGGCCGAGGCGCATTGGGTCGAGTACCGGCGGCGGCTCGGGGCGCCGCTCATGAGCTCCGATGCGCGCTCGCCCAGGGTGTCGATTCACGTGCCGGCCTACAATGAGCCGCCGGCGATGCTCATCGAGACACTGGACGCGCTCGCGCGCCTCGACTACCCGGACTTCGAGGTGCTGGTGATCGACAACAACACCCGCGACGCAGCGGTCTGGCGGCCGGTCGAGGCGCACTGCGCGCAGCTCGGGCCGCGCTTTCGCTTTTTCCACGTCGCGCCGCTCGCCGGCTTCAAGGCCGGGGCGCTCAACTACGCGCTGGCGCGCACCGCGCCCGACGCCGAGATCGTCGCCGTCATCGACAGCGACTACGTCGTGGACGCGCGCTGGCTGCGCGACCTGACGCCCGCCTTCCGCGATCAGCGCATCGCCATCGTGCAGGCGCCGCAGGACTATCGCGACGAGGGCGCGAGCGCCTTCAAGGCCATGTGCTACGCCGAGTATCGCGGCTTCTTCCACATCGGCATGATCACGCGCAACGAGCGCAACGCCATCATCCAGCACGGCACCATGACCATGGTGCGGCGCAGGCAACTCGAGGACTGCGGCGGCTGGGCCGAGTGGTGCATCACCGAGGACGCCGAGCTCGGGCTGCGCATCTTCGAGGCCGGTTTCGACGCCAGTTTCGTGCCCTCGAGCTATGGCCGCGGCCTGATGCCCGACACCTTCGTCGACTTCAAGAAGCAGCGCTTCCGCTGGGCGTACGGCGCCATGCAGATCCTGAAGGCGCATGCGCGCGCGCTGTTCCTGGAAGGCGGCCCGCTGTCCCCGGGACAGCGCTACCACTTCATCGCCGGCTGGCTGCCGTGGACCGCCGACGGCTGCAACCTGCTCTTCAATCTCGCCGCGCTCGCCTGGTCGGTCGCCATGGTGTGGGCGCCGCGGCACATCGAGCCGCCGCTGGTGGTGTATTCGGTGTTGCCCCTGTCGCTGTTCACCTTCAAGCTCGCGAAGCTCATCCACCTCTACCACGCGCGCGTCGGGGCCAACACCCGCCAGACGCTGGCGGCAGCGGTCGCGGGACTCGCGCTGACGCACACCATCGGCAAGGCGGCGATCAAGGGCCTGCTCACCCGCGACGAGCCGTTCTTCCGCACTCCGAAGCAGGGACACTCCCCGGGACTCGCCGGGGCGCTCCTCGCCGCACGCGAGGAGACGCTCATGATGCTCGGGCTGCTGCTGTCGGCGTGGGGTGTGGCGCATGCGCCCCAGGCTGCCGGCCTCGACCGGGTCGCCCTCGCCGGTCCCGACCGACTCGCGTGGATCGTGGTGCTCCTCGTTCAGTCCGTGCCCTACGCCTCCTCGCTCCTGATGTCGCTGATGAGCGCGTTCCCGCTGCCGGGGCGGCTTCTCGGTACCGGCTATCGGCGGATCACGGCCGCCGGCAAGCGCGCCGAGGCGGACCCGGCGCGCTGACGGATGCCCAACTGGAGGCTGCGCGCGATCGCGTCGATGATCGCGGCGGTCGCCGCGTTCTCCCTCATGGACGCTCTGCTGAAGGGGCTGTCCGCGCACTACCCGCCCATGCAGGTGGCGGTGCTGCGCGGCGTGGCCTCGATGCCCTTCATGCTGCTGCCGCTGCTGCTCACCGGGAAGTGGGGCGAGCTCAAGCCGCGACGCTTCCCGATGCATCTGCTGCGCGGGGTGCTCAGCGTCGTGGTCCTCGGCGGCTTCATCTACGCCGTGCGGGTCCTGTCGCTCGCCAACGCCTACGCGGTGTTTCTATCGGCCCCGCTCCTCGTGACCGCCTTCTCGGTGCCGCTGCTCAAGGAGCGCGCCGACGCCCGTCACTGGAGCGCCATACTCGTGGGTCTCGCCGGGGTGCTCACCATGCTGCGCCCGAGCGCCTCGGGGCTCGTCACCTGGGGAGCGCTCGCGGCCCTCGTCTCGGCGATCGCCTACGCGCTCAGCGCCATCGCAGTGCGGGTGCTCACCCGCACCGACACCACGGCGAGCGTGATCTTCTGGACCGTTGGCCTGATGACCGTGTTTGCGACCGCAGCAGCCGCTCCCGTGTGGGTGCCGCTCGAGCGCAGCCACTGGCCGTGGCTCCTCGCCCTGGGAGTGCTCGCGGCGATCGGACAGTACCTGCTCACCGAGGCCTTCCGCTCGGCGCCGCCCTCACTGGTGGCGCCCTTCGAATACACCGCCCTGCTCTGGGGCATTGCCATCGACCGGTTGGTCTGGCACGTGCTGCCTCCGCTGCGTGTGTGCCTGGGGGGCGGCCTGGTCATCGCGAGCGGCCTGTATCTGATCTGGCGCGAGCGGCAGCACACCCGGAGCGAGTTGACGCAACAGTCATGGCAGTGAACCGCGCGGCAAGGCAGAATGTCGCGCCGATCATCGACAGTGGAAGATGTCGCTCGCAAAAAAGAGGAAACCTCATCATGAGCAACGCCGAATCCCGAGGCCGATTCATCTGGCACGAGTTGCTGACGACCGATACCGCCGCCGCCGCCGCCTTCTATCCGAAAGTCCTGCCATGGCGGACCCAGCCTTCCAGCATGCCCGGCTACAACCTGTGGATGGCCGGACAGACGCAGATTGGCGGCCTGATGGCCCTGCCGCCGGAGGCTGCCGGCACGCCGCCTCACTGGCTGATCTACGTGGGCACCCCGAGCGTCGACGCCTCGTGTTCCCAGGCGCAGGGACTCGGGGCCAAGGTGCTGAAGGCTCCCTCTGACATTCCCAACGTCGGCCGCTTTGCCGTGCTGTCGGATCCGCAGGGCGCGACCTTTGCGTTGTTCACCCCGGCCGCCGGTGCCCCGCCGCCGGGCCCGCAACCGCCACAGGGCGCGTTCTCCTGGCACGAGCTCGCAACCACGGACGTGAGCGGCGCGCTGCGCTTCTACGGCGAGCTGTTCGGCTGGCGCAGGGGAGCGGGACACGATATGGGCGCCATGGGCGTGTACCAGCTCTTCGAGCACGGCGGTAACGCGGTGGGCGGCATGAGCAACGTTCAGGGGCCCTCCAGCCCGCCGTCGTGGCTCTCCTACGTGCACGTGTCCGAGTGCAACCGGGCGGTCGGCGCGGCCAAGGCGGCCGGCGGAAGGCTGTTGCACGGCCCGATGGAAGTACCCGGTGGAAGCTGGATCGCCTTGTTCATGGACCCGCAAGGCGGGGCGTTCGCCGTTCAGGAGGCGCCGCGTGCAAGTCAGGCCCGACCCGCGACGGCGCCGGCCGCTGCCGCCAAGCCCCCCGGCGCGCCGAAGCCTTACGCACCGCCCGCGGCGGTGCCAACCGTGAAGGCGGCGCCGGCCCCCGCAGCCCGGCCTGCCGCGGCAACGCCGGTCGCGGCGAAGCCTGCCGCGGCGAAACCCGCCGCGCCGAAGAAGGCCGCCCGCAAGGCGCGCAAGAAGGTGGCGCGAAGAGCCCGCCCCGCGAAGCGCAAGGCCGCGAAGAAGAGCGCGAAGAAGTCGGCGAGGAAGAGCGCGAGACGCCCGGCGAAGAAGAGCGCCCGGCGGGCCGCTTCCCCCCGCGCGCGCGGCCGGCGTCGCTAGGCCCGACCCACCGCGCACTTACGGCAGGTGCGCGGTGGTCATTTCCGGCTCGCGGGGCCTCGCGAGAGCGTCAGATCCTGACCAGCGGCCTGCCGAAGTTGCCGCCCTGCATGGCGAGCAGCAGGTGCGCAGGGGCGTTGACGAGCCCGTCGACGATGTCGTCCTTGGCGGCGATGCGGCCGGCGCCGTGCCAGGCGATCGCATCGCGCAGGAATTCACCCCGGCGGTGCTCGTAGTCGTGGGGCTCGACGCGCAGCACCTGCACGGCGCCCTTCCCGGGCGGGTAGCCCCCCCACGCGTGGATCGCCTCGGGGTCGACGGGCCTCACGCTGTTCTGGACGATACGCGCGCCGGGGGCGAGGTGACGCCCGGCTACAACGCTCTCGAGCAGCTCCCCGCCGGTGCTGTCGAAATAGATGTCCACGCCGCGCGGCGCGAGCTGCTTCAGGCGCGCGCCGACGTTCTCGCTGCCGTGATTGATGCAGGCGCAGAGGCGGGCGTGGCGTGTCACCCAGTCGCACTTCTCGCGGCTGCCGGCGATGCCGATGGCCCGCGCGCCCTTCAGCATCGCGATCTGGCCGGCCATGGCGCCGGCGGCGTTGGCCGCCGCGGACACCAGCACGGTCTCTCCCGGGCGCAGCCGCGCCAGATCGAGCAGTCCGAAATACGCCGCCATGCCCGGCACTCCGAGCACTCCCAGAGCGCTCGAGGCGGGTGTCTGCCCCGGGTGAAGCAGTCGGGCGCGCTGGCCGTCCGAAACACACAGGTGCTGCAGGCCGAAGTCGAGCACTACGAGGCTGCCGACGCCGAACACCTCGTGGCGCGATTCGACGACCTCGCCGACGCCGTGCGCGGGAACCAGATCGCCCGGTCTCGCCCCATCGCGCGTATCGGACTCCGAGGCGCACACGAACGGATCGAGCGCCAGCCAGAGGGCACGGGCGAGAAACGAGCCGTTCGTCAGGCTCGGGCTCGGAGCCTCGACGAGCTCGAGATCGCTCGGCCGGGAGGGCGGCCGCGTGATCCGGATCTGGAGGTTTCGAAGGTCCATGGGGCTCATTGCGCGTCCGTGTCGGCGGCGCGCCGCTGCTCTGCGGCTTGGCTGTAGCTCGCCTCGATCTGCTGCTTTATCTGTGCCTCGGTGCGTTTGGCGTCGGCCGCCTGCTGGGCCTCAGAGGCGGCACCGGCGCCGGCCGCAGTGGTGGTGCCGGCCAGTCCGCAGCCGCCGAGGGCGCTCGCCAGGACCAGGAGGAGAAGGGCACGTGCTCGTTCCATTTCGCCAATGTACGCACCCCGCCCGCTGACGCAAGAGCCGGTGCGGTCGTGGCACTATGTAGCGTATGCGCAGGGAAACACACACCCGCCCGGTCGCGGCGCAGGCGCGCGTGCGCCGCGGCTATTTCGAGTGTCGTTATGGTCAGCTGCACGTGCACAACTCGATCCCGCCCGGAGGGGGGTTCGAGGAGGCGGCGCCGCTGCTGTGTCTGCACGATTGCCCGGGCTCGGGCCGGGTGTTCGCGCGCTTTCTGGCCCTCGCCGGACGCGACCGCTCGGTGTACGCGCCGGACCTGCCGGGATTCGGCGAATCCGACCCGCCGCCCGGCGTGGCGGCGATCGAGGACTACGCGGCCGCGATCGGCGATTTCCTCGACAGTCTGCGGCTGCGCCGCCTCGACATCCTGGGTCAGCGCGTCGGCGCCCTGATCGGCACCGAGCTGGCCGTGACGCGCCCGCGACAGATCGGGCGCCTGGTCATGGTGTCGGCGCCGCTGTTGACGGCGGAGGAACGGCGGGCGGCCGCACGCGCGCCGCCCTCGCCGGCGCCGGGCGATGGGCTGCCGCGCGCCGGCGACGGGCAGGGGTGGCTCGAGGCGGCGGCGGCGCAGTATCCGCTGCGAGAGCGCCTGGCGCACCTCAGTCAGCGGCTGCTGGTGCTGCGCCCGCACGACGATCTCTGGGAAGCGACCGGCAGGGTGCGCGACGTGCTGCCGGCAGCCCGCCTGCTCGAGCTGGAGCCGAGCGGGCAGGAGCTGTTCGCCTCCGCGGCGGCCGGCGCGGCGGATACGGTGCGCGAATTCCTGCAGGGCTGATTTGCGCATTTGCGCGATTCGGATCAGATTTATTGAAGTCGCAAGGAGCAGCCGAGGTCACGCTGAGCGCGCATGCCGTCCCCACCCGCCTCATCCAAGGGCGAATCCGACATCGAGAACACGGCCGAGCTGCCGTCTCTGCAGCCCGCCGCGAACCCGGGAAGCGGGGACCGCCGGCCGTCCGCCACCGACACGTGGATCGCGCCGCCGCTTGCCGGCGCACGCGCGGCGGAGGCGCCGGCCACTCCGGGACCCGCCGAGGCCCGTCACGGCGACAGCGCCGTGCAGACGCTCACCGTGCGGCTGCGCGAGACACAGGGGCTGCTGACGGGTAAGGACGAGCGGCTCCGGCAGATCGAGCACGCCCGCGACGAGGCGCTCGAGGCGCGCGCGGCGGCCGAGCGTCGCGCCGCGCAGCTCGACCACGAGCTCGCACAGTTGAAGGCCGAGCACGCCTTTCAGCTCGATGAGCATGCCCGTGCACGCGCGCACTTCGAGGAGCAGCTCGCGCAGGCACGCGCCCTGGTGAGCGCGGCGGGAGCGCGCGCCGACGATCTGCAGCGCCGTCTCGCGGAGCTCGAGAGCGCAGCGCGCCTGCAGCGCGATCAGGACCCGAAGCATCAGCAGCGCCTCGCGCAGGATCGCGCCCGCACCGCAGGCGCGATGGACGATCTGCGCGAGGAGCGCGAGCGCGTGCTCGGTCTCATCGAGTCGCTGCAGAGCGCCGAGAGCCGCCGGGGGATTCTCGAAGAGCTCGTCGGGGATCTGCAGCGCGAGGGCGAGGAGCGCGAGCGCGAGCTGGCGCGCGTCGCGCGGGCGGTGGTCGGCCGTGACGCGCGCACGCGCGAACTGGAGGCCGAGCTCGCGCAGAGCGCTTCCCGCATCGCCCGCCTCGAACAGCAGGCTAGCTCGCTCGCCGCCGCGCTGGCCGAGCGCGACGCCGAGCTGCGCCGATCGCAGCAGGATCCGCGCCGCGCGCCGCGCGAGCGCCCCGCCTCGCTGCGCACCCAGCCCGATTCCTCCAGCGAGCGCGCGCGTACGCCGCCCGGCGTCGCCGTCGGGCAGGGCAGCGGCGACGCGAGGCAGGAGAGCGAGCTCGCGCGGCTCCGGGCCGAGCGCGCCGAGCTCACCAAGACGCTCGCCGAGGTGCGCGCCGCAACGGCCGGCGCCACGACGACGGCCGCAGGACACGAAGAGGCGCTCGCCGAGTTGCGCGCGCGGAATGCGGAGCTCGAGTCGGCCCTCGCGGCGGAACGCCGCCGGTTCCGCGAGCTCGAGAAGGAGCGGGCCAGCGCGCGGCGCGAGATGCAGGACTGGGCCGGCGCACTCGAGACCGCGCAGCATGAGCGCAGCGCCGAGGCCGAGAGACTCGCGGCCGCGCAGGCGCGTGTGAAAGAGCTCGAGGAGCACGCCGCGGAGCAGCGGGAGGCGACGCGCGCGCTGCAGAGCGATTCCGGCGCGAGCATCGCGCGCGCGAAAGAGCTCGAGGCGGATCTGCACGCCGCCGAGGAGGCGGTCCACCGCCTGGAGTCCGAGGCGCGCGCGCGCAACGCCCGGCTGGAGGAGCTCGAGAGGGCCAACGCGCGCTGGCGCACCTTCGAGGAGGCGCGGCATGCAGCGGCGGAGCCGCCCGCCAGCCCCGCGCCAGAGCGAAGCCCGGCGCCGCGCGAGGTCCTGCACGAAGTGCCGCGGGAAGTGCCGCGCGAAACCGTCCGCGTGCTTCCCGAGGGCGATGACTCGGCCGGGGCGCCCGAGGCGGTCCCCGAGGGCGCGACGCGCCTCCTGGTCCGCAGCGAGGACGGGCGCGAGATCATGCACGTGCTGGGCCGCAGGACCAGCATCGGACGCACTCCCGACAACGATCTGCAGATCGAGGCCGACTTCATCAGCCGCCACCACGCCGTCATCCTGGTCGGCCCGGTGCACACCATCGTCGAGGACCTGAACAGCAGCAACGGCGTGCACGTCAACGGCCGGCGCGTCACCCGCCAGATCCTCAGGGACGGCGATGTCGTGCACTTCGCCCGGCTGCAGTATCGCTTCGTGGTGCGCCGGGCCGGCGAGAAACGCTGACAGCCGCGAGCACCGCCGCTAAGCTGCGGAGCTTTCCCCTCGCACGAGGCGCGGGCAGCTCGAGATGGCGAGTCCCTATATCGAGAGAATCCTGAAGGCGCGCGTCTACGACGTCGCCATCGAGTCCCCGCTCGAGGAGGCGGCGCGCCTCTCGCGGCGCCTCGGCAACCAGGTACTGCTGAAGCGCGAGGATCTGCAGCCGGTGTTCTCGTTCAAGCTGCGCGGCGCCTACAACCGCATCGCTCACCTGGCGGAGGCCGCGGCGCAGCGCGGCGTGGTGTGCGCCTCGGCCGGCAATCACGCGCAGGGGGTGGCGCTCGCCGCCCGCCGTCGCGGCTGCCCGGCGGTGGTGGTGATGCCCGAGACCACCCCGCACATCAAGCTGCAGGCGGTGATCGACCTCGGCGCGGAGCTCACTCTGCACGGCGATGATTACGACAGCGCATTCGAGCACGCGCTGCGGCTCGAGCGCGAGCGCAATCTCGTGTTCGTTCATCCCTTCGACGATCCCGATGTCATCGCCGGGCAGGGGACCATTGCGGTGGAGATCCTGCGCCAGACCGGCGGTAACCTCGACGCGATCTTCGTGCCGGTCGGCGGCGGCGGGCTGCTCGCGGGCATTGTGGTGTACGTAAAGTACCTGTATCCGGGCGTGAAGATCATCGGCGTCGAGCCCGAGGACGCCGCCGGGATGCACGACTCGCTCAGGGCCGGCCGACGCGTCACGCTCGAGCGGGTGGGAATCTTCGCCGACGGAGTCGCCGTGCGGCGCGTCGGCGAGGAGACCTTCGCGCTATGCCGCGGCCAGGTCGACGAGATCGTGCTCACCAGCACCGACGAGATCTGCGCCGCGATCCAGGACGTGTTCGAGGACACCCGCTCGATCGTCGAGCCGGCCGGGGCGCTGGCCGTGGCCGGGGTCAAGAAATACGTGGCGCGCGAGGGTTGGCGCGGCAAGCGCCTGGTGGCGATCGCGAGCGGCGCGAACATGAACTTCGACCGGTTGCGGCACGTCGCCGAGCGCGCCGACCTCGGCGGCGAGCGCGAGGCGCTGCTCGCGGTCGTGATTCCCGAGCGGCCGGGGAGCTTCCTGCATTTCTGCGAGGTGCTCGGGCGGCGCAGCGTCACCGAGTTCAACTACCGCTACGCCTCGGCGGAGAGCGCGCAGATCTTCGTCGGCCTGGCCCTGAGCGGGGGGCGCGCGGAGAAGGACGCCGTGGTGCGAACGTTGCGCGAGGGCGGCTACGCGGTCACCGACATGAGCAACGACGAGATGGCGAAGCTGCACGTGCGCTACATGGTCGGCGGGCACGCGCGCGGCATTCGCGATGAGCTGCTGTATCGCTTCGAATTCCCGGAGCGCCCGGGTGCGCTGCTCAAGTTCCTGCAGGCGATCGGCTCACGCTGGAACATCAGCCTGTTTCACTATCGCAACCACGGCTCCGACCATGGCCGCGTGCTCGCCGGGATCCAGGTGCTCCCCGCCGAGCGCACCGACTTCCTGCAGCATCTGAACGTGCTGCACTACGCCTACGTCGAGGAGACGGCGAACCCGTCCTACCGCATGTTCCTCGGCGCCTGAGGCGCGGACCCTCACCGCGCGCGCCTCCGCTGCGGCGGCGGCGCGCCGTCACACGCGCCCTGTACCGCGCGCTCAGCCCCGCGCGGCCGGCTGGCTGCTCTGCAGCAGCCACTCGCGCCAGATCGCGAGCAGCACCGCGAGAATCACCGGACCCACGAAGAGGCCCACGAGTCCGAACGCCGCGAGCCCGCCCAGCACGCCGAACATCACCACCAGGAAGGGAATCTGCGCCTCGCGGCTGATGAGGAAAGGCCGCACGATGTGGTCGGTCCAGCCGACGACGATTGCCCCCCAGATGAGCAGCGCCACGCCCGCCACAGGGCTGCCGCTGATCACGAGCCACACGCCGACGCCGCCCCAGAGTGTCGGTGCGGCGAAGGGGATCAGCCCGAAGACGGTGGTGAGGGCCGCCAGGAACACCGGCGCGGTCGCGCCGGCGATCCAGTAGCCGAGTCCCGCGAGCGCCCCCTGCACCAGCGCCGCGAGCACCAGCCCGTAGACGACCGCCTTCACCGTCTGCCCGATGGCCCGCAGGTAGTTATGTACCCGCGGACCGAGCAGCTGCTCGAGGGCGCGGGCGAGCTCTCCGGCGACGCGCTCTCCGTCGCGGAAGACGAAAAACAGGCTCACGACCGTGAGCAGCAGTTTCGCCACGTTGCGGCTGATCTCGCCGACGATGTGTGTGATTTCTTCGAAGGAGTGGTCGGTGAGCTTGCGCAGCTCGGCGCCGAGGGCATGCGGATCCTGGGCAGCCCGCGCGGTGAGGTCGCGCAGCTGCTCCCCGAGCCAGGGCAGCTTCAGCACCGCCGGCGGCAGCTGCAGGCCGCCAGCGAGCAGCGCCTGGGTCTCGTGATAGGCGCGGATCAGCTCGATCCGCAGCACCACCGCCAGCCACGCGAGCGGGGCGATCACGGCCAGGCTCACCGCGGTGGTCGTGAGGAGCGAGGCGACGGTGCTGCGACCGCGACACAGCCGCAGCAGCCGCGCGTGCGCCGGCCAGCTGACGAAGGCGAGGATGCACGCCCACACCAGCGGCACGATGAACGGCTCCAGCACGCGAAAGCCGAGCACCACGAGTCCCGCCAGCACCACCGCGGCGATGAGCCGGCGCAGCCACGGTGCGGAGACGAAATCTTCCATCCGCAGCTCTCCGCGCGCTTAAGTCAGCCCGGCGGCGTCGGAGGCGAACATGATCAGGGCGAGCAGTATGCAGACGGCGAGCGTCAGATGGCGGCGCAGGGCGAGATACGCGGGCGGCAGCAGCGCGCCGACGGCCCGGTGCTCGTACAGCCAGAAGCCCCCGGAGCCGACGACCAGCAGCGCGAGTCCCCGCTCCCCGCCGAGCGCCACGGCGGCGGCCGCGACGGGCGCCGGCAGCAGCGCGCCGGCGATTCGCGCCGCCTCCCACGGCAACCGCCCGGCGATCGCCAGCCCCCAGTGCACGGCGCCGCCGGAGGCGAGGAGCACCGCTCCCCAGGCGAGCGCGATGCGCTGCGCGAGCTCGCGCGCGGCGTAGTCGGGTAGCAGGCCCACCCCCGCCAGGCACGCGAGCAGTGGCGCGACGCTCAGGTATCCGACCCACTCCGCCACGCCGTGGAGACCGCTTGCCGCGGGGTTGTTTTCGCCGGCGCTCATGGAGGGGGCGGATCATGCCACGCGCGCGCACCCGGCGTGCGGGCTCTTGACGGCGGCCGATCTCCGCAGGCAGGCTTGCTCCCGCGTGAGGTGTACGTTCCAACGCATGCGCACCGTGCGGGTGCGCGCTGCGGGGGAGCGGAGAAACGGGAAGACCGGTGCGGATTCGTCCAAAGCCGGCGCTGCCCCCGCAACGGTAATCGAGATCACGCGGATCACATCCGCCACTGCACCGGAACCAACGGTGCGGGAAGGCGATCCGCCGGAGAGTCTGCTCCAGCTCGAGAGCCCGGAGACCGGCCTGACGCGCTTACCGATGGGCATCGCGGCGGGCGATGCTGGTCCGGCGGTACGCCTCGCTTACCGCGCGCTGCCAGCTTCTGAAGCCACGACCCCTCGGGCACGGGTGTGTGCACTTTAGGAGCTGAAAGCCCATGACAACAGGTCTCACTGCGCGCCGCGTGTCGGTGAGCGCGCTCCTTGCCTGCGGCGTTCTCCCCGCCTGGGCGGGCAGCGGTGCGCAAGCGGCCGCCGATGCGGAGGCGCTGCAGCTGATCGTCGTCACCGCCACGCGCATCCCGACACCGGAGGCGGAGCTCGCGAGCAGTGTCACGGTGGTCACCGCGGACGAGATCGCGGCGCAGCAGCAGCGCACGTTTGCCGACGTGCTCAGGAACATTCCGGGGCTCAACGTGGTACAGCAGGGAGGGCCCGGGTCGGTGACTTCGGTGTTCATGCGCGGCACCAGTTCCAATCACACCAAGGTCCTCGTCGACGGCATCGACGTCGGCGATCCGAGCAACGCCAACGCAGCGTTCGACTTCGGCCAGTTGCTGACTGCCGACATCGAGCGTGTCGAGGTGCTGCGCGGCCCGCAGAGCGGGCTGTACGGCTCGGATGCCATCGGCGGGGTGATCAACGTCATCACCCAAAGCGGCTCGGGGCCCATGAAGGCGGCGGCCTCGGTCGAGGGCGGCAGCTTCAACAGCTTCAACCAGACCGCCGGCCTCAGCGGCTCACAGGACGCGCTTCACTACGCTGCCAACGTCGCGCACCTGCACTCCGGCGCCGTCCCCGTCACGCCGCTCGATCTGCTCGGGCCCGGCGAGCCGCGCAACGACGACTCCTACGACAACCTCACCCTCTCGACCAAGCTCGGCCTCGACGTCACGCCATCCTTCGATCTCGGGCTGGTCGCCCGCTACACCAGCACCCATCTCAACTACACGGGCGAGGACTTCAGCACCTTCCCGGCGCTGCCCGCGGCCGAGCAGAGCGAGAGCAACACCGACGAGTACTACGGGCGCGCCACGGCGCGTCTGGCCTTGCTCAAGGGCGCGCTGAATCAGACCCTCGGGGTCGCTTTCATGCGCAACCAGACGGCGACGCTGCAACCGCAGACTCCCGAGACTCTCAACACCGGCGAGCGTGTCAAGGTCGACTGGCAGGGGGCGCTCCGCCTGGCAGGCAGCGAGACGCTGCTGCTCGGTGTCGAGGATGCGCGCGATGAGATCAGCCAGCCGCTCTCGGCGAGCACGCGCATCGATTCGGGCTACGTGGAGCTGCAGTCGCGGCTCGGCCGGCACTGGTACTCGGCTCTCAACGCGCGCTACGACGACAACGACCGCTTCGGCGGCAAGCTGACCTGGCGCATCGCTCCCGCCTGGGTGAGCACGGCCACGGGAACCAAGCTCAAGGCCAGCGTCGGTACCGGCTTCAAGGCGCCGACGCTGAGTGAGCTGTTCCAGGACTTCGCGCCGTTTTTCTTCGCCAATCCGAATTTGAGGCCCGAGAGCAGCGTCGGTTATGACGCCGGGATCGAGCAGCGCCTGCCCGGCAACCGGCTGCGCCTCGGTGCCACCTACTACCACAACCGCATCCGCGACCTGATCACCACGGACGTGACCGGGACCACCTGGGCCAACGTCGGCCGTGCCACCACGGACGGCGTCGAGAGCTTCATCGCCTGTCAGCCCGCGAGGCAGCTCACCCTGCGCCTTGATTACACCTACACCGAGGCGACCGATGACGTGCTGCAGCAGGAGCTGCTGCGCCGTCCGAGGCACAAGGGCACGCTGAATGCGGATTGGCAGCTGACCCAAGCGTTGCGGCTCGACCTGAATGTGCTCGCGGTGAGCCACTGGGTGGACGGCAACCGTGACTTCTCCATCCCGCGCCTCGATGCGCCCGGTTACACGACGGTGAATCTCGCGGCGGCGCTCGATGTCACCCGGGCGCTCACCGTGTTCGGCCGCCTCGACAATCTCTTCGATCGGCGCTACCAGAACCCGGTCGGCTTTCTGCAGCCGGCCTTCGGAGTGTTTGCGGGGATCAGGGCGAAGCTATAGCGCCGGCGAGCGGGTAGCGTTGCGCCCCGTCCTCTCGGGGCGGGGCCCGACACCGGCCCAATATGTTAAATGTCCCGGCCACCACTGCCTGCGGTGGGAGCGGGCAATAGCCGGCGACAGAGTGATATATTGAGGTCCTATAAAGAGAACGACCCGGACCTTCAGGCAACAACCGGGCGTCCCCAGGGAGCTTCACCATGTCGTCGCGGCCGTGGGCGCGAGCCTCAGCCGGCGCAGTCAGGCGCTGGCGGCGCGCCCGTTCCGTCGCCGTGCTGGCCCTCGGGGCCTTCGTGCTCGCCGGTTGCGGCGGGGGCGGTGGGGGTGGAGGTGGAGGCAACTCCGGACTGTCGCTGTCGGTGTCGCCGCTGAATGTCGCCGTCTCGGCGACGACGGCGCAGCCTGCCCCGAGCGCGAGCGTTCAGGCGTCGGTGAGCGGCCAGCAGCAGAGCCAGCAGGTGTATCTCGCCGGCAAGTACAGCACCAACGGTATCCAGTCCGTCAGTCTCGGCGGTAGCACCTCCCCGGTCACCGTCACCATCACGTTCAAGTCCCCCGCGAGCCTCGGCGCAGGCACTTACACCGACACGCTGCAGCTGTCGGGCTGCTACGACCAGGCTTGCACGCAGCAGGTCACCAACAGTCCGCAGACGGTCTCGATCCAATACACGGTCACCGGCAGCGTGGTGCAGCTCACCGCGCTCTCGCCATCCTCGGCGGTGGCCACTGGAGCGGCCTTCACTCTCACCGCGACGGGCAGCAACTTCACTGCGCAGTCGGTGGTGCAGTGGAACGGCAGCGCGCGATCGACGACCTACGTCAGTGCCACGCAGCTGACCGCGCAGATTATGGCTGCCGACATCGCCGCTCCCGGCACCGCCTCGGTCAACGTGCTGGACCCGGTGAACGGCCCGTCGAATCCGCTCACCTTCACCATCCAGCCGCCGATGCTGACGCTCAACACGCTGTCGCCGACTTCGGTCGCTGTGGGGGGCCCGGGCTTCATGCTCACGGTGCTCGGCGCCGGCTTCAGCAGCTCCTCGATCGTGCAGTGGAACGGCGCGGCGCGGCCGACGACCTACGTGACCACGAACGAGCTCATCGCGCAGATCGCCGCCGCCGACATAGCCGCCGTGGGCAGCGCCTCGATCACCGTGCAGGACAGCACCAGCTCGGTCGGCACGACCGCGCCGCAGACCCTCACCATCGTGCCGGTGTCGAAGGATGCGACCGCGTTCCAGATGAACCCGGCGCACACCGGCGCGGTGACCTTCGCCTCGGTGAGCTTCCCCGCCTCCCCCACCTGGAGCGTCGATGTCGGAGGCACACCGTCTTACGCAGTCATCGCCAACGGAAAGGTCTATGTCACCGTCGCGATCGCCGGCGGCAGTTCCCAGCTGCTCGCCCTCGATCAGGCGACGGGAGCCACGGCGTGGGGGCCGGTCGTCCTGAGCGGGGCGGCCAACGCAGCCTACGACTCGCAGACGCTCTTCGTCATCAGCGCCCCCTTCTCGACCGCGGCAACGATCGAAGCGCTTGATCCGAATTCAGGTCAGCTGCTCTGGAGCGCCCTTCTCACCGGCACGTACGGGTACTCCTCCGCGGTAACCGCCGCCAACGGCGTTGTATTCAGCGCGGGATACGCGTTCGACCAGAAGACGGGCGCGACAGTGTGGCAGATCGGTGCCGCCGGTGGGGACAGCACCCCCGCGGTCACGGCCGACGGAATGTACCTGACATACCCCTGTACGACCATTGACTACCGACCGGCCACCGGCGAGACCATCTGGAGCAACAACACCGGCTGCAGCGGCGGCGGCGGCGGAACTCCGGTGGTCGCGAACCAGCTCCTGTACGCGCCGAATGGATTTGGAACGTACAACGGCTCGATCTTCAACGCCGAGACGGGCGCCCTGGCCGGCTCTTACGTGTCCGATAACCCCGGCGCATTCACCGCGAGCACCGGCTACTTCCTGCAGAGCGGCACGCTGCGCGGCGTGACTCTCAGTAACAACACCGTGATATGGAGCTTCGCCGGTGATGGCATGCTCGTGACCTCACCGATTGCGGTGAACCAGTACGTGCTGGTCGGCTCGTCCTCCGGAAACCTGTATGCCCTGGACGGCGCCACCGGCAGCCAGGTCTGGCAGGTGACCCTCGGGGCCGGACTGCCGCCTGGAGCGGGATGGGGCGCGGGACTTCCCCTGTCGGGCCTGGCGGCCGGCGACGGCCTGCTGGTCGTGCCGAACGGCACCAAGGTGACGGCCTACACCCTGTCCACCAATCCGTGACGGTCCACGAGTCCTCCGGCACCGGCGCGAAGTGCTAGGCTTCAGTCCGAATCATGAGCGAAGCCACGCAAGCTTCCGCACCCGGCACCGCGCCCACGGAGAATGAGCGCACTTGGGGGATGCTCGCGCACCTCGCGGCGCTCGCGGGTCTGCTGATTCCGGGCGGCGGACTCGTCATCGGACTCAACGCGCTCGGGCCCTTCCTCGTCTCGGTCGCCAAGGGCGATCAGTCCGACTTCGTTGCAGCACAGGCGAAGGAGGCACTGAACTTCAACATCTCGGTCGCGCTCGCGGCGATCGTGTGTCTCGTCCTGTGGCTGGTCTTCATCGGGATTCTTCTCGGCGTTGCGCTCTTCATAGCCTGGCTCGTCATGACGCTCATTGCCGCCATCAAGGCGAGCGAGGGCGTCGCCTACCGCTATCCCGTCTCGCTGCGTCTGGTGAAGTGAGGGGCGCTCGTCCGAGCGCCGCGCGTCGACCGCGATCCGCGTCGACTTGGCGCTAAGCTATTGTCAGTGCAACAGTTTTCGTTGCATTCAGCGCTTTACTCCTATACTGGCTATATATACAGTATCGCCATGCGACGCACGATCATGGGCCGCCAATCCTTCACCGGCCGGGGAGCCCTTTCCAACCCGCCTGGCCGCTTCGACCGCCAGAAACTCGAGGCGGTGGACGACGGTTGGTTTCTCGAGGAGTCACCCGACAGCATAGCGACGACTCTCGAGCCTGACCGGGCGCGATCGGTGATCACCACCAACGATTCGCCGGACATCCCCTTTGACCAATCTATCAATCCGTATCGCGGATGCGAGCATGCGTGCCCTTACTGTGTAGCTGGAGACACAGCTGTCCTGATGGCTGATGGGCGCCCGCGTCGAATCTCTGAGCTGCGAGTCGGTGACGAGATCTATGGCACGCGGCGTATCGGATTGTATCGGCGCTATGTGAAATCCATGGTGCTTGCGCACTGGAGCTCCATCAAGCCGGCTTTCAGAACAACGCTCGAAGACGGCACCAAGCTCGTTACGAGCGGGGATCACCGGTTTCTAAGCAATCTCGGCTGGAAGTTCGTAACCGCTGCCGGTCACGGCGAACCACGCAGGCCGCACCTCACCACCTCGCATAGACTCGTGGGAACTGGCGCGTTCGCGCAAATGCCGACCGCCGATGCCGATTACCGACGTGGCTATCTGTGCGGGATGATCCGTGGCGACGGACTGCTCGGTGAGTACATATATTCCCGGGAGGGGCGCAGTCACGGCAACCAGTATCAGTTTCGGCTTGCTTTGTGCGATCAAGAAGCTCTCGTAAGAACTCGCAACTATCTGCTCGACTTTGACATCTCCACGGGGGGATTTGTATTCCAGGCCGCCACCGGTGCCCGGCGGGCCATGCATGCAATAAGGACGCAGTCGTTCGGAAGAGTGCAATCGATTCGTGGACTCATCGCGTGGCCGGATTCTGCTACGAGAACGTGGTGTGCTGGTTTTCTTGCCGGCATATTTGACGCCGAGGGAAGTTTCAGCCACACCCTTCTTCGCATTGCCAACACTGACCCTGAGATCATCGGTTGGATCTGCAGCTGCCTGCAGCTCTTTCGGTTTGCCTTTACTGTCAAACACTACCCCTACGAAGGGCGAAAGCCGATCGACGTTGTGACGATCACAGGAGGTCTCCGGGAGCATATGCGCTTCTTCCACACCGTCGGCACGGCCATATCGCGCAAGCTCGATATCAGCGGCCAGAGGGTGATGAGCGACGCTTCCTTGCGTGTCGTCGGCGTTGAGCGCCTTGAGGCGATGCGGCTTTATGACATCACGACAGAAACCGGGGATTACATCTGCGACGGTATAGTCGCTCATAACTGCTACGCCCGGCCGAGCCACGCCTACATGGGACTGTCTCCAGGCCTCGACTTCGAGACGCGCCTCTTCTACAAGGCCGACGCCGCGAAACTGCTCGAGTCAGAGCTGGCGCGGCCAGATTATGTCTGCAAGCCGATTACCCTCGGCGCGAACACGGATCCCTACCAGCCGGTCGAGCGTCGCATGAAAGTCACCCGCTCGATCCTCGAGGTGCTGGCACGCACGCGCCACCCGGTGACCGTGGTGACCAAGAGCGCGCTGGTGCTGCGCGACCTCGACCTGCTGACGCAGCTGGCGCGCCAGGGCCTGGCGAGCGTAGGGATGAGTGTCACGAGCCTCGACAACGAGCTGAAGCGCACGCTCGAGCCGCGCGCCGCCTCTCCGCAGGCGCGGCTGCGGGCGCTAGCGGCCCTGAGCGCTGTCGGGGTTCCGACCGGTGTCCTGGTGGCTCCGGTCATACCCGCGCTCAACGACCACGAGATGGAAGCCATCCTCGAAGCTGCAGCGCATGCCGGAGTGCGCTGGGCGGGCTACGTGCTGCTGCGCTTACCGTATGAAATCAAGGACCTGTTCACCGAGTGGCTCGCCGAGCACTATCCCGAGCGCGCCGCGCACGTCATGTCGCTGATTTGCGCCATGCATGGCGGGCGCGAGTACGATGCCCGCTTTGGGCATCGCATGCGGGGCAACGGGCCGTACGCTCTTCTCCTCGGGAACCGCTTCCGCATCGCTTGCCGGCGGCTGAACCTGAATGCCGCTGCGAGAGACCCACTCAACACGGCACTCTTTCGTCCCCCGACCCCGCCCGGTTCTCAGCTGCGGCTCGAGCTTTGATCCCGTTTCAGGCGTCGGTGAACGCTGGGTCTTGACGGGAGCGCTCCAGCCCAGCCGTTCCCAGCGCGGCCGCGGGAACCGGCTCTGGAGCGGGACGGTCGAACAGACGAAAGCGGTGGCATACTGCTGACTGGCGGCAGCGTTACGCGCGAGGTCTTGAGGCTCGCGCGACAGGACTGACGGGAGCCCACCATGAACCAGCGCTACGTCCGGTCGCAGAGCGTCCTCGCCTTTGC
>Ga0209808_1000355_pt1 | contig 22904 bp, 20 predicted proteins | sample GraSoiAngelo_157_FD_186171 | JGI IMG/M metagenome (GOLD analysis project Ga0209808, IMG submission 186171) | Grasslands soil microbial communities from the Angelo Coastal Reserve, California, USA - 14_1009_16_20cm (SPAdes) (version 2) | ecosystem: Environmental > Terrestrial > Soil > Grasslands ... | reverse complement strand
GCTGAACCATTCACCCGCTTTTATGTAGAGAAAGGCGGCACCTAGAATCAGAGTTCCTCCAAGGCTTGCAATGAGGCCACTACGGTTTCCGGCCCTCGCCGATGCGAGAGCCATTATCGCTGTGAGACTGCTTGTGAGTAGAACGAGGGTCATCGCAAAACCGTTCCTGATGTCGAAGAGTGTGCCTGCTGGTGGCCATGCGGCATCGTTAGTTCTTACGAAGAAATACGAGCCAATCAGAACCCCAAAGAAGATCACCTCGGCCCCCAGAAATGTCCAGATTCCGAGTTTCATGTTTGGGACTTGTTTGAAAGGCCAACTCTCTACGTGCATATCCTCATGGACGGTGAACGTTTCTCTACTGTAGCCGAAGAGAGAAATGATCCCCAAAATGACCCCGTCAGCAATCAGAGGCCAGAAGGGCTGATAGCTAACCGGTTGCGGGTTTGCAGGTTTTCCGATCGTCAAACCTAGGAAGAAGATGAACGTCGCGAACGCCATTAGAACCGGCCAAGGACTGAGCCCTTCGTGATGCAACGGCGAAGTGCTGCCATGCACCGACGATCCATTGGGGTGCCCGATTTCATTAGAGTGGCCGGACCCGTTCGGAAGTCCCGGGCCTGAACCAAACCGGATAGTCCCATCTGCCAGGAAAGTAGGAATGACGTCAAAATCGTGAGGAGGCGGAGGTGAGGGAAGGGCCCACTCAAGCGTCCATGCCTCCCAGGGGTTTGGACCAGATGGCGGACCTATCCTCGAGCTACGATATAGATTGTAAAATAACAGAAGTTGTGCTCCGCCGAAGATGAATCCTCCTAAGGTTGCGGTGAGGTTAAGGAGCCCCCAGTCGGTCTGAGGCGTATAGGTCACTATTCTTCTCGGCATATCCAACAGGATGAACATTGGGAAATAGAGAACCTGGAATCCAATCATTGAGAGAACAAAGTGGACCTTAGCGATCTTCTCGTCATACATTCGACCGGTAATCTTGGGGAACCAGTAGTACAGTCCTCCAATGAGACCGATAATGCTCGCTCCCACCATTATGTAGTGAAAGTGTGCCACGACGAAGTATGTTCCTCTGAGAGCGTAGTCCAGCGCCACAGAAGCGAGAAAGACTCCGGTGATCCCACCGACTATGAAATTTGCTACCGCACCAAGTGCGAACAGGGCTGGAGCCTTGAGGCGGAGCTTGGCAAACCCTAGAGTTTCGATGAGTGAAATCACTATGATATCGAACGGGAGGGATACGGCGATTGTAGTTACCGTGTATAGTTTTGTTGAGACTATCCCGATTCCAGTAACGAACATGTGATGTCCCCAGACTACGAAACTGATCAGCGCCGCTGCGACTAAGGCTCCGATAACGTACTTGGAGCCGTAGAGCGGTCTCCTGGCGAATGTGGGAATTATATCCGCAATTATTCCAATCGCCGGGAACAATACGATATAGACTTCAGGATGCCCAAAGAACCAGAACACGTTATCCCAGAGCAGAGAGCCACCCTGGATTGACGAGAAATATACTGTGCCGAAGGCTCTGTCGACATAGAGGAGAACGACTGCAGCGAGAAACGAGGGAAAGGCATAGAGCATCATGAAGATCGTCACGAGAATTGCCCAGGGAAATACGGACATGTGCCTCAGCTTGAGCCCGGGCGCTCTCATCTTGAACATCGTAACTAGGAAGTTGATGGAACTCATTGTTATTGAGACGACCATCAGGATTAGTGCGCCTGCCCCGAGGTTGAAACCGATGGCTGGGCTAAACTGGGCAGCGTTCTGTGGTGAGTAAAGGGTCCAGCCAAGGTCTGGGGCCGCCCCGAAGAAGAAGCTGAGAATCATCATCACGCCGCTGAAGAGGAAAAACCAGTAGCTCATCGAGTTGAGCCGAGGAAAGGCCAAGTCTCGGCAGCCGATTTCCAAAGGTATGATGTAGTTTGCAAAACCAAAAGCTAGAGGAGAGAGGACCCAGAAAATCATCAAAAGACCGTGAACGGTGACGAACTGATTGTAGATGTTAGCCGTGAGAAGGGTATTGTCCGGGGCGGAGAGTTGAGTCCTCATTGTCAGCGCGAGAACACCGGCGGCAGCGAACAGGAACAGCGATGTGATGAGGTAGAGTATGCCGATGTCTTTGTGATTGGTTGTATAGAGCCATCTTTTAGCGGACACCCACAATTGCTCGGCCATTCTAGTGTACGACCGTACTATCGTACCATGCAGAGTACGCCGCTTGAGACATGACCATGAGGGTACCCTTCATTGTTGCGTGGCCCACCCCGCACAGCTCAAAGCATTGGATTGTGAAGTTGCCTGTCGTATGGGGGTAGAACCAGACTACGTTCGTGCGTCCCGGAATCGCGTCCGTCTTGATATCGTAACCAATTATCCCGAAATCGTGAAAAACGTCCGCGCTTGTAACGTTAAGACGAATGTTCTCTCCGACCGGGACCCGAAGAATGTCACGAGTATCATATGGTTTGGTTCCATTAGGGTAGGTGAACTGCCAATAGAACTGATGCGCGGTAACCTCCATCGCGCAACCTGGGCAGACATGCTGGGGAGGGGTGAGGATGTTATCGATAGCACCGAAACTCCCTATTATCAAAACGACCAAGATTATTGTTGAGAGCGAGACGGTAACCACCACACTCTTCGCGTGTCCTCTCGAACGCGGTAACTTGCCGAGTATCGGAGTGTCGTTTGGCTGTCGAGAGGACGGCCTGTCCCTGTATTTGACTATGAAATAGATCAGAAGACTGAAGACGATTATCGAGACTGCTATAGCAAGATATGTGAAGAGGCCGAATAGTGAGTCGAACTGGACCTGAGTGCTGGAGACTGCCATCCGAGGGTTCTCTGAACTTTTCTGCTCGCGAGTCTTTTGTTTTTAAAGCGTTTTGCACTAGCTATATCGGTAAACGATGAGTAATTATTACTGCAATTGGGCTGCTCTAAGTGTAAGATTCCGAACCATGACCGCATTGGCTACGACGATTGCAAGGATTGCTGAAGCGAGTGCAAGATGCGCGTCGCTAACAACGGGATTCAGAGATGTAGCGACTGTAACCATTCCGAGGAGCACTTGCGCGACCAGTGCGACGAGGCTCGTCGTTGATAGGAGAACGACATTCTTTGCTTCCTTGTATCGTGTCCAAGCCACTATGGCCAGTCCCACTATGAAGACTCCGACTACGGAATTGAACAGTCGATGAGTTAGCTCAATCACGACCTCAGGATTGCTCACCGAGGGAAAGACCGCCCCTTGACACAAGGGCCAGGATTCTCCACAGCCAAGACCGGAATTGCTTGTTGTCACATATCCGCCGATCACGATCAGAATGTAGGTCGAGATAACAGAGCCGTAAGAAAAGAATCTGAGAAGATTGTCATTCCGTGTCCAGTTGCTGCGAGCCAATACGTCCCACGCGGGGGAATCGTTCCGTCGAAGTATTTAGTCTACGCTTAGAACAGTTTCTTCTGTTCGGAAAGCATCATGTTGGCCATGCTTTGAAGAACAATTCGAGGGTCTTTGCTTTTGACAATACCACTTGCAACAAGTACTCCTTCCGAGCCCAACTCAAGCGCCTTTGAGACGTCCTCTGCACTTGTGACCCCGGCACCACACAAAACCTTGACCCGGCGGTTCAGTCTTCTGATCTCATTGACGCTCTCTGTGATAAGCTCCGGACGAGCCTTCGAGACGGAAATGCCCGTACCTATCAGCTCTGGAGGTTCAATTGCAATCATGTCGGGTATCATCTTTGCAATTCCGACGCTAGCCTCTGTCGTATCTGCGCAGACTAAGGACCGGAGGTCTGCCTCAGCACACAACTTCACACTTTCAGCGATTTCTGGTGGATTGATTCGCCTTTCTGAGTGATTGAGGAGGGACCCATCAGCGCCAGCCGATTTAACGGCCTCAGCAAGCACGTGGCCAGTGTGTGCGCCCGGTTTCACTGCATCCATGTGCTGACTGAAGACTGGGATATCGACTGTTTTTGAAACCGGTTCGATATCAGTGAATTGCGGGGCCACAATGATAGTTACTCCAGTCTCTCTCGAGACGTCTTCTGCGACCTTTGCGAGTTCGATGGCACGTTTTCCGGTGGCTTCCATGTAGGTCTTGAAGTTCACAACCAAGAGGAATCCTCTCAGCGACTTCGTCGACCAAGCCTCCCGGGAAGTGAAGTAGATGAGAGTTGAAGTCGAAAGTCTGATCTAACCCTTACTCTGCGATGACCATCTGAAGCGCTCTATCCACTTCTTTCCCGTTGAAGATGATTTCTCGAAGAGCGTTGGACATTTTCAGTGGGTCTGTGTGCTGCCAGACATTTCTTCCTACGGCTAAGCCCGTGGCTCCTGCATCCATCGCACCCTTAACCTGGCTGAGAAAGGTCTCGTCAGTCGGAGCCTTTGGGCCACCTGACATGAAGACTTTCGCGAGGCCAGCTGCTTTTACAGCCCATCTGAAACTTGTCGGGTCTCCTGAGTACTTGATTTTCACAGCGTCTGCCCCAATTTCAAGACCCGCCCTCGCCGCATAGGAGACAATTTCGGGAGAGGTATCGTTCTTCACAGCTTCCCCTCTAGGATAGATCCAGGCAATAGCAGGTACTCCCTCCTCATGCGCGTCTTCCTGTATCTCGCCAAATTCTTGTAGCATGATATTCTCGTTGGCGCTTCCTAAATAGATGGTATACCCGACTCCTTTGGCTCCGAGGCTGATTGCCTCCTCGACGCTGCAGACTTGTGAAGAGATAGGCTCGCCCTTCGGAAGGCTTGTCTTCCCGTTGAGTTTGATTATCAGAGGGATCTTGCTGTTGTAATATTTCTCAGCGATTCCCTTGTGCAGAACAACGCCGGTAAACTGTCCCTTAACGGCGATGTCAAGCACGTAATTGGGATCAATATTTTTCTCGTTGAAATCTGTAGATGGCCCATGTTCGAAGCCCTGATCGTAGGCGAGCAGTAGTCCTTTGCCGTTCTTCAGGAAGTTATCCATGGTGGCTTTTGTCATAATCATCGTCATGGCATGATTCAATCCTCCACATTAAACTAACTCTTTGTTCTTGGGACGAGAAGCGAGGGAAACCGTTATCGGACGATTCGGAACGCCGAATCGTATGGTTCGGCGAATAGTCATTGTAGGATGCGGAGTATCCGGCACTACGGCCGCATTCTACGCCAGGAAGACCGATCGGACTTCTGATATCACTATCGTAGGAGATGAAGCTTTACCGGAGTATTCCCGATGCGGGCTCCCGTATGCCTTCAGCGGAATAGTTCCCACCATGCGGTCGCTCATCGGCTATGACGAGGACTTTTACGAGCATACGAACCGAATAGACCTCAGGCTGGGAGTCGCCGCGACGAGGATCCACCCTGATCGGCAGGCAGTGGAACTAAACTCGCCTAATCGTCGCATGACTGAACTCCCGTACGACAGTCTCATCCTCACTACCGGTGCCCATACGACCACCCTTGCCGTCCCTGGCTCCGACCTCACCGGAGTATTTACGATTCGAACTATGAACGATGTGGAGGGTCTCGCGAATTATCTCAAAGAGGCGCAAGCGAAGAAGGTCGCGATCATCGGCGCCGGTCTTACCGGTTCAGAAATGGCCGAGGCTTTGCTTGTCCGAGGAGTGGCTGTGTTGCAGGCCGAGATAGTCCCCGAAATCCTCCCGGTCATTCTCGATCCTGACATGGCAGCGATTGTTAGAGAGAAAGGACTGGAGCATGGTGTTGAATATCACTTGCAGTCAACTCTGGACGAGATTCTCGGCGACAAAGGAAAGGTCGTTGGAGTTCGAATTTCGGGTCATGCCTACGAGGTCGATGCTATCATTGTGGCCGTTAGGGTTAGGCCTAACACGGAACTCGCGAAGGACGCCGGCATACTGCTCGGTGAATCGGGCGGCATTAGAGCCGATGAGAGAATGCTGACCTCAGCCAACAACATCTACGCTGCAGGCGACTGCATCGAGACGTTTGACCTCATTACGCGAAGACATGTCTTCTTTCAACTCGCTACGACAGCAGTCAGACAATCAATGGTTGCAGGCATAAATGCTGCTGGAGGCGACGCCAGATACCCGGGATCGACTGGCGTGACAACCGTGAAACTCTTTGGGCTAGAAGTAGCAACACTGGGTCCAACGACAGCCATGGCAGAGAAGATCGGAATCACTCCTGTCTCAGTGAGAATAACGGGGTCCACGCGGCTTTCCTACTATCCGGGGGGAAAGGACCTGACTGTGAAGTTGCTGGCGAATCGTGAGAATGGGAAGCTCATAGGAGCTCAGCTAGTAGGCGAGGAAGGGGCGACACTCAGGTGTAACTTCGCATCCATGGCAGCCCATCTCGGATTGACCGTTCAGGATTTTTCTGAGATTGAGACATGCTATTCTCCACCGTTGGCTCCCGTCTGGGACCCGGTAACAATCGCTGCTCAAGCGCTCTTGAGGAAGTTGAGAGCGCCTCTGACAAAGGCGCCAACTACACCCTCTAACAGTTGATCCTATGTTGAAAGTTCTGATTTCTGATCCGATCGATGAGGAAGGCGTCAAGATTCTCTCGGACGCCGGTTTCATTGTAGATAATCAGCCCGGACTAGACAAGTCAAAGCTTGCCAGCATCATCAACCAATACGATGTCTTGATCGTTCGAGGCAGAACGAAGGTGGATTCTAGTATACTCCGAGATTCGACGTTGAAAATCGTGGGACGCGCGGGTGTCGGCCTTGACAATATCGACCTTCAAGCAGCCAAGGAGAAAGGAGTCATTGTTCTCAACACTCCACGCGCTCCTACAACGAGCGTTGCTGAACTGACTGTCGGGCTGATGCTCTGTCTCCTCCGGAAGATCCCGTTCGCGGATCGGAGTATGAAGGAGGGCGGGTGGATTAAGAACCAGTTGATGGGCGAAGAACTACAGTCGAAGAAGATCGGAATTATCGGAAGAGCCGGGCGTATCGGGAATGAAGTCTCGCGCATCCTCACGGTAGGATTTCAAGCCGACGTTCTCGGCTACGACGTTATCCGACCTCGCGGAGTTCCAGGTTTGAGCTTTGAGATAACAGACTCGGTTGAGGATCTGCTCCGGCGGTGTGACATTGTCACGATTCACGTTCCATATTCCCCGCAGACCCATCATCTGCTAAATGAGGCTCGGCTGAGAATTATGCGGAAGGGATCTTACCTGGTCAACACTTCAAGAGGAGATATTATCGAAGGACCCGCGCTGCTCAAACTCTTGAAGGAAGGGCATCTCGCGGGCGCAGGACTCGATGTCTTTCACCTTGAGCCTCCGGCGGACGAGTGGGAGAAAGAACTTGTCGGCCTCCCTAAGGGAACGACAGTCGTCACATGCCACATCGGAGCTGAGACTCGACAGGCTCAGAGACGAGCGAGCATCGAGATCGCGGAAAGGGTGAAGTCTGAGGTGGTCCATCTTAAGGCGACAACCTGATTCGGCGCGCGGAATCGACAAAGGGAACACTTCCTACTTTTCAGAGTGTGAAAGATAGGATTTTCCATCCAAGAAATCGTTCAGAACAAGCCCTGATCCGGAATCCGGGCAGGCGATTTGAGATCACGCATTATGCGCGTTGACCTGCACGTTGAGCTACACGTTATCAAAAACAGCCGACCGGCTGATTCTGCGCCCTGTTTCGCCAGACTCGCCCGGTGCAGCTTCAACCGGCGGGCCCCCCTCCGAAAAAATGTCAAAAGTAGTTGATCCTCGCGACAGAAAACAGCTCTTTGGAGGGATACTTTACGGAAGCTGTCCCGTCATTCTCTTTTTTTCCCGTTATCTTTTCCCTTTCCGTTAACTTTTCTTTTCCCACTAACTATTTCTCGACCCCCCCGGGGGTATGTCAAAACAAAAAAACTCCTTCACACCTTTGGGACAGCGCCCTTTTCGACACTCCTCGACCTACATCCTTTGCAGGAGTCTAAGGATAAACCCGGTTGATGAGGCGTGGAAAAGCGATCGCGTCCCGAATGTGCTCAAGCTTACAGACCCAGGACACAACCCTCTCCAGTCCCATCCCGAAGCCTGAGTGAGGAACGCTACCAAACTTTCGCAGATCCAAATACCACGCGTAGCTCTTCGGATCCAAGCCCTCCTCCCTGATCCTCGCGACAAGAGCATCGTAATCCTCAATCCTCTGCCCACCACCCGTAATCTCACCGTAGCCTTCCGGCGCCAAGAGGTCCACCGAGAGCGTAACTTCGGGGTTCAACGGATCCGGCTTGTGATAGAACGCCTTCGCCTTCTTCGGATATCGCGTCACAAAGAAAGGCCGATCGAAATGCGTCGTCAGAATCTTCTCCTGCTCATAGCCCAGATCATCACCCCACTTGATTCCCGCCCTCTCTCCACCGATCATCTTGAAAGCATCATCGTAGGTGATTCTAGGAAACGGAGGCTTGACCTTCTCTAGGTCCTCCCGCTTTCTCTCGAACAAAGCCAATTGCGTGCTAGTTCGCTCGAGCAACTGTCCAACTAAATGACTCAACATTTGCTCCTCAACCTCCATAATGCCTTCCAAGTCAACATACGGGGCCTCCGCCTCAAGATGCCAATACTCCGTAAGGTGCCTACGAGTCCGGGATTTTTCTGCCCTGAACGAGGGGGCGATCGTGTAGATCTTCCCGACGGCGGCGATCAACGCTTCCGCGTATAGTTGCCAGCTCTGCGTAAGGTACGCCTTCTCATCGAAATACTTCACTTCAAACAGCGTCGCGCCACCCTCCACAGCTGCTGATGTTAGAGTTGGGACCTGTACTTCCAAGTAATCGTGGGAGTCGAGCCACGAGCGAGCGGCTGATAGTATGACCGCCCGGACTTTGAGAACTGCTCGCATCTTGTCGCTCCTGACAAATAGATGCCTCTTATCCAGCAGGAAGTCGGGCCCTTGAAACTGCTTTGCAATAGGAAACTCTTCTAGGGCCGCGGAGTCTACCTTGCCAGAGTGAACCAGGATCTCCCTTCCGCCAAGAGCACGTGGATCGGGTTTTACCTCACCTTCAATCTGAACGCTAGACTCTACGCGAATAGAGAGAAAGAGATCGAAAACCTTAGCGTCGACCTCGCCCTTCCGGACTGTGCACTGTACAACTCCCGAGCCGTCTCGAATGAAGAGGAAGATGATTCCTCCACTGGATCGCTTGTTCTGGAGCCATCCTCGGACGAGAACCTCTTTGCCATCCAAGGTGCCTGTGAGAACATCCTGGACCCGGACAGCTTCCTCCAAACCACCCACACCAGACGCGCGCGCAGAGTGCGGGAATGGATTATTTAAGAATCCCAGAAACCTCCTTAGCGGCGGGACGATTGTCAGATACTCAAGAGAAGACTACCAAACGGCTAGCCGAACTCAAATCCTATCTTGAAAAGAAAGTCGCCGAACACCAGGACGAAATCCACAACCTACAATGGTTTCTCGAAACCGTAGACAACATTCTTGCAGAAAAGAGCTATCGACGGGTCCAACTGCCGAAAACTATTCCAGAAACACCGACACCGACCGACTCGAATCCTCCCCAGACGATCAGAACGATCAGCGGGGTCCTCCTGGCTGACATTTTCGTTGAAGGCCAGAATCTTAGGATCGTTCCGTCGAAAGATATCAAGTTTGACGCAAATGCTCCGCCGCTTCGATCATTCCTAGTCGGCAAGGTTCTCGAACCCTTGCATGTGAAGGATGAGGAATCGACGAGAAATCAACGGCTCTCGCCCGACCAGATATTGTCTTACGACATAGATCGAGAAGCCACCACCCTGAAACAAATCCACGTTAAGAACTATGGGGACGAGCGGAGGCTGAACGAGCTAAAGAATGCTCTGCGCTGGACCTTCAGAAGAATGTATGAGAAGACAATCGGAACTCAATAAGGATCTAAGATCCGCCAACTGAGCGCCTCTGCAGTTCACTCATGGCTACTCCCGCGTAATCCACGCCATAGGTTCGCTGCAGATAATCCCTCAAGGCCATAGCTGACCTTGCTTCCGAGATGAAGCCCTCCTTGGGAAACTGAAAGCTCTGGGTTGAGCCGCAAGACCTGCACTTGGCTACTACGCTGTCATAGATCATCCCACCGCTTCGACCGAAATCATGATCGACCGGCTCCAACGGACCACCGCAATTGCACTGGGTCTTCAAGACTGTAGCGTACGTGGCCTGTATCTCGCGGAAATGCCCGTCAGCATCTTGTAAGAGCTGGCCCTTCAGCTCTGCATACTTCTGATCGTTAGCTATCTCAGGCCTCTCCCTCTCGATCTTTCGAAGACTGAATTCGAGCAGGTAGGCCATCGGGTTCTCTGGAGTCGCCATGAGAAGAAACCATTAGACCATTTGAAAAGAGGAGATTGGTACCTTTGCCTCCGTGGACGGGTTCTAAGAATCCCCGTTCGCGACTCTAAACCACTCGAAAACTGGAAACGCGGCGTGTGGCACGTCTGGAGGTTCACTTCCTGGACTGTTAACCGAGTAAACCTTAAGAAACGCCTTTTTCTTCACTACTCGTGAATTCCAGATTCATCAAAGAGGTTTGAATGAAATGTCGCAACAAACAATCGGGGGAACTCCCGTACTAATCCTCAAGGAAGGAACGGGACGATCTACCGGGAAAGAAGCCCAGAGAAATAATATTACTGCCGCCAAAATCATCGCTGAAACCGTCAGAACGACTCTTGGCCCCAGGGGAATGGACAAGATGCTCGTCAGCACAATAGGCGATGTGACCATCACGAACGATGGGGCGACAATAATGAAAGAATTGGACGTTCAGCACCCAGCAGCCAAGATGCTCGTTGAAGTCTCCAAGACCCAGGACAACGAAGTGGGAGATGGTACAACTACCGCTGTCCTATTGTCAGGGGAGTTGCTAGAACGTGCTGAGAAGTTGCTCGACAAAGATGTCCATCCTACTGTTATCGTCGATGGTTACAAGAAAGCGGCCGAGAAAGCGATTGAGATTCTGGATAAACTCTCTTTCCCTGTTACAGAGAAGGATGATGCAACCCTCCGTCAAGTGGCCATGACCTCGATGTACAGCAAGGGGATAGTAGTAGCGAAGGAACATTTCGCCGACATCGCCGTTAAGGCAGTCAAGCAGGTTTCAGACAAGGTAGACGGAAAAATCAAGGCCGACATAGATCTAATCAAGATTGTAAAGAAACATGGCAAAGGTCTCGAAGAGACGGAACTCGTAAAAGGCATTGTAATCGACAAGGAGATCTCTCACGCTCAGATGCCGAAGAAAATAGAACTCGCAAAGATAGCTCTGCTCAACGCTAAACTGGAAAACGAAAAAACAGAATTCGACGCGAAGATTAACATCAACAACCCTGACCAGATGCACCTCTTCATCGAAGAAGAGGAAAAAATGTTGAAGGACATGGTCTCACAAATCGAAAAGACCGGTGCGAACGTACTGTTCTCAGAGAAAGGAATAGATGATGTTGCCCTGCACTTTTTGTCGAAGGCCGGAATCGCAGCCATCAAGAACGTTAGTAGCGGAGACCTTGAGAAATTGTCCAAAGCTACAGGGGGAAGGATAGTTGCAAGTGTCAAAGAGCTCACCAAGGACGCTCTAGGGGAAGCTAAACTGATCGAAGAAGTCAAGATCGGCGACGACAAACTTGTCTACGTCCGCGACTCCAAGAATCCCAAGGCTGTCACAATCGTAGTCCGCGGAGGCACCGAACACGTGGTCGACGAGGCCGACAGATCCCTACACGACGCACTGTCCGTTGTAAGAAACGCACTTGAAGATGGGAAGATCGTTGCAGGCGGAGGCGCTCCTGAAGCAGAACTTGCCAAGCGACTAAGGGAATACGCGGTGAAAGTCGGTGGACGCGAACAACTTGCAATCGAAGCGTTTGCCGAGGCCATGGAGGCAGTACCGACAACGCTGGCTGAAAATGCGGGACTGGATCCAATAGACATACTGGTTGAGCTAAGATCAAAGCACGAACGCGCAGCTAATCCCTGGTTCGGCGTCGACGTCTATTCCGGCGAAATCAAAGACATGAAGAAGCTGAACGTCCTCGAACCCCTCAGAGTCAAGCAACAAGTCGTAAAGTCGGCGTCAGAAGCCGCGTCAATGATTCTCAGAATCGATGACGTCATAGCGTCCAAAGGAGTCGACAAAGGCAGCCCAGGCGGTGAAAAGGACTCTCCCATGCCTGGCGGGGACGACGAGTACTAAACCGTCCCCACCCTACTTTACGACATCCGGACTCGGTTTCTAGCCAGTTTTTTAGGCCTCTAGCAACTTCTTCCGAACATTATGTAGAATATTTGGTGGGGTCCAAACTGAGAAAACCCGAACGTATCTTGGCGAGGCAGCTTTTCTCAGAACCTTTGCAGACCCTTTCTCCAAGTACCCCCTAACGAATGCCTCGACATATCCGAGCAAGGCATTGTTGAATGGCAACCAATAGTGGCCGGAGTAGAACAAGAATTCGGCGACGTCCCAACCATAATCCCCCTCGTATCGGGCCTGCTCTAAATCGACGAGAGTGACTTTCCCATCCCGATCGACTATGAAGTTCTCAGGTTTGGTGTCCCCCAAAGCGGCCTCTAGCTCGTGGGCGCTAGCCATCAATAATCCTGCAGTGCGAGCCGCTTCTTTCTCTCTCTGGCCGATCTGACTTGACTGAGCCAGTTTTACCAGTAGACTCGATAATCCATCTCCCGGAATGTAAGAAAAGAGGATAGATCTGGACTTCGTGTCAGCGCCTAGGATCTCCGGGACCCTCAGTCCCCGTCTGGAAAGAAGATAGTTGAAAGCGTACTCCGCCTCCATTCGCCGGCGGCCCGAGATCGAGAACCGAACACTGCCAAGACCGTACAGGCTGAGTGTGACCCATTTGAGAGAAATCCAATTCGTGTACCGTTTCGCAACAAACTTCTCACCGTCAACGTTGATGAGAAAGACGTCGTTGACGAAGCTTCCCATTCTTCTTATCGATATGCGACCGTTAGGTCTATAGGTTCGGACGAGCTTCAGAATTTGGTCTGTCTCTTCAGGTAAGGCTCTTCACCAATTAAATGGGACTCGGCTGATATGAGACCAGTTCTCCTAAATATGGTAGATTGAACCGGACTTCGATTGGAGCGAATTGGAATCGAGATCTTCCGACTCTCACAATCGCAGAAACTTTCTAGTCTGCTCTATAGCATCGTTTCTGCTATTCCTAATCGGTTCGGTGCAACTTCTATCTTATCGCATCTTGTCTTTAGAACTCGGCATTATCAATGCGGTCGTGATTTCATTACTTGCGATACCTCTTGGTTACGCGTACATGTATTTCTTTGGAGGGTTCGTGTCCACTAGGGCCATCAAACTCTACCTCTTGATTACTCGAGGAACACACATCGTCACAGCAAAGGTATCCGAGCTCGAATCGATAAGATCTGGAAAAGGGGCTAGACTGACTCTCCGCCGCCAGCTGACCTACTTCCCATTCATTCTGGCTGTCATCGTGTCCTTCGCGATCTATCTGTCGAAACACCATCTCGTGCCAGTTGTCTCGCCTTTGGCGAAGACGTCGGATGTGATCTCTCTGATCACCGAGGACCAGATCACCTTAACAATGTTAGGGTCGCTGATGGTTCCAGTAGTTGCGCTTGCGCTTCCCTACCTTGGTGGCTTGAGGCTTCGAACGATAGACGTTGGTCCGTTTCATACGACCATTCTCTCACTTGTCGTGGGATTGTCTGGGGGTTTCACTCTTCTCTACTCGATTCTCACTCAGCCTATCATTAGCGGTCTAATCCACTACCTGCTATTGTTCATGGGGGTCTGCTGGTGCTTTGCGATAGGCTGTAACCTCGCTGCTGATCCGGCGAACAGACAGATCGTCAGGAGCGTTCTTTCGGAGAAGATCTCGTCCAATCTGATATCGTCTAAGATATGGCTTCAGACTCCCCAGGGTGAGTTTAGAGAAGTTTAGACCGTCTTTCGAGCTACTGTTTTTATACATTCAAGGGACGCAAAGCACCTGGCATTCTTCTTGGACAGAGTTCCCACCGGCATCAAAGGCCTAGACGAATTATTGGGAGGAGGATTCCCGGACGGAAGATGCATTCTGATTGTGGGGAGCCCGGGTTCGGGAAAGACGACCTTCGCTCTGCAATATCTGTATCACGGGGCAATGCTGGGTGAAACGGGACTCTACGTTACACTTGACGAACATCCTGATCATGTGAAGAGGAACCTTCAGTCTTACGATTGGGACATCGATGGGATGGAGAAGAAGGGAAAGCTGCTGTTCATTGACGCAAGCGGTTTGAGAAGAACCGGGAGCGAAAGCAACCGTATGTCGCCATACGGCGGGTCCGCGACTGACGTTTCAGACTTTACAGAGCTTCTGAAGACTATCAATAAGGTTGTGGAGGGAGAGAATGTTCGAAGGATCGCCTTGGACCCCGTTACTTCTCTTATGCTCCGATATGTGGAGGAGTTGAAGAAGCGGAGGGCGACGGTCGCGTTTTTTGACGCTCTAGCAGATTCTGGCTGCACTTCACTGATAACCAGCGAGTTGAAGACGTCATTGATGGATAGGCGATTCCAGCTAGAGGAATTCCTGTCTCATGGAGTAGTCCTCCTACATTCGCTGCTCCATGAAGGCAATGTCGTGAGGGCGGTTCAGATAGAGAAGATGCGCGGAATATCTCACGACACACAGATTCGTCCATACCAGTTTGGAGTTACGGGAATAGAAGTCTTTCCGAGAGACAAGGTATTCTAATGGATCCTATTTTCTCGGTTTCTTCGAATAGAAGATTATCCCTTTGTTGTCTTCCACGGTAAAGGTCACCCAGCCCTCATGAAAACTTCTATTCCTGAACTTGATAATACGCATCCTTCGCCTCCTTAGGCCACCTTCCTCAAAGGCCTCCATCTGAATTATGCAGTCCGAGGCTTCTTCGAGTTGTCGCAAGATCAGATCGTCAACGCTCGACCCAATCGTAAAGAAGATCTTGCCTCCACTTCCTCTTGCTTTCGCTCCTACAGTCTGAGCGAAGGAAACAATGCTTTCGGACTTGGACCGTGGGGCAAGTGGAGTAAGAGAATCAAAGTAAACACTTGCACCATCGCCGGGCGTGGACATTGCAGAAGAGATCTTGACGCCAAGAGACGTGAGGTCTCCACTGGAAGAAACGTAGAATTTCTCCTGGGACGGTTGACCCGCTTCCATGGAGTAGGAATCGACAAACTTTAGAGACTCTTTGCTCTCATAGGGTTCAGTCTCTAATCCCAAAGACCGCATTCCACTCCGGATCTTTCCAGGAAAGTCAGCGGTTGAGACGAAAACGCAAGGTCGCCCCGTCTTTAGGTCATCGTACATGAGCTGTTCTGTCAACAGAGTCTTGCCCGCGCCTGTGTTACCTTCTACTGTAACCATTGTGCCTTGAGGGAAGCTACCCCCGGTCAAAGAGTAGAAGTGGTCGAAGGGCGCCAGATACTCCTTCCTCCGTCGTCTCTTGATATAGAATGTACCTGCGATGATTCCGCCGGCCGCACCCACGACGTAGGGTATCAGGTCCAGAGGATGAATGCCGGGTTTGAACAGTCCGAAACCGGAGGGTCCATGGAGGCTGTAGGCGATATTGCCCTGTATATCGACAACGTCGATCCAAACCTGGTAGTTTCCCTCAGAAAGGTTCGAAGGATAAGTCCACTCCGCAACGTAGGGGTACGTCTGTTGAGGTTGAGAGACCGGAGGGATCTGAGAAAATGGAATATTGACCGCGTTCGGAACAGGTCGCCCGGAAGGGTCTACTATCGTGAGATTTACGCTTCTAACGTCGTCTTTGCCGAACGCTGATGTGACAGGTGCTTGCACCAGGACCGTATTTTGTCCTTTGGTTGCATTGAGATTGAAACTAGCAGCAGCGTTTCCAGTCCAATCAAGAATCTGGACCTGTCCAATTGAAGAATACCCTGATAAAGGGAGTAGCACGAACGACGGAGTTGAAGGCTCGCCCCAATACATCGTTACGATCATCTTTGCTGGAGTAGTTGCGTTGATACCAACTCGAACCTGAGTACCGAATGTGAGAGAGAGAGCCAACGGCTGGACATAGTTGAGCGTGCACGCCGCCGGTGAACGACCGATGGGGCATGGTACTGGAAGAGTACTGGAGTTGGACCATAGGCCGTTCAAGGGCTTCCAACTGAAGACCCCTTGAACCTGCACTGATGTGACGCTGGAAGCATTTCCCGATAGCCATATCGTGAAGGTCGGTAATCCTGACACAGTGAGGGATGAGAGCAAGAATGACGGGAGGACGAAGAACGTGGGAACGCGAGAGAGATTGTCACTGATCACGGGCCCAGTGAGAGGACTGCTACTGAGGGATCCTGGAATTGAGGCGTTGGGATGAGATGCACCGGAAAAGTAGAAGGATCTGTTTACGTTAGGAGCCAGTGCAGAAGCATGCGCCTCTCTCGGCGACAAAGCGGCGATAAGGAGAATAAAGAAAAGCGTAACGATAATTATCGATGCTCGACGGCGCAATCTACTAAGGAAAAGTCGACTTCGAAGTTAAAAGGTTCTGCGAACCTCGGGTTCTCCAAGAAAACGAGGAATAGGTGGGCTGTGTTGTAGAAAGGGCTGGCTTATGCTTTCCCTATGCGGAAGACTGAGGTTCCGCAGTTCGGGCAGACGCCTTTGACGGCTGGTTTGCCGTTCTTGAGCGTCACGTTCTGTGGGTCTTTGATCTCGATGCTTGTCTTGCATTTTACGCAGTATGCTGTTGGCATTTCGTTCTCAACTGAGCGCGACTGAGCACGGTTGGGGTATAAAACACTCACGCAGAAAGGCGAAGACCCCACGAGGGGCACAGGTGGAATGGCGGGTATTTCGTGCTCGTTGGTGTGAACTACGTCTGAAGACACACGATTATTACGTATACTACGGGTTTCTAACTCTGAAGAGTGCAATTATTCATAATCTGAGTGAAAACTGACCAAGGGTGAACGTCTCTCTGGAAGACACTTTCCCCGGTGGAGCGCGGTTCGGGTTGAGAGGGTCGTTCAGGAATCTCTCTTTGAGCGTCGGACGAGGGCGTCGTATGCATCTTTGATTTGTCTCTGAATGGCGTAATTGCGGAGCTTCTGGGACCATGTCTGTTCGAAGAGTTCCTTCATGCTCAGGTTTCGTAGACGGTCCAGATCGGTTCTCTTGCCGTTCTCCATTAGCTCATTCACGAGGGCGTTAAACTCCTCGAAGCTCGGGGGCTCTTGGTGCATTCCCTTCTCGCGTGCCTCTTTCTCGCGCTCCTTTACGAGTCGCGAAGCGCCCCTCACTGATTTTTGAAGGAGAAGGTCGATTCTCTCGCCGAATCCTTGTTGCACTCTAGGCTTCCCTTCGACCAATGGTGATTGTGCGCGTACGCGTTTTTAGAGTCGCGAGTTGCCTCGCGTGAGAGCCGCGCAATGAAGAGTACCTCCTCTTGTTTGGAACTTTAGAGCCTTTGGGTGAGGATGAGGATGGGTCAGGGAAGGATGATTGTCTTGATTGCAGTCTTCGATGTCTTTGCGAATTCCATCGCCTTCTCGGCGTCTCGAATCTTGAAACGGTCTGTGATGAGACTCTTCAAGTCTAGTCTCTTTTCCGAGACGAGTCTTATGGCCTCTTCCATCTCCGCCTCGACGCAAGAGTAGCTGGAGAGGAGTGTGATTTGGCGTGAGAAGAGTTCGCTTACGTTTAGCGGATATGAGGCTCCGTGGGAGGGAGCGCCGAAGAGGAGTATTCTGCCTCCTTTCCGCACTGAGCTGAAGGCTTGGCTGAGCGCCTTCTCGTTACCGGTCGAGACTATCGCAAGGTCGACTCCGTCCTTGGTCATCTTTCTAACGTGAGAGGGTACGTCTTCTGTAAGAGCGTTGATTGTCTCATCGGCGCCGAGCTTCCTGCCCAGTTTCAGTCTTGACTCGATTATGTCGCTGCCGATTATTCTTCCGGTTGTTGTGTTGCGGAGTAGTTGTATCTGGGTGAGGCCTGTGGGTCCGAGCCCGACGACGAGGACGCTGTCTGATTGTTTGACGTGGGCTCTGCGTATTGCTCGGATGCAGCATGCGGTTGGTTCTATCATGGCGCTTTCTTCGAACGAAAGTTCTGGAGGGAGCGGGATTACGGCTCCCCGGGCTATGTTGTATTGGGGGACGCGGAAGTATTCGGCGAAGCCGCATGGGTCGATGTTTGTCCTCTTGAATTCGTTGCAGAGGGTGTAGTTGCCGTTGAAACAGTCTGCGCACTGGTAGCACGGCACATGGTGGTGTGCTACTACTCGCTCGCCGGGTTTGTGCTCAGTTACGTTGTCTGCGACTTTTTCGATTGTGCCGCTGACCTCATGTCCTAGTATTCCTCCGGGGCCGAGCTGGCCTTCTATTTTTTCCAGGTCTGTTCCGCAGATGCCGCTGGCTTCCATCCGGATGAGAATATCACCTGCTGCTAGTTTGGGGATGGGGACGTCTTTGACTGCGACTTTCCGTGGGGCTTCTAGGAAGCACGCTAGCATGTGTCTGGCAATTGTTGGGTTGTGATTTAATGGATTGCTGGACGGATTGTACGTTATTCTCTAGGAAGAGTAGGTGAGCCATGTATAGCGGGAGCGTATTAGCATGGTTCGGGGACGTTGATCGCAGGTGCGCGATGGTAAAGAGTCAGTGAAATTCATGCAGGTTCTAGATCGCGGGATTTTCTTGAAGTTGAAGGAGATGGCGAAGAGTAGAGGCGTGACGGTACAAGAATTGATTCGAGTTCTCGTCATACCTGACTGGATGCGAAAGTCTCAAGAAGAAATTAGAAGGACTGATAAGAGAAGGCGGCATCATAGATTGGCGGGTCCGGCTCGCAGCCCTGTCCATGCGGTGGCGACGGTTCGGCCGGAGCGGCGAAAGCGGTAGGCTTTCGATTTTCCGGGTTTGCGGTTGTAAGTGCCTTGTAAAGTGTGAAGGACTTTTTTTGTTCTGCCATACCCCCGGGGGGGTCGAGAAATAGTTAGTGGGAGGAAATTAGTTAGTGGAAAGAGAAAAGATAATGGAGAAAGAGGATATGTTAGACCGGACGATTTCCGTGGAGAACTCTTCCAAAGAGCTGGTTTGTGTCGCGGGGAGCAACTACTTTTGAGATTTTTTAGAGGGGGTCCCGCCAGTTGAAGCTGAACCGGGCGAGTCTTGCGATATAAGGCGCAGAATCAGCAGGTCGGCTGTTTTCGACATGGTGTAGCTCAACGTGCAGGTCAACGCGCAAACTGCGTGATCTCAAATCGCCTGCCCCGATTCCGGATCAGGGCTTGTTCTGAACAATTTCGGTGCTTTTGCTATCGATCCCTGAAGTCCTTATAGAATGGGGTTGTTCAGTCCCCGCAAGGCACAGTTTCGATGAAGGCGTTCGTGCTCGCGGGCGGAGCCGGAACCCGCCTCTCACCCTTGACCAGCTACGTCCCCAAGGGGATGATCCCGATCGGAGGAAAGCCCTTCATCGACTACGTGGTGAGCTATCTTTCGAAGCATGGTGTCAAGAAGATCATTATGCTCTTGTCGGATGCTGACTCCGAGGTTTTCAGAAATCATCTTGATGATGGTTCCAAGTTTGGCGTGAATATCGGCTACAATATCACGCCGCGAATGGGAACAGCGGCCGCGTTGAGGGAGGCTTCATCCCATGTTGATGGCACGTTCGTCGTGTACTACGGCGATGTCTTTACAGATCTCGACTTGAGCGAGATGATACGATACCACAAGGCGAAGGGAGCGATGTGTACATTGGCGTTGAGTACGGGTGTCAAGATCGATTATGGTGTTGGGCGTGTTGATCGCGATGGGCGGATCGAGTATTTCGCCGAGAAACCGATCCTGCCCGAATACCCTGTCTCAATCGGCGTCTATGTTTGTGAGCCTAGATTCTTGACGTACTTGTCAGCCGGAACGGACCTGGCTGCAGACATTCTCCCGCAAGTTATCGCAAAGGGCGAGAAAGTCTACGGATTCCTCACGAAAGAGCGACATTACGACATTGGCTCGTTCAAACAGTTGGACGAAGCGAAAGACGTCCTCAAACCTGAAAAGAGCAGGAAGAAACAGTCAGCCGTCGGCTGACCAAGCCGTCACTTCGCCTCATCTTCAACTAGCACACCCGCCTTCTGCATCTGTTCTCTAATTCGATCGGATAACGCGTACTCGCGCTTCGCTCGCAACTCGTTCCTCAAAGAGGTAAGCAGGTTCACCAACTCGAGGAATTCCCGCCTTGGGACAGAATCCGTCTCCAACAGCCCAAGTATTGAGGAAAGCTCCTTCATCGTCTCGAGAAGCATCACCGCGGATTCTGCGCTCAGCGGCCTTCCTTGTTCCTCTGCAATTCCTACGATTCGAATGTAGGCCGCAAGTGCGCGAGGAGTGTTGAAGTCGTCGTCCATCGCAGTGAAGAACTCTGCTCGTGCTTCATCCACCTGCCGCTTCAGAGTGCTGGTTTGGTCTTTACCTTCAGATTTCATTCCACCCGCCATCTGCACTTGGTCGTACGCTCGTCGGAATCGCCGGGCGAGACTGTCCGCCTGGACAAGCGTATCCTCCGTGTAATCTAACGGGCTGCGGTAGTGGGTCGATGCGTAGAGAACACGGAGGGCTTCCACTCCGACCTTCTGTATCGCTTCTTGTATTGGGACAAAGTTGCCGAGTGATTTGTGCATCTCCTGTCCCTTAATGCTCAGCAGCCCTGTGTGCACCCAATACTTTGCCAACGGCTTCTTTCCGGTCAGTCCCTCAGCCTGCGCGATCTCGGCCTCGTGATGCGGAAAGATCAGCTCCGTCCCTCCACCATGAAGATCATAGGTTGGGCCAAAATGCGTGAGTGTTATCGCGGTGTCTTCGATGTGCCAGCCTGGTCGTCCCTTACCCCATGGACTGTCCCAGGCAATCTCTCCCGGCTTCTGGTTCTTCCAGAGGACAAAGTCGCCAGGGTTTCGTTTTTCGGGATCTGGGTCGACCCGGTGAACTGTCAGCTGTTCTAGCTTCTGCCTTGATAGTTTACCGTACTCGGGGAACTTGGAGATGTCGTAGTAGACTCCTCCAGCTATCTTGTACGCGATTCCCTTGTCGACTAGACCTTTGATCTGGCCAATTATCTCGGGGATGTAATCTGAGGCTTTCGCGTAGAGGTTTATGCTGTTGACGTGCAGATCTTTCATGTCCTTGTAGAATGCTTGGGCGTATCTCTCGGATAGTTTGAGAGGGTCTTCCTTGGTCTCCTTTGCTCTGTTGATGATCTTGTCGTCAATGTCCGTGATGTTCAGGAGGAAGAATACGGCGTATCCTTTCTTTCGGAGATAGCGGGCTATGATGTCGTAGGCGACGTAGCTCTTGCTGTGTCCGATGTGGGACACGTCGTAGACTGTTGGGCCGCAGACGAACATGTTCACCCTTCCCGGGTGGATTGGTTCGAAGTCGTCTAGGTGGCGGGTTAGCGTATTGTAGACTTTCAATCGCGACTGCTTTGATTGGGACATGTTAAGGGTCCCTGTGAAGGCTTTTGGTCATTCTCGTTACGCAGGGGGCGGAGTCTTTGGCTGGTTTGCCTTCGCTTGTATCATGCTCCAAGCCTTGCTCAGCATATCCTTCTCGTTCGGATACGAGAGCGTCTGAAGCGCCTTCTCGAAGGGCATCCATTCCATCGCGTCATGTTCCGTACCGACTTTCGCGTCGGCCTGGTCTGTCTCGAAGAGAAAGAAGTGAACTGTCTTATCGAACGTTTTTGCGCGGAATCCAAACTGGTATTTGATCTGCCCGACCTTTCCACGAAGCTTCACTCGACTTACGCCAGTTTCCTCTCTAACCTCTCGCATCGCAGTCGTGACCTCGTCCTCGTTCTCTTCGATTAGCCCCTTTGGCAGGCACCAGACTCCGCGCTTGTTACTTGTCAGGAGGAGGAAGAGAGGGATGCTGTTCTCGACACGGTAGACGACTCCTCCTGATGAGATGACTTTGATTCTGGGTCTGGGCTGCATCCCCGTCCAGTCAGCCAACTATGAGATTCCTTGCCTGATCATATTTGCAGATCTTTTGGTAAGTGTGTTAGATTCTCAGAAGGTGAGCCAACGACGACGATATCCTCGATTCTCACTCCCCCAACCTTCGGGTCGTATAGTCCGGGTTCGATTGTGACGACTGAGTTCTTCCTCAACCTCTCCTTTCCGTAAAGACTCAGGTAGGGTCTTTCGCCGATTGTGAGGCCGACTCCGTGGCCAAGACCGTGCATGAACCCCCTGACTCTCGCTTCCTTGTTGCCCTTGGCTAGTAATCGTGCGGTTGGGTAGCCTTTCTTCTCGAAGAGTTTGCAGACTTGGATCATCATTTCGCTACAGGAGGCTTGTTCCCGTACCATGTCGAGCGCAGATGTCTGCGCCTCCAGTACTGCATCGTACATCTCCTTGACTTTCCTTTGGGGGGATGAGAACGCGTAAGTTCTGGTGCAATCGTGCCAGTACCCATCAGGTTCGGCGGGGAAAATGTCGAAAACTATCGGTTCCCCGGCACGGATAAGGTCGCCGCTCTTCCCATCGTAGTGGGGATCGCTCGATTTTCTTCCCGCGGCGAAGATGGTGTCTTCCGGAGCGATAATTCCCTCCTCTGCCAAAAGTCCGTTGATGACCGTCTTGACCGCGTGAACGGTCAATGGTTTTGACTTGAAAACAACCCTTTGTCCCCGGACTTTGGCTTTTGACAGAAATCGAATTGTCTTTTGGACCACTCTGGTTGTCTTTCTGCCCATTTCTCGCAGCTTCTCGATTTCACTCTGTTCCTTGGTTTCCCTAGCAACCTCCAGTATTGTCGGCGTTTTCTCGCCAACGACCTTGATCCCCCTCTTACGTAGTG
>Ga0209808_1000353_pt1 | contig 22922 bp, 24 predicted proteins | sample GraSoiAngelo_157_FD_186171 | JGI IMG/M metagenome (GOLD analysis project Ga0209808, IMG submission 186171) | Grasslands soil microbial communities from the Angelo Coastal Reserve, California, USA - 14_1009_16_20cm (SPAdes) (version 2) | ecosystem: Environmental > Terrestrial > Soil > Grasslands ... | reverse complement strand
CGCGCATCGATTCGTGGAGCTGTACGTGGTGCCATCGTGGGATGAGCACTTACGTCAGCATCGCTACCGGATCACGGGTACGGACCACGAGTTTGAGGAAAGGGCCGACATGCTTTCGGACCCGCCGCCGGAGGTATCCCATCTGATCGCGGTGGACGACTTGCCCTGATCTCGGCTGGAGTTGCAAACCCAACGTCCCCAATTGGATACGTCATTGATAGGTGCGGCCTCCGTCGATCAGGATGATCTGGCCCGTGATGTAAGAGGCCCAGTCGGAGGCTAGAAACGCAACCGCGTCCGCAATGTCCTCAGGCTGTCCGATCCGCCGCAGCGGGATCTGATTCAGGATCTTTTCCTGCTCGAGCGGCGCATGCGCATAGCGGGCCTGAAAAAGCTCCGTATCGATCGTCCGGGGCTGTACGGAATTCACTCTGACTCCGGGCGCAAGCTCGCGAGCCAGGTGCCTGGTCAGTCCGTCGATCCCTGCCTTGGATGCCGCGTAGTGCCCGCCACCGCCCCCGCCGACCAGGGCTGAGCTCGATGAGATGTTCACGATGGCAGCTCCGTGATTCCTCTTCAGATAAGGAACAGCGGCACGGCAGCAGTAGAACGTCCCGCTCAGGTTGATAAGTATGGTTCGGTCCCAGACATCCAGCGGCATCGTCTCGGTCTGTTGGACGCTCGTGGTCCCGGCGTTGTTCACCAGGACATCGAGACCATCTGCCGACGCGACTTCCTCCATGGAGCTCGACACCCCATCTGGATTGGTGATGTCGACCTTCTTCCACTCGAGTCGATTGGAGCGGCCCTGCGATGCCAACAGCTCGCCCAATTCAGCAGCGGTCTGCTCCGCGACCTCACCATCGAGGTCCCAGATCACCGTCCTCGCACCTAGACCGGCCAGACGATAGGCGACGGCGCGGCCGATCCCTCTCGCCGCGCCGGTCACGACGGCGGAGCGTCCGATGAACGAAAGCTCCCGCCACCCATCTGTGTTCGCCATCATCGCTGCCCGTACTTGTGGTGGATGAAGTCGTTCATTCGAACAACTTCAGCGTCAGGCACCAGTCGCGGCTCCCCTAGTTGGAGCGCGACATACGCGACGTGCGCGCTTTCCTCCACCGCCATCGCGGCGCCGAAGGCCTTCTTGAGGTTTTCGCCCACAGCGACCACACCATGGTTCGGCAACAGGATCGCCCGATCTCCGGCAAGCCCCTGGGCGACGTCTTCGCCGGTGTCCGTCCGCGCCGGTGGCACGTAATGCATCACACGCACCGCCCCGCCCAAGTAGCCCGCCGATTCAGTTATCAGCGGCGGAATCTCGCGCCCCAGCGTCGAGAATGCCGCCGCGTATGGAGAGTGGGTGTGAATCACTGCACCGACGTCGGGCCTGGCCCGATAGATTGCGACGTGGATCGGCGTATCAACCGAAGGTTTGAACCCTGCGTGAACCGGTCGGCCCTCGAGATCCACGAGCACGACCGCGTCAGGGGTCATGGTGTCGTAGTCCACGCCCGATGGAGTGACCAGGGCCTCCGCCGCCGCTGGCTCCCTCGTGCTGATGTTTCCGGAAGTACCCCTGACCAGGCCAGTCGTGATCATCTGGCGCGCAAATCGGACCAGCTGCTCGCGGAGCTCGCTCTCGGTCGTCATGCCCCACTCCTCTGTGCGATGTGAACTGCTTTGTCCCATTCATGTGTTGATTTCGGCTCATACGTCTCAAGAGCCACCGATCGCCTGACGACATCACGCGCCTGCTCGAGAGTCGAGATCAAGCCCAGGGCCATCGCCTGGACGATGAGGTTGCCAATCGCAGTGGCCTCAACCGGGCCGGCGACAACAGGGCGCCCGCAGGCATCGGCGGCCATCTGGCACAGGAGTCGGTTATTCGAGCCGCCGCCGACCACGTGAACCGTTCCGATCTTCAAACCGCTGACCCGCTCCAGACGTTCGATGGTCTGGCGGTACTTGAGGGCGAGGCTTTCGAAGATGCAGCGGGCGATCACGCCTGGGTCCGGTCGAATCTGCCAACCACCCTCGGCTGCAATCTGTGCGATACGAGCCGGCATCTCACCCGGGCGCAGCAGGCGCTCATCATCTGGATCGATAACCGCGGCAAATGGACGTGCGGCCTCCGCCATGCGGAGCAGGTCGTCGTATGGCATATCGGCGCCCTTGACCGACCACGCACGGCGACATTCCTGGAGCAGCCAGAGGCCCATCACGTTCTTCAGCAGCCGGAAGGTCCCGCCGACGCCGCCCTCGTTGGTGAGGTTCGCCTCCAACGCTTTCTGATTGATCACGGGCTCGCGGATCTCGATTCCGACCAGGGACCAGGTGCCCGAGCTGATGAACGCCGCATTGTCGCTCTCGAACGGAACGGCGGCGACGGCGGAGGCCGTGTCATGGGTCGCCGTGGCAATCACGCGGGCCGCTCCGAGCCCGAGATCCGCTCGAGGGGCGCCTAGCTCGGTTCCCGGTTGGACGACCTCACCGAAGATGCGAGCCGGGATATCCAACTTCTCCAGCATGCCGACCGCCCATGCGCTTGCCCGCGGGTCGTAGCACTGTGTGGTCGTTGCGTCCGTGAACTCGTCAGCTTGAGCCCCGGTCAGCCAGTAGCCCAGCAGAGCCGGCATCGTCAGGAGGCGATCGGCCGCCTCGAGCTGGGGATCCCGTGACGTGACCAGGGACAACAGCTGGTAGAGCGTGTTGATCGGCATGAACTGGATGCCGGTTCGCTCGTAGATCTCTTCGCGCCCAATTCGGTGGACGGCCTCGTCGAGCATCCCTTGCGTGCGTCGGTCGCGGTAGTGGACCGGATTGCCCAACAGATGGCCGGCGCGGTCGAGCAATCCGAAGTCGACCCCCCAGGTGTCGATTCCCATCGAGTCGACCTGCCCGGCGGCGCGGACTCCGTCGAGGACGTCTGCGTACAGGCGAAGCACGTCCCACTGCAATGTGCCACCCACCTCGACCGGTCGGTTCGGAAAGCGCTTGATCTCCTCAAAGGTCAGCCGTTCGCCATCGAACGTGCCGACGACAGTGCGGCCGCTCTCGGCCCCGAGGTCGACAGCCAGCAAGCGCGCAGCCTCCCCCACCCCCTACGCTCCCTGGTACCCGCTGCCCGCGGCTGCCTTTCCGCGCTCTCGCCCCGCGCGCTCGATATAACCGCTGCCGCGAAGCGCAGCCACCGGATCGGGATCGATGCCAAGCCGCTTCCTTGCCTCCGCGAGAATCGGACGGACATCGGTTTCATACGCCTCGACAAGGACGCGGTTGGCCGCCAGCACATCGCCCGCGGTCTGGGCTTCGCGAAGCCGAGCCCGGTCCACAAGCAGGGCTTTGGCGTGGGCTGTCTGGATGTTGATGACGGATTGGACCATCGCCTCCAGCTTGGGCTCGATGTTGTGGGACTGGTCGATCATGAAGGCGACGTTTCGCGCGGTCGCGGCGACCTTGTCGTCCGAGTCTTCTTCGGCCGCGACCAGCTCATTGAAGATGAGGAAGAGCTCGAACGGGTTGGCGGAACCGACGATGAGGTCGTCATCCGCATATTTGCGTGCGTTGAAGTGGAAACCGCCGAGGCGCGCTCGGTCAAGAAGCTGGGCCACGATCTGCTCGATGTTCACGCCCTGCGCGTGATGCCCTGTATCGACCAGGACCTCCGCCTGCGGGCCGAGGTCGAGGCACATCGCGTATGCCGTGCCCCAGTCCGGCAGATCCGTGCTGTAAAAGCCCGGCTCGAAGAACTTGTACTCGACCAGCAGACGTATCCCCGAGGGCAAGGCCGCGTAGATCTCCTTCAAGCCCTCGCGTAGACGCCCCGACCGAGAGCGCAGGTCGTCCTGGCCCGGGTAGTTGGTGCCATCGGCAAGCCACAGGCTGACGATCGACGATTTCACCTTCTGCGCGATCCTGATGCACTCGAGCACGTGATCAATCGCCTGGCGGCGGATGGCCGAGGACGGATGAGCGAGGCTGCCGAGCATGTACTCGTCGTCCTGGAACAGATTGGGATTGATCGCGCCGATCTTCACGCCATGCCTTTCGGCGAAATTGCGGAGCGCATCCCAATCGTCGACGCGATCCCACGGGATGTGGATGGCGACCGTCGGGCAAATCCCTGTGAGGCGGTTCACCATCCCGGCGTCGGCGAGCTTCTCCTCGATGGTGCGTGCGGCGCCGGGCTGCGCGAACACCTTGAAACGCGTCCCGGAGTTGCCGTAGCCCCAAGAAGGCGTCTCGACGCGAAGCCCGTTGATGCGCTCGATCACGCGCGCATCAGTCAAGGTGAAAGACCTCCGCCAGCACCTCATGGAAGCCGGTATCCGCCTGGATCGCCTGCGCCATGATCGGCGCCATCTGCAACTCCCAGCGCCGCGCGTCGTTGTTCTCTGACATCCGACGCTTGAAGCGCTCGAAGTCATCGACCTCCATGTAGGCGAACAATTCCCTTCCTTTCATATATATGGAGTAGTTGGAGCAGCCGGCGTCCTTCAAGGCACGAAGCATCTCCGGCCAGACCGCCGCGTGGCGCCGGCGGTACTCTGCCTCTTGGCCTGGCTTCACCTTCATCACGAACGCAACTCGCTCCATGGTTTGCCTCAAAGATGCGGGGAGGCATGAGCCTCCCCGCGCCGATTCACCTTAGAAGTTCAGCTGGTCGATGTTGTCGGCCTTGAAGACAAACGGGGGTCCGAGCAGGACGACACCGTTGGGGTCGATGGTGTAGTCACCCAGCCGGCCGGCGGTAAATTTCTCGCCCGGGTTGCCCTTGATCTTGCCCTGCACAAGCAGCGCCGCCGTGTAGTAGGCAAGGTAGCCGAGGTCCTTGACATTCCACAGCGCGAACTCCTTGCAGGTGCCGTCTTTGACGAAGGCCCTCATCAGGTTCGGTGTGCCGAGGCCGGTCAGCTGGACCTTGCCGGCCTTGCCGGTCTGCTTGAGGACCTGAGCGGCAGCTGAGATGCCCACTGTCGTCGGGGAGATGATGCCCTTCAGGTTCGGATAGGAGGTCAGAAGCGCTTGAGCCTCCGTCGTGCTCACCTGGGGGTCGTCATTGCCGTACGCGACCTTGACCAGCTTCAATCCGCTGTACTTGGAGTTGCTGGCCAGCTCGTCCTTCATCGCCTGGATCCAGGCGTTCTGGTTTGTCGCCGTGCTGGTTGCCGAGAGGACCGCGATCTCGCCAGCGCAGCCTGGAATCTCGTCGCAGATCATCTGGACCTGGACCACGCCGATACCCTTCGAGTCCGCCTGGTTGATGAAAACATTGCGCGCATCCTTGGCCGGCGATGAGTCATAGCCAACCACCTTGATGCCCTTTGCCATCGCCTGCTTGAGGGCCGGAGCGATGGCGTCTGGGTCGTCAGCGGAAACGACAATCGCGCTGACGTTCTGCTGCGTCAGTGTCTGGATGAACGGAATCTGTGCCGCGCCGGTCGCATCCGACGGACCGACCTGCTTGAACTGCCCGCTCAACGCGGTCGCTGCCTCCTGGCCTCCCGATGCGGCTACGTCGAAGTACGGGTTGTTGACCGCCTTCGGCAGGAAGGCGATATTCAGAGCGGTGGTTGTGCCACCCCCGCCACTGCTCCCTCCGCAGGCCACCAGAGCCAGGATCGCCATCCCGGCTGTCGCGAACTGTGATCCACGCCTCCACCTCATTGCATCGAACCTCCTCATGAATTGCTGACCGGACTTGTCAGCTGACGTCGCGGCCGAGCCGCGGTGATCCGGCGCACCAGGGTGGGGCCGGCGACCGAGAGAATCAGAAGCGCCCCCACCGCGACGCTCTGCGTATCTGGGCTCACGTCGGCCAGCGTGAGTCCGTTGCGTAAGACACCGATCACGAAGATCGCCAGCACGACGCCGACGATCGTGCCCTCGCCTCCGAAGATGTTCACGCCGCCCAAGAGCACCGAGGTGACGACGTCGAGCACGAAGCCCTGACCGTTATCGGCGCGGGCGCTCGAGAATCGTGCCGTCAATATCACCCCGGCGAGGGCGGCCAGCACCCCAGACAGGATGAAGAGATAGGTCTTCACCTTGGCCACGTCGATTCCTGAGTAGCGCGCCGCCTCCTTGTTCTTGCCGATGGCGTAGATCTGGCGGCCGATCCAGGTCCTGTGGAGCACGAACAGGAAAGCGAACGCCAGGACCGCGAAAACCACCAACGGCCATGGGATGAGAGTTCCGGGAACATCGCCGAATCCGAAGTTGGTGAACCACTCGGGCCAGCCGCCGACGGAGCGCGGACCCAGAACCACCGATGCCAGGCCTCGGTAAAGGGCCAACGTTCCGAGGGTGACGACCAGCGACGGCAACCCTGCGCGCGTGACGAGGAGTCCGTTGAGAAGTCCGCCCATCGCACCGACGACCAGGACCAGGGGAATGTCGAGCCACAACGGCCAGCCGAGAGCGTAGGTAAAGCCGAGCAGCGCGCTGGAGAGGCCCAGCACGGACTCAATGGAGAGATCGATTTCGCCCGCGATGATGATCAGCGCCAGCGGCAGGGCCATGATCGCCTTCTCCATCAGGTTGCCGGTCAAGTCGGAGAAGTTCGACCCGCTCAAGAAGAAGGGCGACAGGGTCGAGCCCAGCACGATGAAGGCGATAAGCAAGACGACAAGGAGCGTTTCCCAGCGCCGAAACAGCTGGAGGGCCAGCAGGCTCATCGGCGCCCCGTCCTCATCAAGATTCGCTGGAAGTAGCCTCGGATGGCGGCGTCGGTGCCGACCGCGAGCAGGATGATCGCCCCGTCGATGGCCAGCAGCCAGAACTCAGAGAGGTGGAGGATGCGCAGGGCGTTCTCGATGGTGGCCAGCAGGATGGCTCCAAGCACCGCGCCGACGACTGTTCCCGAGCCGCCGAAGATATTGACCCCTCCGACCACGACCGCCGCGATCACCTGCAGCTCAAGCCCGCTGGCCGCGAGGGCGTTGACGCTCCCGAAACGCGAGCCCCACAGGACCCCGGCGATTCCTGCGCAAAGGCCGCAGACGACGAACGCTCCGAAGATGAGCCGCTGGGTGGGGATGCCGACCACCTCGGCGGCAGTCGGATTGCTGCCAATCGCGTACAGCTGCCGGCCGGCGCCGGAGTTGCGCAGCAGGTAAGCAGCGCCAAGGGCGATCAGGGCGGCCGCAAGGATGAGGGTCGGGACGCCCAGCAGCGTTGACGAAGCGATTCCGAGGTAACCCCGGGGCAGGTCGATCGCGCTGACCTGCTTACCGCCCGCGATGAGGAAGTCAAGGCCCCGGTAGACGTAGAGCGTCCCGAGCGTCGCCACGATCGCCGGCACTTTCGCGACCGCGACCAACAGCCCGTTGAACGCTCCAAGCCCGAGGCCGATCAGGCACCCGACGGCGATGGCGCCGGCAACGCCAAGGGTGTGCTCCTTGAGCAAGTCGCCAGTCGCGAACGCAACCAATCCGACGACGGACCCCACCGACAGGTCGACGTTGCGCGTCAGCACAACTGTGGTCTGCCCCACCGCGACGATCGCGATGAGAGAAACGTTGAGCAAGATCTGCTCGAAGTTGGAGATGGAGAAAAAAAGAGGTGCCTGAACAGTGACGATCGCAACCACGACCAGGAGCACGATCACGATGCCGACTTCGCGCAGCCGAGCCACCAGGGTGAGTGTTCGCTCCAGCCCGATGCGGCCGGCAAGCGCTGAGCTGGTTGGCGAATCGATTGCGCGCTCGCTCATGCTTCGACGTGGCCTGTCGCGGCCGCCATGACTCGCTCTTGGGTCGCGTCGTCGCGAGCGAATTCCGCCGCGACCCGTCCCTCATGCAAGACCACGATGCGGTCGGCCATGCCCAGCACCTCGAGCAGCTCGCTCGAGATCAGGACGATGGCCATGCCCTGGCCGGCGAGCTGGGAGATGATCCGATGGACCTCGGCTTTGGCGCCGATGTCGACGCCCTGGGTCGGCTCATCGAGGAGGAGCACCGTCGGCTTGGTGGCGAGCCATTTCGCGAGGACGACTTTCTGTTGGTTGCCGCCCGACAGACCCGACGCCACCTGTTCGACACCCGTGGAGCGGACCTGGAGCTGCTTCGAGTAGTCGGTTGCGATCTGTCGCTCCTGCACCCGATCGACGACGAGCAAGCGGCTCAGCCTCTCGACTATGGGCAGCGACACATTGGCCGCAATCGAGAAATCGAGGACCAGGCCCTGCGCATGACGGTCCTCCGGGACGTAGACGATGCCTAGCCGCATTGCATCCTTCGGGCTTTTGATCTCGGCGTGCTTGCCGGCGACAAGCACCTCGCCGGCATCGGCGCGATCAATCCCGAACAGGACTCGAGCGATCTCGGTGCGACCGGCGCCGACGAGGCCGGCGAGGCCGAGGATCTCGCCGCGGCGCACCTGAAACGAGGCGTTGCTGAAGACGCCTCGGCGCGTGAGGCCCCTGACCTCCAGGGCGATCTCGCCTATCGTCGCCTGCTCTTTCGGAAATAGGGTCTCCAGGCGGCGGCCCACCATATGTCTGATGGCTTCGGCCGGATTGAGCTCGTTGATCGGAGCGGTGATGACGTGACGTCCGTCGCGGAGAACGCTGACCCGGTCGGCGATCTCGAAGACCTCCTCCATGCGGTGGTCGACGAACAAGATGGCGACACCGCGGCCTCTGAGCTGCCGGATGATCGTGAAGAGCCTTTCCACCTCGTGGCTCGACAGTGATGCTGTCGGCTCGTCCATGACGAGCACCCGCGCGTCGAGTGAAAGGGACTTGGCGATCTCGACGAGCTGCTGATCCGCCACCGACAGTCCGCGGACTGGAACGCTGACGCTCTGCTTGACGCCGAGGTTTTCGAAGAGCCGTTGGGCCGTCCTGTTCAGCTCGCCCCAATCCACCCCTCGAACCCCATTGCGCGGGAGCCGGCCGACGAACACGTTCTCGGCGACCGTGAGGTCTGGAAACAGGTTTGGATGTTGGTGGATAACCGCTATACCAAGGTCGCGGGCAGCGGCCGGCCCTGACAACACCAGGTCCTCGCCGCTGAGCTGAATGCGACCGGCGTCGGGTTGGTGAATCCCGGCCAGGATCTTCACCAGGGTGCTCTTGCCCGCGCCGTTCTCTCCGACGAGCGCGTGGACCTCGTTGGCGAAGAGCGCGACGTCGACATCGGTGAGCGCCTGCACGGCGCCGAATCGCTTGGAGATTCCGGTCAGCCGGAGGACAGGCGACGTTTCGCTCATTTGCTGCCGACGAGGCGCACGTCGATGCCAAGACCGCGAGCCGCGGCCACCGCCTGGGCTGGGGCGCGGTCGTCGCTGATCACGATGCGAAGCCGATCCGTCGGGCAGAAGGTGGCCATCGCCACCCGATTCCACTTGGTGTGGTCGAAGACACCGATCACATCCTTGGCGGTGACCACCATCGCTTTCTTCAGCTCGGCCTCATCGGCGTTCACATCGGTCAGACCCTCCTCGAGGGTGAAGCCGACGGCGCCGACAAAGGCTTTTTGAATGTTCAGCTGGCGGAGCATCGTCGTCCCCCACTTGCCGACGAGCGAATGGGCTTCCCATCGGACAGCCCCTCCGGGCATCAGGACCGTGATGCTCGGTTGGCCTGCAAGCTCCGTTGCGACGCGCATTCCGTTGGTCACGACCGTAAGCTCTCGTCTCGCCTTCAGATGACGCGCGATCTGGAGCGCAGTCGAGCTGGCGTCCAGCGCGATGCTGTCACCGTCTTCGACGAGGCGCGCCGCCTCGGCTCCGATGAGCGACTTCTCTGTCCGATGAAGGCGAGCCCGAACTTCGAAGGCGAGCTCCGCTCGACTGCGGCCGACGCTTATGGCCCCGCCATGGGTGCGGAGGACGTTCCCCTCCTCCTCCAGCACCGCGAGGTCCTTTCGGATCGTGACTTCCGAAACAGAGAGGCGTTTGCTCAGCTCGATGACCGAGGCTCTGGTCTTTTCCTCGATCACGCGGGCAATGGCCTGTCGCCTCTCCGCCGCGTACTGCCCGCCTTCGATTGCTTTCGATTGCATTCGATTGGCGCGACTTTAGCGCCAAACGAAAGTCAGGTCAAGCCCCCTCTCGCACTCCTGCCGCTTGACAGTCGATGATGCACGTCATCCGCGATCCAGGGCCTACCTCGCCACCGGACATCGTTCTGGAGGGACGCTTCACTGCGCCGGATCTGCGGCGGTACTCGCTCGTCCCATTCCAGGTCGAGCCGGGCCATCACCAAATCCACGTCCGCTACTCGTATACGGATCGGATCGACGCCGATCAGTTCCTGAGCGGCGGCAACACGCTCGATATCGGCCTATTCGACCCGCGCGGCACCGAGACAGGGAGCATGGGGTTCCGCGGCTGGAGCGGTAGCGACCAGCTCGAGTTCGTGGTCGGCGATGAATGGGCGACGCCGCCCTATACGCCAGGACCGATTCTCGCGGGGACATGGAACCTCTTGCTGGGGCCGTACAAGGTCGGTCCGCGCGGCTGCGATTGGTCGGTGGAGATCAGGTTCGATCGCGGGATTCCGCCATTGGAGCGCGAGCTGGTTCGCGCAGGCGAACCCCGATCGCCATCGCTGCCGGAGGCGCGCGCCGGCTGGCTGCGTGGCGACCTGCACTGTCATACGCGGTACTCGGACGGAGATTCGTGGCCCAGTGAGATGCTGCACGCAGGCGCTGAAACGGGTCTCGATTTCCTTGGCGTCACCGATCACAACACCATCGCCCACGTCGCCGAATATGGAGCCGGCGGCAGCGGTCGCCCGATCGTGATCCCCGGCGTCGAGGTCACAACGTACGGCGGACATTGGAACGCGTGGGGAACCGACCGCTGGTGGGAGTTCCGAGCGCCGGAGGCGTCGGGCGTCGAGCAGGCAATGACGGAGGCCGCCGACGCAGGCGCGTTCGTAAGCGTCAACCATCCGAAGCCGTTCGGACCGGCGTGGGAGTACGACACGATCCGGTCCATGCACGCGATCGAGGTCTGGAACGGGCCGTGGGCCCGGCTCAACTCCGCCGCCCTCGACTTCTGGGAGGCGCGGCTCCGTTTGGGGCAGCGTCTCGTTGCGGTCGGCGGCAGCGATACGCACATCCTGCGACGCCGCGTCACGGACCCACGTCACACGCAGGCGCTCGGGATGCCGACGACGTGGGTCGAGGCGGGGCCAGGTGCGGATGCCGCGGCGATTATCGATGCGATGCGAGCTGGTCGGACATTCGTGTCGGCAGGACCGGCCGGACCCCAGCTCTACCTCGAACCGAAAGGGCGCGGGGTCGAGGTGTCGGTGCGGGGCGGATCCAGGAGGTCGCTCATCGTTCAGGACGATAAGGGCGCAATCGGTGCGGCGGCTGTTGAATCCGAGGACTGGTCAACCACCGTGGCCGTGCCGTCCGCGTCGACCTATGTCCGAGCGCAGCTCGTGGCCGCGAATGGCGAGCTCCAAGCGCTTACGAGCGCGCTGTGGTGGCCTCCGCATGCGTGATCGAACGCCAAGCCCCGCCCGCTGCCGGCCGCGTCGAAGGACGCTCGATCACTATGAGCGCCACGATCGCGGCTACGAAGCTGATGGCGGCGGCGATGACAAACGCCTGGTGGTATCCGGCGATGACGGCAACTGCACCTGACGGCAGGGACACCCTCGTGACGGAACCGGCGACGTTGACAAGAATCGCCAGTCCCACGGCCATTCCGACCTGCTGGGCGGTGCCGATCAAGCCGGAAGCGATTCCCTGATCTCGATCGGGAACGCCGGCTGTGGCGGCCATGGTGACGCTTACGAAGGCAAGTCCGACGCCGATGCCAGTAACCAGCATGGCGGGGAGAATGACGGTGATGTAGTCGCTTTCGGGGCCGGTTCTCAGGAACAGGAGCATCCCCGCCCCCAGTACAAGAGTTCCGACCGCGATCAGGGTTCGGGTCCCCAGATTCGTGGCAATACGGGCCCCGATGTTGGAGACAAGCATGATCAGCACGGTTTGGGGCAGCCAGGCAAGACCTGCCTGGATTGGTGAATATCCGAGGATCTCCTGCAGGTACAGCGAGTTGAAGAACACGGCGCCGATCATCACGACCGACACGAGCGCCGCCACAGAATTGCCCGCCACCACGGATCTCAGCCTCAACATCCGGCTCGGCACAAGGGGTTGCTCGCTGCCTTTCTCCACTACGACGAATGAGATCAGGAGCGCGGCGGAGAAAGCCAGGGCGATCAGCACATTCCCGGAGGCAAAGCCTTGCCCGGTCGCCTCGGTGACGCCGTATGCGAGGGCGAGAACTCCGCCCGTCAGCCTCAACATCCGGCTCGGCACAAGGGGTTGCTCGCTGCCTTTCTCCACCACGACGAATGAAATCAGGAGCGCGGCGGAGAAAGCCAGGGCGATCAGCACATTCCCGGAGGCAAAGCCTTGCCCGGTCGCCTCGGTGACGCCGTATGCGAGGGCGAGAACTCCGCCCGTCAGGCTCAACGCCCCGGGGATGTCAAGGCTGACCTTCGCCCCACGGCGAGGAGAATCTGTCGTCAGCACCGGAGATAGCAGAACCGCGGCGAGACCCAATGGCACGTTGACGAAAAGCGTGAAACGCCAGCTCAATTCCTGGGTGAGCAGGCCGCCCAGAATCAAACCAGCTGACGCTCCGCCGGCGGCCATAGCGCTCCACATCCCAAGCGCACGATTCCGCTCCCGGCCTTCCCTGAAAGTCGTTGTCAGAAGCGACAGCGCGGCGGGCGAGACCAGGGCCCCGGCAAAGCCCTGGATCATGCGAGCGCCGATGAGCATTCCGCCGGACTGGCTGAATCCGCCCAGCGTCGATGCTGCGATGAAGAGGACCAAACCCGCCAAGAACATGCGTCGCCGGCCGACGACGTCGGCCAGCCGGCCGCCCAGCATGAGAAAGCCACCAAAGGTGAGCGCGTAGCCGCCGACGACCCATTGGATGTTCTCAGCCGACAAACCCAGAGTGCGCTGCATCGAGGGCAGCGCCACGTTGACGATCGCGATGTCCAGGATCAGCATGAACTGCGCCGCGCAAAGCAGCGCAAGTATCAGATTCGAGCGATGACGGGTGACCTCAACAACCAGCCTTTTGGTTGGCCAGTTCAGATCAGAGAACTTTGTCGAGAGAGTGGGCACTTGAACCCTGGGCCTCACGCCTTCTCGCGTTTCCCTGATGCCGCGGACCTCTCGATGGCGGCGATGACCTCGTGGCGCCGGACGGCGGCGGCGAAGTCCGGCACGGTGTGAGTCCCGTTGTCGATGTCTGCCGCGAACGCGGCGTAGGCACGAGCGACGTTGAAGGCAGGCGCTCCTGCCAGGCTCGTGAGCGTCGGCCATTTCTGGGTCAGCGCCGGGGGGATGGCAAGCTGGGTGGGCTCGTTCCGGCCCTGGGCTCCCGCGACGGTCAGGGGAAAGATCTCAGGGAGCGCGGCGTCAGCGGTGATCTGGAGCGTTCCGTCGGTTCCATTGATCTCCCATAGGAACCCGGTACCGCCGGCCACTGCCTCGCGGATGTGGATGCTGGCAGTCGCCCCGGAACTAAGGGTGCCGATCACCGCGATCTGGTCGGCCGCCGTTTTCACAATCTGCTCCCCTGTCCCTTCGATGCTGATCAGCGGCCTGCGAACATCCGACACGGCTGACACGTCGGCGAACTCGCCCAGCACGTAACTGAGAATGTCCAGGCTGTGGCCGAAGGGGACCGTGAGCAGGTTGGCTCCATTTGTCTTGTCGAGCATGTAGGCGTTGGGCTGGACCAGGACGTCGCCCGCGATCGATACTCCGACCATGGTTGTCGACAGGACCTCGCCGACGTATCCATCTCGGAGGAGCTGTTGGACGAACTCGATCGCCGGGGCCTGGCGTGCCTGCAACCCGACGACGGTGCGCACTCCCTGCTCGGCGGCGAGCGTGGCCATCGCTCGGGCGTCGTCGAGGTCGCGGCCGAGAGGCCACTCGCAGTAGACGGCCTTGCCTGCGGCAAGTGCGGCGGACACGAGCTCTCGATGGTGTGGGACCTTGACCGTGACAGCGACCACGTCGATGTCCGGTTGGAGTACCAGCTGCTGATGGTCTGAGTACACCGCGTTGACCCCCAACGCCTGGCCTACTGCGCGCGCGGATTCCGCGCTGCGCGCGCTGAGTGCCCGGATCTCGTAGTTCGGCAGTGCACGAAGTGCCGGGATATGGGCGGTGGTCGCCCAGCCCCAGACAGGGCTGACCCCGATGATCCCGACCCCCAGCGTCGATTTAGGGATTGCTAAGGCTGATGCCGTCTCTCGCGCTTCTGTTTGAGGCATTTAGAAACCGAGCGCCTCGTCGACCAACACCACAGTGATCCGTCCCGGAGTGATCTCACGGTTGATGACGACAATCTTGTTCACGGCGCTGCGTATGCCATACGCAGCCTGGGCGCGGGCGTCTTCGAGCCGATACGCGTACTCGTTGATGCGGAGGAGACCTTCCTCGATGTCGCGGACGATCTTCTGAGTCCCGACGACGAGAATGACTCGTCCGGCGCCGCTGACATAAGGTCCGAGCTGGCTACCGCTCATGGAAGCCGCCAGCAGCGACCCGGTCTCAGTGACCGCGTGAACGCTCCCGAGCATGACATCGGGCGCCGCGCCCACGCGGCGAATCTCATTGGCCTCCGTCTCGCGATCCATGCTCCAGATTCGGGGGCGCAGCGCCGCGTAGCGACCGGACTTTTCGATCTCGTGCGTGATCCCCAGCACGTCGAGCGTTTGCGATGCTCCCTGGTGCACCGGGGAGGCGTCAGGGATCAGGTCCAGGACAATTCGCTTTGCCGTGGCCGCGTCCGACGCCCGGAGGACCGTCATTCCATTCGCTTCCAAGGCGGCCATCGTTCTTCTCACTCGGACGTCGTCCGCCTTGGTGCCCCAACGCCGGGTCAGCGATCCATCCGGGTCGACCTGGACTTCTTTGATCATTCGTATCTCCTTGCGAGTTCCGATATACTTGCAGCCGCAAGTATCTTAGCCTCTGGTGATTGCATATGCAAGTACTTCCGGAACCGGATGTCGCTGCTCATTTCGACCGGATCCTGGCCCGGGAGGTGCCGGGCGGACGCGGCTTACAGGCGTGGGACGCCCTGCTCCGAGCCCACGCCACGCTTCTGCGTGAGCTCGAGACCGATCTCGAAAGCAAGACTGGTCTGGCCCTGGCCGACTTCGATGTGCTGGCTCAGCTGGCCATCGCTGGAGGTTCGTTGCGGATGGCAGAGCTGGCGGACCGGGCCCTCATCTCACGCTCCGGCATGACCCGACGCGTCGCCCGGCTCGTTCACGAAGGCCTGGTGCGTCGTGCCCAGGCCGATGCCGACGGGCGCGGTGTCGTGGTCCAGTTGACAAACTCCGGATTGGACCGTCTGAGCGTCGCAGCTCCGGTCCACATCCGCGGCGTTTCCGATCTATTCCTCATGAAGCTGAACGACCAGGAGCTCGGTGTTCTCGAGAGCGCTCTCGCCAAGGTCACCGTCGACTGCACCTTCGGCTGAGCACATGCCCCCTGATGTCGTAGCGTTTGACCGTGAGCCGGGAAGTCGAGGACTTGAACCGGCGCCTGCTGCGCGCCCGCGACGCGATGGACCGCGCCTACGCCGAGCCGCTCGATGTCCGCGCAGTAGCGGCGGTGGCCTATATCTCCGAAGCGCACTTCATTCGCAGCTTCCGAACCGTCTTCGGGGAAACGCCGCACCGTTACCTGCAGCGGCGGCGGGTGGAGCGCTCGATGTTCCTGCTGCGCGAGACTGACCGGAGCGTCACCGACATCTGCTTCGACGTCGGCTTCACCAGCCGAGGGACCTTCGTCCGCACGTTCCGGGAGATCGTCGGCGAGGCGCCGTCCGACTACCGCATGGGGAATGGACCGATGGTGGCCCCCAACTGTTACCAGATGTGGGCGACGCGGCCGGTGGTGGCAGCGGGCGCGGCGCGGCGATCGAGCAGTTTTGGAGACGCCGCCGCAGCGACGGCTTCCTAGCATGAGGGTCATCCCCATCAAATCTCGCCAAGGAGAAAACGAGCGATGATCACCAAACTCAACGTCGCCTCCATCATGGTCCTCAACAAGGAGGAAGCTCTTGACTTCTACGTCAACAAGCTCGGTCTGGAGAAGGGCCAGGACGTCAAGCAGGGTTCTTACCGGTGGCTGACGGTGCGCGTTCCTGGCGACGTCACCGAGATCTCCCTCGAGGAGCCGGGCCCGCCGGTGCATGACGAAGCCACCGCTGCGCAGCTCCGCGAGCTGATCACGAAGGGCGCGCTGGGCGGGCTCGTGTTCAAGGCGGACGACATCCGGGGTCTGTACGAGACTCTCAAGTCGCGCGGCGTCACCGACTTCACCCAGGAGCCCACCGACCACTTCTACGGCACCGACATGGGCGTCCGCGACCCCTTCGGCAACGCCATCCGGATCCTCCAGCAGGGGAAGGTCCCCAATGCGGCGAAGGCCTAGCGATGGCTGAGAGGAAGGCTGCAACAAAGGGTCCGCAGAAGTCCGCCAAGACCTCCACCGCGACCAAGAAGAGGTATGAGGGATTCACGGACGAGGAAAGGGCCGCGATGATGGACCGCGTCCAAGAGCAGAAGATTGCCGCGCGAAAGGCCGAGGGGGAAAGCGACTTGCTCGCGAAGATCGCCGAGATGCCGGAACCGGATCGCGCCATGGCCAAGCGGCTCCATGCCGTCATCAAAGCCAGCGCGCCGGCCCTTTCGCCGACAACCTGGTACGGGATGCCCGCGTATGCCAAGGATGGCAAGGTCGTGTGCTTCTTTCAAAGCGCGCAAAAGTTCAAGACGCGGTACGCGACGTTGGGCTTCAGCGACCGGGCGAACCTCGACGAAGGGAACATGTGGCCGAACGCCTTCGCTCTGACGAAGTTGACCGCAGCCGACGAGGCAAGGATCGGCGCCCTCGTGAAGAAAGCGGTGAGCTGAACAGCTCGTCTCCCGCTCGTTTGAACGCGTTCGCGTGAAGTTTTGCGAGGTCCATTCGCCTGAACGCAAGGCGTCGCTGGACGTCCCCCATGCCGGTTCGCAGAGCACGGCGCTGGCTTCTTGCGCAAGCGCTGACTTCGTGTTCCTGCAGCGGGTGACGCGCCTGACAAACGGGAATCTCTCGGCTCATCTTTCGAAATTGAGCGACGCCGGACTGGTGTCAATCGCGAAACGGTTCATCGACAAGAAACCCAATACGCACGTTGCAATCACCCACAAAGGAACGAAATCGGTCGATATGCACTGGTCGCGGTTGGAGCAGCTGCGCGCCGGCGCGCGCCGCTTGGTGTCTCCCGGTGGGCAAACTCGGCGACAACTCGACTGTGGACATCGTGTCCAGCATCGCGCCGTGCCGTAGGAAATAGTTGTCGGCGCCATTCCGTTGGATGAATGAAGAGATCCCCGATTCACCAAGCCAAGGAGTAATGGATGCGCGCTTTCGCTCTCGACGACTTCGGTCAACGTGGTTCGATTCACGATCTGCCAGATCCCGAGCCCGCTGAAAATGAGGTGCGTGTTCGCGTGACCGCGGCTTCCATCAACCCGTTCGACAACGTCGTACTGCAGGGCTATCTCAAAGGTCGAATGGAACACCGTTTTCCTCTCGTTCCCTGTGGCGACCTCGCCGGCACTGTCGATGCGCTCGGCTCCGGCGTGGAAGGGGTCGCGATCGGCGATTCAGTTTTCGGCGTCACTGGGAAGATGGTTTTGGGCGAAGGCACGCTGGCCGAGTTAGCGACGGCGTCAACGAGCACCATCGCCATGCGTCCTGCCGCGGTCAGTGAGGTCGAGGCGGCCGCGCTGCCACTTGCGGGCGTCTCTGCGCTGATGTCAGTCGAGGCTGTTGCGCCCAGGCCGAACGATCTTGTCGTGATTGTCGGAGCCTCCGGAGGAATCGGAAGCTACGCCGTGCAGCTGGCAGCCGCCGCCGGCGCTCGCGTAATCGGCGTCACGAGCAAAGGCAAGACCGAATACGTAAAGGGCCTGGGCGCCCACGAGGTGATCGATCGCACCTCCGGCGACGTCATCGAAGCGCTCAAAGCAAAGCACCCCGATGGCGTGGCCGCGATCATCGACACGGCCAGCGACGCTGCTGGGCTGGCTCGATTGAGCGAGGCGGTGCGTAAAGGTGGAACGGTGACCTCGATGAAAGGAGCAGCGGCGGTCGAAGAACTCGCGAAGCGTGATATCAAGGGGGTCAACGTCGCGACGCAGGTCACGAGCGAACGTCTGGATCACCTGGCCAGGCTCGCGGCGGAGGGAAAATTGAAAGCGCCGCATATCCAGACTTTTTCTCTCGAGAGGGCGAGCGAGGCGTTCCAACTAATCGTTCAGGACACCCACCTGGGGAAGGTGGTCGTAAGAATCTAACGAGCCGCCTCTGATTGGGAATTCGACTACGGCCGGCCGGCGTGTGGGAGGTCAACCCTCATGGCCTGAACCTGGCCGGTTTGCGATCGAAACAGCTCACCCATCCGCTCGACCCCGCGCCACTCGGCGGTCATGAGAAACAGCGTCCGGCCGTCCTCACCACCCAGCATGCACGCGAAGCAGGCCCGGTCGAGGGTGATCCGTTGCAGCACCTCGCCGCCTTCGCGCACGCGCAGGCACTCCGGCCTGTCGCCGGAAACGCCCGGGCACCAGATCGCGCCTTCCGCGTCGAGGCAGATTCCGTCTCCGCTGACCTCCGCCCAGACGCGCCGGTTCGACAGTGTGCCGTCGCTTTCGATGTCGAAGGCGGAGAGCTTGTTCGCCCATGACTCGGCGATGACCAGCGTCGAGTTGTCCGGTGTGATCACCATGCCGTTCGGGAAGGCGATGTTGTCGGCAACCTGCGTCGCTGTCCCGTCCGGCCTCACCACGGCGATGGTCCCCGGCCGGAAGTCCTCCTGGCCGAATCGGAATCCGACGCTGTTCACGTAGATGTTGCCCCGGCCGTCGACGGTGACTTCGTTCCAGCCCTCGCCCAGCGCGCTGAGATCGGCATGGGTTGTGAATGACCCATCAGCAGAGCGGCGCAGCAAACTGTCTTCGCCGGTGACGATCAGGGCACCGTCCGGCAGCCAGTCGATGCAGTAGCCCACCGGCTTTGGGGCCACGGCGATGACCTCACCGCTGCCGCTGTCATCGACGGTACGGATCTCCTGGGCGCCCCAGTTCGCGTACCAGAGGCGGCCGTCGTGCCAGCGCGGCGACTCACCGACGACGAGCCCAGTTACCAGCGTGCGCAGCTCAGCCATCCTTCACAGGCTAAGACTGCGCCGGGGTCCGAAACTAATCGATGGAGAGGCCGAGCGCTTACCCGACCCCTCTGTTCGAGCCTGTCGGAACCCTCTGCGCTTGATTGACGTGTCAATCAGTTGGGTAAGATTGTTGACGTGTCAGCGACTCAGGCCCCAGGCATCGACAGTCGGGGCATTCGCCCGGCGGCCAGACGGCGGATGACCTCCGCGGAGCTGGGCACCTGGCGCTCGCTCCTGGACACCACCGGGGAGCTGCGGAGGGTGCTGGGGGCCGAGCTGCAGGAGACGAGCCTCTCCCCCGCCGACTACCAGGTCCTCCTCGCCTTGACCGAGGCGGCCGGAAAGCGGATGCGATCTTCTGAGCTCGCCCGGACGATCGATTGGGAGCGCAGCCGGTTGTCCCATCACCTTGGCCGGATGGAGAGGCGGCGGCTGATCCGGCGAGACAACTGCGCCACGGACAGCCGCGGAGCCGAAGTCTCGCTGACCGCCGAGGGCGCGCGCGTCTTCCGGCGGGCCACCGCGCCACACATGAGGTCGATCAAGAGGCATTTCGCCGATGCGTTGACGCCTGAGCAGTTTGCGGCGCTCGCCGACATCCTGCGATCGCTGCAGCACCATCTCCAGCCGTATCTGGTTGCCCAGGCCGAGGACCGTCGGAGGTGAGCGGCGTGTTGATCCCGTCGTCGGTGCAGCGAATCGCGGTGCTCGGAGCGGGACATGTCGGCCCGGTCATCGCGAGGATTGCGATCGATGCTGGATTCGAGGTGGCGGTCGCTGCTTCTGGGAGTCCCGAAAACCTCGAGCTCATAACTCAGGTTGTGATGCCAGGCGCGGAAGCGCGGTGGGCGGTGGATGCGGCGGCGGCGGCGGACCTGGTGGTGCTGGCGATACCGCTGCACAGGTTCCCGGCAATCGACCCGGGCCTGTTGGCCGGCAAGCTTGTTGTCGACGCGATGAACTACTGGGCGCCCGCCGACGGAGTGGTGCGGATGTTTCAGGGCCAGGAGCTTTCGAGCAGCGAGATCGTGCAGCGCCAACTGTCTCAATCCACGGTCGTCAAGTCGCTCAACCAGATCGCCTACCAGGACCTGGAGGACGGCCGTCGACCGGCGGGCTCGCCCGACCGCCACGCGATCGGCGTGGCCGGGAACGATGCCGCCGCGGCGAAGCTGGTCGGAGAGGTGATTGACCGAATCGGATACGACCCCATCTTGCTGCCCAGCCTCAGCGCGGGCAGGATTCTGCAGCCAGGCGGACCCATCTTCGGCGCGGTTCTCGCTAGGTCCGAGTTCGAGCTGGCCATCCACACGACGGCGGTGCACGCATGACAACCTCGACCACGGAAAGCCCGCGCGAGTCCACTGGCGGATCGACCCGCTTTCCACTGGTGCTCGGGCTGGACACGTTCGGCGACCACGAGCACGACGCCGTCGACCGTCCCCTTTCGCATGCGCAGACGATCCGCAACGTCGTCGAGGAGGGCGTTCTCGCGGAGCAGGTAGGTGTCGACTTCTTTGGTATCGGCGAACACCACACGGACGACTTCCCGATGCCGGCGGCTGACGTGGTGCTGGCCGCAATCGCGGCCCGCACGAAGCGCATCCACCTTGGGTCGGCGGTCACGGTGCTGAGCTCGGACGATCCTGTCAGGGTGTTTCAGCGCTTCTCGACGCTCAACGCCATCTCCAGCGGTCGCGCCGAGGTCGTCCTGGGTCGAGGATCGAGCATCGACTCGTTTCCGCTCTTCGGCTACGACCTCGCCGACTATGAGGATCTCTTCGAGGAGAAGGTCAACCTGTTTGCCGAGCTTCTGAAAGGCGGACCGGTCACCTGGCAGGGCAACCTGCGGCCATCGCTCAACAGCCAGGGTGTCGTGCCGTATGCCGAGGCCGGCCCGTTCCCGGCATGGATCGGTGTGGGCGGAAGTCCCCAATCAGTGGTGCGCGCCGCGCACTACGGATTCTCGCTCATGCTTGCGATCATCGGCGGGTCGCCGGCCCGCTTCCGGCCTTTCTCCCGGCTGTTCCTGCAAGCCCTCGAAAAGTTCGGCCGAGAGCCGTTGCCGATTGGCGTGCACTCGCCCGGCCACGTCGCGGATACGGATGAGAAGGCTCTCGAAGAGTTCTGGCCGCGCTGGCTGCACATCATCACCAAGATGAGCAAGGTCCGGGGATTCGCAATTCCGACCATGGAATCATTCAGGTTCGAGGTCGGGCCGCAGGGCGCGCTGTTCATAGGCTCACCCGAGACGGTCGCTCAGAAGATCGCAGCCAACCTCAAGACCCTGGGCGCTAACCGATTCGATCTGAAATTCGGCATGCCGGGCCTGTCGCCCGACTCGCTGCTGAAAAACATCGAGCTGTACGGGACGAAGGTGATCCCACTGGTGCGCGAACTGCTGGCCGATTAGACACCCCAATCTGGGAATCGCCTCCAGATTCCGCGCCGCACTACTCACACGACATTCCAAGTCCGCTTTGAGGTTCGGTGCGGACTATGGGGTCTAGGGGTCTGGTGCTCCACACCCGGAAGGTCGACTGAATCCGGTCCCTGGAGGCGTCGCATGATCAGCAATCAGGCGAGTGCTTACTCGACGTCGTTGGCGCGCGATGAGCGCGTCCACCGAGGAATCTACAAGACGGCCGCGCTCTGGTTCTTTCGCGCCCTCCTGCTGATCCCATTCGCGCTGATGGGTCCCGAGATCGTGTCCGCGATCCTTGGACGCCCCGGCGCGGTGGCCAACATATCGGCGTCCGTTGCCGACGTGCTTGGCACCTCGACGTTCCTGATCTTTCTCACCATGCTTGCCGTCACGCCCATCCACACGATCACAGGGTGGAGGTGGCACGTCATCCTCCGACGCGACTATGGCATCGCTATGTTCGCGACCGCCGCCACCGACATCACACTTGCGGCGATCACCACCGGCGATACATTCCCCGGCACAGTGCTGACACGCATCGGTGGTCACACCTTTCTTTTCGCCGGAACGTTATCGACGCTTTTGCTGGTTCCGCTCGTGATCACCGCCAATCGCCGGGCGCAGCAGTGGTTGGGGCGGCACTGGAAGTCGGTGCAGCGAATCACGTACGTCGTCTGGGCCACGATCCTGCTTCACCTGTTTCTGCTGTTCGGTTTGACGACGATCTTCCTCTACGCGGTCGAAGTGAGCGCGCCGCTGGTCCTCCTGCGAGTTCCGCTGGTCCGCAGGTGGTGGGACGCGGCGCGGCGGGCAGGCAGGCATCGCGTGCTGCGGGGAGCGGCCGCGCTCGTACTGGTCGCGGTCTTCGCCGCCGGATACGTACCGCTCGCCCGGGAGCTGGCGGAGAAAGGTGGCGCGACGTTCATCCAGCAGTCCTCCCGTGACTGACCGCGCCGCGCGGCGGCGCCGCGCGAAGGGGCTGATGGACACGATAACGGTCGGGTGCGTCGCGCTGGCGCTGGCGATAGCCACAAGCCAGTTGGTCAAGGAGGGGTTGCAGGAGTTCCTGTTCCGACCGCCTGGCGTCGGCGCCTCGCCCTCGCAGCCGGACAACAACACGAGTGCGGCCGCCTCGCCCCGCACCCCACCCCAAGTCGCGGAGCTGATCCCGCCTGCTGCCGTGCCCTCGCCGCCGCCGGTCGAAGAAGGAAAGCGACACCACGATGGCTCGCACCACCGCTAAGCAGCGGGCGGTGGTCGC
>Ga0209808_1000350_pt1 | contig 22967 bp, 23 predicted proteins | sample GraSoiAngelo_157_FD_186171 | JGI IMG/M metagenome (GOLD analysis project Ga0209808, IMG submission 186171) | Grasslands soil microbial communities from the Angelo Coastal Reserve, California, USA - 14_1009_16_20cm (SPAdes) (version 2) | ecosystem: Environmental > Terrestrial > Soil > Grasslands ... | reverse complement strand
TCGAGTGCGCAATGGACGAGATCGCGCACGAAAGTGGGATCGACCCAGGGGAATTTCGATTGCGGAACTATGCCGACCACGATGAACACCAAAACAAGCCGTGGTCGATGAAGAACCTGCGCGAATGCTACGAACGCGGCGCGAAGGAATTTGGATGGGCGAAACGAAACCCAAAGTCGGCTTCGATGCGCGGGCCGGAGGGATCGCAAATCGGCTTCGGGATGGCGACGGCGGTTTATCCAGCCGCTCAGCAAAAGGCCGGTGCGACCGCGAGCCTTAACAAAGACGGCACCGTGATCGTGCGCAGCGCAACGCACGAGATTGGCACCGGCACCTATACGGCGATGTCGCAATTCGCCGCTGACACGCTCGGCGTGCCGGTGGAGAAAATCCGCTTCGAGCTGGGGGATTCTGCGTTTCCCACAGCGCCGAATAACGGTGGTTCCTGGCTCACCGCCAGCGTCGGACCCGCAGTCCTCGGCGCGTGTGGGGAGTTAAAAAAGAAAGTGCTGGATCGATTTGGCCATTGGCCTAACGAACAGGAGCTCGCGAGTCTGTCCGCCCCGATCCAAACTGAGTTCACGTCCGAACCGAACAAAGACGAACGCGAAAAGTTTTCCTTCTTTTCTTACGGCGCCGTGTTCGTGGAAGTGCACGTCGATCTTTTCGGACAAGTCCGAGTGAAACGCGCGACCGCCGTTTACGATGTGGGGCAAATGATTAATCCGAAACTGGCCCGCAGCCAGATCATGGGCGGTCTGATTTTCGCCATCAGTACCGCGCTTTTTGAAGGCACCGTTCCGGATCAGGCAACCGGCCGAGCCGTGAATGCCAATCTTGCCGAATATCACGTCGCGGTGCATGCTGATGCGCCGCCGGAGCTCGATATCGATTTTATCGACAAACCGGATCCACATATGCCCGACCTTGGCGCTCGCGGCATTGGCGAGATTGGGGTAACGGGTGCGCCCGCCGCGGTCGCGAACGCGATTTTTCACGCCACCGGCAAACGCGTCCGCGATCTGCCGATCACGCCGGACAAATTAATATGAGCACGCCAATTCCTGCGAAATCGATGAGTACGGCGGTGAGCCGCGTCGACGGTCACCTCAAAGTTACGGGCGCGGCTAAATATCCGGCGGAATTCAGTCTGCCGAACCTCGCTTACGCCTTTGTGGTGACGAGTCCGGTTTCCAAAGGAACGATCACCGCAGTTGATTCGGCAGCGGCCGAAAAATCGCCCGGCGTGCTCGCCGTCATCACTCATTTGAACGCGCCGAAACTGGCCGAGCCGCCGAACGATCAGAAGCACGAAGGCATTCGGATTGAAGAGCGCGAGCCGCTGGCGGACGACAAAATTTCCTACGGCGGCCAATACGTTGCGGCAGTGGTGGCAGATACGTCCGAGCACGCGCGACATGCCGCTTCATTGCTGAAAATTTCCTATGCCGCGGAAACGCCGGCGCTGACCAAGGAAGACGCGCTCAAAGTCAGCAAGCCGAAGGAGCATTTGGACGAAGAGCTTCAGCAAAAAAAGGGCGATGTCGCCGCAGCGCTGGCGCGAGACGATGTTGTCAAAATCGAACAGACTTACTCGACGCCGACCGAGACCCACAATCCGATGGAATGTTCGGCGACAATCGCGATGTGGGACGCGCCGGACCGATTAACCATATACGATGCGACTCAATATGTGAAGGGCGCGCAAGGCACGGTAGCGCACGCGTTCGGCTTGAAGAAGGAAAACGTGCACGTGGTTTGTCCGTTTGTTGGCGGCGCGTTCGGCTGCAAAGGTCCGGTCTGGCCCCACACAATTCTCGCGGCGATGGCGGCGAAAGTTGTCGAGCGTCCGGTGAAAGTGGAATTGACGCGGCAGCAAATGTTCAGCGGCACCGGACATCGGACGCCGACGTTTCAAACGATCGCGATGGCCGCCGGTCGTGATGGAAAATTACAGGCGATCCGGCACCATAGTGAAATGCTCACTTCGCCGGTCGGCGATTGGGTCGAAGGGTGCGGAATTGGGTCGACCAACGTTCTCTACGCCGCTCCGGCAATCGAATTCGATCACGTCGTGCACACGGTGAACGTGTCGCAGCCGTCGTTCATGCGCGCGCCGGGCGAATGTCCCGGCACTTATGCGGTGGAGTGCGCGATGGATGAGTTGGCTTACGCGCTAAAAATGGATCCGCTGAAATTGAGGCAGGCCAACAATTCGCCAAATCATCCGGTCAAAGGCATTCCCTGGTCGATGAAGCATCTGGCCGAATGTTATGCGGTCGGCGCCGAAAAATTCGGCTGGTCGAAACGAAATCCCGAACCTGGTTCGATGAAGGATCGACATCTACTCGTCGGCTGGGGCGTGGCAACGGCGACGTATCCAGCGCACGCAGGTCGGGCCGACGCGCATATTGAACTGAACGCAGAGGGAACTGCGCTCGTTCGTTGCGCGGCACACGATCTCGGCACCGGTCAATATACTTCGCTCACCCAAATTGCGGCCGACGCGATCGGGATTCCAGTTGAAAAAGTAAAAATGGAATTGGGCGATTCGAATTTGCCTTTCGGTCCAGTGGCGGGCGGGTCCCAAACAACGGCGACGGCCGGCTCTGCGATCGTCGATGCTGCGGAAAATTTGAAAAAGAAACTGGCTGAACTCGGCGGCGACGCGAGCAAACCGGACTCGTTAGGCCAGGCGCTTAACCGCGCCGGCACAAAATCGATTGCGGCTGACGGTAAGTTCAAGTTCAAGGAAAACGAAAAGATGGGTTTCCAAAGTTTCGGCGCGCAGTTTTGCGAAGTGAAGATCGATCCCGAACTTCCGTTGGTGCGGGTGACGCGCTGGGTCAGCGTGATGGATTGTGGTCGAGTGATTAATTTGAAAACCGGCCGAAGCCAGATTCTCGGCGGAATCGTTATGGGAATTGGCATGGCGCTCGAGGAAGAAACTGCTTACGATCCGGCAACCGGCTTGCCGGCGACTCGAAATCTCGCGGACTATCATGTGCCCGTGCACGCCGACATCAACAACATCGAGGTGCACTTTGTCGGCGAACCGGATTACGCGTTTAATCCGATGGGCGCGCGCGGCATGGGCGAAATCGGAATCACCGGTGCGGCGGCAGCGGTAGCGAACGCCGTTTATCACGCCACCGGCAAACGCGTTCGCGATCTGCCGATCACGCCCGACAAACTGATATGAAAGATATTTACGATATTTTGCGGGAATGGAAAAAACGCTGCGGCTCGGACTGCCACTCCGGCTCGGAGTTTGCGCTCGCGACGCTTGTTCGCGTGGAAGGATCAAGCTATCGCCGGCCGGGCGCACGCATGTTGATTTGCGAAAACGGAACGAGCGTCGGTTCTCTCAGCGCCGGTTGTCTCGAGGACGAAGTGGCGCTGCGCGCGCGCGAAGTTCTTCAAACTGGTCAGCCAACAATCGTGAGTTTCGACACGCGCCGACGTTTTGGTTGCGCGGGTAGGATCGACATCTTCATCGAGCGTATCTCCGATAAGTCCCTTCGCGATCTCGCTCACGATCTCGCCGAGCGGCGTAGTTGTTTTGTCATAACGGCGTTTGGCGAGAAAGACGCCGGCAGTCGAGTTGTTCGAACGGAGACCGATCACGATTACGAGCATGCGTTGATCCAGAAAGTTCATCCGCCGCTTCGGCTGTTGATTGTTGGCGACGGTCCGGATAATGCGCCGCTGCGCTTGTTCGGCAACTTGTTGGGTTGGGAGGTGAGTGAACTGGTCGATCCAAATTTGTTGTCGATCAAAGCTGACGCCTGGACGGCCGCAATTGTGAAGTCCCACAATTACGGACGCGATTTCGCTGCGCTGGGTAAATTGCTGCCGATGAATTTGCGCTACATCGGGTTGATCGGGCCACGCCAGCGACGCGATCAATTGATGAATCACCTTCTCGATCTCGGGATCACGGTTAACGCGGGCTTCTTTGCGCCTGCAGGTCTCGATTTCGGAGCCGAAACGACGGAGGAGATTGCCCTCTCAATCATCGCCGAGATTCAGCGCGTGTTTGCAAAAGGATCAGGTGAATCGCTGCGGGAAAGAAAAATATCGATTCATGAAGCTTTGCAGTGCGCCAACACGCCGGCGTTGTTAAAGCGGTGAGATGTCACCGCAGTCCCACATTGCGGCGGTAATTTTGGCAGCGGGCGAATCGTCGCGGCTCGGGAAGCCCAAACAATTGATTCAATTCCGCGGCAAAACTTTGGTGCGACGCGTGGTTGATGCGGCGAGCGAAGCAGGTTGCCGGCCCATTTTGGTAGTCCTCGGCACTGAGCGAACCTCTCACCTTTATTCTGACGGCTTACCGAGAGTGAAGGGGAGACACCATGAAATCGAACTTATCACTTCCGAATTGAAGAAAACCGGCGCGACGATCGTTGCCAATTCGAATTGGCAATGTGGAATCGGAACTTCGATTCGCACAGGTGTCCAGCATTTGCTCGACACCGCGCCTGGGGTTGAGGCGACAGTTTTGCTGGCTTGCGATCAGCCGTTCGTCGATCGCGCGGTGCTCGATGGCTTAATGACGCTTTATCACGAAACCCTAAAACCGATTGTAGCCGCGAGCTATGCGGGCACGCTGGGTGTTCCAGCTCTCTTTGATCGAAGTCTTTTGCCGGAGCTACTCCGATTGGATGACTCCGCGGGGGCGAAATCGACCATCCTTTCAAATCGTGATCAAGTTGCAGAATTCCCATTCCCCGAAGGGAAGGTCGACATCGACACGGCGGAAGATTGGCAACGGTTCTGTTGCAGCAAAGAGTAGAGGCGATTGCGCGATCGCTGGAGTGCAGCGAAAAGGATAGGGCGATGGAAGATAAGCGAAAGACCTTCGGCGGACGTCTCGTCCGCTGGACGGCAGAATTGGTTCTCGTTTTTATCGGAGTTTACGCCGCATTCTGGCTCAACAATTATCAGCAGCATCACCAGGAGGCGAACCGGCGCGATCAAATCCTGGCATCGCTCGAGCGGATATTGCGCCAGGGAATTGAAAGCGGAAAAATCAACGCCGCCCAGGAAGAACAGCAAGCCGCGGAATTTCAGCATGCGCTGGACGCCGGCAAGATGCCGTCGCTCCGTGCGTTCGTGTTCACGACCGATTACAATCCGGGCGATTTTGCGACGCTGCTTCAATCCGGCGGTATTGAGCTGCTTGATGTGGAGACGCTCACCGCGTTGCGCAATGACGAATCGGTCATCCGGTGGGGACTGAGCCGCATGGCTCATTATCAAAAATTAAGCGACGAACTAATCGTGCCGAATCTGGATCAGGACATTTCCTTCTTTTACGATCCGACTACCGGGAAATTGCGAAAACGTTTCGAGATGTTTCCCGAAGCTCTGCAAGCAACGGTGAAATTCGCTCACGACCTGGATCGAACGCACACCGAATTGCTCAAACGCATTCAAGCCGAACGGCACCGGTGAGGCGAATCATCGAACAGAAGGAAACAAAGAAAATGAAGGTAGGCTCTGAACTCCGTTTACTTCGTTGTCTTCTGTTAAAATCCTTTTGCATCCTGTCTAAGAATACTGACGACTTTCTCGATCGCCACACCGAGGCGCTTCTCGATCCTTCCGAGGTAGCTGATGGCCTTCATCTGCCGACGATACAGACCCAGAACGAATCTCCTTTCGATCGCAATGATCTTCAACAGCCAGGCAATAGCAAATTCCTCGATTGACCACCATGCGTTGTAAAGGACGACTTCCACGGCTATTTTGAGGACTAGCGGCAGCTGTTTGAAACGCAGTGCTTCCCTGTTTTCTCTTCGCTTGCAATATCTCGGCGTCAGCCTGTGCCAAACGCTTGGTTCCAGCGATTACGGACACTATGCAAGAGGGACGGATAGACAATCAGTTTCCGAAAAGGGTCGATTAGTGCCATGTAGAACGGCGTGAAGCGGCTTACGCTGCGGACATAGACCCCAAAATAGAACCGGTAGACAGTCGCTGTTTCGACCAGCGCGCTTAGCGCCGCAGCGTGGGCTGTCCGATTGATCAACTCGACGAGCTGCTCGTTTTCGAAGCGGTAGACGACCCGGAAAAACCCATCTCGCGTGCCGACTGCGGCCAGTGATCTCGAATGATCGGTGTCAGTTAAACGCGTTGCGAAGGTTTGCCACGCGGTTGCCGCTGGCTCGTGATCCCAACCGAAGAACCGTCCAACGAAGAACCGAATATCGAGCAGCATTCGCACGAGTGGGGAGGGTGTGAATAGCGACGAGGATTTCGAACAACCACAGGTATCAAGCTTACCGTTGCTTGCCGTCCGTAAAAATTCATCGAGCGTCACTCCGGCGCGCCAATGCGGCAGATCGACGGACCATACGTCGTGCAGCGACACCCCGGCCAGAAACGTATGAACTCGCAAGGGCAGTCGTTCGAACTCTTGAATTGAGACCTGTGGCATAGCGTTTCTAACGAGAATTAGCCACTTCAAACTCCTCCTTAATGAACTGTTTAGTCCCTGGCCGGCCAGTGAGACGTAACCATAGCGGTCCGCTTTCCCTGTCGAACCGCAGTCCGATATCGAGGAAGGGACAGCATAACCGCTCCTGGAACGCCCATTCCGTTAGCAACTGATACGTTCTGTTATCCGCGGGCAACTCGAACTCGTAGCCATCTGGCAGTTCGCGGGTGCTCTTTTTCAGTTGTAGCAACGCTGGTCCAAGCTCCTCGAAATGGCGTTTCTTACCTCCGGTGACAACGCCAGTGCGTTGCAGGCGAAAGGCGTCACGTGCTCGGTTTGCGATGAAGCTTCTGACGTTGCCCAAATTGCGACCGGTGCAACGACGGCAATTGCAGTTATGAGTTGGAATATTTTTTTCATAGTTTTCGACGCTACGAGTTCAAGTCGACTTTAAGTCAAAGGGAATTTTTCAAGAAATACCGGAGCGATTTTCGTGGCGTTCTGCGTGGCTGCTCGCTAGATTTTAGAGTGGCAGGGGACCTGGCGATTTCCGATGTCGCGCGCGTGTTTGGTTTGCGCACTTCCGCCATTCGCTACTACGAACAGATCGGGATTCTCCTGCCGGCAATGCGCAAGAACGGCCAACGCCGCTACGACAACAATGTGCTTTTTCGTCTCGCTGTGGTGCAGCGCGCCCGAGAGACGGGGTTCACCCTGGAAGAAATACGCGAGCTGTTCTTCGGGTTCCCGCCCGGGACGCCTCCACCGAAACGCTGGCACCAACTCTCCCAACGAAAAATCGCGGAACTCCGGGACCGGATGAAGCGGCTCAAGCTAATGGAGACGTTACTCAGGCGCGTAGAAGACTGTCGTTGCGATGCACTCGACGAGTGCGGCGAAAAACTTCTTCGACAAGGATCAAGGTAAAACGCGCGCGTTTTCCAAAAGAGTACGGGCTCCAAAAGGTTTCCCGAGCAGGCGGCTTGGAAGCCGGGAACGCTAAGCCAGCAAGGCAGCGCTACGTTTTGCTGAGAATCTGCACGATCTTCTGAATTGTATTCCAGTTACGCGTCGTCGCAGCGACGCCGAATATTTTTTCGACCTTGCCGAGGTAGGTGATCGCTTTCATCTGCCGACGATACAAACCCAGAACGAATCTGCCCTGGATCGCGATGATCTTGAGCAGCCAGTCGTCGTTCGAAGGCAGACTGAGAGGAAGAGAAGGCAACGTGCGAAGTCGCTTGTGTAACACGCTGACGAACCGCGTGATGTCGGTGCCAGATGGTTGTCGTGAAAACGGATCCTTTGACGCGAGTTTGATGATGTCGCGCGCGGGACAAATCATGATCTCGCATTTAAATGACAGCTTTTTGGCAATGGCAGTACGAAGCGCGGATTCGCTAACGTTTTCGCACACCACAAATGTACCGACCGCGCCAATATTAACGACACCGAACTTGGCCAGCTGCTTAGCAATTAACGCCGGTTGGCATCGATTCGCCCCGCCCACGTTCACCGCACGAAGAAAGACGACCCAGCGCATCCGAAGGAATGCTATTCAGGACGCCTTTCGGTAACAGATCTTTTCCTGGGTTCACCAGAGGTTCGTCTGAATAAATCGCGGACTGCCGCCATTGAAGAAAGTAGGAAGTAGCCGCCTTCGTCATCCTCCTTCGCCAGCTACGGCGCGACGAGAGGCTACGGCGTGTCAAAGAAAGGCTAAAGGAGAAAGTCAGAGGTTCTCCTGGCCTGCAGGTGCCGCCTTGACTCGCCAACACCGGGTCTTAATTTCGCCTGTACTATATATAGATGCGAAGCCGAAGCTTCGCGGTTCGCCCTGAAAGGGTGAGCGGGTTTCCGGACGAACCTCTTTCACCTCAACAAGAAAGGCCGTCGTGAAAATAGCGGTTTCCGTTATCGAGATGCGAGCGGCCTTGAAATAATTGCGCTGATCGTATGGCAAGCACTCAGAAGACAGTGATCGTTACGGGAGCGTCGCAAGGGATCGGCGCGGGCATCGTCCAAGCGTTTCTCGCACGCGGCTACGATGTGGTAGGAACCGCGCGGAGTGCGACGAAATCGAACGAGCTTTCAGCTTCCGACCACCTCGCCTTGATTGACGGCGACATAGGTCAATTTGAGACGGCGCAGAAAGTTGCAGAGCTCGCGATCGAGAAGTTCGGCTCGATCGATGCTGTCGTCGCGAACGCTGGGATTTTCTTGGTGAAGCCGTTCACCGATTACACAGCAGATGACTTTGATGCGCTCGTCTCGACCAACCTCGCGGGTTTCATTTACATCACGCAGCTTGCAGTTAAACAAATGCAGGCACACAAGACCGGCGGCAGCATCGTGAGCATCAGCGCCGCACTGGTCGACAATCCAATCGCCGGCGTAACTGCTTCCCTTTCCATGATCACGAAAGGTGGTCTGAATGCCGTCACACGGAGCTTGGCGATGGAATACGCGAAGGAGCATATTCGATTTAACGCCGTAGCTCCCGGGGTCGTCGACTCACCGCTTCACGCCAAGGATTCGGAGGATTCTCTAAAAACGCTTTCGCCGATGGGCTCAATCTCCACCGTTGAGGACATTGCCAGCGCCGTCGTTTATCTGACAGAAGCTCGCCAAATCAGCGGGGAGGTGCTGCACGTGGACGGCGGTGCGCACGTTGGCAAATGGTAACTGGCGAAGACTCTCGACCGGCCAGCGCCGAGCAGCGACTAAAAGAACTTGGCATCAAGCTGCCGCCGCCGCCTGAACCATTCGGCACCTATGTGGAAGCGGTGCGGACGGGCAATCTGCTTTTTTTGACTGGAATGCTTCCAACGGAAGGCCACGGCGCGAAATTCATTGGGCGCGTCGGCGCCGAGCTCGATGTGGAAGCTGGGCGCAAAGCGGCTTACCTCGCGGCGCTCAACGTTCTTGCTGTCGCAAGAAAACATTTGGGATCGCTCGACAAAGTAACGCGGATCGTTCGGCTCGGCGTGTCGGTGGCCACTTCGGGAGATGTCCGCGATCAGCCGAAAGTCGCTGACGCCGCTTCGGAGCTGCTGCAAGACGTTTTCGGAAAAGACAAGAACCCTTGCCGCTTGGTGTATGGCGTCGCAAGCCTTCCGCTAGGAACCCCAGTTGAGCTGGAAGTAATTTTCGAAGTAGCGAGTTCGCCTAACGGCAGCTGAATGATGCGTCTCGTCAGTTCGCCACATTTGACCCAATGCTTACAGATTTCCTGCACAGTGTTGGTGGTTTCTGTGATGCTGGCATCATTTCAATTGCTTGCCCAAGACAAGGAACGTCCCATGGAACACCCGATTTTTTATCGGACGATAAAGATAGATGGGCTCTCCATCTTTTATAGAGAGGCCGGTCCAAAAGACGCGCCGACGCTTCTCCTGTTGCACGGACTCCCGTCTTCGTCGCGAATGTTCGAGCCTCTCTTCGCCCGGCTCTCCGATCGCTATCGTCTTGTCGCGCCCGATTATCCGGGCTTTGGACACAGCGACTGGCCGGACCCGAAAAGATTCGCGTATACGTTCGATCATATTGCCGAGATCATGAATCACTTCACCGAAGCGCTCGGACTCTCGCGCTACACGCTCTACATGCAGGACTACGGCGGCCCCGTTGGTTTTCGCATGGCCCTGGCTCATCCGGATCGAATCGAGGCTCTCATTGTCCAGGACGCGGTGGCGCACAACGAGGGCCTGGGGGCGAATTGGAAAACGCGACGTGAGTTTTGGAAAGATCGTGCGACCAACGAAAATGCGCTTCGGACAAATCTCCTGTCGTTACAAACGACGCGAACGCGTCATGTCGGGAACGATCCAAACGTCGAACATTACGACCCGGACTTGTGGACGGATGAATTTGCTTTTCTGAATCAGGCCGATCAGGCGCAGATTCAAAGCGATTTGTTCTACGACTATCGAAAAAATGTGGACGCCTACCCCAAATGGCAGGCGTGGATGCGGGAAAAGCAGCCGCGGCTACTTGTAATCTGGGGTAAGTATGACCTCTCGTTCGACCTCGGCGAACCGGAACGCTACCATAAGGACGTGCCAAAAGCCGAAGTCCACGTGCTCGATGCTGGCCATTTCGCGCTCGATACGGCGGCAGATGAGATCGCCGCGTTGGTCGGGGACTTTGTGAAGTAGCGGAAACAGAAACGCGGACGCGACGTAGCGGTGAGTGAGTTGGCCGCGAGCGAAGACAAAGGCTAAAGTAGAATTGAGTATCGAAACTTGCGCGGGTCTAGCCCGCCGTCGCGATGGAGCGATTCCCAATGTCAGCGTGCAATGAGGAGACCGCCTCTCTCTCGTCGCGGACATTGTTTCCGATGAAGTCTTTCGAAAAGAGCATCGAGAAGGCGTGCAGGCTGCGTGCTCGGAATGCGCCGGCACAACTGAGCAGATAAAATCGCCACATCCGCCGGAAACGTTCGCCGTAACGTTCAACAAAACGCGGCCAGGCGCGGCGGAAGTTTTCTTCCCACGCGAGCAGCGTTTGGTCATAGTTCGGCCCGATGTTCTTGACATCGTCCAGGATGAAAACACTTTCCGCGGCGCGCATCAGCTGAGCCGCCGATGGAACAATAGAGTTTGGAAAAATGTAGCGCGTGATCCAGGGATCGGGGGCGAGTCGAGAAGAGTTGCCGCAGATTCCCTGGCAGAGAAACAATCCGTCATCGCCTAACAAACGAGCCGTTGCACGAAAATACGTGCGATAGTTTTTTGAGCCGACGTGTTCAACCATGCCGACGCTCACCACCCGATCGAATCGGCCGGTGACATCGCGGTGATCGCGCAATTGAATTTCAACATCCAATCCGCGGCACCAGCGTTGCGCGTACTCGAATTGTTCGCGTGAAATTGTGATCCCGACCACCTGACAGCCGTAATGACGTGCGGCATAGCGGGCTAGCCCACCCCAGCCACAGCCGATGTCGAGCAAGCGCAGGCCATGGCGCAGACGCAGCCTCTCGCAAATCCACTCTAGTTTCCGCAATTGTGCAGCCGCCAGGTCGTCGCCCTCAGCGAAAAGCGCACAGGAATATTGCATATTTGGATCGAGCATCGCTTCGAAGAAATCGTTGCTTAGATCGTAATGGACGCGACCGACTATTCTGGAGCGATGCCGAGTTTGCTGGTTGATGACAAGGGCAGTAAGGAGCGCCCAGAGATTCGGGAGGCGAAACGCGAAACGCTGATCGAGTCGCGCGCGAATGGCGCGGTAACACATTTCATCGAGCGCGATGCAGTCCCACCAATCTTCCATATAAGACTCTCCAAAACCGAGCGCGCCTGAAGCGAGGACGCGACTAAAAAAGCGGGCATCATGTACCTGTATGTCCCATGGCCGAGTGCCGTTGATCTGAATGTCCGCGACCGCGAGAAGATTGGTCACTATTTTCTGGGCTCTGGACATGACGATTTCGGCCGTTCGCACTTTGGCTCTACGTCTATTGAAGAACCTGCCCGCGGTCGCGGCAAGTTTCAGCAAGCACTCTTCCGCTGCAATAAGAGCTAACCTCCTAGAAAACTAGAAGGTATAATCTTTCGGAGAAAAGGCTGAACAGCGAAAGTGGTGAGAAGGGAAAATGACGAAGCCGCGTAAAGACGGAGCCTTCCATTCGGTTTAGTGTGGCTTTTGTACGCGGCGAAGCACTAATGATCCGAGCGGGACTGGCGTTGAATGACCGGTGACGAGTGACCATAGTTATGAAGCAGAGGCACGTTTTGTATGAGATCTGACATAGTTCCCGGAGCTGTCTTCCCTGATTACGAGCTTTCCGACCACACCGCGAAACGCCGAAAGCTCTCCGAATTGCAAGGACAAGATCCAATGGTTCTGGTCCTCAGTCGCGGAAGTTTCTGCCCTAAAGACCGCCGGCAACATGAAGGACTTGTTCAACTCCATCGTGAACTCGAGGTTGGCTACTGCTGGCTAGTGACGATCAGCACGGACAATATCACTGAGACGAACGAATATCGCACCGGAGTGGGCGCGCACTGGCCGTTCCTCTCCGACCCAGCGCGTAAGGTCCAAAAGGATCTCGACATCGCCGAGTACACTGATCCTCTCCACAATCCGATGATCCCGCACACGATTGTGCTCGAGTCCGGTCTTGTCGTTTACAAGATCTACATGGGCTACTGGTTCTTTGGCCGGCCCACCGTGGAAGATCTCCGCCAGGACTTGCGCGTCGTTATCAAGAAGTGCCGGCCGGACTGGGACATCACAACGCCCGAACTCAAAGCGGCGTGGCAGGAAGGCCACAAGGAACTCTTCTATCCCTACGGCAAAACCTACGCCCAAACTCTCGGTAAGCAGGATTAGCCTCGCTGAGGTGATCTGTTAAAAGCGTTGCATCGTTGCATCGGTCTAAGATGGAATCGGCCATCTCAAACGTCTGACGTCGCCATGGCGGGAAATGCGGCGGCGCGGTTCGGACATTTTCACGTGAGATTCGTCTGGATGAAACGCGGACGCGCGTGGGTGTCGATCGGACTGGAGAAAGTTGAGAAAGGATGGTTGAAAGTTGAGAGATGGCGCAGTCAAAAGAACGCGCGCGCCCCTCGAGAGGCTCAACGCTCAGCCGAATCGGCGAGGGCAATTTGCACGCCGGCGACCGCCATACCGCCTTCGCCGACGGCAGCGGCACAACGTTTGACCGAGCCGGAGCGGACATCGCCTGCAGCAAAAATGTTAGGCAGGCTGGTCTCGAGCGGACTCGGTTGGCGTTTGTTTTCTTTCCAAGCCGGCGCGTTCGCCACGACCGATCCCGTTTTGATGAATCCTTTTTCGTCGCGCTCGATTTCGATTGGCAGCCATTCGGTGCAAGGGTTGGCGCCGATCATGGAAAAAATCGCCGGCGTTCGAACAACACGCCGCTCGCTCGTCTGAGTATTTTCCAGTTCGGCTTCTTCGAGCATCTTGTTCCCAACCATCTTCCGGATTTGGGTGTGAAAGAGAATCTCGATGTTCTCTCGCGCTTCCACCCGCCGTGAAAGATAGCTCGACATGTTTTTGGAAAGATCGTCGCCCCGCATGACTAGCAACACTTTGGCCGCGCCATCGGCGAGGAACATGGCCGCTTGGCCCGCCGAATTGCCGCTTCCGGCAACGATGACAGTTTCTCCGCGGCAAATTTGACCTTCCAGCGCGGTGGCGGCGTAGTAGAGGCCCATACCTTCAAATTGTTCGCGACCTTCCGCATCGAGCCGGCGGTAATCCGCGCCCGTAGCAATCAGGACGCTCTTCGCTCTCAACACGGCCGAGCAACCTTCGATTTGGAGACAGGCGCGATATTCCTTGTCGTCGTCACCGTAATTAAGCGACAGGGCTTGCGATGGCGTCGAAAATTTCGCACCGAATCGATAGGCCTGTAGTTGAGCGAGCCAGGTTAAGTCGCCGCCACTAATTCCGGTCGGGAATCCGAAGAAATTTTCGATCAAAGAGGAGGAACCGGCCTGGCCGCCCGGAGCGTAACTTTCCAGCACGACTGTTTTTAATCCTTCGGAGGCGGCATAAACGGCCGCGGCAAGGCCAGCCGGACCAGCGCCGACAATGGTCAGGTCCGACGTAATCTCAGTTTCGTTTTCGAGCGCGAGCGGACGAAGTAGACCGGCCACTTGCGCCACTTCGCGCAATGAAGGCCGACGCAAGGGAGCACCGGCTGCCGTAATCAGCGCGGGCAAATCGCGCGTCGTCAGGTGCAGCCGTTTGCTCAGCGCCTGTCCCTGCTCGCTTTCAAATTCGACCAGCCGATGCGGGATGTGATTTTTATCCAGGAAATCATCGAGCTGATGTCCTTCGCGCGCGCCGCGCGTCGCGAGAACACGCAGTCCGGCAAATTCCCGATCGCGCCCGAGCCGGCGCCGGCGCATGATGAGCGCGTTTACGATGGTCGCGCTCACGCCTGGCAGCTCGGCGAGTGCGCGCCGGAGTTCCGCAGCGGGTACTTCGAGTATCTCCGCTTGCGGCGAAGAAATGCGGGCGTTGGCCAAGGCGGATGTGCCTTGCAACATCGCGACGTCGCCAATGAAACCGCGCTCGTGGGCGGTGGCCAGGATTTGTTCCGTGCCATCGCGCAACTCGAAAACTTCAATCTCACCGCGCAACGTCACCGTTAAACCAAGGTCGCGCTGTCCGGCTTTGAAAACCAGCTCGCCACGCGACAGGACACGTCGTTTTCCCAGCGGCTCAAGCAGAGAAAGCTGGTGATCGTCGAGCTTCGGAAACGCGATACTTTCCGTGTCGCGATAGAACTGTTCGTCTTGTTCGTCGGGCGTCACATCTCGACTTTACGCGCGGGAACGCGCGATCAAAACGTGAAGATCTTGTGATTGGGAAGACGCCGAATGGTCCTAGCTGGACGGGCGGTTAGGATCGCGACATTCTCGAGAAAGGGGCCAGGGCAAACTAAGTAACGGAGATCAGGTCTGGTGCCCGGGTTTCTCGAGTGAACGTTCCGGCAGGAAATACATCATTGCCGGCAACGCGATCATGACCAGGGCGAGTGGCGTGTAGATGAACGCGGCGACGATAGCCGCGATGTAGATGAGAATCGCGATAAGATTTTTGCGCGCCATTTTTTTGTTCAACCGCTTGAACTCGGGTTCGCGATGATGGCGAGCGATTGACGCGCGCAGCAGGAAAAAAGAAATCGCTCCCGCCACCGACACCGCGGCATAGAGCGCTACCGGAAATGGCAGTGCGTGATTGTCGCCAAGGTAAACCGTGACCCAGGGGATGAGCGAGATCCAAAAAAGCAGATTCATGTTTGCCCAAAGAAAGACCGAATCGACCCGGGTCACGAGGTGAATGAGATGATGATGATTGACCCAGTAGATCGCGAGGATGACGAAGCTCAGGACATAGGCAAAAAGGGTCGGCCACATTTTCGCCAGGGAAGCTGGCGTCGGATCGTGCGGGGCCTTCAACTCCAAAACCATGATGGTAATGAGAATGGCGATAACGCCATCGCTGAATGCTTCGATCCGGTTGGTTTTCATGGGAGGGAAAATGTAGGACGCGCGGAGGAATGACGGCCGCAGCGCGACGGCCGACCTTTCATCTCGCCGTCGATGAAGCTCGCACTACGGTCGATCCTGCTTGGTTGGTTAATGACCACCTTTGTCATGTCGAGTGCAGTCGAGACATCTCTAATTATTTGCCCTGGTAAGAGTACGACTTCGGTCGGAATGACAAATAACTGCTGAAGAAACAGGAGCGCAATTGGTAAGGTGCCGCGTGCGTGCTTCAGGCGCTCCTTTTATGAAGGAGGCTGATCGGAGCTTGTGCGCTCAAGCGCGTTTGCCAGCACTTCGTCCACGGTTTCAACCGGGATGAATTTCAGTTTTTGCTTCGCTTCTTCAGGAATCTCCACCAAGTCTTTCTCATTCAGCTTTGGGATCAAGACTGTGGAAATGCCGGCGCGCATCGCGGCAAGACTCTTCTCTTTTAGTCCGCCAATCGGCAAAACCAATCCGCGCAAAGTGATTTCACCGGTCATTGCCACATCTGAACGCACTGGCGTGTTGCTGAATAACGACGCTAACGCAGTGAACATCGCCACGCCCGCCGAGGGTCCGTCCTTAGGCACTGCCCCAGCGGGCACGTGGACGTGGATGTCGTATTTTCGAAAGTCCTCCGGATTGACACCGATCGAGCCGTCGCGGCTACGCACCAGACTCAACGCTGCCTGAGCAGATTCCTTCATCACATTACCGATCTGCCCGGTCAGGGTGATGTTCCCTTTGCCCGCATAGCGTGCCGCTTCGATGTGCAATATCTCGCCGCCCGTCGGCGTATAGGCGAGACCGGTAACAACTCCCGGCGCGTTTGTCGTCAGCCGTTGCTCATGCACGTAACGCGCCGGCCCGAGTGTCTCTCTTACCAAAGCAACAGTCACTTCGACGTGTTCCGTCGTGCCACGCGCAACACGCGCCGCGAGCGCCCGGCACACGGCTCCGATCTGTCGTTCCAGCTCGCGCACCCCGGCTTCATGCGTGTAATCGGTGATAATTAGCCTCAGAGCTTCCTCGTCCCAGGTGACCTGGTCCGATTTCAACCCGTTTTCGCTCAGCTGGCGCGGCAACAAGTAACGCTTTCCGATTTCGAGTTTCTCGCGCTCGGTGTAGCCCGGCAGATCGATCAACTCCATCCGATCGAGCAACGGTCCGGGAATTCCGCCGATGTAGTTCGCGGTCGCGATGAAGATGATTTGCGAAAGATCGAAGGGCACGTCGAGGTAGCGATCGACAAAAGCGTTGTTTTGGCGTGGATCGAGCACCTCGAGCAAGGCGCTCGCAGGATCGCCGCGAAAGTCGGTGCCGACCTTATCGATCTCATCGAGCATCATCACGGGATTGCGGGTGCCGGCGCGACGCAGCTCCTGAATTATGCGTCCCGGCATCGAGCCGATGTAGGTGCGGCGGTGTCCCCGGATCTCGGCCTCGTCACGAATACCGCCCAGGCTCATTCGCACAAACCTCCGGCCCAGAGCATCCGCGACCGACTGACCCAGACTGGTCTTTCCGACTCCAGGCGGACCGAGCAAACATAAAATCGGCCCGTGTCCCTGCGGGTTTAGTTTGCGCACCGCGAGATACTCGATCAGGCGCCGTTTCACTTTTTCCAGATCGTAATGATCGCGATCAAGAATCTCCTGCGCTTTGTCGAGATCGAGATTGTCTTCGCTCAACTTCGACCACGGCAGCTCCGCGATCGTCTCGACGTAGCTAACGATAACTGAATACTCAGGACTGGCTGGCGGAATAATGTCGAGCCGCTTTAGCTCGCGCTCGGCCTGCGCCATCACCTCGGCTGGTGGTTTTGCTTCCTCCAGTCGGATCCGCAAGCGCGCTACCTGCTCGTCCGCGCCGGTATCGCCTTCGCCAAGCTCGCGCTGGATCGCTTTCAGTTGTCCACGCAGATACGCTTTGCGCTGCGCGTCGCTGAACTGCGATTTCACATCCTCCTGCAATTTTTGTTGGATCTGTGCGACCTCCAGTTGCGCTGAGACGTGAGTTTGCACGGCCCGCAGCCGTTTCCGGAGATCAAGCTCTTCCAGAATTGCCTGCTTCTGCGCGACCGGAATATCGAGATTGGGCGCCAGGAAATCTGTGAGGAGCTCCGGCTCATCGATATTGCGGATGACGCCAGCAGCTTCCTCCGGCACATCCGGTCGCAACTGCGCAAGTCGCGCTGCGCTGTCGCGCAAATTTTGGAACTCAGCCTGCCATTCGCTGCTCTGTTCCGGTACGATTGATTGCGGCAAATCGATCTCGGCCCGCAAATAAGGCTGCGCCGCTACGATTTTTCGAATGGCAAACCGTCGCAGGCCTTGCACCACGATCACGAGCTGGTCCTCCGCTTGCCGCAGCAGTTTTAGAACGATGGCTGCCATACCAACATGATACAGATCCTGCGGCGTGGGCTCCTCCTTCTGCTCATCGCGCTGCGTCAGGAATCCGACGACTTTCGTGATCGGCAAGGTTTCATCCAGGAGCTTGATCGATGCAGGACGACTGACGGTCAACGGAAGGACCGCTCCGGGAAACAACACGAAACCGCGGACTGGCAAGATTGAGAGCTCTTCTGGAATGCGCGGCGCGCCCGGACCCACCGCGCCATCCATCTGCGCTCTTTTATCGGCAGCAGGCGGTGCACTGCCTTGGGGTTGGAGGACGGAAACGCCCTTTTCGTTTAATGTTTCAGTGGCAGATAAATCCATAAAAGACCGTTTTCCTGTTCCGCGCGCGCCTGCTTCACGTCCACTTCGGCCGGTAGCTCAAACTCCCGTTCAAAAGGGCCGTAATCAATTTCCAAGGCGAGCATTTGCACGGCCTGATCAGTCGGTTCAGGCGCCTCGCGCGAACCTCGCACCGTGATACGCCGCGGCTCGACCCGCAGATCGATCAGCGATTTATCGATACCAGCCAGATCGACGCAAATGCTCACCGCCGTCTCGCAGCGGAACGCATTAATCGCCGGCCGCCAGGCGTGGGGCGTCGCCCGCCAAAGCTGAATACTGCGCACGGTTACCTGGCCCACTGTGCCTCGCAACCAACGCAGTTGAATATGTCGAATTGTGTCCATTTCCGCGGTGTACGTTGTCAGTAATTAAACTTGCACCGTATCCTCAACAGATGCGAGCGAGTCATGAGATTTACCAAACCGTGCGTCGCAATGTCGACGCGAGCATTTCAAGTTTGCCAAAGAACGGGGCGAGCTCTTAGCTGGCTGCGTGCTGCCGAAAACAAAATACGCGCGCAGTGATGATGTGCGCATCGCTTATCAAGTTAGTGGCGACGGACCGTTCGATGTGGTGTGGGCGCCTGGCACGATCTCGCATCTCGATCTGGATTGGGAAATACCGCAGCGAGCTCTTTTTTTCGAGCGCTTCAGCACGTTCTGCCGTCTCATTCGCTTCAACAAACGCGGCACGGGTCTTTCCGATCGACCGGTGAAAATGGCGACGCTGGAAGAGCGTACTGATGACATTCGCGCAGTGATGGATGATATCGGCATCGAAAGCGCCAATATTTTCGGTGTCTCCGAAGGCGGCTCGATGGCGTGTCTTTTCGCCGCCACTTACCCGCAACGAGTGAATTCGCTTCTAGTATGGGGCGCGCAGGCTCGCTGGATTGCCTCCCCCGATCATCCCTGGGGTCAGACGCAAGAAGAGCATGATTGAATGGTCGCAATTATTGACGACGATTGGCCTGCTTTTGAATACATCACCGGCCCCGGCCCCGGCGCCGGCGTGGGCAAGGACGCGGATCCCGGCTTTATCGAATCCCTTTCTCGTTACATGCGCGCGGCTGCGAATCCTTCTGCGGTCCATGCCTACGAAAAAATGAACGGGCAAATCGATACGCGTCCGATTCTCCCGTCGATTCAGGCGCCCACGTTGGTAATGAATCGCACGGGGGTCCGTGCGCGAACGTTGAAGCTGCCCGCGACATGGCCTCGCGGACTCCAGGCGCGAAATTCAAGGAATACTCGGGGAACAGCCACTCGATGATGCTTGATGACATGGAAACTGTGTTGTCAGATATTCAGGAATTCATTACCGGCGAGCGCCCGATCGATTCTTCCGATCGTATCCTGGCTACCGTGCTTTTCCTCGATATTGCGTCTTCCACCGAGCGCGCAGCAGAGCTTGGCGACACGCCGTGGCGCAATCTTTTGAATTCGTACTACACCATTGTGCGAAAAGAATTGGCGCGCTTCCGCGGGAAGGAAACCAACACTACCGGCGACAGTTTTCTCGCGACATTCGACGGTCCGGCGCGAGCGGTGCGCTGCGCGCTCGCAATTGCGCTGGCGGTCAGACAACTCGGTATCGAAGTACGTGCCGGAGTGCACACGGGCGAATGTGAATTGATGGGCGACAATGTCGGCGGCATTGCGGTCCACGCCGGCGCGCGAATCATGGCAAAAGCGGAGCCCGGAGGTGTCTTTGTCTCCGGAACCGTTAAAGATCTGGTGTCAGGTTCTGGAATTAATTTTCAAGATCAAGGTGTCCACCAGCTCAAAGGAATTCCCGGCGAGTGCAGACTCTTCTCGGCGCGCTCCTGATAGTCGCCGCAAATGTTCAGCTTGTGGTCTCAGGCTGTGCTGCAGCACCAAGTAGTAATATCGCCGTCAGGCCATCGAGTGCGCACCTGATCCAACTGAGGATCACCCATCATAATATTGCCCGCGATCTCCCGTGATAGTGCTGACATTTCCATCGCCGTGCTCAACGCGCCCGGACATAAGATCGAGTTGCTGGAGTATCACGCCCCACCGACCGCAACCGACCCGATCTCCAGCCGTGCGATCTCGGGGCAGTGCACGTTGCTTTCACCGTTGACGTCTCGACGCTGTTCTGGAAAAGGTTGCAGCGTCTGGCTGTACCGCCGCGGGCAAGCCTCAGACCCTTCGAACCGGACCGAATACCGGCAAACGTGTCGTCTATGTTCGCGATCCCGACGGCACGACGATCGAGCTGATGCAGCTGCCGAGTCCAGCGCCGACCGAGCTACTCGAAATAGCCACGAGGTAGCTCCGGTCACAGGAACTAGATAGAAGATTACGATTCGTAAGGTTCTCATCTGCTTTCGCCTGCACCCAAACGCTTGTATTTGGATAAGCTTTGAACCGAAGATCCGAGACCCTGCGGCTAGGTGCCGCCGCGGTTATGAGCGCAAGAGGTGCAGGATCGATGGTAAAAAGGCAAATGCACAACTTGCGGCAACGTTATCGCTTGCTTCTGCGCGACGAGGTCGCGCATATCGTGCGAGACCCAGCAGATGTTAACGATGAGATTCGTTATCTCTCACCGTGCTGGCAGAGAGTGATTAACCTGATTCCGCATGTGCGGAGGTCACACCGCTGGCATTTTCCAGCGGAGGAACACGAACCCCGCAATGGCCGCGCCTAGCATCAAGAGCGTCGAGCCTGTGTCCGGGGTCGAGAATATGCGGAAGCTATCTCCCAGAGGCGAATCGGTAGAGAAGCCTGGCTGGCCTTCACCTGGGGTATAAATGGTTGGACCGGACGGGTTCTCCTGAATAGTGACCGTGTTGCTAAACATCAGAGAGGGAAGCCCCGTGTCAGCCAGCAGACCCGCGTGATCGTTCGAATAGAAGAAGATTAGCTGGGGCGCTCCTGGTGCGGGGCTTGTTTCCGGATCGAACCGCAGGATGTCGGAAACGTGGCCGCTCGCGTCGAGCAGCACCACATCGCCCACCGGAAAGGGGGCCACCTGAGGGTGCGCCGTAAAAGCCAGAGCACTCGCCAGCCCGCCCGGTCCGGGATCGGATGTGAGCGTGCCAGGTAAGGGAATGACGCCGCCGCCAAAGAGAAGGGGAAGTTCGAGCTGGCCATTGCCATTCTCGTGAAAGCTAAATGTTGGAAGGGAGGGCACAGCGCGAAGCGTGTTGGCACTTGCAGCCAATGCGAATAAGACGGCGAGAACAATTCGTGAGACTTTCATAGGGTTAACGCTGGATTCGTGTGCGGTTTTGCGAACAAAGTTTCATTTGTCTTTTAACGGGAACAAATTGGCAATTCAATGAAAATTCTAGAAAGACGGCCGAAAACATCGACGGCAAAATTGGATGGGAAGCAATAATGATGACCTACATTGCGATGCTGCGCGGAATCAACGTCGGGCGTGGCAAGATGGTAAAGATGGAGCGATTGCGGACATTGTTCGCGGGCTTGGGCTTCGGTGAGGTCAAGACGTATGTCCAAAGCGGCAACGTAGTTTTTCAATCGGAACGAAAGTCGCCGGCTGAATTGACCAGAACGATCGAGGCAAAAATCCAGCGCGATTTCGGTTTTACCGTCCCCGTTTTGGTCAAGACATCAAAGGAGCTGGCGCGAATTGTTCACAAGAACCCGTTACTGAGAGTGAAGGGGATCGACGTTTCCAAATTACACGTCACATTCTTGTCCGATGCTCCGCCGAAAACAGCGGCCGAGGTGTTGGAAGATTTGGCCACGACACGGGAACGATTTCGAATTTTGAATCGCGAAATCTATCTCTATTGCCCGGACGGATACGGCAACAGCAAGCTCACTAACAACACCATTGAAAAAAAGTTTTCTCTTGTCGCTACGACGAGGAACTGGCGAACAGTGAGCGCGCTTCTCGAAATCGCAGGCTGGCGGGCATGACCGAGGAAAACAGGCAGGCAACAAGCGGACGCACGGCGGGCGATGCATCGTCGCCGATTCAGATTATCGAGGCAGATTTGAGATTGCCCGAACACCAGGAGGCGGTGCTTGCAATGGTTGACGCCTATTCGAGAGACGCGATGGGTGAAGCTAAACCTCTTGATCCCGATGTTCGGGCGCGGCTGATCCCAGGATTGCAGAAGCACCCGACGACACTCATTTTCCTCGCATTTGATGGGGACCGGCCCGTTGGAGCGGCGGTCTGTTTCATTGGTTTCTCGACTTTCGCCGCCAAACCGCTCATAAACATTCATGATTTCGTAGTTCTAACGGCGTCCCGCGGCAAAGGCGTCGGACGGCGTTTGCTCGATGCTGTGGAAGGCAAGGCCCGGGAACTGGGTTGCTGCAAGTTAACGCTGGAAGTGATGGACAATAATCATCACGCCCTGCGCATGTACCGGGCAGCTGGTTTTGTGCGTTACGCGCCGCAGGAAAAAACAGGTAATGCAATTTTTATGTCCAAACCGCTGCATTAATCTGATCAAGCATGTTTGCGCGCCTTCAGGAAGTTTTTGAGTCGGCATGGACCAAGCCGCTGCTGGGGCTTGCAACCATATTGTCTTGCACTACGCCCGCATGGTCGCAGCCCATCCCCGGATCGCTGCCCGCGCAGTGGACCATCGGTGCGTCGGATTGCGCAGCGTCGCCTCAAGCTCCGTTGCAGGTGTACAGCTACGAACCGCAAACTTTCATCCTTCGTCAAAGTCCCTGCGTCGATCCGGAAGCTAATTTTCTCTATCTGCTTGTTGGATCGCAAAAGGCTCTCCTGATCGACACCGGCGCC
>Ga0209808_1000345_pt1 | contig 23155 bp, 12 predicted proteins | sample GraSoiAngelo_157_FD_186171 | JGI IMG/M metagenome (GOLD analysis project Ga0209808, IMG submission 186171) | Grasslands soil microbial communities from the Angelo Coastal Reserve, California, USA - 14_1009_16_20cm (SPAdes) (version 2) | ecosystem: Environmental > Terrestrial > Soil > Grasslands ... | reverse complement strand
CGGAGGCGATCCCCTCGTGCAGCGTCGCCGGGGTGACGGCCGTGCTGCCAGTGGAGGCCAGCTCCCACGGCTGGAGCTCCTGGCCGCCGGCGATCGGCGCGACCGCGATGCTCAGCGACTCAGTGCCGGCGGCGTCGAGCGGGCCCAGGGCTGTCCCGCCGCACAGGTTCGTGGCGCCCGAGGCGCAGGGCGGGATCGCGAGCGCCAGCGCGAGCGCAACCAGCCCGCGAAGCCCGCCGGGACCGTTCATTTGGACGGTTTCGCGCGTCGGGGCGCGGTCGGGAGCACCCATCAGCTCTATTGCCGCACCGGACGGCCGTCAAGTGTTGCAGAGACGTCACCGCGCAGGCGCTGTGTCACCCGCTCCGTCGAGGACCGCCTTGACGCTCCGCTCGCCCGTGGGGCATCCTCCCGCGGGCCCCAGGTGCTGGACGGGCGGCCAGAAGCGATCCTCGCAATCCTGCGCTCCGCGGGGTCCGCGTCGCCGGACCCGTTGCTCGGCGAGGTGCTGGCGGCGTTCCGGCGGCAGTGGCTCACCTTCGCCCGCAAGCGCTACCCCGAGCTGTACGACGACCTGGAGGACGCGGTCCAGAACGCACTCGTAAAGCTCGTCTCCGGAGAGAAGCTCGACGGTCTGAAGGACGTCACCCGTCTCGAGTCCTGGGCGCGGAGCCTCTTCGTCCACACGGTGCTCGACCTCGCCCGCGAGAGCGGCCGTCAGCGGGCCCGACGGGCGTCCCTCGGCTCCCCCGACGAGGATACCGAGGAGGTGCTACAGCAGGGGCTGCCGGCGGATCACCCCACCCCGGAGGAGATGACCGCCTACCGGGAGCGTCTCGAGATCGTGGCGCGGTGCGTGGAGAAGCTTGACGTCGCCCGCCTCAAGTTCATCGAGGACCTGCCCGAGAAGGAGATCGCGCTGCGGCTGAACCTGACCCGGGACGGCGTCGCGGGCCAGCTGAAGCGAATCCGCAGGGGGCTGCGCATCGCCTTCGGGGATGCGGAATGAGCCCCCCGCCGGTCGCCCCCGCCACAACCGGGGTCGGCCCGTCGTCATAGGGATGTGGCCGTGAATCACCACGAATGCATGGCGATCTTGCTCGGCTCGGGACAGAGTCGGGCCGGGGATCCGGCGCTGGCGGCGCGCGAGCGTCGGGAGGCAGAGGAGCACGTCGGTCGCTGCTCCGACTGCTGGGCCATGCTGAGCCTCCTCCACGAGCTGGCCAGGGGCGAGCCAGCGGCCGGTGCCGAGCGCATGGGCGCGCTCTTCGGCTGCGGTCCCATCCGGGACGAGATGTATCTGCTGGCAGGGCTGACGGCCGAGGAGATCAGGAGGAGGCACCCCCACGTCGCGCGCCATCTCGGGTGGTGTCATGCCTGCCGTGACCGCGTGGCCGAGGTGATGGCCATCGAGCGCGCTGCGGCCCGGGGCGAGCTCGGGCCGCCGCTCGTCACGCCCGCCGCGCCCCGCTGGAGAGAGGCGGCGGCGCGGGTCGGGGAGACGGTTCGCGAGGCGGTGGGCACGGCCGTGATCCAGCTGCGCCGTGCCGGCGCGGTCTTCACGGCCGTGCCGGAGGGGTTCCTGGTCTCCCCCATGGCCGCGCCGGCGGCGGCGTTCCGAGGACCGCCGCCGACGAAGAAGGGGGAGCCGAAGAAGGAAGTGCCGGCGCTCGGGCAGAAGGCGGAGTTCCCGCTGCCGGACTCGCGACTGTCGGCCGAGTTGAGCCTCGAGCCGCACGGCCCCGACCGCGTCGGGATGGCGCTGCGCGTCTCGGGACATGAGCCGCCCCGGCTCTCGGTGCACGTACGGGAGATACGGGGGGAAGGCCTCGAGCTGGTCGGTCGGTACAGCGTGAGGGGCGCCGCTCTGGTGGTCGTGAAGGGCCTCACACCCGGTCAGTACGTCCTCGAGATCGAGGACAAGCAGAGAGCCCGCCGCTTCCGGCTCCGCTTCGACATCGAATCGTCGTGAGGGACGCCACCGCCGGGGCCGGTCTGCCGCGGCGTGGACCCATGCGCTCCGCGATGCTAGGTGCGCTGCACCGAGACGACGCTCGTGCGCGACGACGCCGGCCTGAAGCCCCTCCGTCGCCCTCCCGGGCTGCAGCGCGCGCCCCGCGCCGGGCGCGTGCTGCCGGGCCGCGCATGAGGTTCGTGCCGACGCTCTCCGTCGAGTGGTCGGCGGGCGGGCTGCGCTTTCGCCTGGAGGTGCCCGAGCAGGATCTCGCCGAGCCGCTGCTGGAGGAGGTCCGGCACCCGCTCGACGAGGATACCTTGCGCGCGCTCGAGCAGAGCGCCGACGCGCTGCTGCGCGGCGCCGAGAGCGCCGGCTTCCCCGACGAGGCCCGAGCGCGCGGCGCCGTGCTCTACCGCACGCTCGTGCCGTCGCGTCTGCGCCCGCGGCTCCGGGCCGTGCGCGGGCCGCTGCTCGTCAGCACCTCGCTCTACGGGATGCCGTGGGAACTGCTCCACGACGACGAGGAGTTCTGGGGTCTGCGCTACGGCCTCGGCAAGCGGCTGGTCATGGACCGGCCGCTGCCGGCGGCCGCGAGCGCCCGGCTCCGCCCCCGCCCGCGAGCGCTCGTCATCGGCTCGGACCCGCGGGGCGACCTGCGTTTCGTGGGGCAGGAGGTGGAGGCGATCTGCGAGGCCCTCGAGCCCATCGCGGACATCGAGTGCGTCAGCGGCCGGCTCGCCACCTTCGACGCCGTCACCGCGTACCTGGGCCAAAGCTTCGACTTGATCCACTACTGCGGCCACCTGGTGGCGAGCGCGGGCGCCAAGCCGGCGCTGCTGCTGGCGGAGGAGCAGACGCTCTCCGCCGGGGCCATCGAGGCGAACGTGACCGGACGCCCCCTCGTCTTCCTGAACGCCTGCGCGAGCGCCCGCGGCGAGGAGCGCCCCGGGGAGAGTGCGTGGGAGGCGACCGCCTCGAGCGTCGTGTACGGCTTTCTCTTCGGGGGTGCCGTCGCCGTCGTCGGCACGCTGTGCGAGGTCGCCGACCGCCACGCGGCGGCGCTGGCGGCGGCCTTCTATCGCGGCGCGCTCGAGCGGGTGCCCATCGGCGAGGCACTCCGCGCCGCGCGCGGCGAGTGTCGCGCGCATCCCGAGAGCGCCTCCTCGCCCACCTGGCTCTCGGCCGTGCTCTACGGCAATCCCGCCCAGGTCCTCCTGCCCGGGCCCGCCGAGGAGCGCGAGCCCGTCAGGTCCGTCGTGCCGGCCGCGGCACCGGTCCCCCGGCGCGCGGCGTGGCCCGCGCTCCGCTGGACGGCGCTCCTCGTCCTCGTCCTGGCGGTGGTCGCCGGGGTGCTCCACCTGCGCAGCCTGCGGCCCCCCCAGCCGCTCGTGGTCGGGGTGATGGAGGTGCGCAGCCGCGGCCCGAACGTCCCGCCCTGGATGCGCGAGCTCACCCGCGACGGGCTCAACACGATCCTCCGCGAGTTCGGCCAGCTGCGCGTGTACGCCCGCCAGAAGATCGACTTCGTGCGCGAGAAGCGGGGCCTCACCGAGATCGAGGCGGCCGAGACGCTCGGCATGAGCAAGATGCTCTCGGCGACGATCGACACGGATGGCGCCGTGGTCACGCTCGATCTCGAGGTGATAGACGTCTCGAGCGGGCTCCTGGAGGCGTCGGAGCGCGTGCAGGGCCCGCAGGAGAAGTTCATGGAGCTGCAGACCCAGCTCGCGATCGCCGCCCTGCGCGCGCTCGGCGTGGAGCCCACCGCCGACCAGGTGCAGGCGATCGTGGCCAGCCGCGGCAACGAGACGCTCGATGCGTACCGCCTGCTGAAGGACACCCTCGGGGAGCCGGTCAAGAAGCGCGAGGCGCCGAAGCCGCCCCCGCCGGCCGAGCGCGCGCCGGGGACGTCCTGGTTCGAGTGGCGCGGGCTCGCGTACGCCGGGGAGCGCGAGGGGGACGACGCCGCGATCCAGGCCCTGCTCCGCCAGTACGCGGCGGCCCTCGAGGCGAAGCGCGTCGATCAGCTCGCCGGCCTGCAGGTCGAGATGGGCGCGACGCAGCGCGCCTCGCTGCAGCGCTACTTCGACATCGCGCGCGACCTGCACGTGCGCATCTCCGACGTGGACCTCGCGGTCGAGGGCGACGAGGCGCTCGCCACCTTCACGCGCGAGGACACGTTCATCGACGTCGGCAGCGGCCGGCGCATGCGGCTCGAGGTGCGGATCAGCGGCATCCTCACCAAGCAGCAGGGCGCATGGAAGATCCAGGGCCTGAGGGACCCGGAGTGAGGCGCGGCGCCGCAGCGATCGCCGTGCTCGCGGCCGCGTGCGCGGGCGTCCCGGGAGCGTCCGCCGAGACGTTCCGGGAGACGTTCGGCGACCGGCCGATCACGCGCCCGATCGGCGACGCCCTCGCCGACTCGATCGGCCACGCCCTGCCGATCACCGCCGCCTCCGCCGGCGTCACCTTCTCGTTCAACAAGGCGACGCATGCCTGGGACCGCGAGACGGACATTCTGGGGCAGCTCTACCTCGAGCGGCCGCGCCCGCTCGGGCGCGGCAAGCTCAACCTGAGCGTCAGCTACCAGTGGGTGCGGATCGACACCGTCGACGGCCAGGATCTCGACCGGCTGAGCGACACGCGCTTCCCGATCGTCGATCCCAAAAACGGGCGGCTGTTCACCGTACCCCGCTTCGGCCTCGACCTCGAGACGCACCAGGTGACGACCAGCGTCACCTACGGGGTCACCGACGACCTCGATCTCAACCTGACCATCCCGATCCTCTACAGCAGCCTCGACTTCGACGGGATCCTCCGCGACCGCGGGATCCTCCGCGACGGCAGGATCCTCCGCGACAACCACACCGGCCAGGAGCAGCGCGCCCACGTGCGCTCCTCCAAGACCGGCCCGGGCGATATCTTCCTGCGCGGCAAGTACCGCCTGCTGCACGGGGCATGGGGCGACCTGGCCGCGGGTCTGGTGCTGCGCGCGCCCGCCGGCAACCAGGACAACTTCCAGGGCACGGGTACGTGGGAGCCGGCGCCCATGCTCTACGCAGCGACGCCGTCGCTCTCGCTCGGGCACGGCGTCGGCCTGCAGGCGTACGCGAACGGCGGCGTCGAGCTGAACGGCAGCGCCGTCGACCAGAGCGCGGGACGCTTCGGCCTCGGGCTCGACTGCGCGGTCAAGGAACGCTTCACGGCGGCCGTGGCCTTTCTCGGCCGCGAGCCCTTCGAGGGCATCGCCCCGCCGGGCTTCTTCGACGTCGCCCGCGTCGACCCCCGCACCGGGCAGCGGTTCACGGCGCCCGTCCTCGGCCTCGAGCGGGAGCGGGCCAGCACCTACGACCTCTCGCTCGGCGGGCGCGTGAACCTCTGGCGCGACACGGTCTTCGGCTTCGCCAACGTCATCCTGCCGCTCAACCGGGATGGGTTTCGCTCCGACGTGATCCCGCTGGTCGGGGTCGAGGCCGCGTTCTGAGTTCGAGAGCCCCATTCGGGCGACTCACCTGATCGTATCCCGGGCTGCCGATGATTCGGCACCGTGCCGAGACTTCGGCACGCCCGGTCCCCAGGCTTGGCGAAAAATCGCGTGCAGGATCGCGTCTGCTTGCGTTCTCCCAACGGTTCCCTGGTTCACCCGCTTACGCTGAGGTTCGGCACGGCGGTTGCGGAGTCAGGCGCTCATGAGCGCGCTCCGTGGACTATCCGGCCCGATGGACAAGCTCCGCACGAAGGGCACGGTCACGGTCGAGTAGGGAGCGCCGCAATGCACACCGGACGTTCCGGGCCGACCAGGTTCTCGCCAGCGAATTCCGCGCGGCAACCTTTCGTCCCGATCCTCACGGAGCGATGCTCACCAAGCAAGTGAGGTGCCCGCCGGCGGGCGCCGCCGCTACTGATGGGTGGTGATGGATTCGGCGTGGACGGCCGACTATACAGAGGTCGGTTCGGGATCGGCATGCCGGACGTGCGTCCAGCGGTAGGTCATGCGTCTCGTCGTGTTGCGCACACGCACGCGGATCTCCACGCGACCTTGCTCGACGTCGCGCGTGCGACTGCCTCACACCGGGACCTTGCGACCTTGCTTCGCGATCTCGTCGAGGTGCTCCATCGGGTCGCCCGCTTCGACCGCGTGGCACTCGTGCTGCACGACCCGACGTGCGACGTGATGCGACTGCACAGCGTCGCCGCGTTCCATCCGACTCCCGGCACCCTGGCAGAGTTGCCGATCGGGGATACGCCGGCTGGCGTTGCGTGGGAGACGCAGCAGCCCATCGTCGCACCGAACCTCGACCGCGAGACACGCTTTCCCATCGTGACGGGGATCCTGCGCGGCGAGGGGATGAGGTCATCCTGCACCGTCCCGCTCACCTCGCCGCTTCGGCGCCTTGGCTCGCTCATCTTCGCCAGCCTCGAGGAAGGGGCGTTCGCGCCGCCCGATGTCGAGTTCCTGCGGCAGCTCGCCGCTCAGGTGGCTTTGGCCGTCGACAACGTGCTCCATCACGAAGCCGCGCAACACGCGCAGCGTACCTTGGCGCAGGAACGCGATCGGCTTCAGCTCCTGCTCGAAGTGAACAACGCGCTCGTCTCCAACCTCGAGCCCCGCGCGCTGTTCAGCGCGATCGCCAAGTGCGCGCGGCGCCTCGTCGCGCACGACTACACGAGCCTCGCGGTGTACGACCCGCGGCGGGCCGCGTTCGACATGTGGGCGATCGAGTTCGCCGGCAAGGGTCTCATCAAGGAGCATATGTCGGTCCCCTTGGAGGGGTCACCCGCGGGCACCGCCTTCGCGGCGGGCAAAGCTGTCCGCTTCCAGCGAGCGGACCTCGCGGCGCTGACGGCCGACGTCGCCGGCCTGCTGCTCGCCGAAGGCATCCAGTCGATGTGCTCCATCCCGCTCACGGTCCATGACCGCCGGCTTGGGACGCTCAGCGTCGCCCGCCTCGGCGGCGAACCGTTCACCGCCGAGGATGCGGAGCTCCTGGCAGCGGTGGCGAATCAGGTCGCCTTCTCCGTCGAGAACGCTCTGGCGTTCCAGGAGATTGCCGAGCTCAAGGACAAGCTCGCGGCGGAAAAGGTCTACCTGGAGGACGAGATCCGCACCGAGTACAACTTCGAGGAGATCATCGGCGAGGCGCCCGCGCTGAAGCGCCTGCTGCACCAAGTGGAGACGGTGGCGCCGACCGACTCTGCGGTGCTCGTCTGCGGCGAGACCGGCACCGGCAAGGAGCTGATCGCTCGCGCCATTCACGACTTGAGCCGGCGTCGCGAGCGGACGTTCGTGAAGCTCAACTGCGCGGCCATCCCGACCGGTCTTCTCGAGAGCGAGCTGTTCGGCCACGAGCGAGGGGCCTTCACGGGCGCCATCGCGCAACGGATCGGGCGCTTCGAGCTGGCGGACGGCGGGACCCTCTTCCTCGACGAAGTCGGCGACATTCCGCTCGAGCTCCAGCCGAAGCTGCTGCGCGTGCTCCAGGAGCAGGAGTTCGAACGGCTCGGCAGCACGCGCACCAAACGAGTCGACGTCCGACTCGTCGCGGCGACCAACCGAAATCTCGCGGAGATGGTGACGGCCGGGACCTTCCGCAACGACCTCTACTACCGGCTGAACGTCTTCCCGGTCACGCTCCCGCCGCTGCGGGATCGCCCGGAGGACATCCCGCCGCTCGTCCGCTACTTCGTGCAGAAGTTTGCCCGTCGGATGAACAGGCGCATCGAAACCATCCCGGCCGACGCGATGGAGGCTCTCTCCCGCTACGCCTGGCCCGGGAACGTGCGCGAGCTGGAGAACGCCATCGAGCGCGCGGTCATCCTGACCAGCGGCCCCGTCCTTCGAGTGCCCGTCACGGAGTTTCGCGCCCGCGCCATTTCGGCGCCCCGTGAAGGGACCCTCGAGGCCACCGAGCGCGACGCGATCGTCCGCGCGCTGGGTGAGACCAACTGGGTGCTCGGCGGTCCGCACGGCGCTGCCGCGCGCCTGGGCCTGAAGCGGACGACTTTGCAGTCCCGGATGCGCAAGCTCGGTATCGATCACGGCAAACAAGGGTGATGCCCGCGGTGGAGCGCTGAAGGCCGGGATTTCACGATCAGCGTCGAGCAGCCCACGGGAGAGGAGGAGTCATGGGGAACATGAAGGTCTACGAGGCGCTCGCGCGCCAGCTGCGCGCCGACTCGATCCGCTGCTCGACGATCGCGGGCTCCGGCCATCCGACGTCGTCGCTGTCGGCCGCCGACCTGATGGCCGTTCTCCTCGCCGGCCACCTCCGCTACGACTGGTCGGAGCCGAAGAATCCGGCCAACGACCACCTGATCTTCAGCAAGGGCCACGCCTCGCCGCTCAACTACGCGCTCTTCCGCGCCGCCGGCGCGATCACCGACCAGGAGCTCATGACGTTCCGCAAGCGCGGGAGCCGGCTCGAGGGGCATCCGACGCCGGTCGTCCCGTGGGTCGACGTCGCGACCGGCTCGCTCGGCCAGGGCCTCCCGATCGCGGTGGGGATCGCGCTGGCGGGGAAGCGCGTGCTCGGCGCCCCGTACCACGTGTGGACGCTCACCGGCGACAGCGAGCTGGCGGAGGGCTCGATCTGGGAGGGGCTCGACCACGCGGGTCACGAGCGGCTCGCCAACTTCACGGCGATCTTCGACGTCAACCGGCTCGGGCAGCGCGGTCCGACCGAGCTGGAATGGAATCTCGACGTCTACGCGGCACGGGCGAAGGCGTTCGGCTGCGAGCCGATTGTGATCGACGGCCATGACGTCGCCGCGATCGACGAGGCGCTGGCACGAGCGAGGCACGCGGACGGGCCGACCGTGATCGTCGCGAAGACCGTGAAGGGCAAGGGGGTGTCGTTCCTCGAGGACAAGGAGGGCTGGCACGGGAAGGCGCTCGACGAGGAGCAGGCCCGGCGCGCACTGGCGGAGATCGGCGACGTGCCGTCGCGCACGTTCCCGACGTTGAAGCCCGATCCGTGGCAGCCGCCGAAGCGGCCGGCGCCCCGGATGCCCGAGTGGAAGACGTACCGCGAGCCGCTCGCGACGCGGAAGGCGTACGGCGAGGCGCTCGCCGCGCTCGGCGCGGCGCGGGCCGACGTGGTCGTGCTCGACGGCGAGGTGAGTAACTCCACCCACGCCGAGGACTTCAAGAAGACGGCCGCCGACCGCTTCTTCGAGATGTACATCGCCGAGCAGCAGATGGTCGCCGCCGCGGTCGGCATGCAGGTCGTCGGGCTGATTCCGTTCGCGTCGACCTTCGCGGCGTTCCTGACGCGCGCCTTCGACTTCGTCCGCATGGCCGCGATCTCGCGCGCGAGCATCCGCCTGTGCGGGTCGCACGCCGGCGTCTCGATCGGCGAGGATGGTCCGTCGCAGATGGCCCTCGAGGACCTCGCGATGATGCGCGCGGTCCACGGCAGCACGGTCCTCTACCCGTGCGACGCGAACCAGACAGCGCGGCTCGTTGGTCTCATGGCGGAGTACGGGGGCATCAGCTACCTCCGCACGACGCGCGAGAAGACGCCGATCCTCTACACCGACCGGCTCGAGGAGTTTCGCGTCGGAGGGAGCCGCATCGTGCGTGGCGGGGCGCCCGACGATGCGGTCGCCGTCGTCGCCGCGGGCATCACCGTCCACGAGGCGATCAAGGCCGCCGACGAGGTGCGCGGCAAAATCAAGGTGCGCGTGATCGACGCCTACTCCGTGAAGCCGATCGACACCGTTGCGCTGGTCGATGCGGCGCGGGCGACCGGTGGCCGCCTGTGCGTCGTCGAGGATCACTGGATCCAGGGCGGGCTCGGCGACGCCGTCCTCGCGGCGCTCGCGGAGGCCGGCGTGGCGCGCGAGATCGAGCGCTTCGTGCACCTCGCCGTGCGCGACATGCCCGGCTCGGGCAAGCCCGCCGAGCTGCTCGACGCGGCGGGGATCTCCGCGAGGCACATCGTCAACGCGGTCAGGGAGCTCGCCGGCTCCGGGCGAGGCGGTCACCGGTGATGGGTCGGATCGCCCTCGCCCCCTCGATTCTCTCGGCCGACCTCCCGGCGCCAAGGACATGATGAAGGGACCGTCATGACACCAAGCCGTTCGCGCTGGCTGCTCGCCCTCGTCCTGCCGCTCGCCCACGCGCGGCCGTCACCGGCGCTCGTCGCGGGCGGCGGCCCGGCGAAGACCGACTGCTACGCCGAGTGGCAGGTCACCAGCGCGGGCGTGCAAGCGAACCACGGCAAGGTGGGCGTGGATTGCCAGGACGGCGATCCGGCATGCGACGTCGACGCGACACCGAATGGCGTCTGCACGTTCGGCGTGTCCATCTGCGTTTTCCAGAGCGACGTGCCCGGCTGCACACCCCAGCCGCTGACCGAGGTGAGACTCTCTGCCAAGGCCAAGCGGCTCGGTCTCCAGCCGCCGCCGTCCTCGACGGCGCCCACCTGCGGCCCGGCGGCCATCGTCCCAGTAAGGCTGCGCCAGGGGAAGAAGGGGGCGAAGCCGTCGAAGCCCTTGACGCTCCGGCTCACTGCCCTCGCGAGCAGCAAGCCGAAACGGGACAGCGACGCGCTCGTCCTTCGCTGCGTGCCGAACACGGGCGCGGGTCAGTGCCCGGCCAATCCCGCCGGAGGACCCCGGGAGCTCATGATGACCGTCGAGCCGACGGGCACGGACCTGGACAGCGGCTGGACGGGAAGCTCCCACAACTTTCCGCAGGTGTCGGGTACGGTCCTGCGCATGTGCCTCACGGGTTGCGACGCGAGCACGAACCCCTCGTGCCTGGAGGACCAGCCGAGCACCGATCAGGTGAATGGCCCGACGTTCGGACCGCCGCTCCCGCTCCTGAGCCAGGGCATCGGCGTGTGCCTCTCCAGCCGGTTCGCCAGCCCGAAGCTCACCGACGGGACCGCGAACGTCCAGACCGGAGCGACCGTCGTGAACCTGCACCTGCTGTCGGACGTGTTCCTCTCCACGCCGAACCGGCTCTGCCCGCGCTGCTCGGGGAGCGACATCGGCAAGGCCGGGACCTGCGACAGCGGTCCGCGGCAGGGCCAGGCGTGCCGGACCGAGGGGCTCGTCGTGGTGGGCAATGCCCCGGGCAACCAGATGTTCACCGTTTCCTCCGATTGCCCGCCCCCGGGCACCCCGGCTGGGACCATCCCCGTCATCTTTCCGCTCACCACGGGGACGTCGACGTTGACGGGCCCCAAGCCGTGTCCCGGCCAGAGCCAGGACGACGACTGCCGCGGCGGCTTGTGCAACGCGACGTGCAGCGGAGCCGCCTGCGATCACATGGCGCCCGATCCCGTCACCGGTTCGCCCGTGTGCGTCGACGTGAAGGGCGGGGTGAGCCAGCTCTGCTGCTCGAGCGCCACGACGCGCCCCTGCTTCCCGACGGCCGGCGGCGGGGTGATCGTGCGTACCGGGCTGCCTGGTGCACCCTTGCCGGCGTGGCCGGATTCGACGTATCCCAAGACCGCCCGCGCCGTGCTGGCGGGGACGTTCTGCGACGGGGTCAGCGGCACGAGTACGGTCGACACTCTGACCGGCCTGCCCGGGCCGGGCGCCTCGCTCCTGCCGATGCAGGAGATGTGGATTGGCTCGGCCCCGGCCCCGGCCTTCTAGCGGGCGGCCGATGGGGGGCTGCGACTCTCGGCTCATCGTCTTCGTCGCGCTCGCCGCCGTCGCCGCCTCGCCACCGCGGGCGGCCGCGACCCAACGATTCGGACCGGTGCAGCTCTCGGGCAACCTGCAGTCTCAGAACCTCGTCCGCCACCCCGACGCGAGCACGTACGAGTACATCCAGAACCGCAACACCGCTCACGTCCGCCTGGACTACGACTGGCTCCAGGCCGGCCGGTTCTACGGGAAGTACGACGTTCCCTTCGTCGAGAGCTCCCGCCTTCTCCTCCTGTGGCGGGGCGTCTACGACAGCGTCTACGACCTCACCCCCGGCTTCGTCCAGAAGGAGGACATCCACGGAAGGGCGTACGGGGGAATGGACTTCTTCGACTATGCCACCCGGGTCGGGTTCAGCACGCCGTCGGGCTTCAGGCGGCTCCGGCGCGGGCAGCTCGAGCTGAGCGGGCTCGGCCACGGTGAGCGCACGGCGCTCAAGTTCGACAACCAGCTCCGCGAGGCCTACGCCGACGTGAAGCTCCGGGGGCTGCCGCTGACGGTGCGTGGCGGCCGCCAGCAGATCGTCTGGGGTGAGACCGACAACTTCCGCATGCTCGATCGCGTCAATCCCCTCGACCTGACCTGGCACTTCCAGCAGGAGCTTCCCGGCCCCGGGTTCGGGTGGGACGAGATCCGCCGCCCCCTGTGGATCATCAAGTTCCTCTACGACCTCGGCGACGTGTGGCGGTTCTCCCAGAGCTTCCTCGAATGGTACTGGAACCCCGGCGACTGGATGCCGGCGAAGCAGGCGTTCCTGCCGCGGCCCTGGGGCCTGCCGTTCTACAATCCGCTCACCAATCCCGTGGACGGCGCCTTCTTCGACGGGCCGTGCCTCGCCAACTCGCGCCTCCGGCAGGCGACCGGACCGCGCGCGGGCCAGCCCGCGTGCACGCGGCTCATGGATGGCACCAAGCTGTTCGAGAAGGGCGACTACTCGCGCAACCCGATGGACAACAGTCAGGTCGGGGTGCGTTACCACGGTATGACCCCGCAGGGGATCGAGTTCACCCTCGACTACTTCTACCAGCGCTGGGCGGGGGACGACGGCACCAACTCCGCACCGCTGCGCGCCGTGCGGCGGACGTTCGACGACGCCGCCGATCAGGCGCGGCTGCGGAGCCTGACCGCGCGCGGCATCTTTCCCGCCGAGTTCATCGCGCCGTACGTGCACACGGTCGGCGCCTCGCTGAACTACTCCGAGGAGACGTACACGCAGACCGTCTACCGCTTCGAGACCGTCTACGACGTCGGGATCCCGTTCTTCGACCTCGGCAAGGTGTCGCTGATCGACACCCCGGCCCTCCCGGGGGTCACCAAGAAGAACATGTGGAAGGGGATGCTCGCCTTCGACCGGCCCACGTGGATCCGCAGACTCAACCGGCGTGCCACGTTCTTCGTGAGCGGTCAGTTCTTCTGGCACTACCTGGTCAACAACCCGAGCTGCGAGCCGGGCACCGTCGCCCAGCTTCCTCCCGCGGCGCGCGCGAAGGCGGGATCGTGTCTCGTCGGCGCGCTCGACCTCCCCTCGAGCGTCCGAACCTCAGGGGCGAGCCCCGTCTTCCGGGACAAGATTCGCGACTGGGAGGCGCTGGCGACGCTGGCCGCGTTCACCTTCTACCGCGGCGGTGGCCTGGTACCCACGCTCGGCATGGCGGTGGACCCGGTGAACCAGTTCAACATGGAGGCGTTCTGGGCGGTCGACTACGTGCTGCGGGACGATCTCGTCGTGAACCTCGCCCAGCGCTACTTCATCACCCCGCGCGGTCACAGCACGCCCATCTTCGAGAGCTGGGGGCTCGGCGGACTGCTCGCGGGGCGGTCCGAGACCAGCCTTCGCGTGACGTATCAGTTCTGACCGGGTCGCACCGCGGCGCGCGCGGCGCGGCGCCCGCGGCGCGGCGCCCGCGCTTGCACCTACGCCCGCCTATGCCCTACGGTCGCCGTGGTGCCCATGTCGCCCTGGACCGGCCCCGCTCTCCCGCACGCCGATCTGTTCGGCCGGACACTGGCCGAGGAACGGGCGCAGAACACGCAGCGGATCAATGCGTTCCGGTTCCAGGCCCTGACCGCGTTCCTCGCGCTCCTGCTTCTTCTCCGCCTCAGTATCCGGGGGTACATTGTGCCGTCCCTCGCGCTCTTCGCCACGTACTGGGCCGCGGCCGGTGTGGTCCTGTGGGTGAGCCCGCGCTCGCCCCGCGCGGCCTGGCTCGCCAGCCTCTCGATCCCCCTCATCGACATGCCGGTGCTTTTCCTGATGCTGCAGAACCTCATCGCAAGGCTTCATGCGGCAGGCTACCATGCCGATGCCGCCGCCATCGCCTCCAGCGCCCCGGTGTACTACGTTCTCTTGCTCTTCCTGGCCGCGCTCTCCCTCGAGGAGGCCCACGTCCTTTTCGCCACCGCCGTCGCCACGGGCGCGGAGACCCTGCTCGGCGTGCTCGAGGGCTTCGACGTCGGGAGGCTGCTCGTCTCGGCACTCGCCACCGGCTGCGCTGGTGTGCTCTGCGCCTATGGCAGCCGCCGCGTGGTCCACCTGGTGGCCCGCGTGTCGCAAGAGCAGCTCCGGCGGGAACGCCTTGGCCGCTACTTTTCACCGCAGGTGACCGAGCACCTCGAGCGGCACGGCGAGCTCGCAGCTGCGGGCGAGAGCCGCGATGTGACGCTCATCTTCACCGACCTCCGGGACTTCACGGCGCTCAGCGAGCGGCTCACGAGTGCGCAAGTGGTGGCGATGCTGAACGATTATCACAGCCGCATGGTCGAGACGCTCTTCGCGCACGGCGGAACCCTGGACAAGTACCTGGGCGACGGGCTGATGGTGTACTTCGGGGCGCCCGTCCCGCAGCCGGATCACGCCGAGCGGGCCGTACGCTGCGCGCTGGCGATGCAGCGGGCCCTCGACGAATTCAACGGCGAGCGTGCCGCTCACGGCGAACCGCCACTCCGCATGGGTATCGGGGTTCACACGGGCACTGTCGTGCTCGGCGACATCGGGGCGCCACGCCGGCGCGAGTACACCGCGATCGGCGACGCGGTGAACGTCGCCTCGCGTATCGAGGGGCTCACGAAGCTGCAGGGGGTGCCCATCCTCATCTCCGAAGAGACGCGCCGTCGCGTCGGCGCGGCGATCGCATTCGTACCCGCCGCGCCCATGCGAGTCGCCGGCAAGGCCGAGCCGCTCCAGACCTACATCCCGGCTGTCACGGTGCCAGCGACCTCGGCGGCCGGCTGACGGGGGTGCTGGCGGGAGGCGCGCCGGAACCCCGGCGGTTCGCCGATTGCCGCACTGCGCATTCGGCTCCGGCCGCGGCGAGCGTGTGCTACACGAACGAAGCCCTCGTGCCACACCATCCCGTCTGACCGGGGGCACCCCCCGCCTGTAGCCGGCGCGCCTTTCCCATATGTCCGCACGCAAAACCCCTGCCATTGCGGATTGATCTCCCATGGCCCGTCGCCGGAACCTACCCTGTCGCTGGGTAGCGACGATCCGCCGACGTCTTCGCGGCGCGGACGGATGGGTCTGGATGCGATACCGGAGGTGCCGACGTGGTGATCGCGGTGCTCGCCCCGAGCCAGCCCGGAAGCTTCGTCGACAGGGCGGACTGAGACCCAGGAGGAGACTCGCATGCGCCGCACCGCCGTCCTCGCCGCGCTCGCACTGGGCGTGTTGACCACCGCCCTCGTCGTCGCCGATTCGCGCCTGTTCCCCGGGCCGCCGACCGACACGGACCCGCGCGCCAACACGCCGAACGACCCCGACTTCGACAAGGCGGAGCCCGACGACCCGGACATGGATTGCATGCCCGGGGCGTGCAGCGTGTTCGAGGAGCAGCATCGCCTGTTCGGCTTCGCGCCGAACCAGAGCCGCACCACGGCGTTCTACCGCGATCCGGGGAACCCGCACGTCGGGCAGCCGCAAGTCTCCGGCGTCTCCGCCGACCTCGCCTGGAAGCTCTCGATCGGCGAGCAGACGACCGACGTCGCCATCTGCGACACGGGCATCCAGTGGGACCGGGAGGAGCTCAGACGGCGCATCCGGCTGAACACGGGCGAGCTGCCCGTCCCCTGCGGCCCCACCGCCGGGCAGAAGGGACGGCCGCTCGCCGAGTACGATTGCGACGGGGACGGCATCTTCACACCGGACGACTACGCCGGGATCGTCCCGCCGAACGCCGGCGCGCACGGCGACCCGAGCAAGCTCGACGCCGAGGACCTGATCGCCTTCTTCTCCGACGGCACCGACGACGACGGCAACGGCTTCGTCGACGACATCGCGGGCTGGGACTTCTTCGACGACGACAACAACCCCTTCGACGCGAGCTCGTACAGCTCGGCGAACAACCACGGCAGCGGGCGCGCCTCGGACGCCGTCGCGGAAGGCAACAACCGCCTCTCGGGGATCGGCCTCTGTCCCCAGTGCCGCCTCGTCCCGATCCGCGTCTGGGATACCTTCGTGGTCGACAACAACAACTTCGCGCTCTGTCTCCTCTACGCCGCCGACAACGGCATCGAGGTGACCGAGGCGGCGCTCGGTGCCCTCACCACCACCGCGTTTGCTCAGGCCGCGACCCAGTACGCCTACGAGCACGGCGTCGCGGAGATGGACGTGTCCTCCGACCTGAACACCGCAGACCACAACTCGCCGGCCAACTTCAACAACACGATCTTCGTGAAGGGCACCGTCGCGGATGCCGAGGGGGCCAGCACGGACGTGAACCGGCCGCCCTTCCCGCAGGTCGCGCTCTCGGCGCCGATCGGAACCTGGTTCCGCGATTCGAACCTCACGCAGTATGGCGGCCATGCGCACATCGACATGAAGGGCGTGACCGGCTCCGAATGCACCGGCCAGGCCGCGGGCGCCGCCGGCCTCCTGATGTCCTACGGGAAGCAGCGGGGGACGCCGCTCACGGCCAACGAAGTGAAGCAGATCCTCACCCTCACCGCCGAGGACGTCCTGCCGGGCGACACCCTGGGTACCGGGGATCCGGACCCGTCACAGCCGGGCTGGGACCAGCACTTCGGCTACGGCAGGGTCAACCTGCGCGCCGCCCTCGAGCGCCTCGGCGTGCCGGCGCTCGGCATCGCGGCCAAGATCCCGCCCGAGGCGACCCTCGAGCGCCCGGCGTGGTTCCAGGTGCTCGACCCCGACCTGGACAACGACGGCGTGAACGAATCGCTCATGGTGCCGATCGTCGGCACTGCCGCGGCCGACCGGGGACCCACCACGTCACTCCACTGGACGCTCGAGTTCGGGATCGGCATCGAGCCGACGAGCTTCACGCAGTTCGCGATGGGCTCGAGCCCGAGCCACGTCGGCTTCGACGACGGCACCTCCCCGCCGCGCCGCCCGGGGGCGCTCCTCACGAACCTGAACCTGGCCGACGTCATGGCCGCCTTCCCGCCCGGCACCGACTTCTCCGCTCCGCCCTCGGGCCCGGTCGTGCAGGGGCAGGCGAACGTCCCCTCGAACCAGTTCGCTTTCACCGTCCGCCTCCGCGTCCGGGACGACGACGACCCGAGCTGTCTCACGACGCCGCCCGCTCCGCCTTGCAACCTCGGCGAGGACCGCAAGGTCTTCTTCGTGCACCACGACCCGACCAAGCATCCGGGCTGGCCGATCGCGATCGACGCCAACGGCGACGGGCTCATCGACGGCGGCGGCGAGCCCCCGCCGCACATGGTCGACCTCGATGGCGACAACGTGATGGAGCTCGTGCAGGCGACGGCGGCCGGGCGCATCTACGCCTTCCGCGCCGACGGCTCGCAGCTCCCGGGCTTCCCGGTGACGACCAACATGGCGCGCAACGTCGCCACCCATCTGGGTGCACCCGCCTTCGCGAGCGGGCGCGTCGCGCCGCCGTCGCCCACCACCACCTCGCGCCCCGCCATCGGTGACCTCGACCGCGACGGCTACCCGGAGATCGTCTACGCGAACATCGAGGGCGACGTCTACGTCTTCCGCCACGACGGCACGCTCGCGCCGGGCTTCCCGGTGCGCATCGATCCGGCGTTCTCGGCGGTGCCGCTCCGCACGAAGACGAACCACCTGAAGACCGGCATCCTCGGCTCGCCAGTGCTCGCCGATCTCGACGGCGACGGCTTCCTCGACATCGTCGTCGCGGCGATGGACCAGCACGTCTATGCGTGGGACCGCCACGGGAACCTGCTCCCGGGCTGGCCGGTGAAGATTCAGGATCCGGCTCCCGGGCCCGGCCAGACGCCGGTGGGCGCCGAGAGCATCAACACGCCCGTCGTGGCCGATCTGGCCGGCGATGGGCACCTCGAGGTCGTGATCGAGACGAACGAGGTGTACAAGGCGAGCGGCAACGCGAACCAGTTCTTCCCGAACGAGCAGAACAACCCCACCTCCGTCCCCGGGCTCAACACCGGCACCGTCCTGGCCGCGGCTTTCGCGGCGGCCGGCGGCTCCGGCCGCATCTACGCTCTCCACCGGGCGGCCCCTTCGTCGGCGGCTGGCCGGTCAAGCTCGACGGCCTCGCCATCGACATTCTGCCGCTCATCGGTCCCGGTCACAACGTTGCCGTCGGCGACATGGACCCGTCACCCGGCCTCGAGATCGCGGCGAGCCTCACGACCTCCAATCTCGTGCTCTTCAGGCCGGACGGCACGCGTCTGCGGGACATGGATCCGAGCACGCACGGGCCGCTGTCCGACACGGCCCAGGACAACAGCAGCGTCCTCAACCTTTTCGAGTACCCCGCCATCGGCGACATCGACCGCGACGGCAGCCTCGATCTCACCAAGGTCGGCCTCACGCTGAACGGCCTCGTCGACCTGGTCCTGGTCGGACAGAACGAACCCTTCCACCACGTGCTGCAGGCGTGGAACGCGGCGACCGGGCAGCCGCTCGAAGGTTTCCCCAAGGTCATCGACGATTTCGGCCTCACCACCGTTCCACTCCTCGCCAACGTGGGCCCCACCATCGACCCCGGCGTCGACCCCGGCGGGACACTGGACCTGCCGGAGCTCATCTCCGGGAACGGCCTCTACCTCGTGCATGCCTTCGATTTCACCGGCCGTGAGCCCGCGGGGTGGCCGAAGCTGACCGGCGGCTGGCACACGGGCTCGCCAGCCGCAGGCGACATCGACGACGACGGCCGCCTCAACATCGCCTGGCCGACGCGCGAGGGGAACTACTTCCTCTGGGATACGCCGGCCCCGATGTGCAACACGGCGACGACCGCCAACCTCGACGGCCGCGACGGGGCCTACAACCCGCAGGTCAACTACCGGAACAACAACCTCGCGGGCGAGGACACGGTGCCGCCCGCGCGCCTCGCCCCCCGGGACGTCGTCGCGAGCGGCACGGACCCGGCCACGAACGCGATCACCATCACCACCTCCCGCATCCCGGGCGACGATCTCTACTGCGGCACGGCCGCGAAGTTCGATTTCCGGTTCTCCACGGCGGGCCCGATCACCACCCAGACGCAGTTCGACGGCGCGACCCCGGTCGCCTCGGTGCCGGCGCCGCCGCGGGGCAACCACGACGCGGGCACGTCGCTCACGGTAAGCGACGGCCGCTTCGCGGGGCAGGTCGTCTTCCTCGCCGCCCAGGTGGTGGACCACGCCGGCAACCTCTCGCCCGTGACCTCGCTCGGGAGCTTCGACTTCGTGCCGCCCCCGACGACCACCACGACGACCTCCAGCACCACGATGGCGCCGACGACCAGCACGAGCACCACGACCACCACGACCTCGCCCAGAACCACGACGACCTCGACCACGACCAGCACGACGACCCGCCGGACCACCACGACCCGACCACCACGTCCACCCCGATCCACCACCACGACCCGCCCGACCACGACGACCACGAGCACAACCACCACGACCCGACCACCACATCCACATGGTGGCGGTGGATGAGCACCACGACCACCACGTTGTTCGCGTGCGGCTCGCGCCCCGAAAGCGGCTGTCAGCCCGCAGCCCCGCAGAAGGCGCACCTTGTCCTCGGGAAGGGCGCCGTCGCCACGAGCGATTTCGGCAACCCGACCACGACCACGGACGACCTGCCGTGCCCTCTACGACGCGTCGGGCCTGCGACGCAGTTCAAGGCTGGCCCGACTAGCGCGACGGCAATATCGGGCCGGCGAGTCACTGCACGCGTGGAGTTCGCGCCGGTTCACGAAACTCGCTCCAGAATCATCAGGTTCTGGCACTGACCGCAGAGGCGCCAGGAGCCGCATAGATTCAAGGCCGATCCGCGTCGTTGAAGGTGGGGTTTGTGAAACGGGCTGGGGAGCGCGGCTGGAGCGGCTGCCCTGGCGGGGCCGGGCGAGGTGTTCGTGTCCAGCACCGTCGAGGACTTGGTGGCCGGATCGGGCCTCCGGCTCGCCGAACGCGGGACGCACGCCCTCAAGGGCGTCCCTGATGAATGGCGGCTGTTCGCGGTCGAGCACTAGCTGCCGCTCGATCGGGCGTCGGGCACGGAGAATGGGGGGCGATCGAGCGCGTGTCGTACCGCACCGGGTTCATAGAGCGCCCTGGCGAGGCGGGGCGCCTCAGCGGCCGGTTGCACCCTCCCCGCACCCCAGGAAATAACTCGGGTCCACATGGCCGAGCCCGAGGATCACGAGCTCATCCTTCCCGAGAGCGGCGGCTGGTCCACCCGCGCCGACGGGCTGCGAATGCGCTTCTGGCGCCGGGGCGACCGGATCGTCAGCGAGCACACGATCCCCGATGCCTATCACGGCCCGCCCGGGATGGCGCACGGCGGGATCGTGGCTACACTCTTCGACGAGATATCTTGCGCGGCGGCCGCCTGGGTATTCGGCTGGTTCGTCTTCACTGGCGAGTTGACGGTACGTTATCAGCACCCCGTCCCGGTTGAGACGCCGCTCCAGTGGGAAGCGCATGTCACGAGCAGCGCGCACCCGCGTTACCTCGTCGTCGACGCGACGGTGCAGTACGCCGGCAAAGAACTCGCTCGCTCGACGAGTAAAATCTTCCGGCAGGGTCTGCCCACAGGAGCGCTCTGACGCTCTCCGCCGAGTACCCGAGCACAGAGCATCGGGCGATGGCGGGGATCGAGCGCGTGTCCTACCGCATCGTGGTGACCTTCACGCTACCGGGTGTGGAGCCACCGGTCAGCGGCTGCCTTCGCGTTACGAAACTCCATCGCCACCGACGCCGCGCAGGCGGGTGATATTTCCCCCTTCTTCGCGGCCTTGGCGGCGATCCCGACCGCCTGCTTCAGCGCCTTGATGCCTTTCCGCATCAGCCTCTTGGCCTTCTTCTTACCGCTCGTCCCTGCCGCCTGAACGACAAGCTCCTGGGCGGAGGCGAGGCGCTGCATCAAGGTGGGCGGCACGTTCTCGCCCGTGCAGAGAGGCTGCGCGAGGGCCATCTCGATGGCGCATGCGCTCGTGCACGCCCCCACACAGGTCGGTCCCGTCGAATCAAACAGCGGCCCCTGATCCACGCACACTCGGCCCTGCCCGTGATCGTACGGTACGCACACCGTCACGGTCCCCGTGCAGCGCCCGCCCCGACCATCGTCGGCCGCGAAGCTGACGTGGTAGACCCGGCCGTCATCACCGGTTCCTTCCCGCTCAGCACGGAGGCTGGCGGTCGCGGTCCCGACGCCGGTTGCATCGGGACAGGTGTTCCCTTGCCCCCCGTCATTGAGCGGCTTGTCCTGGGTGATGCCCGTGACGGTGATGGCGACCGGGTCCCCATCCGGGTCCGTCACGCCCGCGACGGACACGTTCACGAACTGGCGGTTCGGCGGCCAGAGCACGGTGGGGCTGGCGGCTGCGGCGCTGCAATCCGGCGGGAGATTCCCTGGGATGGTCGTGATGGTGGTCGGTGGACGCGCACTCGTCGTCGTGCTGGTGGACGTGCTGGACGTCGTCGTGGTTGGGTCCATGGTCGTGGTGGTGCTCGACGTGGTGGAGGGAATCGTGACCATGGGATGGAAGGTGGCAAGCACCATGAACCAGTTGGTGGCCGCGCCGAGGGTCAGGCTCCCCTCCTGCGGGCCCGCGGCGCTGGAGAGGATGTCCTCGAGGTCGGAGGCGGCGCTCCCGTTCTGCACGTCGAGGACGTAGGGCACCATCTGGCTGCTGCCGGGAGTCACGGAACCCGGCTGGCCGCCGGTGAGGACGGCCGCCACGACCAGCTCGCCGGCGGGGACGGACGCGGTCGGGCCCACGCTGGCGTAGGTTCCGGCGCCGTGCGCTACCGTGGCCTGGTCGAGCGCTCCCGCGGTGGCCACACCTCTATAGTCCGCGACCGCTTCCTGGAGATATGCGGGAGCGGATGCCCGTGATCTCGAGCCCTGATGGCGCGGGGGCGGAGTTCTCCCGGTAGAAGAGGGCGATGTCGCCCGCTCCGCTGAACGTCGTCGAGACCGAGCGCGTCCAGGGACCATTGACGTCGTCCGCGACGTGCACCTCGCCCGGAGCGCCTAACTGGCCGAACCACCCGACGAGTAGGTCGCCGGCCAGGACAGGCTCGGACAGGGTCAGGGTGTACGACGTGAAGAGGGTTTCGAACGAGGCGGCCACTCCCTGGACGAATTGGGGCGACGCGGCCGGCGTGGTGACCGTGAGGGGTGCCGACGGCGCTGAATGATCGTTCACGAGGTCGAAGGCGTCGACCGCGTACGTGTACGTGGTCCCTGGCGTCACATTCTCGTCCACGAAGGTCGTGGTGTCGGGCCGGGTCGTCCCGATGGATGAACCGTCACGGTATACGGTGTGGCCGGCGACGCTGCCGGTGGATTGCGACCACGAGAGGGCGACCCGGGTGGAGGCCACGCAGGGGGCCTCGAGGCCGGTGGGGGTGGAGGGGGGCTCGGGCGGGGTGGCGGGAAGGGGATGAAAGACGGCGCACACCGCGTACCAGTCGGTGGCCGAGGCGAGGGTGGCCGTCCCGTGCTGGCCGCCCGACGCGCTCGAGGTGATGTCCTCTTCGTAGGACGACCCATTCGCTGTCTGCGCCCGAGGCACGTACGGTACGCCCAGGCTGCTTCCGGGCGTCACTGAGCCGGGGGAGTTGCCGGTCAACACGGCCGCGAACACGAGCTCGCCCGCATCCACCGCTGCGGTCGCACCGGTGTCGACGGCCGTTCCCACATCGCGGGCGGAGGCGATCTCGTCCAGCGAGCCGGCGAAGGCGACGCCCGAATAGTCGGCGACCGTGCCCTGCAGGTACGCGGTCGCGGAGACGGAGACGGTGATTGTCATCCCCCCGGCCGCCGCCTGGCTGTTCTCGCGGTAGTAGAGGGCGATGTCACCCGTGTCGTTCAGGAAGGTCTGCGATCGGGGCGCCCGCGTCCAGCTGCCGTTCACGTCGTCCGATACCTGCACCTGCTCGGGGGCGTTGTACTGGGCAAACCACCCGACCAGCAGATCCCCCTGGGCAACCGGGCGGGAGAGCGGGACGGTGGCCGTCGAGACCCGAGACCCGGTTGAGAATGCCCTTCCCTGGACGATGGTCGGGATGGTCGACTGGGCGACCGAAGTGCGCGGAGGCAGAACTCCGAGGATCGAAATCAGGGCAAGG
>Ga0209808_1000344_pt1 | contig 23167 bp, 23 predicted proteins | sample GraSoiAngelo_157_FD_186171 | JGI IMG/M metagenome (GOLD analysis project Ga0209808, IMG submission 186171) | Grasslands soil microbial communities from the Angelo Coastal Reserve, California, USA - 14_1009_16_20cm (SPAdes) (version 2) | ecosystem: Environmental > Terrestrial > Soil > Grasslands ... | reverse complement strand
CGGAAATTGGGAATCTGTGAGAATGAATGTGTGTGTAACCGATACCGACTGACGCACTCGAAGCAGTATCTTGCTGATCGTTTTCAGGCGACGGCTGATGAAATTGAAGAGCGCCCGCGATACAACATTGCCCCAACGCAGCCCGTCCTAATCGTCCGCAAGGAACAAGGCAAAAAGATTCGCCACTTCACAACCATGCGTTGGGGATTGATTCCATCCTGGGCAAAGGACATGAGCATCGGAAATCGGACGCTCAACGCGCGGTCGGAGACCGTGACAACCACACCGGCATTTCGAGATTCGATCCTTACCAAACGTTGCCTCATTCCAGCGGATGGATTTTACGAGTGGCGAAAAATCGGATCTGTGAAGCAGCCTTACTGCTTCGAGGTTGGCGAGGGTGAAGTCTTTGCATTCGCTGGACTGTGGGATGAGTGGAGGAGCCCGGATGGAGAGATCATTGAAAGTTGCACGATCTTAACGACTGGCCCGAATGTCCTCGTAGCCGATCTGCACGACCGTATGCCAGTCATCGTGACGCCGGACAAGTACGATGTGTGGCTCGATCCCGACGTGAATGACTTCAGCAGGATTCGTGACATTCTCAAGCCCTACGACGCGAACTTGATGCGGCGGTATCCTGTCAGCAGGAAACTCAACAATTCAAGAATTGACGATGCGGAGGCCGCGTCGCCTGTCACGTTAGACACTCCAACTCAGGGGCAGTTGTTCTAGCCTTGCACGCTTTAACGGGAGATTGGGGGAGGCTTGGTGTTGCGTCGTCATGGGCTGTCAGTAGTCGGCCCTTGCCGTTTAACTTCCGGTTTGCCCATTCATTCGCCCAGAATCGGCGGTATTTCTTGCCCACATGCAGGTGCAGCGTTTTGCTTTGCGGCGTACCGTTGATTAGCGCCATTTCCTGCAGAGCCGAGAAGTGGCCGATGCTAAATAGGAACACCAGATCCGAGGTCGGATCGAACTTCTCTCCCGGCGGCAGCACGATTAGCGGACCATAGACGCCGTTGGTGAGCTGACTTTGGTCGTGCCAGTGAGTCGTGCCCAAGAGGGCGAACTTCGCAATCCCGGTATTCGCGAAGACAATATCGAGCTTGCTCTTCTCCCGTTTGATTTGGGCGAAGAGGCGATCCAGATCGCCAAGGTTCGACACGTCTCCCTGTATGGCCGTCGCATTTCTTCCGATCTCCTTTACCGCCGCAGCCAGCTCCGGATCACGGCGTCCCGTGATGAAGACGTACGCACCTTCGTTCACAAATTGCTTGGCCGTCGCAAGACCGATCCCGCTATTGCCGCCAGTAATGAGTGCAATCTTTCCTTCAAGCTTACCCATACTTGTGTCTCCCTTGTCGTGCTGGCGAGTCGCTCGGTCCCGCTTTCGCCCACCTTCGATACTCGGTGTCGTTTATTCTGTGCTGAAGTGGCAGGTAGAGTCGGTCGCGCTAGGGGAAGAGGCTGACGTAGGAGTTCGCAGCCCTATTTCGGTCATGGTCTGGGAGTTTGCCGTCGCAATGGGACCACCTCATCCCAGGGATAGTGGTGGCCCAAGCAGTTCCAGATCGTTGGCACGGTAAAGCTATCAAGGCCTCCATCTCGATCAGTTCGGGAGTTCTCCCAGCAAAGCGACGCAACACACATTCAAATAGAGGTGTGATATTTGCCCGTCGCGAATTAGAATTGCTCGCAATTCGACGTGTGTGGAGCCGTGACATGCAAAATATAGCTCGCCGAAACCTGCTGTGCGCCTTCGGAGTTGTATCCGTAACGCCGTTGTCTCTATTTCGCGCCGCGACCGCTCTATCAGGAACGACACAGAAAACAGCGCCTGGCACACCCCCCAATTCATCCCGTAGCGCGGCCGTCGCCAAACCCGGCGAAAATCGGTACGCCTTCACGTCTGAGAAAGTAGCCCGAAGGATTCACTGTAAGGTTACGACTAGCGACAGCCGCGGGTCTTGTTCCATCTTTGAGCTGGCTGCTCTCCCGCGATACGGTCCTCCGCGGCATGTGCATCACCGCGAAGAGGAATGGTACTACGTCTTGTCCGGTGACTTCCTCTTCGAAGCGGGCGGTCAGCGAAATCACCTGCCGACCGGCGGAAGCATCTGGTTGCCGCGGGATCTTCCGCATTGTTGGGGCAACGAAGGCACGACTGCTGGCAAGCTGATCCTTATGTGCCAGCCCGCCGGATTCGAAAAGTTCTTTGACGAGGCCGCGCAACTCCCGCTCTATTCGCAGGACCCCGCAGAACTCCAGAAACTGCACGAACTGCATGCGAAGTATGGGATGGAGCTCGTGGGTCCTCCGATTTTTCCGACGGCCTAGGGCGTCGATGGCCCTTAAAATGGCCATCACCTCAATTACTTACTTTCCGTTGCAAAACGCGACGTGGAGGATCGTAATGACAACGCATACGGCATGTTCGGCAATTGCGGTGATGGCGCTCTCAGCGCTGACAGCGAATATGGCAACTGCGCAGCTGATGCCTACCTGCGTCGAGAACTCGCCCGAGCGGCGAGGTGAGCTTGGTTGCAGCATCATTGAGAACAAATTGCTGCCCGACGGCCTCAAGGAGCCGCTGTTCTGGCACATTGATCGCTTCGATTCTGCAGAGCGTGCTCGCATGACAGTTAGCGCAGCAGGCGTCGCATTTGACGCCGTCGGCACATCATGGCTGATGACGATTGAGGCACAGACTTCGGACCACCACGGTGGCCGCCATGTGGCACAAGTGGGACCACTACAACTGCCACGGGCGGCGAAGTATTCGATGCAGGTCATGTCAGCCGCGTTCACGCCCAGGATGTACTCCGTGGCTCATCATCATTCCGGCGTCGAAGCTGTGTACGTGATTGAAGGCGAGGCATGCTACGAGACGCCGACACGCGCCTTCAAGCTTCGGAAGGGCCAGAGGCTCGCCCTTCCTGGCGGTACGCCGATGCGTGCGGTGGTCACCGGATCAAGGCTTCGCTACGTCTTGGCCGTCATCGTGTACGACGCGGCGCAACTTCCAACGATGCGGATGGAGGAAGGAACGGACCCAAAGCTAACCGCATGCAGGTAGCGGAACGGAGTTCGGAAGGCTTGATCCAGTCTGACCTGCAGAGCTACGGCTAGCGGCACATGAAGCTTGCGGCCTCATCGCTGCTTCCCGTGCCTTTGTATTTCAGCGAAACGGAAATTCCTCGCTCTCAGGAGTCGATTATTACGGAGGGGCCCTAATGCACAGGAGAAAATTTCTTAGCGCGCTCGGCCTCGGATCTGGAAGCTTGCTTGCGGTCCCGACGATTGCAAAGGCTGCCGGTTCTGACCCGAATTCCTGGCAGCCCGACGGTGCGGGTACGGTCGCTCGATTCGGCGTTTTGACTCCAGACTTTGATCCCGTTCCGGAATCAGAGATGTGGGCAATGGTTCCGCGCGGGATCTCGATCCACGCCGCGCGCGTTGCGCCTAGCGGCGCACCCGGCGCGAGCTTCGTGGAGCCGCCCCACGTGGACGAGGCGGTCGACCGGCTCGTCGAGCTAGCCCCGCGTGCGATCCTGTTGGGATACACGAGCAGTAGTTACGCACTCGGTGCGGAAGCAGACGATCGAGTGCGCGCCCGGCTGGAGCAGCGCGCGAAGGGCATCCCAGTCATCTTCACCTGCCCGGCGGCGGCAGCGGCCCTTCGAAGCCTCGCCGCCCGGCGCATTAGCGTGGTGCATCCACCCTGGTGGAGTGGTGAGGCGAACGACCAGGGCACGGTCTACTGGCGCGCCGCAGGTTTCGATGTCCTACAGTGCACGCGCATGCAGCCGGCCCGTTCGCGCACCGAAGTCCCCGCTGCCGAGGTCTTCGAGTTCGTCAGCGCCCACACGCCGCACGCGGCGGAGGCAGTGTTCATCGGTGGGAACGGCTTGCGCGCTGTGGGCGCGATCCGAGCACTAGAGGCGCGACTCGGTAATCCTGTGCTCACCGCCAATCAGGTGGCTTTCTGGTATGCGCTGCGCCAAGCGGGTGTGGGTGCGCCAGTGAACGGATACGGTCGAGTGTTCAGGAAACTGAATCCAGAAGGGAGATCAAGCCAAGACTGAACTCTCCGCGATTGAACGCCATGTGCGCTCGTCGAGAGTCTCTTGATTTAAGGCAACACTGCGGTTGAACAGACTGTATTTGCAACTAAGAGTACTCCCAAGAGCGGCGGCGAACCCTACTTGTTCAAGGGGCGTACGCAGGTCGTCTACGTACGATATGAGAAGAGTCCAACAGGGTGGGCATCCATTCGCGAGATCATCCAGCCTGCCACCGACTAGACGGCCTCGAATTCCGGTCAGATGGTCGACAAACAAGAAGCGCCGAAGTTGCTCGAGCGCGAACGGGACAGGCGCTGACCATGACGGCGCCCGTACCGGGAGCCGGGCGGCCATAGGACGCACAGGCTTTTCGGGGTTAATGCTTGGTGCTACACAAGCCTTTTGGCGTCCAATCATGTACGAACGTGGTTGCAGGCTTAGACGATTCATAGAGGATGAGCACTAAGGATTTCCGCTTTTCTGTACCTGTGGCAGTCAGATGCATCGACAAACCTGTTGGGACGATCACTGCCGGACCACCTGCCCTACCGACTTGAAAGTGGCCGTCCGAACTCTCTAAGCAAGTTTCCCCGGATAACGTATACCAAGCTTCCGGTCCTCCATGCAGGTGGGCCGGGGCGGTCATGCCCGGTGTGAAAACTGCCTCCATGTATTGCGCGGAGTGCTTTTCACCAGGACTTATTGCCAGTGGTCCAATTTCAGCCACACGCTTTCCCTTAGAGGGCGGCTTGCGTCCGGGTTCGTCAATGGTCATCAACCATATCTTGCCTAATGACTCTACGACCGTTCCGTGTGGCCCTTTGTCGGTTTCCGCCGCAGCGCGGTTTTCATACGTCTCCAAATACCAGTACACAGGCGTTCTTGAAAGCTGGCCGATAGGCGCATTGGATAAGACCCAGCACCCAACTTCTGTAGTGCGCTGACTCACTGGAAAGCATCCAGCAACTTCCTGTCCCAATGATGCTTTGCTGTAAAGCAGTGACACCAAAATCAGTATGAGTGATATGCGTTTAGGTGGCAGCATTGTCAACCTCCTCGTACTGAAAAAGATTCGATCTCTTGTGCGCGGAGTTTATCACTGGCGGTCATTCCTTCCTTGGCGCTGGCCGCTCCAGATTTTGAATCCTCGGAATCGCCGGGTTGCGAGAATTTTATAAGTTGCGGTACTCCATGGCTTGCTGCTCAGTCTCGAATGCACCGATCTCGTTGCCGTCCTGTCGCACGATCCACCGGTATGGTTGCCAACGTTTTTTGCCAGTTCCTGTGGCCCGAGAGGATTCCCCTGATGTACCGTCCAAGACATTCAGAACTAATGCCTTCTGATAATGCCAGGGGTATTGTCGGAGGGGAAGGACGATTCTGGGCGAATTGTCGGCTAGTGTTTACCGATGAGGTAGCACTTAGGCAATGTCGTTCCGGGTGGATCACGAGGTACCGGAAGCTATCCGGGAGCGAACGTACCAGAAGTACCCGAATCCGATTTATGAGATGGGTTGATGCGTTCTAATCCGTTGCCAGCATCGACCTGCGCGTAACATCTAGTCCGAGCGTGCCGCGGTAGGACTGTTTGGCACGCTCGAGGTCGTTTTGAAAGATGGTGGACGAGAGGGGATTCGAACCCCCGGCCTCCTCATTGCGAACAGTGGGGAAAATAAGCTAAGGCAAGGCGCCACAATCACTTAGCTATTTTCACGAGGCCCTTAATTGGCAAACCTGGCAAACCGGTTTTCTCTTTGTCTTTTCAGTGCAGTTCGACGGTGAGAAGCCGGATAAAATCACGCGCGGTGCCTGTGGCTGTAACGAGGACAAAGTCATTTTCGAGAACCCTCTGATCTACTCCGCAGCCGTGTTTCGTGTTCCAGGCATGAATTAGGACTCAAGGGTATGGGACGGTACGTGCCCCGCTCCGGGTGGGCTGAGCAAAAAACTTCACGCGAAAGCTGCTGCGGAAAAACAGCAATCCATCACACTTGTCAACCAGAGTTTCGACGAGCGAAAAATTGTAGTTTTGCGCTCAGACGCCTCGGACAAAACCGCGAAGCAAAACGAGTCCGACGATCACTTCCGGTTAGCACAAAAAATACACCTGGAATGTGCGGGGCGCGAACGGGCCCCGCACATTCCAGTATTGTCGGCGATTCCGAAGTAATCCAGTTGGGCATCGTGCGGATAAGTCCCGGGAACAATCGCCCCCTGTCGGCTCACCGTCGCGAGGCACGGTTATTCCCCACGAGATTCAGCCAGGTACATCAATCTTGACACTGCGCCTCGTTGCGAGAGATCTATTACAGTTTCGAGATACCGCTGTTGTCGCTCAAAGTAGCTACTACCTTCAAGCTGTTCAAGCTCCTCTCGATGGCCCAGCCTAGCACTTAGTCGTCCGGTGGCGGCCTTCAACAGACTTACAGTCCGGTCCTTGCGATCAATTACCTGAAATCCAGCAAGTCCCAGCATGTTTTCGTTGAAGCCTAGGGGCACAAATTGCGTATTTCCGTGCACGGCTCTCAATCGAATTTCCTCATCGGAAATTGCACCGGTAATGACTCCGGCATCTGTAAACAGGAACTTTCCCGCAGGAATGAGAACTCGTGCCACTTCTCGGAACACTGACAAGCGATCGCGAAGATGAAGAATCACGTCCAATGACATGACCACATCAAAGGAGCCGCTCGCGAATGGTATCGGCTGATTCAAGTCGGCTTCGCGAAGCTTCACGAGCCCGTCTAGACCAAGAGAAGCAGCACGGGCGCGCCCAGCAGCGATTGCTTTCGCACTCACATCGATGCCGCTACCCTGACACCCGACATGACCTACAACGAAGGTCAGCGGCCCACCTGGGCCACAACCGAGATCGAGGAAATGGCTCGCGCGCGCGAGCTTGAGCAGGGAAATATCTTCTTGGAGTTCGTCTGCGGTCACCCACGAATGTTGGCCGATATCTTCTCCGTAGGCTTCGCGCCTGAGTTGCTGCCACAAGGGCGAATCAAACTCTTCATAAAGTTTGTCATAGCCCCGACCCTCGGGTTCTACAGGAATGGCCATTTGCACCTCGTCAATCCATTGCCGAAGCACGGGGATGTGGCACCGGCATCGCGGGGTCGCGTACCGAACTTTGAATCTTCAGTCGCGAGACGAAAAAGGCAGCCAACAAGTAGCAGCAAGCGATGAACGCGAAGCCCGGCAGAAGGCTACCCGTCCGCGTGCTCAAATCACCGATGATATAAGGCCCGAAAAAACCGCCAGCATGCCCGACGGAGTTGATTAGACCAAAGGTCGCGGCCGCCGCCGATTCGCTCAGAATCATCGTGGGCATGGACCAGAACGCTGGGTAGTACGCGAAGACGAAGCCGCCACCCATCACAAATAAGGTCATGGCCAGCGGGAAATGTGCGCTCGCGGGAATCAACAACAAATATGAAATGCCTACGCATGCCAGCGGGATAACAGTGTGCCAGCGTCGCTCGCCGGTCTTGTCAGAATGCCATCCATTGATGAGAAGTCCGAACAGGCCCGCGATGGCCGGCAACAGGACAAGAAATGCTACCTTGCTATTGGGAAGCCCCGAAAGGCGCTTAATGAACGTCGGCAACCAGAAGACAACTGACGCATTACTGGTGTTGGCCAGCAGGTAGGGAAACAGGAGTAATAGAACGCGCCGGTCGCGAAACGCTTTCCAGATGGTGTAGTGTGCGGTTTCCTTCTTCGCCTGCTTTTCCAATTCCAGCTCGCGCGTTATCCACTCTCGTTCATCCGTGGCGAGCCACGTCGCTTCTCTCGGCCAATCCGTCAGATAAAAAAGCGTGACAATCCCCAAAAAGATAGCCGGAACACCTTCCAGAACAAAAAGCCAGCGCCACCCGGCCATACCGCGCCAGCCGATTCCCAACAGCCACCCGGCCAGCGGTGCCCCTATGATGGCCGACGAAGGGATTGCGGCGTACAAGATGGCAACGGCCCTTCCTCGTTCTGATAGCCGGATCCAATGGGTCAGGTAAACGATCATTCCTGGAAAAAAACTTGCCTCTGCCATCCCCAGAAAGAAACGGGCCGCATAGAACTGTCGGGGGCTGCGCACCAAACCGGAAAGAATAGTTACCAGTCCCCAGGAAATCATGATTCGCGCGGTCCATTTTCTTGCGCTCCAGCGCTCTACGATGATGGCGCCTGGCACCTCGAACACGACATAGCCGAGGAAGAACATCGCCACTCCCAGACCGTAAATTCGATCACTGAACCCGAGATCAAGATTCATTTTCAAGGCCGCGAAAGACACATTGGCACGGTCCAGGTACGCAACCAGATAAAGAAGGAAGACGAACGGAAGCAGCCGCCAGGCGATTCGTCGCCGTGTCCGTACGCCAACGTCTGGAATTGCTGGGATCATGGGCATGGCACGAGTTAAGGGCAGTAGTCCTCAGCCACCTTCAGAATTGCGTGTGAGTATACACTCGCACCCCGCGCATTCCGACCGTACGTAGTCGGCTACACGGAAGTTATCCGGAAGCGCTGCATTTCCCACATCCGGACTTCTGGATCGCAGCGATTCGCCGGATTCTCCCCACTTACAAGTAGGCGATGATATAAACACTTCCGCGTTTTGCAGGACCTGTATTGGCGACGGGAATCTTTCTGAGGTGCGCACCGGAATCTGGCCGGACGGGAGATGCCTTCACCGCTGCGCTGCCTCGAAGATCGCGAACGCAGCGCTTTGCGGATCCGCCATCACGGCCATGCGGCCGATATCTTCAACCTTCATGGGCGGCATGTAGAGTTTCGCGCCGAGACTCTTCGCCTTCTGTGCAATCGCATCGCAATCAGACACCTGCAAGTAGATCTGCCAGTAAGGCGGCGCTGCAGGATCACGAAACGCAGGCGGAAGAATTCCTCCAATGAACTCGTTGTGGTTGAAAAGATGATAGTAGTTGTGTGCCGGGTTTTCGTCTTCTTTCTCGATGCGCCATCCAAAAAGCTGCTCGTAGAAACGGCTGGCCGCTTCTTGATCGGGCGTGCTGAGGTCGGCGACGCAAAACGCTCCGGGAACTCCTTTGATCCCGAACCCGATGTAGCGTTTGGCCTGCCATGCGGAAAAAACTGCTCCCGTGGGGTCCTGCAGAACTGCCACTCGCCCCGCGTCGAACACGTCAAACGGCGCGGCAAGCACTTTCGCTCCTAGCTTCGCCGCACGGCCGGCAGCGGCGTCCGCATTCTCCACCGCGACATAAAGGTTCCAGTGAGCCGGAACACCTTGCGACCGCTGCTCGGCGGGAAGCGTATACGCGGCTGCCACATCGCAGCCGTCCATCTTGAAGGTAAAGAAGTCGTTCGGCGCCATGGTAAATTCGTGGATGTCCCAGCCGAAGAGCTCGGAATAGAATTTCTTCGCCGAAGTCTGGTCTGTGGTGGCTAGTTCGATCCAGCAGAAGTCGCCGGGCACGTGCTTCTCGACACGCAGCATTTGCAAAGTATCACTCTGTCTCACTTTCCGGGCAAGCCTTCAATCGGTGGTGACTTGCCGGCTAGTGTTTACCGATGAGGCGGCGCATAGGCAATGTCGTTCGGCGTGGATGACGAGGTACCGGAAGCTATCCGATAGCGAACTTAGTCCGAGCGTGCCGCGGTAGGACTTTTGACACGCTCGAGGTCGTTTTGAAGATGGTGGACGAGAGGGGATTCGAACCCCCGGCCTCCTCATTGCGAACAGTGGGGAAAATAAGCTAAGGCAAGGCGCCACAATCACTTAGCTATTTTCACGGGGCCCTAAATTGGCAAACCTGGCAAACCGGTTTTCTCTTTGTCTTTTCAATGCAGTTCGACAGTGAGAAGCCGGATAAAATCACGCGCGGTGCCTGTGCCTGTAACGACGACAAACTCATTTTCGAGAACCCTCTGAATTGGACAACCCGGAGTTTTATTTTCGCGAAGCAGAGGGAGCACGAAAATGGGCCTGCCACTCCGGAGCCCAGTGGCGAAACTATCGTGCGAGGCCGCGACCGAGGAAAACGCAAAGAGGCGGAGCTTTATGCCCCGGACCCAGGGTCGAAAAACCCTGGATCGCAAATCAAGCCGTGCTGAATTCAAAGGAGTTAACGTCAGGATCTGCCTTGCCTGATGTTGAGGGATTTTCATGAGGTTTCGCGGGCCGGAGGCCCTAAAGGACAAGTTACCGGTAAGGCGAACTTCTCGCCCGGAATAACATCCGGTTTGTCCGTCAGACTCGGGAGCAACGCGGAAGTGTCAGGCTTGTACGAAGGCTAATGAGCGCATTGGCGATTTCCACTTTTCGATGAGTCGCACACGAAGTCACCCGCTTTCCGCCTTGCGCAATTCTTTCGGCACGGGATGCAGAGACTTGATAGACTGCTCGACGCCGCGGGTTGTACATATGCTTCAGACGAAAATGGCGCCATCGAGTGCGGTGTTGCGGCCGTACGTCTGGGCGTACGGGATGACTACAGGGAAGGTCGGCTCCGTCCCGCTCGTTATTTCGCTGCCGGCGCGACCGAAGCAGCTCCTGACGTTCTCTTTCGAAGACACTTACCGCATCCGCCGTCCTGATTCTGATCACAGTGATGCCTCGCCGCGTGTCGCCGTGGTGGGTCCTCAGACGCACGCTGGTGCTGGCCTTTCAGTCTGTGGAAGTATTGACAACTTCACCATTCATTTCCAACCATCTGGCTTCAACCGGCTGTTCGGTATCCCCATGACGGAACTGACGGATGCCGCGTACGACGCGTACGCCGTCATCGGACCACAGATTCCGAGCTTCGAACATCAGCTTGGCGACGTTTCTGGCTTTGGCGAGCGAATCAAGCTTGTCGAAGAACGCCTCATCCGCATGCTCGTTTGTCGCAACACGCCGGACCAGGTCGCCATCGCAGCAAACAACCTGTTTGCGAGCAACGGCATTCACAGCGTCTCAGCAATGGCGGCCGAATCCGGGCTGTCGCCGCGGCAGTTCGAGAGGCGTTTCCTCGCGCAGGTTGGCGTGCCGCCGAAACTCTACGCTCGGATCATCAGATTCAACGCCGCCTTGGATCACAAGCTCCGATTGCCCTGCCTGGCGTGGACGCAGATCGCCAACGATCACGACTTCTACGATCAGATGCATTTGGTCCACGACTGTCGTGCCTTCACGGGCGAGTCCCCTTCGCGGTTCCTGGCGCACCTCGCGGGCGTGCCCGAGTTCCATACGTTCTTCGCGACTGAAAACCGTCTACGACATCAGTAAGAGTTCGCTAGGTGTCGCGTTCTTACTATCCAGCTGCGATGCGATTCTCTATGATCCTGGACGTGACGCCACGTTTCTATTACTTCTCCATGAAGGAGCGGCGCGGGCGGGTCCGAGTGCAATCAGTTCGGTGGCCGTGCAAGCCTCACATCTGCAACCTTAGGAGAATTGATCATGAATCGAATTGCTTTAGCGATGTTCGCTGTGATTGCCCTGTCGGGATGGGCCACACGCGATTTTGCAACGACGAACACACCGCCGACATTCAGTGCCGATGACGAATCCGCGGTGCGGGCACTCGTGAATGAGTTCTCGAACACCTGGAATCGGCATGACATGAAAGCGATGCACGAACTGGACACAGAGGATGTGGAGTGGATAAACGTGGTGGGCCATTATTGGCAGGGAAAGCCTACCGTATACAAGGGCCACGTTGCGATTCACAAGGGCATGTCCGCGACGACCAGCACTAGGGTCGAATCCGCGACAATCCGATCGATTGCTCCCACCGTGGCGATCGCCGTTGCGACAATGCATTTTGTACCGGCCCCCGACCCTCGCTATCCGTGGTTGACTCCGGCGAAGACAAGAGCTTCATTTACGATGGTTAAGCGTGATGGCGTCTGGAAGATTGCGCACTTCCAGAACACGGTGATCGACCCTAAGGCGGAGAATGAGGATCTTCCCAAGTTTGACACCACCGGTTTTCCACCTCCCGGCCATCCTTTGTATAACCCCACTCCTCGATGACTCCGGGATAATTCAAATATTCGTGTCGTGTGGTTCTGTGATTGTGCGATGCGCTCACCGAGGAGCCAATGGTTCGTGTTCCTGGTGTATCGTCGGCAACCCTTCCGCAATCTCAAGGATTCGGCTCGATACCGATATGGTCATTGACCGCTGATCGAATCCGCTGCTTGCAGCCAAGATATCGTTCGGTCGTTTGAACTGAGATATGCCCCAAGAGGAATTGGATCTGCTCCAACTCGCCTCCCGAAGCATGGCAGAGCCGAGGACAGGTCCGTCGCAAATCGTGTGGCGCCAACTTCGCCACGCCGATGCGCTTGGCGGATTCCTTCACAATTTGCCAAACGGCCTTCACCGTCATGCCATCTCCCCATGGCCTTCCAACTTTGTTGACTCGGCGGAACAGTTTTCCTCGGTCAATTCCAGCCGCGGCGAGCCAATCGTCCAGTTCGGTTCTCACCCAATCAGGAACTGGAACTGTTCGAACGTGGCCTCCCTTGCCGACCAGATCAACAATGGCCCAATGCTCTTCGCGTTGCTGGAGGTGATCCAATCTCAACGCCACGGCTTCATGCCGTCTCAAGCCGCACGCGAGCAGCAATGCTAGTAATGCTCGGTCGCGTTTTCCTTTCAGTCGTTGATGATCGGGTGCTTGCCAAAGAGGGTGGCCCTGCTCCGCGGTCAGCCAATTGCCGAGGCGCACTCCCAGCTTCTTCACGCCCTTAACGCGGCGAATACCAGCCGCCAAATCGGCGCTGAGAAGACCGCAGTCGGCGGCCTCGTATGCAAGCCGGCGCACGGCACCGAGACGTAGATTGACGGTGCCAGGTGCAAGTTGACGGGATTCGAGATGAGACCGATAGCGCAGCACTACAATTCTGTTGAGAGCCAAGCGAGGTTCCGAACAATACCAGTCAACGAATTCATCGATGGCGTGACGATACCCCGTTGGGCGTCCAGGCTCGTGAGGCTATTCAAGACTGCGGCTTTGGCGTGCTCGAGGTCTGGCAGGCGCAGGACAGATTTTGTGGTGGTGCGTTTTCTTCGTGAGTAGGGTTTCCGCTTCATGATCGATGGCCTCCATGCCACCGATCAATGATTGGGTGAATGTTGCGGCGGTACGGTCAGAGTTGCCCGTCATCCGCTCACAATTGGCGATCTCTACCCGGAGCTTCCAACTTCACAAACCGGACTTCGGCCTTGTCCGTTAATGCGTGTCTGAGGCACGAATCGCCAATATGTGAGCGTCGGGCACATGCTGCCTTGTGTTTTCTAGCCAGCTGATTCCTGCGGTTTGAGAGGAGACGATAGCGGCGCAGCAACTCGGTTTCAGGACCCGATGACCTCCAACGATCAAGGCAGGACTGCGTACTCCTTCTTTGCTTGCTTCAGAATGGGGATTTCTGGATCAGCATCTTTCCACAACGCGAGGAAGTCCTGATACGCGACCTTCGCTCCGGCGGAATCGTGGGACAAACCGTGCGCCCGCCCGAGTCCCAACTTCGCTAGTGAGACCCGCGGTGACGACGAATGCATCGCGCGATGGTCCACGATTTTCTGGAATTCGGCTGCTGCCTTGCTGCCATCCCGTATTTGCAGATAGGCTAAGCCGCGCAAATAAGTCGGCATGAAGTCGGCTCCCATACCCATTTCGTACACTGCCGCGTTCAGCGCTTCTACCGCACCCTCGGGCTTGCGTCGGTGCATCGCTTCAGCAGCTCGGACATCTGGCAACGTGCGCGTACGAACCATTGAATTCTCGGGGAAACGTTTCTGCAATTCCTCCACAATCTGATCAGTGCGGCCTCCCGCTAAGGCAAACGCTTCCGCTGCTTGTCCCAGAGATTGGGTAATGCGGAATTTGTCAATTGCTGTCAACGCGGTCGCCGATGCTGTGGGCATTCCAAATTCAGCTTCTGTGGTTGCGAGATCGGTTTTCATGGTTGCCGCCAGCATGGGCCTGCCTTGCCGATTCGCCAATTCCATTGCCGCCCTGTATAGCTCGCGTGCCTTCGACAAGCGGCCGCGCGCTGCGGCAGCTTCGCCCTGGAACTGCAAGAATTCGGCCTGTTCCGGTTTGCCCTTTGCCCAGTCAAAATGCCGTTGTATCGCACCCGCATCATCATTCTGAAAAGCAAGGTAGAAAAGCTCAGCGTGAACATCAAAATTGTCCAGGTGTTTCGCAATTGCCTGTTCCAGGGTCGCTCGGGCTTCTTCCAACCGATTTAGACCGATGTATGCCGCTCCTAAGCCGTAATATGCATAATATTCGTTTGGATCGAGCCGCAGGCCCTCGCGTGCGGTCTCAGCCGCTTTGTCGAAGAATCCCAGTGCGCTATAACCTTGGCTCAGATTGACCGGAGGAGTGGTGTCCCGGGGATACGTCTTTCGCCACAGTTCATAGGTTTCGTTCGCCTTCTCGATATTACCCGTCACCAAACCGTGATAGTGGCTCACAATATAGAATTTCTCAGGCTCAGTGACCCGGTCCCGACGCTCGTAGGCTTGCAGCGTGTATTTGCGTCCGAGGTCTTCATCTCCAGCATAGAAATAAGCCTGTCCGAGACGGGCGTAGGCCAATGCAAAATTAGGATCAAGTTCAATGGCCCTCTTGTAATAGGGGATACTGCTGAACTGTCCGGAGGAATGCCCCCGCTCAGCGTCTCCGAGGGAAAAGGCCTTGAAGGCTTCCAGCGATGAGGTGGTCGCCTCATCGATAGGAACGTCGAATCTCTGAACTGAGGTGAGTGACTCGCCCAGCCGCTCGCGAATCCGGGAAGCCGCTTTGCCCAATGCGGAAAGCACCTTTTCTCGCCCGTTTGCTTCCGCTCCCTCTCGCCCTAACGTGTCGCCAGTGACGCAGTTCACCGCCTCCAGGGCGACAATGTAATCGCTGCCCAGGCTGGAGATAGATCCTTGCAGCATAGCCTTGCTGCCCAGACGCTCGCACAGCTCACGTGCCACTTGGCCGGCGACTCGCTCCTCGCTCTGTCGATTCATATAGCGAAGCATCTCGCGTACGCGGTCATTCGCCACAACGTTCAAGAATGGCGACTGTTCAAGTTGCACCGCCAGCGCCTGCTTCAGCGTGCCATCGAATACCACATCGCCCGTGGTGTTGGCGAAATCCGCCAAGACGATGGAGTCTTTCTCAGTGAGGGCGCGAGTGCGACGGCCATAAAAGAGAATACCTGCCACCGTAATAGCCGCCAGCGCCAGCGCCGCGGTCGTCAGCAGCCTAACTTTCCTGTGTCGTCGAATTGATACTGCGAGAACCGCTGTACCGGAACTCGAGGCCGCTGACGATGTTCCAGACGACGGTTTCGCTTGGACGGGCGACATTCCTACAGCGGATGCAGCGGCACTGTTTCCCGCGGGGACGAGTTCATCAGTCGCCGCAACAACTGTGCGGCTGGAATCTGTATCCCGCTTCAAGCGTTGCAAGTCGGCGCGCAAATCTGCGGCATGCTGGTATCGGAGATTGCGGTCCTTCTCCAATGCCTTATTGATGATGTCTTCTAGTTTCGACGGCAGATCGGGGTTGAGGCGTACGGGTGCGGTCGGCGCGCGGTGAAGAATCGCGTCAAAGAGAGCGGCTGATGTTTCCCCGCGAAACGGCAGTGAGCCAGTCGCCATTTCATAGAGCACCGCGCCAAAAGAAAAGAGGTCTGTACGCGCGTCCAGTTCCTTGCCGAGAGCCTGCTCCGGCGACATATAAGCAACTGTGCCTAGCGTCGTGCCGGGGCTGGTCAGGTGCGCGAGACTCACTCCAGCAGTCTGCTCAGGAATGGTTAGGGCCAGATCGTTGCTTTTGCTGCCAGGCAATGTCACCTTTGCTAATCCAAAGTCAAGAATCTTGGCGTGTCCTCGTTTAGTAACGAAAATATTGGCAGGCTTGATATCACGATGAACGATGCCGTCAGCGTTGGCAGCCTCCAGCGCGTCGGCTACCTCGATGGAGATTCCAAGCAGCGTTTCCAATTCGATCGGTTTGCCCGCAATTCGGTGCTTCAAGGTAAGGCCGTCGAGGAATTCCATCACCAGAAATGGACGGCCCTCGTGCTCGCCGATCTCATGGATGGTGCAGATGTTGGGATGATTCAGAGCGGATGCCGCCTGGGCCTCGCGCTGGAACCGCTCCAGCGCACGCGTATCGTGTGCGACGTCGTCGGGGAGGAACTTCAACGCGATGAAGCGATGTAATTTGAGGTCCTCGGCCTTGTAAACCACTCCCATCCCGCCGCCACCCAACTTCTCGATAACCCGGTAATGCGAAATGGTTTGGCCGATCATCGTTGTGCCCGTGGCAAGCAATGTTAGGGTCGCTTAGAGGCTAAGTCAACGAGGCGCCACGAACTCAGCTCTAGTAGCCAAAAGGCTTCGGTGACTGAAAACGCACCCACTTGACAAAGGTCCACAGCTCAGTATGGTGCGCCGACGGTTCCGGACGAGTGGTCAGCATAACCGGCCAATCTCTGCCCGCCTGCGTGCTCCTACTTAGGAGTGATGTTTCGTGGGGTGACCACAAATCGTGCACAAGGGACGATCTCCAATGAGCTACGATTCTTTTTCTCGTACTTTCCGACCCATCTGACACTCAAGATCTTAGCCGGAAGTGGCCACCCGGAAGTAATCGTCGCAAACGGTGCTCCAGGCCATCATCGGCGACTTCCAGCGGGCGCGCAGGATCTCGTTCTTGCTGAATCCCTGCGATGTTGAAAAGACTCGGTATTGAGGGGATGGCGCGCGGAATTTAAGGAATGGTATCCAGAACAGGAAAGCCGAAAATCCTGGCAAAGAGTGGCCGCACCAATCGAGGAGCGTGGAAAAGCTGCGCCACCCGCCCTCTGCCCAAATGTGATGAGGAGGCGGGAATCAAGTGTTCCACAGCGGCAGATCAGTGAATGATGCTTTTTTTCAGCGCCTTCAGAATGGCGGGAAACAGCTCCGGTGGGATCACGTCCTCGAGTTCATGGCCGATCAGCATGCATTCGGGGGCGGCGGAAAGAAAGTGGGCGTAGCGGTCGCGCAGATTGCGTAGTGCTTCAGTCGATTCTGGGCCGAGTTCGCCACTTTGAACCAGTAGATCCACCTTCCGTCGCGCATCAGTCACAATGCCGTAACTGTAGCGCAGATCGTCACTGATGATCGCGCCCTCGTAATTCAGCTCTCCCCATTGCTCCATCTGGTCTAAGACTGCGCCGGTAAAATCCACCCCTCGCAGTTCGGTGCCTTCGAACGAAACCCGGCGAAGCTTCGCGTTGCGGAATGAGCATCCGGCCAGCAGGGCCTTGCGGAAATCGACGTCCTCAAGATCCGCGCCGCTGAAGTCAGCGCCTTCAAGCTTGCCCATCCGGAATTCCACCTCGGTCAACCGTGCGTTTCGGAACGCGGTGTTGGTCAGATCCAACGTGCCAGGACCGCAAGTGACATCCTTGAGTACAGCTTCCACAAAGCATGCGCCTCGGAACGAGACTTTGGTTGTCTTCTCTGCGGCGATCCAGACTTTGCGCAGCACGCAGCGGTCGAAACACACCGCCTCGCCTATGCAGTTGATCAGCCTGGAACCCGAGAGGTCACTACCCTCCAGCAGGAATTGGCGCAAGTCGAGGCCGGAGTGGTCAAAGCGGACGGTGCTGCCGCGCAGATCGATTTTGTCGTCGGTGAGCATACCGTGGCGCTGCGCCACGACTTTCATGCCTTCCGTGTTCCGCTCCATCAGTAGTTTGCCGAGGTGTTGTTGCCTCTTTTCCATGCCGCACGTGATTGACCTGCCCGAGTTTTTGTAACAGTTGCAATGAGAGTCTACAACAGTTGTGATCGGACCGGCTTTTTGGCACCAGCTCTAGGGTCAGTTTTTGGGCTACGAATCTTGACAACAAATTTGTGCTCCTTCGGAAGCCTTTCAGAAACGGAATTAGGCTCCCTAGGAAAATCGTCCAGAGACCCAAAAACGGTCTCGTCGAACCTCCCGAATTGAAACAACAAGGGGCCGAGCTTTTCCCCTAGAGCCTCCATTGTCGTTAGAAAGATTTTGAATTCCTCATCGCAATGTTTGAGAACTCTCTTGTGTGTAATCTCTTGCGGAAATGTGGTCGACCACATTTCCGACTGACGCACTCGAAGCAGTACCTTGCTGAACGGTTTCAGGCGGCGGATGATGAAGTTGAAGAGCATCCGCGATACAACATTGCGCCAACGCACCCGGTCCTGACCGTCCGCAAAGAACAAGGCAAAAAGATTCGCCACTTCACAACCATGCGTTGGGGATTGATTCCATCCTGGGCAAAGGACGTGAGCATCGGAAATCGGACGCTCAACGCTCGGTCGGAGACCGTGACAACCACACCGGCATTTCGAGATTCGATCCTTACCAAACGTTGCCTCATTCCTGCGGATGGATTTTACGAGTGGCGAAAAATGGGTTCTGTGAAGCAGCCTTACTGCTTCGAGGTTGGTGAGGGTGAAGTCTTTGCATTCGCCGGACTGTGGGATGAGTGGAGGAGCCCGGATGGAGAGATCATTGAAAGTTGCACGATCTTAACGACCGGTCCGAACTCGCTCGTAGCCGATCTGCATGACCGTATGCCCGTCATCGTGACGCCGGACAAGTACGATGTATGGCTCGATCCCTACGTGAATGACTTCGGCACGATTCGTGACATTCTCAAGCCCTACGACGCGAACTTGATGCGTCGGTATCCTGTCAGCAGGAAACTCAACAATTCAAAAATTGACGATGCGGAGGCCGCGTCGCCTGTCACGTTAGACACTCCAACTCAGGGGCAGTTGTTCTAGCCTTTCACGCTTTAAGGGAGTTGAGATTGGGGAGGCTTAGTGTTGAGTCGTCAAGGTTGTCAGTAGTCTGCCCTCGCCGTTCAACTTCCGGTTTGCCCATGACTCGGGCAGAGCGAGTGATCGAGTTCTGAAATACGCAGCTTACGAGACCGCGGTAGAGGTGGGGCTAGTCGGGTCCGTTTATTGTTGAAAATGAATTTATGCTTTAGCGAAACGGAGCGGTCATCCCACCGTCGACAATCAAGGAGTGGCCAGTAACGTACGAAGACGCGCTCGAACACAGCCAAAGCACAGCGTCAGCGGCTTCTTCGGGTCGTCCGATCCGACCGAGCGGGACCAATTGTGCAAAACCTGTTTTCGCAGCACGGGGATCTTCCGGCGAAACCCGCGCGAAGACACCGTTTAACATGGGCGTGTCAAAGCCCCCAGCCACCAGCGCGTTGATGCGAATTCCTTGTTTCGCGTACTCCTGGGCCGCCGACTTCGTGAGCCCAAGCACTCCCGCTTTGGAGGCGGCATATAGGGCGTTTTGAGGCACGCCGCCAAGGCCATTCACCGAGGATGTGTTCACAATCGCTCCGCCACCACCTTGGTGCAGCATTTGGCTGATCTCGTGCTTCATGCAGAGCCAGACGCTCTTGAGGTTGGAGGCGATATGTTTGTCAAACTCCTCCTCAGAAAAGTCCGCAGAGGGCTTGAAGACTCCGATGTCGATCGCCGCCGCATTGTTAAATGCATAATCCAGCCGCCCAAATCGAGCGATCGTGCGGCCCATGAGCAACTCCACCTGACTAGACTGTGAGACGTCCGTGGGGATGAACTCCGCTTCGGCCCCCAGTGCCTCCAATTCGTGGCGAACGGCCTCGCCCTGCTCAGCACCTCTGCTAGCGATGACCACTTTGGCTCCCTCGCGTGCAAAGCTCAGGGCTGTAGCTCGCCCTATGCCCGAACTGCCGCCGGTGATAAGCGCTACTGTTCCCGCAAAACGTCTCTCGCTCATGGCACGCTCCTTCGGTCTATCGTCTACTCGGAAAGTATAGTGGGCGTGTAGTCTGTGCAGCCAGGCCCGGGGGTTACTCGACGTGTGATCGCCAAACCTTCCCTAATCGATAAGGTAAGGTTAGCCCGTCATTTGTCCGGAAACTTACAAAAGTAGATTCTCGCGCGATAGAGGAGTCGCTGAAATGGTCGGAAAGGACACCGGCGCCGCATCTGCCAACGAACAGACTACTCGAATCGAAGTGCTTCAGTAGGGTTCACAGCCGACGCGCGGCGAGCGGGAATGAGCGCTGCGCCTAGTGCAGTCGAGCACAGAACCAAAGTTGCCGCGAGGATCGTTACCGGATCTGTCGGCTTGACGTCGTATAGCTGCGATTCAACAAGTCGGCCCAACGCCCAGACGCAAGGTAGCGCAATCGCTGTTCCGCCGGCGATCATCACCAGCGCATCCCGGAGCACCAGCCAGATGGCAGAAAGACGTGTTGCCCCCAGCGCCAATCGAATACCGATCTCGCGCGTGCGCTGGGTCACGACGAAAGACATCACACCGTACAGGCCAACCAACGAGAGCAGCAGCGCCAGCGTGCCGAAACTGCTGGAAAGTTCCGCCAGCATATGCTCTGTGTTCAAGGATCGGTCGATTTGCTCGTCCAGCGTGCGGAAATAGCGGATTGGCAATGTTGGATCGGCGTTGCGAAGGATCGCCCGAATCGATCGAAAGGCCGACTCGGGCGTTCCCCGAAACCTGACGTAAAAATTCGAGCCGGACATCTCGGTACCAGTGGGAAAGTAGGCTTGTTCCCACTGTTCGCGAACATTACGGTAGCTGATGTTTTCCACGACGCCGACGATCTCGCTGTCCGGTTTGGCGTCGGGTGCGGATCCCATAGCGACGCGGGCGCCGAGGGGATTGCGTCCTCCGAAATATCGTTTTACAAAGGCTTCGTTGACAATCACCGCGCGCTGTCGGGTCTGACTCACCGGCATCGATTGATTTGGCGCAATGACATTCAGGGCATCGTGTTCGTTAAAGTCTCGTCCAGCGACAATCCTGGCTCCGAGGGTCGCGAAGAACCCGGGAGAGACGGCGTTCATCTGGACCTCGCGGTCGGTAATGTATCGTTCACCAGCCTGGATCGTTAGAGAATTACTCCACGCCCCCCCGAGGAGTAACTGGTCGTGCGCAACCGCCGAGGCTTGAATGCTGCTTGAATCGCGGAGTCCTTCAGTAATTCGTCGAATGAGCCGGCTTTCTTCGGCTCCAGAGTAGCCGTTAAGAGCCGGCTTGATACCGAACGAGATCAGGCTGGATGTGTCAAACCCCGGACCTTTTACCAACAGCCCGGAGAGGGTTCGAACAAACAAACCTGCGGCGATTACCAGAATCAACGTAAACGCGATCTGAGCCGTCACAATCGCCCTGCGTAGCGCCAAGCCGCCAGAAGGTGTGCCGCCCCGCTCCCGGAGCGAGGAATCGAGCGATTTGCGGCCGGCCTGTAAAGCCGGTGCGGAGCCGGCGAGGAAACCGGCGACCAGGCTTACAAGGAATGCAAAAAGCAACAACCGCGTATCGATGTTGGCTTGCAAGTTGTTCGCAGCGGTGTTGCGGGGCAGGAAAGCGATGAGCGCCCGTACCGCAATAGGCGCCATCACTACGCCGAGCAGTCCACCGGCAAATGCGAGAAGCACGCTGTCGGCAAGAAGCTGTCGTCCAATTCTGCCCCGTGACGCTCCCAACGCCAATCGCGTGCTGATTTCGCGATGGCGTGCCGAGCCGCGGGCCAGAAAAAGCCCGGCAACATTCAGACAAGCCAGCGCCAGGAGTACCGCCGTGGCAACGAACAGGACCCAGAGGGGCCGCGAAAGGCCTTGCCGGAGAACCGAATGGCCCTGGGGAGCGGGAGTGAGTTCCAGCGTGGACGCAAGAAACCGCCGGCGCTGCTCGGCGCTGGCTCTGGAGACGTTAGTTCGGCGCATATCTTCGTCCAACATCGATTTAAACCAGGGCTGCAGTCCCGTCTGCGCTTGCTGCAAAGAGACGTTCTGCTTAAGCCGGCCGAGGATCTGCATCCAGCGCGTGCGGCGATCGAGCATCGTGGTGAATCCAGGAATAGCCTGGGCCGACATGACAGCCGGAATCCAGAGCGATGGAACCTCGCCCACGTCGATGCCATGAAATGCAGGCGCCGCAACCCCCACAACCGTCATGGGGTACTGGTTCACCAGCACCCTTCGGCCGACGATATCCGCAGCGCCTCCGAGTTGGTTCTTCCAGAAGTCGTAGGAGAGCACAACCACGGGGCTGGAACCGGGCGTCTGGTCATCATCGGTGGTCAAGAGCCTGCCGAGCGCGGGGCGCACTCCGAGTAGTGAAAAGTAGTTACCTGATACGAGTTCTGCGGCAGTCAGCTTGGGTTCTCCGCCCGTCGAGGCGCTGATCGTCGTCGCGGCACGGCATAATACACCTTCGAAGAAATCCTTCTTCTGCTGGAGATCCTGGCAGATTGGATAGGACATCAAGTTACTGGTGCCGAAGGTCTCGGCATATTGGAAACCGATCCAATCAATGAGAACCAGGCGCTCGGGGTGGTCGACCGGTAGGGCGCGAAGAACGATCTGATCGATGAGGGAGTAAAGGGCGGTGGTCGCTCCAATTCCGAGCGCAAGGGAAAGCACTGCCGTCGCCATAAACGACGGGCTCCGAAAAATAGATCGCGCCGAGAAACGCAGGTCGTGCACGAAGTCTCTCAGCCAGCGAGTCAGCCAGATGTCTCGCACCTCCTCTTGGATTTGCGCGATGCCCCCGAGTTCAAGCAGGGCTTGCCTACGAGCTTCCTCAGTTGGCAGACCAGACCTCTCAAGATCGATAATTCGCCGGTCGAGATGGTAGTGCAGTTCGCGATCCAGATCGCTCTCCAGCTTCTTGCGACGGAACCAGTTCGCTAGTTGCCACATCATCTGTTGCCCTCGTTGAAAATGAGCTGAACCGCGCCCGCCAAGCGCGCCCAACTTTGTTTTTCGGCGGCGAGCTGCTTTCGTCCTGAGGCCGTCAATGAGTAGAACTTGGCCTCCCGCCCCGTTTCTGATTCCTTCCATTCGGCCCTAAGCCATCCCTTTAGTTCCAGCCTGTGTAGCGCAGGATAGAGGGAGCCTTGATTTGCTTGGACCACCGACCGCGAGATTTGGTCCAGTCTTTGAGCGATCCCGTAGCCGTGCACCGGCTCCAGCGACACAATCTGCAGAATCAGCATGTCAAGTGTGCCTTGCGGGATGGGGAACCTTGGCGAGGGCATCGATGCCTCAACCT
>Ga0209808_1000342_pt1 | contig 23247 bp, 26 predicted proteins | sample GraSoiAngelo_157_FD_186171 | JGI IMG/M metagenome (GOLD analysis project Ga0209808, IMG submission 186171) | Grasslands soil microbial communities from the Angelo Coastal Reserve, California, USA - 14_1009_16_20cm (SPAdes) (version 2) | ecosystem: Environmental > Terrestrial > Soil > Grasslands ... | reverse complement strand
GCGTCGCTTGCGATGCCGCGTTGGAGGGCGTGGCGGCTTCGCCGCCGCGGCCGTTTTCCCAGTGGAGCTCGTTCAGACGCAGCGCCAGTCGCTCCGCCAGGCGGCGGTTGTTGACGAAGACGATGGTCGAGCGGTGCTCGGAGACGAGCTTCAGGATCTCGGGGTAGATCGACGGCCAGACGGAGTTGTAGGAGCCTTCCTCCGGCACCGTCATGTCGTCCAGCGGCACAACGATCTCGAGGTCGAGCTCCTTGGCTCGTCCCGCGTCGACGAGCTGGATGTCTCGTGCGCCCGAGACGAAGCGTCCGATCTCCTCCAGCGGGCGCTGTGTGGCCGACAGTCCGATCCGCTGGACAGGTCCAGGGACCGCGTCCCGAGACATGACCAGGCGGTCGAGCCGCTCGACTGACAGCGCCAAGTGTGCGCCGCGCTTCGTCCCGGCAACCGCGTGCACCTCGTCCAGGATCAGCGTCTCGACACCGCGGAGGATCTCCCGAGCCTGCGAGGTCAGCATCAGGAAGAGCGACTCAGGCGTCGTGATCAGGATGTCCGGCGGGTGGCGGAGCATCCGCTGACGCTCCTTCTGCGGCGTGTCGCCGGTACGGACGGCGACGGTCAGCTCCGACTGCAGCCCGGCGAGCGGCCCGCGGAGGTTGCGCTCGATGTCGTAGTTGAGCGCCTTCAGCGGCGAGACGTAGAGGAGGCGGAGTCCCTGGCCCGGCTCGGGGGTCAGCTTGTCGATCCCGTAGAGGAAGGCCGCGAGCGTCTTGCCCGAGCCGGTCGGCGCCTGGATCAGCGTGTGCTTGCCGGTCGCGATCGCGGGCCAGCCGAGCGCCTGCGCCGGCGTCGGCTCGGAGAAGGTGCGCTCGAACCAGGCGCGCGTCTCTGGGCTGAAAGGCGCGAGCGGCTCCATGCCGCCCAGGGTATCTAGGCGGGCTGGCGCCGAGGCGACTCCGCGACATCGCCGGCCAGAGCGGAACGTAGGGCGTCGACATCGCGACGGAAATCGTCCTCGGGCTGCGGCGGCGGCGGGTGCTCCGGATGCGGGAACGGCCAGCCGGGACGCGGATCGTCGGCGTACCGAGGCATCACGTGCGTGTGCAGGTGGGGAAGCGAGTTGCCGAGGACTTCGTAATTCATCTTCACAGGTCTGAGCACTGTCTCGATCGCGCGGCCGACCGCGAGTACTTCGAGCCAGTACTGCGCAGCCTCGTCAGCCGAGAGCTCGGTGGGCTCCGCGACGTGACGGCCGCGCCAGGTCGCGATCGTGTAGCCGCGCTGCCTTCCGTCCCGCTGGAGGTAGGCATCGAGGGCTTTGCCTTTGAAAATCCGCAGTCCGAATTCGTTCTCCTCGGGCCTCCCCTCGGCGCACATCGCACAGCCTTCGCCCCGGCGGAGGGCGTAGAACGATTCGGGCCACTCCACGGCGCGACGTTAGCATCGCCTCGACAGTGCCCGAGACGCCAGAACAGTTCCATGAACGCGTGGCGAACGACCTCCGCATGCCACCCGTCGAGGAATGGGAATCGTTTCCATTCGACGGCGACATGCGGCCGCGGACGCTTCAGCCGCCGATCGGGCGAGAGGAGCCGCGGTACGGCGAGGGCGGCGTGGAGTGTCGCGCCTGCGAGCAGGCCGACCACGAGTTCCTGTGGACGAACGAGCGGTGGCGGTTGCGGGCGGTCGGGCCGACCGGCCTCCCGGTCGTCTTGATTCTCGAACCGCGTGAGCATTACGCCGAGCCGGGGGACCTTCCGGACGCCCTTGCTGCCGAGTGCGGCGTCCTGCTCTCCCGAATCGAGCGCGCGGTCCGGGGCGTCGGCGAGATCGGCCGCGTGCACGTCTGCCGCTGGGGCGACGGCTCGGAGCACCTGCATTGGTGGTTCATGGCTCGGCCCGCGCGGATCCCCCAGCTGATCGGGAGCTTCGCGGCGATCTGGGACGACATCGTCCCGCCGGTCCCCGAAGAGATCTGGCACGAGAGCCTCGACGCGGTTCGCGCGACTCTCGCCGAATGAGCTCGCTCTAGCGGCCGCCGTAGAGAAAATAGATGGTCATTGCGATCGCCAGCACGATCACGACGACCACGCCGACGAAGAGCGTCACGCCGGTGATCGCGATCAGCGGCGTCCTCGCGCTCCGGCCGCGCTCCGCCTCGGCCTCGAGCTCCTTCGCCGTCTCGATCGGATGCTCGAGTGACTCGACGACCTCCTTCGCCTTCTCGATCGGATCTGCCATGGACTCGTCGTACCCGGCCGCGCCGCTGCCTACGCTTGCTCCGTGCGCGTCAACGTCAAGGGGATCAGCGGCTCCGGGAAGAGCACGTTCTCGCGCGAGCTGGCCGACCGGCTGGGCGTGCCCTACCTGGAGATCGACGCGATCCACCATGGCCCGAACTGGACGGAGGCGAGTGCCGAGGAGCTGCAGGCGCGCATCCGCAAATTCATGGCGAGCGCGCGGGACGGCTGGGTGATCGACGGCAACTACGAGAGCAAGCTTGGCGACCTCGTGCTCGGCGCCGCGGACAAGATCGTCTGGCTCGACCCGCCGCTGCGGGTCTCGCTGCGGCGGCTCTGGCGGCGCACGGTCACGCGAATCCGCGACCAGGTCGAGCTCTGGGGCGGCAATCGCGAGAGCTGGCGCGGCGGCTTCTGGGGCCGCGACTCTCTGTTCGTTTGGACGCTTCGCTCGTGGCTCCGCCACCGCCGTCAGTGGCCGCGGAAGTTCGCGGGCGACCCACGTGTCGTGCGGCTGCGCTCGGCGGACGACGCTCGCCGCTGGCTCGAGCTGCAGGGGTAGGCTCTCAACCATGGCCGCGACGACGACGCCTGACCGGCTTCATTACACCGGCAACGACGAGGCCGACCGGCTGCTTGCGACCGAGCCGTTCGCCCTGCTGATGGGCATGGCGCTCGACCAGCAGGTCCCCGTGCAGACCGCGTTCAGCGGACCGTTGAAGCTCAAGCAGCGGCTCGGGACGCTCGACCCGGGCAAGATCGCCGCGACCGATCCCGCGAAGCTCGAAGCCGCGTTCCGCGAGAAGCCGGCCATCCACCGGTTCCCGGGCAACATGGCGCGCCGTGTTCAGGACCTGGCCTCGATCGTCGTCGAGGAATACGGCGGCGACGCCGCCCGCGTCTGGGCCGACGCCTCGGACGGCGCCGAGCTGCGCCGGCGGATCTCGGCGCTGCCCGGCTTCGGCGAGATGAAGATCAAGGCTTTCGGCGCGATCCTGGCGAAGCGGTTCGGGATCGAGGCTGCCCGCGACCTGGCGCCGAATCACCCGACGCTCGGCGACGTCGACTCCCCCGAGGCGCTCGAGGCCTACCAGGCCAAGAAGCGCGCCTACAAGGCGCAGCTCAAGGCACAGCAGCAGTAGCGCCGATACCACCGGGATGCGAGCCGCCCGGATCTTCGCCGTCATGCTTTCGGTCGCCGTTCTGCCGGGCGCTGCAGGTGCGCTGCGCCTGCCAAGTGCACCGCGCTGCCCGGTCTTCCCCCGCTCGAGCCCCTGGAACCGGCGCGTCGACCGCCTCCCCGTCGCGGCGAATTCGGCGACGCTGGTCCAGTCGATCGGGCTCGCGGCGGGCCTGCACGCCGACTTCGGTTCCGGGACCTGGAACGGCGGGCCGATCGGGATCCCGTTCGACGTGGTCACTCGCGCGACGCGGCGGACGAAGGTCTCGTTCGAATATGCGGACGAGAGCGATCGCGTCGGCTACCCGATTCCGAAGCGCGTCCACATTGAGTACGGCAGCGACCACCACGCCCTGCTCGTCGAGCGGGACGCATGCCGGCTCTACGAGCTCGGCGGGCTGACGCGCGCGAGCGGTCGCTGGCGCGCCTGGGCGGGCGCCGTTTGGAATCTGCGTTCGAACCGGCTGCGCCCCGCCGGCTGGACGTCCGCGGACGCGGCCGGTCTCCCGATCTTCCCCGGGCTAGCGCGCTGGGACGAGGTGAGGCGCGGCGTCATCGACCACGCGCTGCGGTTCACCGCACCGCGGACGCGACGGGCCTACATCTATCCAGCGCGGCATTACGCCAGTTCTTCGACCGATCCCTCGCTGCCGCCGATGGGCCTCCGCATGCGGCTGAAGGCGAGCTTCGACGTCCGGCCGTTTCCGCGCCAGGCGCGGATCGTACTGGTGGCGCTGAAGCACTACGGAATGCTGCTCGCCGACAACGGCGCCAGCTGGTACGTCAGCGGCGCGCCGAATCCCCGGTGGTCGAACGACCAGCTGCACACGCTCGGACGTGTGAAGGGCTCGGACTTCGAGGTCGTGGACGCGAGCTCGCTGCGGCCGCGCTAGTCGCGCCGGTTCACGGCCGAGCCGCACGGCGGTTCGCACGAGGACTGTCCCCACGAACTGTCTGCAACGGTCATGGCTAGTGCAATCAAAGTGTGACTCTTTGTCCCCAGCGCAAGCGCGAGCCCTGGGCAATCTGCGATGTTCGGTGGGCCGACGCGCGCGAGGGCTCGTCCCATCGGGACACCTCGACCGTGCGTTAGCCCCCGGTCCGAAAATCGGCGCGGCTAGCGCGGATCCCCCCGGTCGACGTTCCAGTGCCTCCCGGCGGACGCGAGCCACCCGCCGTCATCGCGCGGCAGGAGCGCGTAGCGGCTGATCATCCGCTGCCCGCCTTCGTGATCGCCGTAGAGCAGGTCGACGGTCAGCGGCGAGCGCGCCTCGATCGCCCGGCGGGCAGCCGCGAACTCTGGAGTACCCGGATCCCGAAACGTGCCCTGCCAGAACCCGACGTCGCTGACCGGCACGTAGAGATCGCGTGTCAGGCGCGTGAAACCCTCGGGCTCCGCGTGCACGTTGTCGCGCCGAAGCTCCGGGATGAAGTTCCACCCGTGCAAGACCGCGATCCCGGCGCCGACGTTGCGGAGTGGGATCACGAGGTAGATCGCCGAGTCCCCCACCTCGGCCACCCCTCGACCGCCTTCCGCGACCACCCACTTGTCGTCGGCGAACCCGACCTTCTGCGGCGGATCGTCCAACTTCGAGGGAACCAACAGCGGGCGGAGCCCGGCCAGCAACGACCGCTCGGCGACCCGCGCAGCGCGATTGGCGGACCGCACCGAAGCGAACGTCGCCGCCGCGAGCACGAGCGTCCCGCCCGCGGTCGCCAGGGCCGAGATCGTCACCCAGTCGGTGGCCGGCACGCGCCGATCCTACGCCCGGCGCGCGAGATCCTTGAGCGCGACCCGAGCAGCGGAGTAGCCGCACATCCCGTGCACGCCGCCGCCGGGAGGGGTTGCGGCGGAGCAGAGATAGACGCCCTCGAGCGGCGTCCGGTATGGGACGAGGTTCCGCACCGGCCGGAAGAGCAGCTGGCCGAGATCCATCGCGCCCGCGTTCAGATCGCCTCCCACGAGATTCCGGTTCCGGGCCTCGAGCTCGGCCGGGCCCATGGCGTGCCGAGCGAGAACCAGATCGCGGAAGCCCGGCGCGAAACGCTCGACCTGCGCCTCGACCCGCTCGGTCATGTCCTCAGAGGAGCCGTTCGGCACGTGGCAGTACGCCCAGGCCGTGTGCTTGCCGGCAGGTGCGCGCATCGGGTCGAAGAGGCTCGTCTGGGCGAGCAGGACGAACGGCCGCTCGCCGGGGCGGCCGCGCCAGGCCCCCCACTCCGAAGCCGAGATCTCGTCCAGCGACCCGCCGAGGTGAACCGTGCCGGCGCGGCGGCATTCGGCGGCGCGCCATGGGATCGGCCCATCGAGGGCCCAGTCGAGCTTGAAGGCGCCCGGCCCGTGCCGGTACGACCGCAGTCGCCGGGCGTAGCGCTCCGGCAGGCGACCGCGCGCGAGCCGCAACAACTCCCGCGGAACCACGTCGGCTACGACGAGATCCGCGACAGGCAGCGATTCAACAGTGCTCGACGTGCGAATCTCCCCGCCGAGCTCGCGCAGCTTCGCAGCCAGCGCATCGGCAACCCGTTGCGAGCCGCCCCGCGGAAACGGCCAGCCGACCGCGTGACCGAGCACCGTAAGCGCCAAGGCGAAGCCGGCGCTCGGCCGGCGCTCGAGCGGCAGCATCGAATGCGCCGCGTGACCGGCGAACCACGCGCGGGTGCCTTCCTCGGCAAAGTGACTCTCCGCGAGCGTCCGCGCCGGGGAGAGTGCCGCCCGCAGCGCCGCGGTGAGCCCGCGCGCGCCGAGCCGGTCTCCGAGCCGAAGCAATGCCCGCGGCGAGATCGGAAACGGCCCCAGGAACACCCCCTCGACCTCCCGCCACGCCTCGACGAGCGGGCCCACCAGCCGACCATAGGAGACCTCGTCGCGACCAAGGCCAGCCGCCGTCGCGGGCAGGCTCCGCTCCAGCAGCACTGCCCGCCCGTCGTCGAGCGGATGGGCCGCCGGGGCCTCCGAGTGAATCCAGTCGACATCGAGCTCGAGCGTGCGAAGAACCGGGGACGCCGCCCCGAGCGGGTGGATCGACGCGCAAACGTCGTGGACGAAACCCGGCAGCGTCAGCTCGGCCGAACGCAGGCCGCCGCCGAGCTGCTCCTCTGCCTCGTGGACCTCCACCTCCAGCCCGGCCCGCGCCAGCGTGATCGCGGCCGCGAGCCCGTTCGGGCCGGAGCCGATCACGACCGCCCGCGACACCGCCGCATTCAAGCAGCGGGACCTTTGGCGCCGGCTCACACGTATCAGCTAGCGGAAGGGAGGCCCACGATGCCCAAACGTCGTTTGATTTTTGCCGCCGCTCTCGCCGCGGCCGTCCTCGCCCCTTCGGCCCGAGCTGACGGAGGACCGTCGCCCGGCGTCTCCCAGGGTTGGAATGGTGTGGCGGACAACGCCGGCGGCGTCCGGTTCGTCGCCCTGCCTGTGGACCGCGGTCGCTGGACGGTGGTGGCCCGAATCAAGCTGAACGGCGGCACCGTCCTCAACTCCGGAACGCTCCGGGGCTCCTACGGGATGCCAGGCCTCACGTGGAACGGCGACGTCGGCGGGCTCTCGCCAAACGGACGAGTGCTCGTCGTCGGCGAGGCCGCGACCGGATTGACGGTGCTTCGTTCCGTCAGCCGCTTCGCAGTGCTCGCTACGCGGACGCTCAGAACCCGGCTACGGATCGCCCTACGTGGCGACTTCTCGTTCGATGCGCTCTCGCCGGACGGCCGGACGCTCTTCCTGATCCAGCACGCGTCGAGTCGAGACCTCCAGCGCTACCGGGTCCGTGCTTACGACCTCGCCGACCGGCGCCTGCTTCCGAATGCAATCGTCGACCGCACCGAGCCGAACATGCGCGGCCTTCCGATCGCACGCACCTCGACCCGCACCGGCGCGTGGGTTTACACGCTCTATCAGGGCGACGAGCCCTTCGTGCACGCGCTCGACACGGTGCATGGCCGCGCCGTCTGCCTCGATCTCCCTTGGCATGGAGGGCGGAACAGCATCTATCAGATGCACATCGCGCTGCGGGACGGCGGCGGGCAGCTCGCCGTCCTCAACCGGCATGGCCAGACCGAGGCGACGCTGAACCTGCGGCCCGCCGGACGAGGGAGCGCGGCGGCGACCTGGGCGGCGGCGGGACTATCCGGCGCCGGCTTGGCGGCGACGGCCGTGTTTCTCTGGCGGCGGGCGTTTCACCGTCGTCCCGGCAGCAATACAGAGAGGTGATGGAGCTCTACCAGGCCGAATGGTGCCCGCACTCCCACAAGGTCCGGCAGCGGCTGACCGAGCTCGGCATCGACGTCACGCTCCGGCAGGTACCGGCGGATCCGGAGGACCGGGACGAGCTGAAGCGCGTCGCGGACACGGACGAGATCCCCGTGCTGGTCGGGTCGGACGGCGAGCCGCGCTGCGGGGAGGATGAGATCTTCGACTACCTCGACGAGTTCGACGAGCGGCCGGACGTCGAGGAGCACCGCGAGAAGGCCCGCGAAGAAGTGCCGACGTTCGAAGAGGCGTCTAGCCCCGCAACTTCCTGAGCGCGGGCCCAAGCGCCTGCCCGCCCCGAAGCACTGGCTCGAACAGGTCGCCGTGCTTCGCCACCCGCTCGAGCGCCTCGCGTCGGCCGAAGTCGCGCGGCTGCACCCGCTCGGTCAGCTCCTCCCAGCGAAGCGGCGTCGAGACGGGCGCCCCCGGCTTCGGCCGCACCGAGTAGACCGACGCGATCGTCTTGCCATGGCCGTTCTGGCGATGGTCGACAAGGACGCCCTGCCGCTTCTTCTTCAGCCACTCGGTGGTCACGAGTCCAGGATGCTCGGCCTCGAGCTTCCGCGAGAGCAGCTCCGCGAACTCGTACGTCTGGTCGAAGCTCGCGCGGCGCGTGATCGGCACCAGCACGTGGATTCCGTCGGCGCCGCTCGTCTTCACGTACGAGCGCAGTTCGAGCTCATCGAGCGCCTCGCGCACGAGGTGCGCGACCCGGATCGCCTGTGCGAAGCCGTTCTGCGAATCCGGCGGGTCGAGGTCGAACAGCACGAAGTCGGGCCGATGCGGCTTGTCGACGCGCGAGTACCAGGCGTTCATGTCGATGCAGTGCATCTGCACCATCCAGAGCAATGCCAGCTCGTCGTCGACGAGCGGGAAGTCGACGAGCCGCGAGCCGCCCTCGCGCGGCCACGTCCGAAACCGGCGCGTCTTGAGCCAGGACGGCATCCCTTTCGGTGCCTGCTTCTGGAAGAACGCCGGGCCGACGATCCCCTCGCGCCAGCGCTTCATCGTGAACGGCCGCTCCCGCAGATGCGGCACGATGGCCGGCGCGATCTCGCGGTAGTACTCGAACAGGTCGCCCTTGGTGACGCCGTCGTCCGGGAAGAGCACCCGGTCGGGACTGCTGAGCCTGACCACACGCCGGCCGCGCCGGACTTCCCACTCACGCATCGAGCCGAGTCCAGTAGGCGATCGTGCGGATCCGCCAGCGATACTCGACATCGGGAACGAGTTCGCGCAGACGCGTTGCGAGCGCCAGCCGCTCCTCGTCCGACTGCGAGGCGATCGAGCTGACCGAGAGCATGGTCGCGAGCCAGCGCTCCCGATCGCGTACGACCTCTCGTTCGCTCGTCGCCTCGTGGAGCAGCCCGAAGGAGGAACGTTCGAGCGGCTCCCGCCACGCACCGGAGAGCACCCTCGGCAGACCGGGCGACCCACCGCGGGCGAAAGCTTCGTCGAGCAAAGACTCGACAGCTTCGCCCATCGGGGGCTCCGGCTCCCCGAACTCGATATTCCAGAAGATCGCGAAGCCGCCGCCAGGACGCAGCACGCGCGCGATCTCCGCAACCGTCTCGTCGCTCGCGAACCAGTGGAATGCCTCGGCGCTGAAGACGGCGTCGACGGAGTCCGCGTCGAGCGGGATTGCCTCCGCGCTGCCCGCGAGGGCCTCGGCCTCAGGAACAACCTCTTCGAGCACCTCGCGCATCACGTCGTCCGGCTCGACCGCGATGACTTGCGCGAAGCGGGGCACGAGGTCACGGGTCAGCTTGCCGGTGCCGGCGCCGAGATCGAGCACGGTCGCATCAACCGTCAGCTCGAGTTCGCGCACCACGAGGTCGATCAGCTCCTGCGGCCACCGTGGCCGGCCGAGCTCGTACTCGCGAGCCGCGTTCCCGAACGCGTCGGGCGGAGCGCTGCGCTCAGCCAACGCCCGCAAGCAACGAGGCGCCGGCTTGGCGGCGCCGCATAGAGGCCGTGCGGGCTTCGCCCGTGCGGCCGTCTAAACCCGGTCGGTAATGCGGGATCAGCACGGACCCTAAGCCACGCCCATGAGGAGCGCCCGCTGTTCCTTCACCATCTCCCGGGCGATCACGAGCCGCTGGATCTGGTTCGTCCCCTCGTAGATCTGCGTGATCTTGGCGTCGCGCATCATCCGCTCGACGGGGTACTCCTGCATGTACCCGTAGCCGCCGAGGATCTGCACGGCGTCGGTCGTCACCTCCATCGCCACGTCCGTGCAGTAGAGCTTCGCCATCGCCGAGATCTTCGTCAGCTCGGAGCCCTCAATCCCATCGTCGATCATCTGCCCGCACCTGTAGAGGAGCCCGCGCGCGGCCTCGCACTTCGTCTCCATGTCGGCGAGCGTGGCGGCGATCAGCTGGTGCTGGGCAATCGGCTTCCCCATCGTCTCGCGCGACTTCGCGTACTCGAGCGCGTAATCGGTCGCACCCTGGGCGAGCCCGAGCCCCTGCGCGCCGATCCCCGGCCGTGAACGGTCGAGGATGCGCATTGCGATCCGAAAGCCTTCGCCTTCCTCGCCGAGCAAGTTGTCCGCCGGGACGCGGCAGTCGTTGAAGAAGAGCTCGCCGGTCGTCGAGCCCTTGATTCCCATCTTCGGCTCGATCCGCCCGACCTCGAACCCAGGCGCCTCGGCCTCGACGACGAAGGCCGAGATGCCCGCGTGCCCCGCGGACGGATCGGTCTTGGCGAAGACGATGTAGACGCCGGCCACACCCGCGTTGGTGATGAACCGCTTCGAACCGTTGAGTACGTACTGGTCGCCTTCGCGGCGCGCCTCCGAGCGCATCGCCGCCGAATCCGAGCCGGAGCCGGGCTCCGTCAGCGCGTAGGCGGGGAGCCACTCGCCGCTCGCGAGCTTCGGCAGGAAGCGCTGCTTCTGCTCCTCCGTTCCCGCCAGCTTGATCCCGAGCGAGCCAAGCTCCTGCACCGCGAGGATCAGCCCGCTCGTGGCGCAGACCTTGGAGACCTCCTCGATCGCGACCAACGTCATCAGGGCGCTCGCGCCGGCACCGCCGTACTCCTCGTCGAACATCAGCGCAAAGACGTCGTGCTCCCGGAAGAGCCCGACGACGTCCCAGGGGAACTCGGAGCTCTTGTCGATCTCGGCCGCACGCGGCGCGATCCGCTCGCGCGAGAGATCGCGGATCAGGTCGCGGACCTCACGCTGCTCCTCGCTCAGAGGCTCGTGGGACACGCCGCGATTGTATGGAGTGGAACCCCTCAACCGAATCGCCTTCGCCGCCGATACAAGCGGCATGCGTGCCCAGCTTCCGCTCGTCCTGCTTCCGCTCCCCGCGCTTGTCGTCGGGGCGCTGGTCGCAATCGGCTTGCTCTAGCCGGCGTAGTCGAACGTCGACTCGAAGGCGCAGACGCCGCGGTGCTCGAATACGAGCGGCGCCGCTTGCACACGCAGCTCGTCGACGACGAGTTCCCGTCCCTCGCGGTCATGCCCGGGGATTACGCATGTGATCGTCTCCTGCCCTGCATACGGCCTGGAGACGCGCACGCTGATCGACTCGCCGACCCGGAACCACCCGCGGCCGGGCGTGTGGTCGATCTCGATCCGTGCCGGCTCGACGCCCAGCGGATCACTCGCCTTCCACGCCCACGGGAAGTGCTCGAGCACGTTGCCGCCGAGCGCGCCCGAGAAAATCTGCCCGAGCGCCTCGTGCTGGTCTGCATCGCCGCGCTCGTCCACGAACAGCGCGAACGTCCACGGTGAGCCTTCCTCGTCGTCGCTGTAGCGCGCCGCGAGCACGACGCCGAGCCCGGCCAAGTCGATGTCTTGGCCACTACCCTCCTCGATCGACCACGAGAGGGCGAATTCGCAGATTCCGTGGGTCGAGCGGCCGCCGGGTCGCGCGTCGATCCGCCGGCAGGGGCACGGCGCATCGCAGTTGCAGGACTCGAGATAGGTGCCGCGGAGGCGGTAGGCCATTAAGAGCCCATGTGCATCGCGGGCGCCCCATGGCCGGGCACGTGTAGGCCGGGCACCGACCCGGGAGAGACCGCAACCCAGACTCCCAGCGCTACGAACGCCGCGGCGAAGAGCGGCGCTAGGCGATCCCCGGCCGGCACCACCTTCTGCGCGAAGATCACCACCGCGATCACGGCCATCCAGGTCAGGCTCATGACACCGAGCGCGAACAGCGCCACCATCAGCCCCCAGCAGCAGCCGACGCAGTAGAGGCCGTGCTCGACGCCCATCCGGAGGGCGCCCGCTTGGCCGTCCCGCCAGCCGCCGAGGACGAAATGGAGAGGACCGCGGCAATGGCGCAGACAAACCTCTTTAAGCGGCGTCAATTCGTACAGCCCCGCGAAGACGAGCGCGGCGCCGGCGACGTACGGGCCGCCGTGGTTCCAACCGAGGAAGTGCGGGGCGGCGTCCTTCGCCGTGCGGTAGAAGCCGTAGGCCAGGAGCCCGTAGCCGGTCCAGGCGACCAGATAGCCCGTGACGAATACCCACGTAGACGCGGCGCCGGCGTTGCCCCGGCGCAGGCGTTCCCGGTTGACGCGGTTGAACACGAGCACCATCGGCGCCGCCGACGGCAACATCATCGCGGCCATCATCGTCACCCAGATCCCGACGTACCAGCCGAGACCGCCGAGATCGGTGCCGGGGCCGGCGTCCATGCCATGCATGCGCTCGTAGGTGACGATCCAGGCCACGAGCGCGCCGCCGAGCAGCGCGCCCGAGACGGCGACGGGCCTCGGCAGGGACACGCGGCTACCGCGCTTCGACGACCGTCGGCGTGTACTTCTCTTGGAAGGCGTTGCCGTGGCGGACGTACGCCATCGAGCTGTGGCTGTTCTCGTTCGAGAATTCGACGTCGCCCTTCGCGACGAGCTTCGTCGAGACGGCGGTCTCGGCCTCTTCGTGCTCGCCCGTGTACTCGAAGCCGCCGGGGATCCGGACGACGACGCGATACGGGTCGGGCGGGTCGATCCCGCGCATGGTGTCGCTCTCCGTCTCGAGGACTTCACCGGCCTTGACCCGGCCGGTGCGCGAATCGAGATCGAACTCGAACTCGAAGGGCACGAATTGCGGCTCCTTCATGTTCGGGCAGACCGCGGCGACGATCTCGAAGAACGTGTCGCCCTGCTGGCCACTCAAGATCTGCAGAAGCGCGTCGCGCTGCGGCTCGTCGGCCTTCTCGTCGATGATCGGGACGACCTCGCCGTTGCCCTCGTGCATCGCCCCGGGCCATCTGACTGTTCCAGCCCAGTGCAGCCCAGTCAGGTCGACGTCGCCGAAGTTGCCCTTGTCGATTCGCATTGCCACCGCGCCTTCGCAGTGGTCGTGCGTCGGAAACTGGTTGAAGTCGCAAGGGCAGCCCGGATCGCAGTTGCAGTTCTTGAACCAGGGGCCTTCCATGTACCAGTCTGTTGCCACGCGCGCCTCCTTGTCTCGGTTCGGACGGGCAGATGATCATTAGCACCGGCCGCGCGGTCAAGTCGGCATACGCTTTGCGCCGGTGATCCTCGAGAACGGCGTCATCCGCACGATGGAGCCGTCGCTGCCGACGGCCCGTGGGCTTGCGATCGCCGGCGAGTGGATCGCCGGCGGCGTCGGCACGCACGAGACGGCGCTCGCAAGCCCCGACCGCGTCGACGTCGGCGGCCGCTGCGTCGTGCCCGGCTTCACCGACTCGCACGTCCACTTTCCGACCTGGGCGATGGCGCAGCACGAGGTTCGGCTCGAGGGCACGCGCTCGCTCGAGGAGGCGCTCGCGCGCGTGCGCGAGGCGCTTGCGGAGGTGCGGCCCGGCCGGTGGCTGCTCGGACGCGGCTGGCGTAGTGGCGACTGGCAGCCGCGGGTCGAGCCGACGAAGGAGCGGCTCGACGAGCTCGCCGGCGAGACGCCCGTTGCGCTGATGGCGAGAGATTCGCACTCGGTCTGGCTCAGCTCCGCGGCACTCGCCCGCGCGAACGGCGACCTGCACGTCCCCGGCGGCGTCGTCGAGGTGGACGAGCACGGCGAGCCCACCGGGGTCCTGCGTGAGGAGTCCTGCTGGCACTTCCGCGACGCCTACATCGAGACGACCGACGACGAGTACGTGGAGGCGATGCGGACGGCGATCAAGCTGGCCAACTCGCGCGGCGTCACGGCCGTGCACGACAAGGACGGCTGGCTCGGGGCGCCGCGGTTCTGGCAGCGCCTCGACTCGGAGGGAGCCCTGACGCTGCGCGTGTGGCAGTCGCTGCCGGCCGAGAAGGTGGACGACCTCGCCGCCCTCGGCATCGCGAGCGGCTTCGGCGGCCCGCGCCTCGAGCTCGGCTATCTCAAGGTCTTCATGGACGGCACGCTCGGCTCGCAGACGGCGCGCATGCTCGACGGCTCGGGCGTCGAGATCACGAGCCGCGAGGCGTTCGCCGACCTCATCCGCCGCGCCGCTCGCGCCGGCTTCCCGGTCGCCGTGCACGCGATCGGCGACCAGGCGAATCGCGACGCGCTGGACGCATTCGAGGAGACGCGTTCGGACTGGCAGCCCCGCGGCCTGCGTCAGCGCGTCGAGCACGCGCAGCTCCTCGCGCCCGAGGATGTCGGGCGCTTCGCGCAGCTCGGCGTCGCCACGTCGGTGCAGTTCTCGCACGCGCCCTCCGACCGCGATCTCGCCGACCGCCTTTGGGCCGCCAAGACGGACGGCGCCTACGCCTTCCGCTCGCTCTGGGACTCGGGCGCGCTGCTAGCGAACGGCTCCGACGCGCCGATCGAGGAGCTCGATCCGCTCGCGGGCATCCGCGCCGGGGTGCTGCGCACGCTCGACGACCGCCCGGCCTGGCACCCGGGGCAGGCGCTGACGGTGGAGCAGGCCCTCACAGCTTCGACCGTCAACCCCGCGTGGCTCGCCGGCGACGAGCGGCGTCGCGGCAAGCTGCTTCCCGGCCAGTATGCCGACCTGGTCGTCCTCGACCGCGACCCGGTCGCCTGCGCGGTTGAGGAGCTCCCGGAGGTACGCATCGTCGCGACGATGCTTGGCGGCAACTGGGTGCACAATCCGCCCCCTTGGGACTGACCCGGTCTTTCGGATCGGCCCCTATCGTGGCAGAAGGTTCGGTGTTGGTAAGGAATCCCAACCTGCGCCTGACCGCACGGTCCTAGTGAATGCGCCCGATTCTCCTCCTCCCCTTAGGCTCGGGTTGCTCATCCAACGACGAAGGGCCGGCTTCTCCGCCGGCCCTTTCGTCAGGTCCGCGACATCGCGTGCAATGCCAACCGGAGGCCGTTTCGGTGAGTGAGGCTACGGACCAGCCGTGTGCGATGCATCAGTGAACTCGCGGAACTCCCCGGTGATCAGGAAGGCCGTCTGCTCACCGATGTCGACGGCGTGGTCGCCGATCCGCTCGAGACAGCGGGAGACGAGGATCATCCGCAGCCCCCACTCCCGCTTGGAGATGTCGCCGCCGAAGTCCAGCACGCGCTCGACGGCGCGGCGGTTTGCACGATCGATCAGCTCGTCGAGATCGACAAGCGAGGAGGCAGCCTCGAGATCTCGCCGCTGGAACGAGTCGAGCGCGATGCGGATCATCTCCTCGGCGCGCTGGCCCATTTCCTCGAATGCCTGGACCAGCCCCTCGTCCGGCTCGACGTCGGCGACGAGCTTCGTCAGCTTCGCGATCGTGACGCAGTAGTCGCCCATCCGCTCGAGATGCAGGTTCGCGTGCAGCATCGCGAGCACGAGGCGCAGGTCGACCGCCACCGGCGTCTGCCGTGCGAGCAGCGACTGGATGCCCTCCTGGATCGCGAGGTAGCGGCCGTCGACCTCGTCGTCGAAGGCGATCACCTCGTCCGCGAGCTCCGCATCGGCCTGCTCGACGGCGTTCACCGCCGCCCGCAGGGCCCGCAGGACGTAGGCGCCCTCCTCCTGGAGGGCCGCCTCGACCTGCTCGAGCTCCTCCTGGAAGGTGATCCGCATCTCAGAAGCCATCGTATCCCTCGGCTTTTTCGCGGAAACCGGCGGCCGGCGCCTAGCCGAACCGGCCGGTGACGTAGCCCTCGGTGCGCTTGTCGTCGGGCTGGGTGAAGATCTTCGGCGTCTCGTCGTACTCGACGAGCACGCCGTGGCCGCCGCTCTCGGTTCGCTCGAGCGTGAAGAACGCGGTCATGTCCGCGACCCGCGCCGCCTGCTGCATGTTGTGCGTGACGATCACGAGCGTGTACTCGTTCTTCAGCTCGTGCATCAGGTCTTCGATCTTCGTCGTCGCGATCGGGTCGAGCGCAGAAGCCGGCTCGTCGAGCAGGACGACATCGGGCTCGACCGCGATCGCGCGGGCGAGGCAAAGCCGCTGCTGCTGGCCGCCGGAGAGGCCGAAGGCGCCCTTCTTGAGCCGGTTCTTGACCTCGTCCCAGAGCGCCGCCTGCGTCAGGGCTCGCTCGACGCGGCCGTCGAGGTCGTCCTTCATCCCCAGGACGCGCAGACCCCAGGCGACGTTGTCGTAGATCGACTTCGGGAACGGATTCGGCTTCTGGAAGACCATCCCGATCCGCCGCCGCACTTCGACCGGATCGACACCGTCACCGTAGATGTTCTGGCCGTGGTAGAGGACCTCGCCATCGACCTTGGCCGACGGGATGAGGTCGTTCATCCGGTTCAGCGAGCGCAGGAAGGTGCTCTTGCCACAACCCGACGGCCCGATGATCGCCGTAACGAGGTTGCGGTAGATAGGAAGATCGACGTTTGAGACGGCCGGCGCCTTGCCGTAGCTGACGGTCAGGCCCCGCGTTTCGAAGACGGCCTCGCGATCCGAGGCGCTCAACGGCGCCTCGCGAGCCTGAGCAATCTCGATCGGCGCCACCGCGCCCATCGTATCCATGGTCAACCCTCCAGCTTCTTTCGGTATCGCACGAGCAGCAGGCGCGCGGTCAGACTGGTGACGAGGACGAAGCTGATCAGGACGAATCCGAGCGCCCAGGCGCGGGCGTGATCGGCGGGATCCGCCGATTCCGACAGGATGAAAATGTCGTAGGGAATCGAGAGCACTGGCTGGCGGGGGTCCCAGGTGACCGCGTTGGCGGCGATCGACGTCGTGAAGAGCAGCGGCGCGGTTTCGCCTGCAGCGCGGGCGATTGCCAGCACGGTGCCGGTGAGGATCCCGCCAAGGCTGGTCGGCAGAACTACGCCGAGCACGGTGCGCCAGCGGCTCGCGCCGAGAGCGAGTGCCCCTTCCCGCAAGCTGCTCGGAACGAGCGCCAAAACCTCCTGCGTCGCGCGCGCGATCAGCGGGAGCATGATGATCGCAAGCGCGAATGACCCCTTCCAAGCAGCCTGTCCGCTTCCGATCACGAGCAGCCCGAAAACGAAGATGCCGATGATGATCGAGGGCAGGCCGTTGAGGACGTCCAGCACGAGCCTGGACAGATCGGCGATGCGCGGCGGCGCGAACTCGCTCACGTAGAGCGCAATCAAGATCCCAACCGGGACAGCCATCGCCGTCGCGAGCGCGACGATCACCAGGCTGCCGACGAGCGCATTCGCCACGCCGCCGCCGCTCTGGCCGAATGTCACTGCGGTCTTCGTGAAGAAATCCCAGCTCAGCGCACTCGCGCCGCGCTGCGCGACCGACCCGATCACGAGCGCGAGCACGGCGACCGCTGCAAGCGCCGCAAGGGTCGCGAGCGCCTGCATCAGCACGTTGATCAGCTTGCGACGCCTGGTCCGCGGACTCGGCGTCAGCGAGAAGCGGGCCGCGTCGACCGCCATCAGCTACCTCCCGTCCGCTGATGCGAGAACCGCCGGACGATCACCTGCGCCAGGAGGTTCACGAGCAGCGAGATCACGAGCAGGATCGCCGCCAGGTAGACGAGCGACGCGGTCTGGATCTTCGTCGTGGCGCTCTGGTACTGCTCGGCGAGCTTGCTCGCCAGCGTGTCGCCGGTCGCAAACAGCGACCAGTGGATCCCGTACCCGGCCCCGATCACCTGGGTGACGGCGATCGCCTCACCGACGGCGCGCCCGAAGCCGAGGATCACCGCTGCGCCGACTCCCGTCCGCGTGTAAGGAAGGATGACCCCGCGCACCATCTCCCAGCGCGTAGCGCCGAGCGCGAGCGCGCCCTCCTCCAGCTCGGTCGGCACCCCCAGGAAGAGCTCTCGGCAGATGCTCGAGGTGATCGGGACGATCATGATCGTCAGGACGAGCACGGCGACCAGGATCCCGGCGTTCTGGGGCGTGCCGTCGAAGAGCGGGATGAAGCCGAGGTGGCGGTGCAGCCACGGGCCGAGGTCCTGTCCCACGAAAGGCCCGAGCACGAGGATCCCCCAGAGTCCGAGCACGACGCTGGGAATCGCGGCGAGCAGCTCGACGAGCGAGGCGATCACCGTGCGGGCGCCGCGCGGCGCGAGCTCGCTCAGATAGAGGCCTATCGCAATCGAGACAGGCGTCGCGATCAGAAGCGCGAGGAACGAGGTGAGGAGGGTTCCCCAGATCAGGTCCAGCGCGCCGAACCTGCTGTGGATCGCGTCCCAGCCCTGGCGCGTGACGAAGGCAAACCCGTATTTCGAGATCGCCGGGTGCGCGATGTCGAAGATCTTCCAGGCGATCGCGACGAGCAGGGCGCCAGCGGCAGCCGCGGCGGCTCCGGTCAGTCCGTGCAGGAACACGTCGCCGAAGCGGTCGCCGAGCCGGCGGCGCGCCCGGAGCGCAGGCGTCGAGGTGATCGCGTTCACCCGCGCGGACACTAACGTCGCGTTCGGCTGATTCCTGCACCGTTTACCGGACCGTCACCACCCGGCAACCACGTTTCAGCCCACGCGCGCGCGGGCGCATTCGATCCTGTTGGTGTCATCGAGAGAGGAGCGAAAGAGTGTCCAGAAAGACAGCCATGGCGGCCGCGCTGGCGGTCGTCACGCTCGCGTTCGGAGCGAGCTTCGCCGCCGCCGGGTCGAAGAGCGGCAGCATTAAGGGCGCCGGCAGCACGTTCGTCTTCCCGCTGGTCTCCCAGTGGCAGGCGAACTACAAGAACGCCCAGATCACCTACGGCTCGGTCGGCTCGGGAGCGGGGATCGCGGCGATCTCCGCCCGCACGGTCGATTTCGGTGCCAGCGACGCGCCGCTGACGAAGGACCAGTTCTCAGCGTGCAAGGGCTGCGAGCAGATTCCGTGGGCGCTCGCGTCGACGTCGATTCCCTATCGCGTTCCCGGCGTCGCATACGGCCTGAAGCTGACCGGGAAGATCATCGCCAACATCTATCTCGGCCACATCACCAGGTGGAACAATCGCGCGATCAAGAAGATCAACCCGGGCGTCAACCTTCCGGATCTGAAGATCACGCCTGTCTACCGCAGCGACGGTAGCGGCACGTCCTACAACTTCACGGACTATCTCTCCAGCGTCAGCAGGGAGTTCAGGACCAAGGTCGGCGTCGGCACGCAGCCGAGCTTCCGGACCGGCATCGGCGGCAAGGGTTCATCCGGGCTGGCCGGCGTCGTCTCGCGCACCGACGGGGCGATCGGGTACGTCGACGAGGCGTACTCCCTGAAGAACGGCTTCAAGGTCGCGAAGATCCAGAACCGGGCCGGCAAGTTCCAGCTGCCGGGCCTGCGCGGGATCAAGGCGGCCGCGGCGACCATTCACGGAGTGCCGAGCAACGGAGCGCTCTCGATCGTCAACCCGCCGAAGTCGCAGAAACTGGCCTACCCGATCTGCACCTTCACGTACGTGATCGTGCCGCTCAAGTCGAACAAGGCCTCGACGCTGAAGCAGTTCATCAGCTGGGCGATCACCAGCGGTCAGCAGTACGCAAAACCACTTCAGTTCTTGCCGCTGCCGCAGCTCGTCCGGACCGCGGACAAGAAGTTCATCCGCCGGATCCATTCCTAAGGCATCGCTTGTCGATGCCGTCGAAGAGGCCGCGGCGACATGCGCGCCGCGGCCGCTTCACCCGGCACCGCGTCGCCACAACCTCGCCACAACGTCTGGAGCCGTTGGCCGAGAGGCTAGGGCTACGGAAAGCGGCAGAGAATCTCGAGGCCCTCGGCCGGTGCGCCGAGGGCCTCGACCTGCCCGCCGGCGGCCTCGGCGACGTGCTTGACGATCGCGAGCCCGAGGCCGCTGCCGCGCGAGGCCCGGGCGCGGTCGGCGCGGTAGAAGCGCTCGAACAGACGCGGCAGGTCATCAACGGCCACGCCCACCCCGTCGTCACGGACGGAGAGGATGCGATTGCCGTTCTCGCGCCGGAGACCGAGCACGCACGTGGCGCCCTCGCCCGCATGGCGGAGCGCGTTCTCGGCCAGGTTCTGAACCACGATCCGCAGCATGCGAGCCCGCAGGGGCAGCTCCAGGCTCTCGTCCTCGATCTCGACTTCGAGCCCGACGCCGGCCCGCTCGGACCGCTCGTCGAGCTCGGAGACGATCTCGCGCAGGAGCGGCGCGGCCTCGGTCGACCCGAGCGAGACGACCTCACGCCCGGTCTCGAGCTCGCTGAGGAAGAGCACGTCGTCGATCAGCTCGTCCATCAGCTCCACCTCCGCGCGCATCTGCTCGAGCGAAGCCGCGGGGTCGCTGCCGGGCAGGCTCGCCCCCTCGATCAGCGCGAGCAGGCGCGCGAGCGGCGTCCGCAGCTCGTGTGAGACCGCGGCGGTGAAACCGACTCTGAGCTCCCTGTATGGGTCCGCATTCACCCTCAATAAGGTAGGTGCAATGACGAAGGTCCTGATCGTCGAGGACGACGAGGTGATCGCCTCGGGGATGGCGCAGCACCTCTCCGGCGCTGGCTTCGACCCCGTCACCGTGGGCCGCGGCGAGATCGGGCTGGCGCGCCTCCGCTACGAAGCGCCCGACGTGGTCGTGCTCGACCTGATGCTGCCAGGGCTCGACGGCTGGAGCCTGATCGAGGCGGCGCGCGCCGAAGGGATCGGCACGCCGATCATCGTCGTCAGCGCGCGCGGGACCGAGCACGACCGCGTCCACGCGCTCGAGATCGGCGCCGACGACTATCTCGTCAAGCCGTTCTCGATGAAGGAGCTCGTCGCCCGGGTGCAGGCGGCCGCCCGGCGCGGCGTCCGCGCGCAACCGGAGGAGCGAGGCGAGGCCATCGAGATCGAGGAGCTGCGAATCGACCCACGCGAGGTGCAGGCCTACGTCGACGGCGCCAGCGCCGAGCTCACCCCGACCGAGTTTCGGCTCCTCTACGCGCTCGCGCTCGACCGCGGCCGCGTGACGACGCGCGACGAGCTGCTGCAGAGGATCTGGGGCCGCCGCGAGATGCATCGGGACCGCACGGTCGATGTCTTCGTGAGGCGCCTCCGGGACAAGATCGACCGCGCTGCGTCCCGTCACACGTTCATCCAGACGCGCTACGGCGTCGGCTACAAGCTCGAGCCGATCGAGAAGGGCAGCGAGTCCGAGGAGTAACATCAGAGGTGCGATGCGCACCATGCGGCCAATTCACGACGAGAGTTGCTCCGTCGCGGCCTGCGCCGAGATCATCGGCGCGAAATGGACGGCGCTGCTCGTCCACGACCTCTCGGAGGGGCCGCGGCGCTTCTCGGAGCTCGAGCACTCGTGCGCCGGCATCAGTCCGCGGACGCTCTCGGAACGCCTCCGCGTCCTCGAGGACGAGGGCATCGTCGCGCGGCACAGCTATGCGGAATCGCCGCCGCGGGTCGAGTACGAGCTGACCGACAAGGGCGACGCGCTCCTGCCGATCATCGAGGAGATGCGCCGCTTCGGGCACTCCTGGCTGGTCGAAGAGCCGGCTGTACTCCGTTAGCGCTCCCCAAGCCCAGCCCCACAAGGCGGCCGCTTGCGACGCCGACATGGAGGACATGCGGGCTTTGCCCGGATGTCCGTCTAATCCCGGGTGGCAAGGCCGCTACCGCCAGGCTCCAGCGACCCGAAGGCGCGATACAGCTCGCCAGCGGCCCTGACGCCGAGCGGCAGGTACTCGGCGAGGAGGTTCTCGTTCGGCGAGTGAATGTTCGACTCCGGCAGGGCAAAGCCGGTCAGGATCGTGGGGATGCCCTTGTCGGCGAGCGCCGGCACGATCGGCAGCGTGCCCCCGGAGCGAACGAGCAGCGGCCGGGTGCCGACCGCTCGCTCGAAGGCCTCCAGGCCGAGCTGCACCACCTGCGATTCAGGATCGACGAGGCCCGGCCGCGCCGACGAGAGCCTCGTCACCTCGAGCTCCGCCCCTTCCGGCGCCGCCTCCCGCAGCAGCCGCTCGACCTCGGGGGCGATCTGCTCGGGATCCTGCCCGGGCGCGAGCCGGATCGACAGGTTCGCGTGCGCCTCGACGGGTAGGACGGTCTTCTGTAGCTGCGGCGAGCCGCCCTCGATGCCGTTCACGTCGAGGGAGGGCTCCGCAAAGGTGCGGAGATAGAACTCCTCTTCCGCCTTGGCGTCCAGCGGCCGCGCGCCCTGGGCGGCGAGCTCCTCCGCGCCGGGTGTCAGGTGCGCCCAGGCGGAGAGCTCCTCCTCGGTGGGCGGTGCGAGTCCCGCGCGTAGCGGCTCCGGCAAGCGCCCGTCCTTCGCCAGCACAGCGTCCAACGTCTGAACGAGCGCGTGCAACGCGTTCAGGGCGGCGCCGCCGAAGATCCCGGAGTGGAAGTCGCGGGCGCCCGTCCTGACGCGGAGGTGGAAGTAGACGAGCCCGCGCGTCGCGACGTTGAAGAGCGGCACGCCGCGTTTGAGCATCCCCGCGTCGAAGATCACGCAGGCGTCGCCCCCACGCTCATCCGCGGCGAGGAAGTCGACGATCGAATGGCCGCCCGTTTCCTCCTCTCCGTCGCAGCAGATGCGCACATTGACGGGCAACTCGTCGCGGGCCCTCAGCTCCTCGGCCGCCTTCAGCTGCATGTAGAGCTGTCCCTTGTCGTCCGCGATTCCGCGCGCGTAAACGCGCCCGTCGCGGAGCGTCGCCTCGAAGGGATCGGATTCCCAAAGGTCGAGCGGCGCCGGGGGCTGGACGTCGAAGTGTCCGTAGCAGATCACCGTCGGCCGCTCCCCGTTGCCGGCCGACGCGGGGATCTCGCCAAGCGCGAGCGGGTGTCCGTCCCAGTCGCGAAGCTCGGCCTCGCCCCCAGCCCGGCGCACGAAGTCGCAGACCCATGCGCCGGCCTGCTGTACCGCTCCGCTGCGCTCGGGATCCGCGCTGACGCTGGGGATGCGAATGAACTCCGAGAGCTCGTCGAGCCAGGCGCGCTCCACGGCGGCGGATTCTACGGGCACGGTTGCGGCGGCCGTGACCCTATGATCGCCTCAACCGTTTTGGCCGCAGTTTTTAGGCCGCGACGTTCTTCAGAGACTGGGCCTCTGCGAGCGCGCGGAGCTTTTTGAGACTCTGGTTCTCGATCTGCCGGATCCGCTCGCGGGTGACGTTGAACGTCCGCCCGACCTCGTCCAGGGTACGCGGATGCTCGCCGTCCAGCCCGTAGCGAAGCTCGAGCACGCGGCGTTCGCGGGGCGAGAGGCTGCCGAGGACGCGCCGCAGCGCAGCCTTGCGCAATTCCACTTCGGCGACCTCGTCGGGCAGCGCCTCGTTCTCGTCCGTGAGGAAGTGGCCGAACTCGGACTCTTCGTCGTCGCCGACCGGCTTCTCGAGCGAAACCGGGGGCTGCGAG
>Ga0209808_1000341_pt1 | contig 23307 bp, 25 predicted proteins | sample GraSoiAngelo_157_FD_186171 | JGI IMG/M metagenome (GOLD analysis project Ga0209808, IMG submission 186171) | Grasslands soil microbial communities from the Angelo Coastal Reserve, California, USA - 14_1009_16_20cm (SPAdes) (version 2) | ecosystem: Environmental > Terrestrial > Soil > Grasslands ... | reverse complement strand
TCGACCCCCGCCGCAGCCGCGGGATCGAACACCTGCGGCAGCCCCTCGACCGCCGCTGACGCCGTGGTCGGCTGGAAGGTGGTCACCATGCCCGCCCCCTCCTCCGCCGCGGAGCGTAGCGGCTCGCCCGGCGCCCCGCAAGCGCAGAAGTGCCTTGCGTGTGCGCCGGCACGCGACTATTGTCGGCGGTAGCCGGCATGCGGAGCGATCGCAGCGTCACCGAGCGCATCCTCAACGTGCTCCGCCCCTACGCGTCGAACTGGAGCGGCACCCTCGGCCGCGGCGATCTGGTCATCCCGCAGCGCGAGATCCCGCGCGTGATCCACGAGATACTGGACGCGCTGCACGAGGACGCCGCCACGCGCAAGGAGGCGGGCGACCGCGAGCTGTTCGACGTGCTCATGGCGGCACGCCGGAGCGCCTCGGTCCAGGACCAGGCCGACCTCCTGCGCCGGCACTTCATCATCTTGCTCCGCTAGCATGGCCGGCCCGGCCGAGGACTACCGCCCGGGCCGGATGCTCGGGCTGATGGCGCGTTCGCTCATCCTGCCGACGGCGGCGCCCGTCGGCGCGGGTGTGCCGGCCGAGCCCGCGGGCGGGATCAGCGTCACCTTCGTCGGCCACGCGACCGTCCTGGTGCGCTTCGACGGCGTGGCGCTGCTCACCGATCCGGTCTACTCTTCGCGGCTCATCCTCCCGAAGCGCCTCGTCGAGCCCGGCGTCCCGCTCGCGGGGTTGCCCCCACTCGATGTGGTCCTCGTCTCGCATGGCCACATGGACCACCTCGACGTGCCGACGCACCAGCGCCTCCCGAAGACCGACACGGTCGCGGTGGTGGCGAAGAACCTCGCGGACCTGGTCTCCGGCTGCGGCTACCGCGACGTGATCGAGCTCGCCTGGGGCGACACGGTGACGATCCGCGACGTGCGCATCACCGCACTGCCCGTGAAGCACTGGGGCACGCGCAAGCTCTGGCCCGACGACCGCGGCTACACCGGCTTCCTCGTCGAGCACCGCGACGGCACCGTCTTCTTCCCCGGCGACACGGCCTACTTCCCCGGCTTCCGCGACTACGGTCGGCGCTGGGCGATCGACGTGGCGCTCCTCCCGATCGGCGCCTACCGCCCGCCCGCCTTCCGCCGCGTCCACATGAACCCCGAGGACGCGTTGCAGACGCTCGTCGACCTCGATGCCCGCCACATGGTGCCGATCCACTGGGGCACGTTCGTCGTCTCCTACGAGCCGATCGACGAGCCGGTCGGCTGGCTCGAGGAGCTGGCCCGCGAGCGCGGGCTCACCGAGCGTGTCGCCGTGCTGCGCCACGGCGAGTCGCGGCGGTTCGGCGCGCGCGGCGTGACCGCCGCGGCGGCGGCGCCGTAGAGCCGCCGCATGGCCCATCCGCTCTCCGGCGCCGCCGCCATCGTCGGCCTCGGCATCACGCCGCAGGGGCGGGTCTACGGCAACACGCCGGTCGGCTTCGCGGTGGACGCCGTGCGGCTCGCGCTCGCCGACGCGGGCCTCGAGCGCCAGGACCTCGACGGGCTCCTCCTGAACCCCGGCCTCGCCTGGGCCGACATGGGCATGGGCTCCTTCCAGCTCCAGCAGGCGATGGGGCTCCGCGACCTCCGCCTCTCCGCCACCATGAACCTCGGCGGCGCGACCGCGTGCGCCATGATCCAGCACGCCGCGCAGGCGATCGCGGCGGGGCTCGCGACCACGGTCGCGTGCGTGTTCTCCGACGCGCCGCTCAAGCCCGAGAGGCCCGAGGGCCAACGCAGCTCGAGCGGCAGCGCGTACGGCTTCGTGCGCGGCTGGGAGGCGGCGTACGGCTACTTCGGCGTGAACGCCATGTACGCGCTGGTCGCGCGCCGGCACATGCACCGGTACGGCACGACGCAGGATCACCTGGGCGCGGTCGCCGTCGCGCAACGCAGGTGGGCCAATTTGAACCCCGCGGCCCAGATGCACGAGCAGCCGCTCACGCTCGAGGACTACCACCGCTCGCGCTGGATCGTCGAGCCGTTCCATCTCTTCGACTGCTGCCTGGTCTCGAACGGCGGCCTCGCCGTCATCGTGACCGGCCGCGAGCGGGCGCGCGATTCGAGGAAGCCCCCGGTCTACATCCGCGGCATGGCGCAGGGGCACCTGGGCGGCGACCCCTCGGACACGCTCTCCTCGGGCGCCGTGCTGTCGCGCGAGCCGGCGCTCCGCATGGCCGGCCTCACGCTCCGCGACGTGGACGTGGTGGAGCTCTACGACTGCTACACCTTCACCGTGCTCGTGACCCTCGAGGACTACGGCTTCTGCGCCAAGGGCGAGGGCGGCCCCTTCGTGGCGGAGGCCGTGACCGGCCCCGGCGGCCGGCTCGCGGTGAACACCGGCGGCGGCCAGCTCTCGAGCTTCTACATGTGGGGCATGACGCCGGTCTCGGAAGGCGTCATCCAGGTGCGCGGCGAGGGCGGGCGGCGCCAGGTGCCCGAGCACGACGTGGCGCTCGTCTCCGGCAACGGCGGCGTCCTCTCCACGCACTCGACGCTCGTCCTCGCCCGGGAGCCCTCGTGACCGCGGCCTACGCGAAGCCCCTCCCGCAGATCACGCGCGAGATGGCGCCCTTCTGGGAGGCCGCGCGCCGCCACGAGCTGGTCGTGCAGCGCTGCCGCGGCTGCGGCGCGTATCGCTTCCCGGCGCGCGACCTGTGCAGCCGCTGCCTCTCGCGCGAGGCGGAGTGGGCGCCCGTCTCCGGGCGCGGCGCCGTCTTCAGCTACGCGATCATGCACCAGGTCTACCACCCCGGCTTCGCCGCCGAGGCGCCGTATGCGGTGGTGGTGATCGAGCTCGCGGAGGGAGCGCGCCTCGTCTCGAACCTGGTCGACTGCCCGGTCGGGGACGTCACGATCGGCATGCCCGTCGAGGTCGTGTTCGAAGACGTCACGCCCGAGGTGGCGCTGCCGAAGTTCCGTCCCCGCGTGCGCCGCTGAGCCGACCGGCCGACCGAATCGGCCCCGCGTTTCGACCGTTCGCGCCGGGATCCTGGCATCGGGCGCGCCGCCGTCCCACTGTGGTCGCGGCCGACGCGCCTGGGCTACAATCCGCTCCATGCCGCCGGCGCTGGATCCGATGCCCCAAGCGCGCCGGACCGACCGCATGCTGCTGCTCGTCTTCGGGACGGGCACCGCGATCGGCCTCCAGCTGGGCTTCCTCCACGTCTTCCTGTGGCGCACCTGGACGGCGCCGATCGCCTTCCTCGTACCGTCGCTCGGCTACTCCGCGGTCGTGTACGCCCTCTGGCGCTGGGTCTTCCCGCGCCTCGGCGCGCGCACGCTGCTCGCGGAGATCACCCTCCAGGCCCTGGTCTCGCTGGTCACCTTCGCCGTGCTCTCCGCGCTCACCACCGAGCTGATCGCCACCCTGCGCGGTGCGCCCTCGCTCTTCGGGGCGCCGGGCGGCGTCGAGAAGCACATCACGGCCACCCCCGAGCAGCAGCAGATGCTGGTGCGCCTGTACGCCTTCGCCCCCGTCATCCCGACCGTTCTCCTGGCGCTCATCGGCTACCACCAGTACTGGCACCGCGTGCTCGGGCTCCGGCACCGCGAGCAGGAGCTCGTCGAGCTGGCCGCGACCGCGCAGCTCGCCGCGCTGCGCGCCCAGATCAACCCGCACTTCCTCTTCAACAGCCTGAACTCGATCGCGCAGCTCATCCGCGCCGACCCCGACCGGGCCGAGGCCTGCGTCGAGCGGCTGGCGGAGATGTTCCGCTACGTGCTCCGCTACGGCGAGAAGGACTTCGTGCCGCTCGCCGAGGAGCTCGAGATGGCGCGCGCCTACCTCGACATCGAGCGTGCCCGCTTCGGGGACCGCCTGCGCGTCGAGACGCACGTCGACCCGCCGAGCCTCCAGCACCTGATCCCGAACCTGATCCTCCAGCCGCTGGTCGAGAACGCGGTGCGGCACGGCCTCTCGCGCAAACGCGGCGGCGGCACGGTGCGCATCGACGCCCGCCTCGCCGACGGCTGCCTCGAGCTCAGCGTCGGCGACGACGGCCTCGGCATGCCGGACACCGCCCTCGAGCGTGTGTACGAGCACGGCATCGGGCTCCGCAACCTGCGCGACCGGCTCGAGCGACTCTACGGCCCCGCCCACCTCCCCCAGATCACGAGTGCGCCCGGGAGCGGCACCCGGGTGCGGCTCCGCCTCCCGGTCCGTCCCGCCGAGGCGGCGGCGTAGCGATGGGCGCCATCCGGACCCTCGTCGTCGACGACGAGAAGCTGGCGCGCGACCGCCTGGTCGGCTTCCTCTCCGGGCTGCACGACGTGAGCCTGCTCGGCCAGGCGGCCGACGGCGTGGAGGCCCTCAAGCTGATCGAGGAGGAGCGTCCGGACCTCGTCTTCCTCGACGTCCAGATGCCGGGGATGGGCGGCTTCGAGGTGCTGAAGGCGCTGCGCGAGCCCCCCCCGCACGTCGTCTTCTCCACGGCCTACGACGAGTACGCGATCCGCGCCTTCGAGGTGGGCGCGGTGGACTACCTCTTGAAGCCGTTCGGCCGCCGGCGCGTCGAAGAGGCGGTGGGGCGCGTGCGTGCGCGCTTCGGCGCCGCGAACAGCGCGCCCGACTGGGAGAGTGTGCTCAAACGGCTGGAGGAGCAGCGCAAGGTCTACGTGAGCCAGGTCCCGGTGCACAGCGGGAAGCGCATCCTGATCGTGCCGGTCACGGACGTGCTCTGGTTCGGGGTCGAGTACCGCCTGGTCTACGCGCACACCGCCGAGCGCGCCTTCATGACCAACTATACGCTGCGCGAGCTCGAGGAGCGGCTCGACCCCGCGCTCTTCTTCCGCGCCCACAAGTCGAACCTCGTGAACCTCGAGCACGTGAAGGAGATCGTCCCCTGGTTCGGCGGCCGCTACAAGCTCGTGATGCGCGACGGGGCGGGCAGCGAGGTCGCGCTCAGCCGCGCGCAGACGCGGGCGCTGCGGGCGCGGCTCCGGTGGTGAGGGCGGGCCGGAGCGCGCCTTGACAGCTTTTCGCTTTCCGGGGCAGCCATAGATCCTACGCTCACCTCGCTCGACACGACGACCGGGCCGCGCCCGCGGCGCCTGCTGGCCGCCCTCGGCATCTCGACGGCGGCGCATGCGCTCCTCGCCCTCATGCTCTTCTTCGACGTGCTCGGCGTCGGCGGCGGCTTCGGCCTCGGCATCGGTCCCGGCTTCGGCATCGGGTCGGGCGGCGGCCTGGGCCTCGGCCAGAAGCGGCGGCGGGAGATCTTCTCGCTGGAGGACCTGCCCGCGCCGGTGCCGCCGAACGATCCAAACGCCGAGCAGGCGCTGCAGGAGCTGCTCAAGCCGGCGGCCGCCCAGGCGATCGTCGTGCCGCCGCCGGCGGTGCCGCGGCCGACCTCGCCGACGGTGCACTTCGCGCCCCCGGCGCGGCCGGTCGGTGCCGGCGTCGACCTGGGCTCCCGCTTCGCGTCGGCCGGCGCCGGCGTGGGCGGCTTCGGCACGGGCGAAGGCGGCGGGGGCGCCGGCTGGTCGCTCGGCACCTCCTTCGGGAGGTACGTGGGGAGCCTCCGCAAAGTCGGGCTCGACGTCGCCATCGTGGTCGACGCGACCGGCAGCATGCAGAACGTCATCGACGACCTGAAGCGGCGCATGGACGACCTCGCCGCCACCATGCAGCGTCTGGTGCCGACCGCGCGCGTCGGCGCGGTCACCTACCGCGACCGCGACGACGACCAGGGCGCGCCGGGCGGCCCCCGGCAGAGCGAGGCCTTCGTCGTCAAGTGGACGGACCTCACCTTCAAGGTGAAGAAGGTGCAGGCCTTCCTCGACGGCATCGTGGCCGAGGGCGGCGGCGACTGGGAGGAGGCCGTGAAGGACGGCCTCGAATGCGCGATGCGCCAGCTCAAGTGGCGGAGCGACGCGAAGAAGGTGATCATCCTGGTCGGCAGCTCGCCGCCCCATCCGCAGGACGTGGCCGCCATCCACAAGCTGATCGCCGACTGGCGTGCGAAGGGCGGCGTCGTGAGCACGATCGATGTGAGCCTCATGCTGCACGAGGAGTTCGAGCGGCAGATGGCCAGGTGGCTCCACAACGAGGACCTGAAGGAGGTCTCGCCGCTCCCCGAGTTCTACAAGGAGGTGAGCGCCAGCTTCGGCGAGATGGCGCGGGGGGGCGGCGGGCAGACGATCGCCATGGGCCAGCAGAGCACCCTCGTCCGCCACCTCCTCGTGCTCACCTTCGGACCCACCTGGGAGCGCGACGTGGCGCGCATCGCGCGCGGCTTCTGACGCGCAAAGGAGAATCGCGATGGAGAACGTCAACCTCGATTTCGTCCACCTGATCCACCAGGCGGCGATCTCGACCTACCCGCTGATCGTGTGCTCGATCGTCATGCTGGGCGTGGTGCTCGAGCGCCTGTGGACGCTGCGCGGCGCGGTGTCCTCGACCGGCTCGCTCACCGCGGAGCTGGTCCCGCTGCTCGCGCGCGGCGACCTCACCGGCGCGGCCGACGCGGTGCGCCGGCACCGGCTCTGCCCGGCGCGGCGCGTGTTCGGCGACGTGCTCGGCGTGGTCCCCGAGGCGCCGCTCGAGGAGCTCGAGCGCGTGGCCGACGAGCGGCAGTTCGAGGAGATCGAGGGCTGCGGGGCCTACCTCTGGGTGCTCGGCACGATCGGCTCCTCGGCGCCCTTCATCGGCCTCTTCGGCACCGTGGTCGGCATCATGCGGGCCTTCCACAGCATGGCGATCGTCGGCACGGGCGGCTTCGGCGTGGTGGCGGGCGGCATCTCCGAGGCGCTCATCGCCACTGCCCTCGGCCTCGCCATCGGCATCATCTCGCTCGTCTTCTACAACTACCTGCAGAACCGGGTGGAGCGTATTGACGGGGCGCTCCGCATCGGGTGCGCGCGGCTGGTCGAGGCGGTCGCGGCGGCGCGGAGGGGCCATGGCGCTGTTTAGGGGGCACACGCGCGGGCGCATCGTCGCCGAGATCAACGTCACGCCGCTCACCGACGTGTTCCTGGTCCTGCTCATCATCTTCATGATCACCACCTCGGCCATGGTGAGGCCGGCCGCCGACGTCGATCTCCCCAAGGCGGCCGAGAGCGAGGACCAGCCGAAGGGCGTACTCGTCACCATGACGCCGGCGCACGAGGTGTTCGTGAACGAGCGGCCGGTCCCCAGCGACGACGCCTCGCTGGCGAGCGTGCTGCGCGACACGCTCGCGCGCAGCCCCGACAAGGTGGTCGTGCTGGCCGGCGACCGGCAGGTGGTGCTGGGCGAGGTGGTGCGCGTGCTCGGGCTCGCCAAGGAGGCGGGCGCCACCGGCTTCGCCCTGGCCTCCGAGTGACGGCGCGCGCGGTCGTGGCGCTGGCCGCGGCGCTGGCGGCCGCGGCGCCGGCGCGCGCCCAGGAGGGCGGCGAGCGCGCGACGCTCGCCCAGCTCGAGCAGCGGAGCCGCGCCTTCTATGCGCTCCTCGAGCATGGCGAGCGCGAGCGCGCGGCCGCCACCTGGCCCGGGCTCGAAGCCGACCTGGCCCGCTTTCGCGACGGCCTGCAAGGCCGCCTCGACCGCATGCGCGACGAGGTGATCGAGCGCGACGGCGACCTGGAGGAGCTCTTCCGGAGCCCGCGCTTCCGCGAGCCCGAAGTCATGTCGCTGGTCGCCGCCTACCACCTCGCCTGGGTGCGCTACCACGGCGCGCTGCTCACCGGCGACGCGGCGAAGAAGAAGGCGCTCCTCCAGAAGGCGGTCGAGGGTTTCTCGCAGTTCCTGCTCGTGAACGAGGTGTCCGAGATCTACGCCGACAGCCTCTACGGCCGCGGCCTCGCCTTCCTCGAGCTCGGCGACACGGCGAAGGCGATCGAGGACCTCTCCGCCGCCGCCGAGACACCGCAGGTAGGCGCCAAGGCGCGTGCCGCACTCGAGGAGGCCCGGCGGCGGGCGAGCGGCAGGAAGGCGCCCGCCGAGGAGGACCCCGAGGCCCTCCTCGCCCACCTGGGCGAACTCGTCCCGCGCGCCGCCGGTGGTGACGCGGCGGCCGAGAAGCAGGCAACGGCGCTGGCGCGCGGTCTCGCGGCACGCGCCGGGCCCTGGCCGGCGCGCGTGGCGAGCCTGGTCGCGGAGAAGCTGGGCGGCGGCACGCCGGCCGGCGTCCACTCGACCTACGGACTCTTCCTCCTGGCCCAGCTCGCCGTCGACCGCGGCCGCTGCGACGACGTGCCGCCCTTCGCCGAGGCGAGCGAGGCGGTGCACGACGCCGCGCGCGCCCGCCTCCGCCCGGAGATCCTCTACCTCGACGCCGGCTGCCGCCTGAACACGGGCCAGGCGCGCGCGGCGGCGGAGCGCTTCGCGACGCTCCTCCGCGAGTTCCCCGTCTCGGGGCACGCGCGCGACGCCGCCTACTACCGCTTCCGCGCCCTCGATGTCGCACGCGCCAGCGACGCGTCGCTCACACCGGCCTACGAGCAGGCCCTCGACGCGTACCTCTCCGCCTATCCCAGCCACGACGGCGCCGCCGAGGCGCGCTATCTCCTCGCCGAGCTGCACCGCGCCCGCGGCGACTGCAAGCGGGCGGAAGCCGAGTACGGTGCCGTCGGCAGCGGCCCCTTCGCGGCGCGCGCGCGCCTCGGCGGCCTCGAGTGCCGGGTCGTCTCGCTCGGAAAGGGCAGCGAGGGACGCACGGAGGTGCTGGCCGCGCTCCGCACCTTCGTGCGCGACGCCTCCGACAAGGGCCTCGGCGCGCGCGCCGCGCTCCTCGGCGCCGTCGTGGCCGCGGGCGCGACCCCGCCCGACCAGGGCGCGGTGGTCGCGCTGCTGGACGGCTTCGAGAAGCACTACTCCGACGCGCAGGAGCTCCACCCGCGCGCCCTGGAGCTCCGGCTCGCGGCGCGCGTCGCGACCGGGCAGCTCGCGGAGGCCGCGCGCGACCTCGAGGCGTTCCTCGCCCTCCGCACCGACGCGGCCGAGCGGCGTGGCACGCTCGCGCGCCTCGGCCACGCGCTCGCCACGCGCGCCGAGCGCGCGGCGCCCGCCGAGCAGGCGCCGGCGCTCGCGCTGGCGCGCAGGGTCTACGCCGTCCTCGTGCGCGAGAGCGGCGATGCCAGCAATCGCATCGTCCTCGCCGACCTGGATCTCCGCGCCGGCGACGCCCCGGCGGCGCGCGCACTCTACGAGGAGGTCCTCAAGGCGGACGCCGGCTCGGCCGAGGCGCTCCGCGGCGCGGCCCGCGCGGCCGCGGCGCAGGGCGATCGCGAGCACGCCCTCGCCTACTGGCGGAGCGTCCTCGACGCGAGCCCGCCCGGCGGCACGGCCTGGTACGAGGCGCGCGTCGCGCAGGTGACGCTGCTCGCCGAGGACGGGCAGAAGGCGCAGGCGTGCGAGCTGCTGCGCGCGGCCCGCGGCCGCGCCACCAGCGCCGGCGGCGACCAGCTGGAGGCGCGGCTGCGCGAGATGGAGCCGCGCGTGTGCCGGTGACGTTCGCCGCCGCCCGCTCACTCTACGGGGATGACGAAGCCTTCGGACTCGCCGGTCTCGACGTCCTCGATCGAGACGCGGGCTTCGCGGTAGGCGCCGGGCGGGTAGACGAGGTAGCCGGTCGCGGTGGTGTGGGCGGCGACGCGGCCCGCGCGGAGCGGCTGGGTCCGCACGCGGTCGCCTGCCGCGCCCGGGGCGAGCGCGCGCTCGAGCTCGCGGCCCGCGAGCGGCCCGCTCGCGCTGGCCCCCGCCGGCGCGAGGTCGATGCGTGCCGGATCGATCGACACGGCGCGCGCGGTGTTGTTGCGCACGGTCACGCGCACCGGTACTGCGCCCGCCACCGTCGCCACGCCGCCCAGGTCGAGCGTCGCCTCCTGGGGCGAGAGCGCGTGCACCAGGACCTCGAGCCCGCGGCCGGCCCACGGTTCCTCGACCTCCGGATGCTTCACCAGCTCCTTGAAGCTGTAGCCGAATCCGCGGCTGAAGTCGTAGTTCGGGACGAGGGAGTCCTCGACCGGCTTGACGACCGCGCCCTCCGCGTCGCAGGTGATGACGACCCGCCCGGTGAGCGTGCTGCCCTCGGGGCCGGGCTTCGTGCCGCTCACCACGCCCGCCCGCTCGGGCGTGGCGGGCACCACCTCGGTCACCTTGTAGCCGAGCGCGACCAGGGTGCGGTACGTGACCCGCGTCGCGCGCTCGCACGAGAGCCCCGGGCGGACCTCCTTGTAGATCGCCGGCGTGGGGCAGCCGGCGGCCAGGAGAGCGAGCACGGCCAGCCGCCGCATGAGCGACTTTCTGCTACAGTTCTCGGGTGGTCGTCTACACGGTCGGGCACTCCACGCTCCCTCTCGACGACTTCCTCTCCCTGCTCGACGCGCACGCCATCGCGGGCATCGCGGACGTGCGGAGCTTCCCGGCCTCCCGGCGGCACCCCCACTTCGCGCGCGAGGCGCTGGCCGCGACGCTCGCGCGCGTCGGGCTCGAGTACGCGTGGCTCCCCGGCCTCGGCGGCCGCCGCCGCGGCGGCGCCGGATCGCCGCACGTCGCGTGGCGGAGCCCGAGCTTCCGCGCCTACGCCGACCACATGGAGACGGCGGAGTTCGCGGCCGAGCTGGCCCGCCTGCTCGCGCTCGCCGCCGCGCGGCCGACCGCCGTCATGTGCGCAGAGGCGGTGCCGTGGCGCTGCCACCGCCAGCTGGTCGCCGACGCGCTCCTGGCGCGCGGGATCGAGGTGCGGCACATGATCTCGGCGGCGCCGCCCGAGCCGCACCGCCTGACCCCCTTCGCGCGTCTCGAGGGCGAGCGCGTCGTCTACGACGGCGGGCAGCTCGGGCTCTGAGCCCTCGCGCCTCCCGGGCGGATCGGGAATAATGCGCCCTCCGCGATGCCGAAGCAGGTCCACGTCGTGAGCCACGGTCCCCACTGCCTGGACGGCGTCGCCGCCGCGGTGGCGGTCGCGCGCTACCAGCAGGGGCGGGCCGAGGTGGTCCCGCACTTCGCCGCCAACAGCGAGGTCGACGGGGTCCTGCGCGGCCTCGCCCTCGACCCCGCTCACGACCCCGAGCTCTGGATCACCGACATTTCCTGGCGCGAGCCGGAGACCGACGCCCACCTGCGCGCGCTGGCCGCGGCCGGCGTCCGCATCTACTGGATCGACCACCACCGCACGGCGCTCGAGCGCTTCGCGGCGGGCAAGGTGAACGTGCCTTTCGCGGACCGGGTGCTGAGCGAGGAGTTCGCCGCCTCGCGCCTGGTCTATGAGTACCTGGGGCGGCGGCTCGCGGCCGAGGGGCGTGCGGCGCCCGATTTCGCCAAGCTCGCGCCCCTGATCGCGATGGCGGACGACAACGACCGCTGGCTGCACCGCGTGCCGGGCTCGCGCGAGCTCGCCTGGGTGGTGCGCTCGCTCGGCGAGGAGGCGTACCCGGAGCTCCTCGCCGTCGACGAGCAGGTCACGTACACGCCGCGCATGGCGGCGGCACGGGCGCGGGTCGAGGCCGAGATCGCCCACAGCTTCTCGGTGGCGAACGCCAGCCGCACCGAGCGTCCGCTCGCCCAGGCGACCCTGGTCACGGCCGTGTGCGACGGGCACCCGAGCGAGATCGCCGACGCCTGGGGCAAGACGACCCGGAACACGGTGTTCGCGCTCTACGACGCCAAGAGCCTGGCGGTCAGCCTGCGCCGCTCGCCCGACTGCACGGTCGACCTCTCGCGGCTGGCCGCGAGCCTGGGCGGCGGCGGGCACGCGGCGGCGGCCGGCTGCGAGCTGCCCGAGCTGCGCCGCGGCCTGGCCGAGGCACTCGCGGCCCGCATCGCCGGGGCGCTCGCGTGAAGCCCCGGCTCACCCACCTGGCGCTCGGCGTCCGCGACCTCGACCGCACCGTCGCCTTCTACCGCAAGCACGTGAACTTGCATGTCGTTCACCAGCGGGCGGAGGATGGCCGGCGGGTCATCTGGCTCGCCGAGCGGGAGGCCGACGCCGACTTCGTGCTCGTCCTCTTCGAGGTCCCCGGCGAGCGGTCGCCGGGGCCGCAGAACCTCCAGCACCTGGGCTTCGCCGTCGCCTCGCGGGCCGAGGTGGACCAGGCGGCTTCGGCGGCGCGCGCCGACGGCGTGCTTGCGCTCGAGCCCCTCTATGCCGGCCCGATCGTCGGCTACTTCTGCATGGTCGCGGATCCGGACGGGAACCAGGTGGAGTTCTCGTACGGGCAGCCGATCAATCCGAGAGACCTGCCCCCGGCCGCCTGACGAAGGCGCTCTGTCGGAGACCCGGGGGCGAGATGCCATCGCTCGCGCGACCGAACCTCTTCGTGCCCCACAACCCCGTCGACTCCACCGTTCCCCCGGACCTCCGACACAGCGCCTTGTCCACAGCTGAGGAGAAGCACCGCTTCCCCCCTCCCGCGCTCAGCTTCGCGCTCCCGCCGCTGGTCGCTCCGCACCGGACACACGAATCCCGGAACGGCACGGAAACCGGGATGCTCGCAGCGGGGTGGAGCGCGAAGAGTGGGCGGAAGACGGGAACTCTGACCTCGGTAGCGCTCTCTTAGCCAACTTCGGCCGCGGCTGTCAAGGAAAAAAGTTGGAGCCTGCGACTCACGCGGCGTCGCGCGAGGGCGCATCGCCGGGCGCATCCATCACCACGCGCAGCGGTAAACGTCGCTTCGGCGGAGCGGACGCCGCACCCTGGATCAGCACGGCGCCGATCGCGACCAGCGCGGCGACCAGCATCGCGATGACGAGCGGCGTACCGACCGATACGAGCACGGTCGCGCCGGCCGGCAGCGCCGCCGGAGGAAGTGCGGTCGAAAACGCGGTGACCATGGCAAGTCCTCCTTTCAGGAACACGCTACGGCCGCGGCTAGCATGAGGCAAATTAATAATTCGCACGGTTGTTCATAAGCGTGATGCATCCTTGAGGAGGGGCGACCGGCGATGCTACCCGAGGGCGCCAACCGGGAGGGACCGACCATGCTGAAGGACTTCAGGGAGTTCATCGCGCGCGGCAACGCCTTCGACCTCGCGGTCGGCGTCATCATCGGCGGGGCGTTCGGGGCGATCGTGAACTCGCTCGTGAACGACGTCGTCATGCCGCCGATCGGCGTGCTGCTGCGCGGCGTCGATTTCTCCAACCTCTTTCTCCCGCTGAAGGGCGGGACCTACCCGTCCCTTGCCGCCGCCAAGGCGGCCGGCGTTCCGACCATCGCCTACGGCGCGTTCGTGAACACGCTCATCAACTTCCTGATCGTCGCCTTCGTGGTCTTCCTGCTGGTGCGGGGCGTGAACCGGCTCAAGCGCCAGCCGCCCGCGCCCGAGCCCGTGCCGACCACGAAGGCTTGCCCGCTCTGCCTGTCGACGATCCCCGTCAAGGCGACTCGCTGCGCGTACTGCACGTCGGACCTGCGGGCGGCGTGAGGCGTCCGGCTTGACCTTGCGGCCGACGGGGCGGAGGAAGGAAGTATGGAGCGGCGGATGCGGGTTGGGGTGGTGTACGGAGGCCGGTCGGGCGAGCACGAGGTGTCGCTGCGCTCGGCCGCATCGATCATCGCGGCGCTCGATCCGGCGCGCTACGAGGTCGTGCCGATCGCGATCACCAAGGACGGGCGCTGGCTGACCGGGCCGGAGAGCCTGCAGGTCCTCGAGGCCGCGCAGCGCGACCTGGCGCCCATCCCCGAGCACGGGAGCGAGGTCACGCTGCCCGCCGATCCCACCCGCCACGGGCTCCTGGCGCTCGGCCGCGGCGAGGCCACGCCGCTCGACGTCGTCTTCCCCGTGCTGCACGGCACCTACGGCGAGGACGGCACCATCCAGGGTCTCCTCGAGCTGGCCGACGTCCCCTACGTCGGCGCCGGCGTGCTCGCCTCGGCGGCCGGCATGGACAAGGCGATCATGAAGTCCGTCTTCCGCGACGCCGGCATCCCGGTCTGCCGCTGGCTGGTGGCGCGCATCGGCGCGGAGGAGCCGCACGTCCTCGCCCGCCGGGTAGGCGAGGAGCTGGGCTTTCCCTGCTTCGTCAAGCCGGCGAACCTGGGCTCCTCGGTCGGGATCACCAAGGTGAAGGAGCCGGCGGGGCTGGCGGCCGCGGTGGCCGAGGCGGGGGCGTACGACCCCAAGCTGGTCATCGAGGAGGCCATCGACGGGCGCGAGTTCGAGTGCGCCGTCCTCGGCAACGACGCGCCCCAGGCGTCCGTGGTCGGCGAGCTGGTCCCCTCGCACGAGTTCTACGACTACGCCGACAAGTACGTCGAGCAGGGGGCGGAGATCGTGATCCCGGCGCGCATCCCGCCAGAGACCGCGGAGGCGATGCGCGCGCTCGCCGTGCGCGCCTTCCGCGCCGTCGACTGCTCGGGGCTCGCGCGCGTCGACTTCTTCCTCGGGCGCGGCGGGCGCGTCCTGGTGAACGAGATCAACACCATGCCGGGCTTCACCGCGATCAGCATGTACCCGAAGCTGTGGGAGGCGAGCGGCCTCGCCTACCCGGCGCTCGTCGACCGGCTGATCGCGCTCGCGCTCGAGCGCCACGCCGCGCGCGGCAAGCGCCGCCTCTCGTTCACCCCGCCGGCGCCGGCCGCACCGGCCGGCTACCGTCGCGCCGGGCGGTAGGCTAGAGCAGCACCAGGACCGGGTGGTAGCCGGTCTGGCGGAGCCGGCTCGCCACCCCTTCCGCCTTGCTCACGTTGGTGAACGAGCCGATGCGGAGCGTCCGTCCGGCGAGCACCACCCGGTAGCCTCGCTGCGCGAGCCGCGAGCGCGTGGCGAGCGCCACCTGCTGGCTCCGGTACGGCCCCAGGCGCACCGCGTAGCGCGCGATGCGGGCGTCGGCCGTGACGTCGTCGTCACCCTCGGAGCTGGCGGGCCGGGCCGCCGCGTGCCGCGCGAGCCCGCGGTGGCGGCGCGTCGCGGCGCGCGCCATCACCACCGGGGGCGCCTCGCCGAAGCCATACGCGAAGAGCCGTCGGGCGTCGCTCCACAGGTCGCGCGCGCCGAGGAGCGCGATGACGAGCTCGCGGTCTCCGTGGCTCGCGGCGCCGACGAAGCAGCGGCGCGCCGGCCGCGTGTAGCCGGTCTTGCCGATCACCTGATACGCGTAGCCGCTGAGCAGGCGGTTGTGCGAGTGGAGCGCCACCCACTTGATGTGGCTCGACTCGAGCGGCACCTGCACGCTCCGCGTCTCCAGGATCTCGCGGAAGAGCGGCACGTCGAGACCGTGGCGGAAGATGAGGGCGAGGTCGCGGGCGCTCGCCTCGTGCCCCGGGGCGGTGAGCCCATGGGGGTTCGCGAAGTGCGCCGTGCCTGCGCCGAGCTCGCGCGCGCGCGCTGTCATGTGCGCCGCGAACACCTCCTCGGAGCCGGCCAGGCCCTCGGCGACCACCTCGGCCGCGTCGTTGGCCGAGTTGAGCAGCACGGCGTAGAGCAGGTTCTTGAGCCGCATGCGCTGCCCGGCGCGGAGGTGGATGCCCGAGGGGGGCGTCTCGGCAGCGTTCTCGCTCACGCGGAAGCTCTCGTCGAGCCGGCCGCTCTCGAGCGCGAGGATCGCGGTCATCACCTTGGTGGTGCTGGCCGGCGGCAGCGGCTCGGTCGAGTTCCGCTCCCAGACCACCTCGCCGGTCGCCGCATCGATGATGATGGCGGCGCGCGCCGTGATGTACGGCCCCGCGGCGTACGCGGGCGCGGCGAGCGCCGCGGCCAGGATCAGCCCGATCCCCGCCGTTCTCATCTCCCGCATCCTCCACCCCCCACCCGGTTCGGCAATACTGGCCACAGGGGATTATTTCCACGTCGTGGGGCGAGGCTCAAGCGAAATGTGGTCAGGGGGCGGCCGGAGAGGGTGCTGAGTGAGGCGGAGGAGGGCAAGGCGCATGGAGGCTCGGGCGAGGCGGCGGAAGGGCCCCGCATGCCAACTGGGTCCCCGTCGCACTCAACGTGCCCGTTCGTGGGTCGACACAACGCTTCAGCCCCCCTCGCCCAGCGCCACCTGGCGCGTCAGGTACGCGATCCCCCGCCGCGCCTCCTCGACCGCTAGCTCGAGGATCCCCGGCAGCCCGCGAAAGGCCTCGTGCCGGGCGATCGCGACGAGCCCATCCCCGATGCTCCCTTCCCCCGGCACCTCATGACGGTCGCGCCGGCAGCCGACCGGACCCTTGCAGTCGTTCAAATGGAACGCAACCAGCCGCTCGAGGAGCCCCTCGCCCCGGAGCGCTTCGGCCAGGCGGTCCCCGGCCTCGGGCCCCGAGAGGTCGAACCCCGCCGCGTGCAGGTGGCAGGTGTCGATCAGGACGCCCAGGCGCTCGGCGGGCGCGCCCACGTCCCGCACCAGCCGGCCCATCTCCGCCACGTCGGCGCCGAGCTCGCTGCCCTCGCAGGTGTTCTCGAGCACGACCGCGACCCCGGGCGGCGCCTGCTCGACCAGCGCCGCGAGCTTGCGCACCGCCTGCTTCAAGGCGGATGCCCGGTCCGGGTGCCCCTTGGCGTAGCCGACGTGGAAGCACACGCCCGCGAGGCCGAGCTCGCGCGCCAGGCGGAGGTCGCCGAGGACGCTCGACACGGACGCGTTGCGGATGCGGCCCTCGGGCGAGGCGAGGTTCACGAGCAGCGAGCCGTGGACGAGGCCCCAGAGCGGCGGCCCGGCCGCGACCGCGCTCAGGTAGGCGCGGCAGTCGTCTTCCGTCGGGACGTCCGTGTTGCCGAAGCGCTGCGGGTTGCGGAGCGTGGTCTGGAAGTGCCGGAGCCCGGCGGCGGCCAGCACGCCGGCGATGGCGGCGAGCGGCGGATCGACGTGCAGCGCCGCGTGCATGCGCTAGGCTTCCTCGATGACCGTGGCGCCGCGCCAGCGGCCGGCTTCGTGCTCGACCACGACGAGCCCGGCGTTGCGCGCCACCTTGCCCATCCGCCACTCGCCGGTCACGTGCCGCCAGAGGGCCATCATCACCCCGCCGTGGCTCACGACCACGACGTCGTTCCCAGGTGCGCCGGCGGCCACGCGGTCGAGCGCTGCGCCCGCGCGCGCCGCGACCTCGACCAGCGTCTCGCCGCCCGGCGGGCGCCAGAGCCAGTAGCGCGCCGGGTCGTAGTCGCTCGCGTCGCGCAGCGCCGCGTAGGGCTGGCCGGCCAGCTCGCCGAACGACTGCTCGCGCAGGTCCTTCTCGACGCGCACCGCGAGGGCGAGCCGCTCGGCCAGGATGGCAGCCGTCTGGCGCGCGCGCAGGAACGGGCTCGACACGATCGCGACCGGCCGGTAGCGCGCCGCCGCGACCCACTCCGCCGCCGCGCGCACCTGGGCGCGTCCGGCGTCGGTGAGCGGCACCTCGGGCGTGTGCGTGAAGAGGCGGTCCCGGTTGCCCTCGCTCTCGCCGTGCCGGATGAGGACCAGCCGCCCCATCAGCCGTCGTGGTTGATGCGGTCGATCAGCTGGCGAAGCCGCCCGAAGTTGGTGCGGTTGAAGTGCAGCACGAGGCGCGGCAGCGCGGCGAGCTCGGGCTCGTCCTCCTCGGCGAGCGCGGGCCCCTGTGCGATCGCGCCCGAGAGCAGGATGTCGGCGAACTCGCGCGACAGGCGGTCGACCAGCTTCTGGGGAAGTGCGCGGTTCAAGCGGATCACGAGCTGGCGCCCGACCGTGCGCGAGGAGTGGTAGACGCGGTAGAAGCGCGTGATCTCCTCGACCGCCTCGTCGACCGAGGTGGTCACCTTGAAGAGCGCCATGTCCTCCGGCGAGATGAGATGTTGGCGCAGCAGGTGCTCCTCGACGTAGCGCTTCCACGTCTTCCAGTACGTGCCGCGCGGCGCGTCCACGAACACGATCGGCATGAGCTTCGTCTTGCCGGTCTGCACGAGCGTCAGGCACTCGTAGGCCTCGTCGTGCGTGCCGAAGCCGCCCGGGAAGAGGGCCGCCGCGTCCGCCTCCTTCATGAAGATGAGCTTACGGGTGAAGAAGTAGCGGAAGGTGGTGAGCTTCGCGTCCTTGCTGATGATCTCGTTCGGCTCCTGCTCGAAGGGGAGCCGGATGTTGACCCCGAAGCTCCGCTCGCGCCCCGCGCCCTCCTGGCAGGCGCGCATGATGCCGCTGCCCGCGCCGGTGATGACCATGTACCCGTGCGCGGCGATGCGACGCGCGAACTCGTGCGCGGTGCGATAGGTGGCCGCGTCCGGGCGGGTGCGCGCGGAGCCGAAGATGCTCACCTTGCGGACCCCGGCGTAGGGCGCGAAGACCTTGAAGGCGTAGCGCAGCTCGCGCAGCGCGGCGTTCAGGAGCTTCACGTCGGCGAGCCGCGTCTGGTCGCGCAGCAGCTTCAAGCACGTCTCGACCATCTCGCGGACGAACTGCTCCTCGCCGTGCAACTTCCCGTCCGTCTGCAGACGCGGCAGCAGCTCGGTGAGCAGGCTCTTTCGGCGGCGGATCCTGGGCGACTTTTCTGGCAACAACTTGGGTCTTCCTCCTTGCGACTGGCGCCGCGCCATTGTGCCGGGAAGTGCGGCCGGTTGCGAGCTTGCCGCTCGCGCCGGTGCTCGGCTATCTTCCCGCCCGTGGCGTCGCCGCGCGAGCTGCTGCGCAGCATCCGAGAGGAGCTCGGCCAGATCTTCCTCGAGCGCGACGAGCTGATCGACGGCGCGCTGGTGGCGCTGCTCGCGGCGCAGCACGTGCTGGTGATCGGGCCCCCGGGCACGGCCAAGTCGATGCTGGCGGACGAGGTGTGCCGGCGGCTGACGGGCGCGCGCTACTTCCAGTGGCTGCTGACGCGCTTCACGACGCCCGAGGAGCTCTTCGGCGCGGTCAGCCTGAAGGCCCTCGAGCAGGACGACTACCGGCGCCTCACCACGCACAAGCTGCCCGAGGCCCACATCGCGTTCCTGGACGAGGTCTTCAAGGCGAGCTCGTCGATCCTGAACACCATCCTGACCCTCATCAACGAGCGCCGCTTCCACAACGGGCGCGAGGTGGCGGAGGTGCCGCTGCTCACGCTCTTCGCGGCCTCGAACGAGCTCCCCGAGGACGACGAGCTGCTCGCGCTCCACGACCGCTTCCTGCTCCGCTTCGTCGTGGACTACCTGGGCGAAGACTTCCGCTTCCTGAAGCTGCTCCAGGCCCGGCCGCCCGCGGCGCGCACGACGCTGCCGCTGGCCGCGCTCGAGGAGGCGCGCGCCGGGGCGGCCGCGCTCCCCGTCCCCGGGGAGGTGCTGCGCGCCATGACCGATCTCCGCCGCGAGCTGCGTGCGAAGAACGTGGTCGTCTCCGACCGGCGCTGGGCGCAGGCGGTGGGCGTGCTGCGCGCGCACGCCTACCTCGCCGGCCGCGGCGCGGTGGGGGACGAGGACGTGCCCTTCCTAGAGCACGTCCTCTGGCGCGACCCCGCGGAGCGCGCCGCGGTCCGCACGGCCATCCGCGAGCTTCTCCGCGGCTACGAGGACGAGGTGCAGGTCCTCCTCTACCAGTCGCGCGAGCTGCGCGAGTACGCGCTCCGGGCCTGGGACTCGCACGAGCTCCGCAGCCGCGCCGCGCTCGAGGCGCACACCAAGATCCGCAACATCCTCGGCAAGGTCGACGTGCTCCTCTCGCAGGCGCGGAGCGGCGGGCGGCCGGTCGAGCGCGCCCTGGCGCTCCGGCAGGAGATCGCCGACATCGAGCGCGAGATGCTCGGGCGGCTCTGATGCCCAGGCGCCCGAAGGAGGCCGCGGCCCGGCCGCGCACCGTCCTCATCCCGCCCGACGAGCACTGCTGGATCGAGAGCGACGCCTACGACCGGAGCGCGTTCGCGGCGCTGGTCGCCGACGCGCCCTCCCTCGCCCGGGTGGCCGAGGACGGCGGCACGCTCGTGCCCCACTTCCGCGCGCTCCTCGAGGACGTGTTCTGCCTCCTCTTCAAGCTCGAGCCGCGCCTCAGGCCGGCGGAGGCGGTCGCGCCGGCCGCGGCGCTCAACCGCACGCTCCTCGAGGCCTTCCCCGGCCACCCGCTCCTCGAGCACCTGCGCGAGCGGACGCAACTCGACGAGACCCAGGCGGGGCTCGGCACGCTGCTGATCGGCGAGCAGGTGCTCGCCATGCTGCGCGAGGAAACCCTGCTGCCGCGCGGCGACCTCCTCGATCTGTGGGACCTCGAGCGGCGCGAGGCGGAGCTCCGCCGCCGCGGTGAGGAGCTCGCGGACGTCGAGCGCCTCGCCGAGGAGGGGGACGCCGCCGCGCGCCGGGTGCGCGACGACGCGGCCCACGCCGCGCGGGTGGCCGAGGCGCGGCTCCGCCAGAAGGGCCAGCAGGTGGCCGAACGCCTGCGTGAGATGCCGGCGCGCGCCCGCGGCGCGTTGCCCGTCGCGGCCGCCGGCCTCGCGCGCCAGCTCGAGGAGGCGGGGCAGGAGTCCCGGAGCTGGGGCACTGGCCTCGGCGCCGGCGGCCGCACCTCGCCGGGGCGGAAGATCGAGCTCGGCCGGCGGCCCGAAGCTCCGCAAGCTCGCCGCCGTCGTCGGCCGCATGCGCGAGCAGGCGCTCGCGCTCCGCCGGAGCCCCTTCGAGCGCGCCAGCGAGGAGATCTTCGAGGTGCGCCTCGGCAGCGACCTCGAGCGCCTCCTCCCGCCCGAGCTGCTGGCGCTGCACCACCCCGTCTTGCGTCACGACTTCGCGCGCCGCCTGGTCGAGGGCCGCCTCCTCTCGTACTCGCTCCGCGGCGCCGACCAGCGCGGCCGCGGCCCGATGATCGTCTGCCTCGACGGCTCGGGCTCGATGGCGGGCGACAAGGAGATCTGGTCGAAGGCGGTCGCGCTGACGCTGCTCGAGATCGCGCGCCGGCAGCGGCGGCTCTTCCGCTTCATCTGCTTCTCGTCGGCCGACACGCCGCTCTTCACGCTCGACTTGAACCCGCGCGAGCGCCACGACGTGCAGGAGGACCGCGCCCTCGACGTGGCCGAGTACTTCCCGGGCGGCGGCACCGACTTCGAGACGCCGCTCTCGGCGGCGCTCGCCTGTCTCCGCGCCGCGCGCTACCGGCGCGGCGACGTGGTCCTCATCACCGACGGCGAGTGTCAGGTGGGCCCGGAATGGCTCGCCCGCTTCAAGGCCGAGAAGGCGCGGCTCGGCTTCTCGCTCTACTCGGTGCTGATCGACGTGGGGCCGAGCTCGGTCGAGGCGCTGCGGGAGCTGTCCGATCGTGTGACGGCGGTCTCGACCTTGACCGACGACGCCGTCCGCGAGCTCTTCCTCCGCCTGTGACGGGCGCGCTGGACGGCGTCCGCGTCCTCGATCTCTCCGATCAGCAGGGCGCGTTTGCGGGGAAGCTCCTCGCCGGCCTCGGCGCCGACGTCGTCCTCGTCGAGCCGCCAGGCGGCTCCCCGCTGCGCTCGATCCCGCCCTTCTGGCAGGGCGTCGAGGGCCCGGAGCGGAGCCTCTTCTTCTGGTTCTACAGCGCCGGCAAGCGCGGCATCACGCTCGACTGGAGGACGGCCGCGGGCGCGGCGACGCTCCGCCGCCTCGCCGCCCGCGCCGACGTGCTCATCGAGAGCGAGGCGCCCGGCACGCTGGCCGGGCTCGGCTGTGGCTCGGCGGCGCTCCGCGCCGCGAACCCGCGGCTCGTCGTCGCCTCGATCACGCCGTTCGGGCAGACGGGGCCGTACCGCGCCTGGCGCGCCTCGGACACGGTCGCGCAGGCGATGGGCGGGATGATGTTCGTGAACGGCCATCGCGACGGGCCGCCGCTTCGCTCGCTCGGCCTCCAGGCCTACCACCAGGCGGGCATCTTCGCGGCCGTGGGCGTGGTGAGCGCGCTCCTCGCCCGTGACACGACCGGCCGCGGCCAGGACGTCGACGTGAGCCTCCAGGCCGCGGTGGCCGGCGCGCTCGAGCACGTGCCGGGCCTCTGGCACCAGATGGGGCTCGTCGCCTCCCGCCAGGGCACGCTCCACTGGACGCGCTACTTTCGCGTCGGCCGCTGCCGCGACGGCTGGGTGATGCACTGCACGCTCGGTGACTGGACGTCGCTGGTCGAGTGGATCAAGGCCGACGGGATGGGTGCGGACCTCGACGACCCCGCCCTCGAAGACATCAAGACCCGGCAGGCGGAGGCGGATCGGCTGTTCGCGGCCCTCGACGCCTGGGCGGCGCGCTACACCGTCGAGGAGCTGGTGGAGGGCGCACAGCTCCGGCGCATCCCGTACGCGGCAGTGCGAGCGCCCGAGGCCCTGCTCCGCGACGCGCACCTCGCCGCGCGCGGCTTCTTCGTGCCGATCGAGCACCCGGGCCTGGGGCTCACCGTCCCCTACCCGGGCGCGCCGTTTCGCCTGGCCGACGCGCCGTGGCGCGTCGCGCGGCCGCCGCGCCTCGGCGAGCACAACGACGAGGTCCTCGCGGAGCTCCCCTGATGCGCCCGCTCGACGGCATTCGCGTCCTCGACTTCACCTGGGTGGTCGCCGGGCCGGTGACGACCCGCATCCTCGCCGACCTGGGCGCCGACGTGATCAAGGTCGAGCGTCGCGGGAGCCTCGACTTCGGCGACCGCCGCGGCGGCCTCTCGGGCTCGCTCATGCGCGGCAAGCGGAGCATCCTGCTCGACCTGAACGACCCGCGCGGCCTCGACCTCGCGCGCCGGCTCGCGGCGGTCTCGGACGTCGTCATCGACAACTTCAGCGCGCGCGTGATGACCAACCTGGGGCTCGACTACGACGCGCTCGTGCGGCTCCGCCCGGACGTGATCTGCGTGCGCATGACGGGCTTCGGCCTGACGGGGCCGGACCGCGACCACGTGAGCTACGGGCCGACGCTCCAGGCGCTCACCGGCTACACGCTCCTCATGGCCGAGCCCGGCGGCCCGCCGGCCGGCTTCGGCTACTCGTACTCGGACCTGGCGGGGGGAAACCTGGGAGCGCTCGCGGTGCTGGCCGCCATCTGGCACCGGCGGCAGACGGGGCGCGGGCAGCTGGTCGACCTGGCGCAGCTCGAGACGGTGGCGAGCGTGCTGGGGCCCGTGCTGCTCGAGCGCGCCCTGCACGGCGGCGCCTCGGCGCCGGCCGGCAACGCGTCGCAAGAGGCGCCGGCCGCCCCGCACGGCGTCTACCCGTGCGCCGGCGAGGAGCGCTGGATCGCGCTCACGGTGTTCACCGACGCGGAGTGGGAGCGCTTCGCCGGCGCGGTCGGGCAACCGGCGTGGACGCGCGACACGCGCTTCGCGACGCGTGCCGGGCGGGTCCGTCACGCCGCGGACCTGGACCGCCACGTCGCGGAGTGGACGCACGGACAGCAGGCCGAAGACGCGATGGCGCACCTCCAGCGCGGCGGCGTCGCGGCGGGCCTGGTCGCCAACGCCGAGGACCTGTGCGCACGCGACCCGCAGCTCGCCGCCCGCCGTCACTTCGTGGAGGTGCCGAC
>Ga0209808_1000339_pt1 | contig 23385 bp, 23 predicted proteins | sample GraSoiAngelo_157_FD_186171 | JGI IMG/M metagenome (GOLD analysis project Ga0209808, IMG submission 186171) | Grasslands soil microbial communities from the Angelo Coastal Reserve, California, USA - 14_1009_16_20cm (SPAdes) (version 2) | ecosystem: Environmental > Terrestrial > Soil > Grasslands ... | reverse complement strand
AGTTCCCCATCTACGACAACCTCGTGTTGAGCGACTACGACGAGAGCCCGTATGCCAACGGGCTCGTCCGCCGGCTCGGCGTTCTTCGGGAGCACGCCCGCAAGCTGATGAAAGCGTTCGACATCCGGGCCCAGGCACCGGAGCAGCCCGTGGGATCGCTCAGCGGGGGAAACCAACAAAAAGTCATTCTCGCGCGCGAGCTCGGCACTCGTCCGCAGGTCCTGATCGCCAGCCAACCGACTCGCGGGCTCGACGTCGGATCGATCGAGTTCGTCCACAGTCGCCTCGTCACCCAGCGAGATGAGGGCCTCGCGGTACTGCTCGTGTCGTCAGAGCTCGACGAGGTCCTCTCCCTCGCCGATCGCGTGGCGGTGATCTACCGAGGGAAGATCGTAGCCGAGCTCGAAGGCGAGGCGATTGACCGTGAACGGATCGGCCTGTTGATGGCCGGCGCCGCGTGATCAGCCGACGCTTGCCGCCGTGGGCCGTCAACGCGGTCGTCGTACCGCTGGCCTCGGTTCTTTGCGGCTTTGTGGTGGCAGGGGTCGTGATTTCCGTGACGGGCTCGGATCCGTTCCAGGCATTGACGGCAGGTGGCCTTCACGAACAATGCGGCCTTTGCCGAGACGCTGGTCTCTTCGATTCCATACATCTTCCTGGGCTTAGGACTCGCGCTCGGCTTCAAGGCAGGACTCTTCAATATCGGCGCCGAAGGCCAGTTCTACATCGGCGGTCTGGCCGGCGTCTTCGTCGCGTACAGCATTCACGGCTTGCCAGGGTTGATCGAGATCCCGCTCGCGATTCTTGCCGGTATGCTCGGCGGCTTCGTCTGGTCGGGCCTCGCCGGCGCGCTCAAGGCTCGCTTCGGAGCGCACGAGGTGATTACGACCATCATGCTCAACTACGTTGCGTTTCTACTAGCGAACTATCTGATCGACGGCGGTCTGATGCTGGCAAAGAATGTCTCGACTCCGCGTACCCCTGAGATCGATGCGAACGCACAGCTGCCCATCATCATTCCCGGTACGAGGTTGCATTTCGGCCTGATCCTGGCTGTGCTTGCGGTGCCGGCGGTCTGGTTCCTGATCGAGCGGACGACCATCGGTTTTCAGCTGCGATCGGTCGGTTTCAATCCCACGGCCGCCCGCGCGAACGGCATGTCCGTCGGCCGGACGCTGGTCCTGAGCATGGGCATTTCGGGGGCGCTGGCCGGGACGGCAGGTATCGTCCAAATTCTGGGCCTCAGTCATCACATGACGGATACGGTCGCGGCGGGATACGGCTTCGACGCCATTGCCGTCGCCCTGCTGGCCCGGAGCAATCCGTGGGGTGTGCTGCCAGCGGCGTTTCTCTTTGGCGCCCTGCGAAACGGTGCCAGCTTCATGCAGCTCGAAACACAGGTCTCGGCAGATCTCGTTTCCATCGTGCAGGCGATGGTGATCATCTTCGTGGCCGCACCTGTCATCGTTCGCTGGCTGCTCCGGCTGCGCGCCCAGCCGCTGCAAGAGCTCCAGCTTGCCGAGCGCGACGAGGCGACCGTGGTCTGATGGACTTTCTGCAGCGCGAGGACATCGTCGGGCTGCTCGCCCAGACACTGGTGACCGCGACGCCACTCACGCTAGCGGCACTCGGTGGGATCCTTTGCGAGCGCTCAGGCGTAGTCAACATCGCGCTCGAAGGCATCATGCTAACGGGGGCGTTCATCGGGTTCGCGGTCGCCCTTGCCACGCACAATCTGTGGCTGGGCGTACTCGCCGCCATCGTCGCCGGCATGCTGATCGCCAGCCTGCACGCCGCGCTCTCGGTCAGTCTGCTGGTGGACCAGATCGTGAGCGGCATGGTGATCAATATCCTCGCCGTGGGCATTACTGGCGTGTTTTATCGCACCTTCATCGAGAGCTCGACGACGATCGGTCCGGGCACGCTCGCGCATTGGAACATCCCGGGCCTGTCGGCGATCCCCGCGCTTGGCCGGATTTTCTTTCAGAACCAGTTTGTGACGTATGCCATGCTGCTCGCCGTCGTCGGCGTGTATTTCTTGATCTTCAAGACCAAATGGGGGCTTCGCACCCGTGCCTGCGGCGAGAATCCGGCCGCCGCCGAAACCGCCGGGATCAACGTCTACTTCGTCCGATACGCGAACGTCATCGGGAGCGGCGCCCTCGCCGGCCTGGGAGGCGCATACTTCAGCCTGCAACAGATCGGCAACTTTCTACCGAACATGACCGGTGGCCGGGGCTTCATCGCGCTAGCCGCGATGATATTCGGCAAATGGAACCCGTTCGGCGCCTTCGGGGCTTCGCAACTGTTCGCATTCTCGGACGCCGTGGGCAGCCGTCTTCAGATCGCCGGCGTCAAACTGCCCATCCAGTTCCTCGGCATGCTTCCCTACCTGGTGACCATCGTGGTGCTCGCGGGGGCAATGGGGCGCGCCGTCGCGCCCGCCGCCGTGGGCAAGCCGTACAAGAAGAGTTGAGCCGAAAACTTCCCAGGAGTCTCGCGTAGTCCGGCGCCTGCTCGCCCTCGGGCTCGCCGCATTGCTGGCCACGTGCGGCGGCCCGTCGACGCCGTCGCCTTCGTCCGGCGTCCGAGTCTGCATCGCCACCGATGCTGACGGCCTGGCGCCGCATACGTTCAATCAGCTGGCGGCCGCTGGCGCTCGCAGCGCCGGCGCCCTGGTCCAGGTGATCGCCTCACACACGGCGTCGGACTATCTGGCCAACATTCAGCGATGTATCGCGAACCATTCCGCGCTGGTGGTGGCGATCTCGCAAGATATGGCGACCGCTGTTGCCAGCGCGGCGAAGCTACATGCGACGCAACGTTTTGCGCTGGTCGATGGAATACCCGTCGATGAGGGCGGCCAGCGCCTCGATCTCGACAACGTGAGCGACCTGCTCTTCAAGGCACAGGAGCCGGGCTACCTGGTCGGTGCGCTGGCCGGGCTGCTGGAAAAAAACAAAGTCGGGAGCGCGGCACATAACGTGCTCGGCATTCTCGGATCGAACCATGGCCCGGCCGTCGACTCGTACATCGCCGGCTACATCGCCGGCGCGAAGAGTGTCAACCCTGGCCTGACCTGGAAGATCACCTACTCGGACTCGCAGGACACGGCGTTTTGCAAGCAGCTCGGCATCACCCAGATCTCGGCCGGCGCGGATATCCTCTTTGAAGTCACGGGCCGTTGCGCCTCTGGCTACATCGACGCCGCCTACGATGCCTCCGCCTACGCCATCGGATCGGACAACGACGAGGCCTATCTCAGCCCCGCCGTCATCACCAGCGCCCTCAAGCGCGTCGACCGGGCCGTCGCCATAACCGTCCAGCGATTGCAAAACGGCCAGTTCAAATCCGGCCAGCAGCTCTTCACCACGCAGGATGACGCCACCGGCTTCAGCAGCCCGAGCAGTGTCGTCCCCCAGGACGTCATCAACCAGGTGCTCGACATCCGCGCCAGGATCCGCAGCGGCGCCCTCACTCCGCCGGATACCATTCCGGCGGGCGTCTAAAAAGTACCACCAAACTTTTTCCACCCGGCGACGTCTCTATTACTGTGGCGGGCATGGACGAGGGCCTCGCGGCCGGCAGCTCAGCTGACTTCGAGCGTTTGCTGCGTGCCAACGCCCACTCGATGCTGCGCTTCGCCGACTTCGTCCTGCACGACCGCAGCGCGGCCGAAGATGCCGTACAGGAGGCGTTCATGATTGCCTGGAATCGCCGGCAGACGTTACGCGAGGATTCTGCATTCGTGCCGTGGCTTCGAACGATTGTGCTCCGCGAGTGCCTGCGCTGGCGCCGGCGCCGCTTCCTACAGGTGCTCGGCCTCAGCGACCGGGTCATCGCGCCCGCGACATCCGACCCCGCCCTGCAGGTCGACCTGGGACGCGCCGTGCGACGCCTCTCCCCCGCTCAGCGCGCCGTGGTCTATCTGCACTTCTTCGAGGACCAGACCCTGAACCAGATCGCCACCGAGCTGCGCCTCCCGGAATCGACCGTCAAAAGCCGGCTCTACGAGGCCCTTCGCCGATTGCAGCGCGCCCTTCCGGGCTATGGACCCTCAAACGCCGGAGAGCAGGCATGACCGTGCTGGAAGATCGGCTGAAGCGCTACGCCGCCGGTCGCGCTGACGGGGTATCGACCAGCGATGCTGATCGTCTGGTGACGCGCGCGCTGACCCGCCCGAGATCCCAAGCCCGCTGGACCCGACACGGCCTCAACGTCGCCGCGGCCGTGGCCTTGAGCCTGCTGCTGATCGCTGGTGGCATCGTGCTGGAAGGGCAGCTGGTTGCGCGCCGAACCGCCGCGCCACCGCCCGGCGCCGGCCCGCTGCCCCCGGTGCCCAATGAGATCGTGAATCTCGACAATGAGTCGCAGGCAGGCGAATTCGTTACCCCCTTTCGATTGAAGGACGCGAAAATCCTGCCGCCTGCCTATCGCTGGACACTGTCGCAGGGTCGGGCGCTCGTCCTGGAAACGTCGAGCTTTTGCTCAACCGTCACCATCCACGTCGTCGACCGGAGCACGGGTCGCGATGTCCGGCCCGCAGTGACCCTCCCGGATTGCTACGGGAATCCGGTAGTTCTTCCGGGGACGCGGGTGCTGCTGGCTCACGAGCACGCCACCGACCAGCGGTCGCAAAATCTGGGAGTCGTGTCCTATGACTGGTCTTTAGGACGCGTCGTGCGGAATTACCCGGATGTCTCGATGGGTGTCTCAGGAGGCTTGCTGTCAGGCGACGCCACGCTGCTCTATACGATCAACCCCGACGCCAGCAGCACTGGGCTCGAGATCACGGACCTGACGAGCGGCGCTCGCGTCGCCCATCTGGACGTCGCGATCACGCAGGTCGGCCTCAACGCCGGCGGGATCGCGTTGTCGCCCGATGGGCGAACCCTCTATGTCAATGAGGGCATTCGGCTGCGGACCTTCGACGCGCGTACGGGTAAGGCCGGTGCCGTCGTGGACTTCACGATGCCGCGACCGAGCCCGGCCGCCTGGTTGCCGAGCTGGCTCTCGATCACGGCCGACGCGAAGGAGGGCTTCGAGGCCGGCCGCGGCATCGCCGTTGATCCGACCGGACGCTGGGTGGCCGCGCTTTCCATCGATGACCCTTCGGTAGCCGGCATCTGGGTCTTCGACACATCGGGTTCGATCCACGTGGCGCGTCATATTCCGGAGCCAACCAGGTCGCGCCAGGCCGGCTTCCGGGGCGTCGCCTTCAGCCGTGATGGGACTGTGCTCTATGCCCTGTACGTCGAGGCCCAGCAAGGCTCCATCGATGTCATCGCTCCAGAGACCGGTCGGTTTCGTGCCCTGGCCAATTCGCGCTTCTCGGATTTGCTGGGAATCGCCCGTGTCGACCCAGCGCCCTGAGCGCCGGCTGAGCCGCGCCTAGCCCGTGACGCGACCTCGGCGAAGCATCGCCTCCGCGTCGACGAACTCATGGCGCAGCCGGGCTCGGCCCACCTCGTCACCGAAGCCGCCCTCGAGCGCCTGCAGGTTCATAGCCCAGACTTGCTCCGGCGAACAACCCAGTGCGGCAACGACGTTTTGAAATTCCCGTGTCAGCGTGATGTGGGAAACGGTCCGCGAGTCCGTGCTGATGGTGACCTTGATGCCCTGCTCGTAAAAGCGCTTCAGCGGATGATCCTGCAGCCGCCGGACGGCTTTGGTTTGCGCATTGCTGGTGGGCGCCGTGTCCAGCTGGACACCGTTCTCCCGGATGGTGGCGACGACCTCGGGATCTTCCTGCGCCCTGATCCCGTGGCCCAGCCGAAGCGCTCCCATTGAGATCGCCTGCCGCACGCTCTCCGGTCCGGCGGCCTCGCCGGCATGGATGGTGATATTCAGGCCCAGGGAACGAGCGAGTCGAAAGGCATCTTCGTGCAGGACCGGGGGGTGTCCCGCTTCGTCGCCCGCCAGGTCGAAGCCGATCACGCCGTCGCTCACGAAGCGGCCGGCGACCTGGGCCAGCGCCAGGTTCTGCGCCGGTGGCATATCGCGCAGGGCGGTCACGATGATGCCACCCTCGAGCCGGAAGTCCTTGCGCCCCCTGGTCCATCCGCTCAGGACGGCGCGGATTACGTCCGTCAGCGAGAGACCCTGCTGCACGTGCAGCCACGGCCCATAACGAATCTCGGCATAACGCACGTTGTCGTGCTTCAAGTCCTCACAGAGCTCGTAGGTTGCGCGCTCCAGCGCCGGGACGGTCTGGAGCACCGCAATCGGCAGCTCAAAGAACGTGATGTACTCGACCAGCGAAGCCGTGTTCTCGTTGGCCTCCAGAAAGTCCGACAGCTTTGCCAGATCGTCGATCGGCAGCGGAACGCCGTTCTCTTTGGCGAGCTCGAGTACCGTCTTGGGACGCACAGACCCGTCAAGATGCAGATGCAGCTCCGCCTTGGGGATCGCCTGAAAATAGGCGGCGTCGTCCATCGAGTTCGCCCGAATGCTAGCAGCCGGGCGAACTGACCTCAGTAACCCGGCCCGGGGCTGCCGTCGCTAGGCGGCGCGCCGGTGCCCGTTGCCGTTCGGGGGCGTCAACACCATGGCCAGCATCTCCGACGGACGGATCGCCCACAGCCGGTGATGGCGGAACGCGGCGCGAGCCTCCGGCGTCAGACCCCATGCCGCGAGCACCGTTCGGACCCGGGCCGCGCGACCGGTCTCGAGGTCGACCATGCTGTCACCGACGTAGATCGAATGCGCCCGCGACAAACCGAGCTGCCCGATGGCCGCCAGCAACGGATCAGGCGCCGGCTTTGGCGGGGTGACATCCTCATAACCGAACACCACGTCGAAGTACCCACGCAGGCCCGCCGCCTCCAGCTCGGCCTCGACAAGGGCCCGTCGCTTGCAGGAGACCACACCCAGTGGGGCGCCGGCCTGGTGCAGCTTCCGGACGAGCGTTGGAATCCCGCGGAACACCCGGGCATGGCCCAGGGTCGCGTCGATCGACCGGTAGGTGGCGACGAGGTCTTCCCACATCTGCGGCGCGACCAGCTTCATCTGCTCAGGCAGCGGCAGACCGCGGCTCTGGCGGAAGAGCACCCGTGCCGCCTCGTCGAGGCGATGCGTCCGCATGACGTGGGCGAAGGCTTCCTCGATCAGCGGGTAGCTGTCAACGAGTGTTCCGTCGAAGTCGAAAACCAGGCCGCGAGTGTGGCCGTTGGAGGGCGTCGGAGGTCGAAGTAGAGACTCTGATTCGGTTGCCACGTGTGATCAACATCCCCTGGGCAGGCTGGGCGCGCTCTCCGAGGAGCTGCGCTGTCGAGGAATCGACCCTTCCCAGTCAAATAATGCCACTCGTATAACGGTGTAGTCCACGTTTCCTCTCGGAACCCGCAGCGCGGCTTCCAGAGCTCCAAACACCCGTTCGCTCGGAAAGTCAACCTTGACCGTCTTTCATCTGCCGCCTAAACTCGAACTTGCAATGGCCAGCGTCACTTACGAGCATGTATACAAGCGCTACCCCGGAAACACCGTCATCACCGACATGAACGCCGAGATCAAGGACAAGGAATTCGTGGTCCTGGTCGGCCCTTCCGGTTCTGGCAAGTCGACGGCCCTGCGGATGCTCGCGGGCTTGGAGGAGATCAGCGACGGTATGGTCCGCATCGGCGATCGTGTGGTCAACGACGTCGCGCCCAAGGATCGCGACATCGCCATGGTCTTTCAGTCATACGCGCTGTACCCGCACATGTCGGTCTATGACAATCTCTCGTTTGGCCTCAAGCTGCGCAAGACGCCGAAGGGCGAAATCGACAAGCGCGTCCGCGAGGCCGCCGACATCCTCGGCCTCGGCCAGTTCCTGAATCGCAAGCCCAAGGCCCTCTCCGGCGGCCAGCGGCAGCGCGTCGCGCTGGGACGGGCGATCGTCCGTCAGCCGAAAGTCTTTCTCATGGACGAGCCGCTGTCGAACCTCGATGCCAAGCTCCGGGTCCAGACCCGCGTGCAGATCCTCAAGCTGCACCAGCGGCTTCAGACGACGTTTATTTACGTGACGCACGACCAGGTCGAGGCGATGACGATGGGCGAACGCATCGTCGTCCTGGACAACGGCATCGTGCAGCAGTTTGATACACCGCAAACGCTGTACGAGCATCCGGTCAATCTCTTTGTTGCCGGCTTCATCGGCAGTCCAGCCATGAATTTCTTGAACGTCAAGGTCGGCGGGGATGGCCAGACGCAACTCCAGGGCGAGGGATTCCAGGTCCCGATCGAAGAGCGCGTCCTCTCAGAGGCCGGGGCAGACCGAGGTCAGGAGGTCATCATGGGGATCCGCCCGGAGGACATCAAGGACGTGCGGTTTCCCGGTCGCGAGGGTTTGCCGAAAGTCCAGACGAAGGTCGAGGTCGTGGAGAGCATGGGGAGCGAGATCTTCGTCTACGTCGTCTTGGGCGGCAAGACGTTGACCGCGCGGATGGATCCTCGCAGCCACGACATCCAGCCGGGGCAGACGATCCAGGTGGCGGTCGATACGCATCACCTGCACCTCTTCGATCCGAAGACCGAGAAAGCGCTCGTCAGCCGCGGCACACCTGCCGCCGCTGTGCCAGCCGTCGCCGAAGCCCCCGCGCCCGCTCGCTAAGACTTGGACCTCGGTCTTCAAGGCCGGGTCGCCGCCGTCACGGGAGGCAGCCACGGTGTTGGCTATGCCATTGCTGAAGCGCTGCTGGCCGAAGGCTGTCGCGTCGCGATCTGCGCCCGCGATAAGGCTCGGCTCGATGCCTCCGCGCGAAGCCTCGAGCAGGCTGGAAATCGGGCCCGGCGCCCAGACAACCCCGCCGCGGCCCAGCGCGCGGCCGACAGGGTCTTCTCCCACCCGGCCGATGTGGGCAAACCCGGCGAAGTCGAAGACTTCGTCCAGGCAACTGCGTCGCACTTTGGCGGCCTGGATATTCTCGTGCACAACGCCGGTGGCGGTGGCGGCGCCGGCCTCGAGTCGCCCGACGCCGAGTTCGACCAGGCTTTCGAGTTGAACGTTCTCGCGGGCTTGCGTGCCGCCCGTGTCGCCGTGCCGTTCATGCGCAAGCATGATCACGGCCGAATTATTTTTATATCGTCCATCTATGGCCGCGAAAGTGGCGGCCGTGCCGGCTACAACGTCGCGAAGGCTGCTGAGATCAGCCTCGCAAAAGCGCTGTCGCGCGAGCTTGCGAAAGACAAGATCCTGGTCAACACCGTGGCGCCGGGCTCGCTGATGTTCTCCGGCAGCAGCTGGGAACGCCGCCAGCAAGCCGACCCGGACGGCATCGAGGCATTCACCAGGTCCGACCTGCCCCTGGGCCGTTTTGGCAAGCCCGACGAAGTCGCCGCCGTCGTCACGTTCCTCGCGTCAGACCGTGCGAGCCTGGTTACCGGCGCATGCTGGACCGTCGACGGCGGCCAATCGCGCTCACTGATCTGACGGCACCGGGGTTGCGCGGCGCCGGCCCCTGCCTCAGGCAGATCGAGACCGTGGCGTCGGCCGGATCAGCGCCCAGCGGCCTGTGGCCAAGCGCTGCAAGTCCCAGCCGCCTTCGTGGACCTTGCGGTGATGCGGCCGGCACAGCAGGATCAGGTTGCTCATCGTCGTCGGTCCCTGGTCGATCCAGTGCTTGACGTGGTGGCTGTCGGTCCATTGCGCTGGCCGGTTGCAGTGCTCCGCGACGCAGCCACGGTCCCGGGCCGCCAGCGCCCGCCGGGTGGCGGCCGGCGTGGACCGGCTCGCGCGGGTGATCTCCGCGTCGAGCTCGCCTTTGCCGATGATCCGGCTGATGGCGGCGTCGCAGGCGATCCGCCGCACCGTCTCGGCCGGGACGATGGTGCCGCCGTCCAGCTCCCCGCCCGGCGCATCGGGCGTGCCCAGCAGGGTCTCGACGCTGGCCCGGATGATCAGGTGCGGCCGCGGCCCGGCGCCATCGGCCGAGCCGAAAGCGCGCGGCTGGCAGAGCTCGACCAAGCGGTCGGCGCGGCGCTGCCCTGGAGTGCGGTCGTCGTCTTTGGCGGGCGGCAGCGACGCATTGACGGCGTTGCGGACCAGGGCTCCGGCTTCCGCGTCGAGCAGGCCGTCGATCCGGACGATGCCGTCGAGCGGTTCGCTGATGGTCAGGTAGCGTCGCTGGTGCGCCCGATTGGCCTCGGCCAGGGCCGCCTGGGCATCGATCCGGTGCTCGAAGTTCTTGGCCACCCCGGTGAACTGTCCGGGATCCATCGTGTCCGCCAGGGCCAACAGGCTGGCCTCCGCCTTGCGCACCGCGCCAGCCCCAACATGCTCGGCGGTCCGAGCCAGGACGGCCACATGCTGGTAGCCGAGCTCGCCCGTGGCAAACGCCTTGCTGGTCTGCGGCAGGTGCTGGAGCTGGCGGGCGATCCCGACCCGCTCGGCGGCCGCCCCACCGGAAAGCTTGCACTTCGAGCGCAGCCAGGCCACCAGGTCGATCGCCCCGTCCGCGGCGTATTCGCCGGACTGATCGAAGCGGCGCAGCCCTTCGGCGAAAACCGCCTCCACCCGGTCTTTCAGGGCGCGGGTCGCGATCAGGCCCTCGCCCAGCCGGGAGCCCTCCACGTGGCGCATTTCGGCGGCATAGTGGTCGATCGCCGCGATGGCTCGGCTCCGGGCGCTCTCGAGACGATCGCCGGTCGCGGCCATAGTCGCAGCATGAACCATAGTTTTGACAGCTGTCTGTCAAAACCGCCCGGGCAATTTGAGACCGGCCATGGCCCCGTTGAATGCAAAAGGCCGGCGGTGGGGGACGACCGCCGGCCTGCACGAGTGAGAGTTAGACTTCGCGCGGTTTCAGAATCCAGAGCGCCACGCCGATCAGGACGGCCAGGGTCAGCAGCATGAACGCCGTGCCCACGGGGGCGGTCGGCAGATCGACCGGTCGTGTGCTGCGGCCGCCGTCGACAATCGCCATCGGCTTTGTTCCGAAGGGTGCGACCTTGATGACGCCCATCGGGGTCACGCTCATGTCGTAGGTCACCTTGGTGTCGGGCGCATTCAATGTGAGGTAGGTCAGCCAACTGTCACGGCGGACCCAGCCCATGTTTTTGTCACTCGACAGGTCCTTGTACAGGCTGTCCGTCATCTTTTCCTGAAATTCCATCGTGAAGCCCTCGGCGCCCTGCACCGAACTGCCGACGCCGGACTGGCCGATGAACGCGCGCCACTCGCTCGTGTTCACCGGCTTGTCAGACAGCAAGTACAAATCGGCCTGGACCTGCTGACCAGCGGCCAGCACTTCGAACGGAATCCACGGATGCGCAATCTTGAGCGTGATGAGCACCGGCGCGCCGTCGCCAAACAGCAAGCGCTGCTGCTGGGCCCGTTCGGCGTTGTATTTGGCCGCCATGAAGACCGGGCTGCCCATGGCGTAGTGCATGACGTGAAGCCGCGTCTCGGCATCGACCGCGAAGCCGTTGTCGGCGGCCCAGTCGAGCACCGCCTGGCCGCTGCCGCGCAAGACCGTGATATCGAGGGCCCGGACCTTGACCTGCTGCAACACCTCAACCGACTGGGCTGTCGGAGCCGCCGCGAAGCGCAAATCCAGGATCTCAGGCTGTGGATGCGTCTCCCGGAAGAGCCGCTGAAGCGTCCAACCTCCACCCTCTTCGACCTTCTGCGGAACCGCCGGTAGTGGCACGATCCAACCGAAGCTGGATGCTTCGCCGTGATAGCTGAAGCTTGTCAGGTAGTGCTCCACGCCGTTGTGCCACTCAACCAGCGTTGTCGCCCTGGCCAGCCGGATCGCTCCGTTGGGCGCGACCAGCCCGCCACAGGCCGCCACAGGTAGAGCCTGGGTGACAAAGAGCGCCAGCGTCGCCGCCGCCGCGGGAACGAGTTTGTTGACCATAGGAACCTCCTGTTCCGTCGTAGACGTCACTACTCAGACGCCGACGGCCACAGAAAGTTCCCCAGGCGCTTCAGTCGGACGTTTTAGCGGGCGGCCGCTCCTGTCCGTTCGAATGCGTTGACGGGCTTCAGGACCTGGACTTTGACTGGTGCCGCTTCGCGGGCGAACGTTTCAGCGTCCGATGCGACCCCGACGACGAATCCGTAGTGGTTCGGGACAGCCAGTTGCGGCTTGATCTTCTTCACGACTCCGGCCGCCTCGGACGCGTTCATGACGTAGGGGTCGCCGCCGATGCAGATCAGCGCAACGTCCGTTTTGACTTGCTCGATGTCGGGGTTCGGATCCCCGTCCCCTGAGAACCAGTAACGGTTGCCGTCGAGGCTCAGGATGTACCCGACCCAGTTGTTGCTCTTGGGATGGGTCTCGAGCCGATGCTCGACGGTGCTGTACGCCGGCACCGTCTGAAACTTGATCCCGGCGACGTCCAACGACTCGCCCGGCTTGACGGCTTTGACGTTGCCTTTGAGCTTTTCGGCAACGTCGCGTGGCGCGATGTACTGTGTCGTGCTCTTCTTGATCTTTTCGATGTCGGCCGGCTCGTAGTGATCGGAATGGGCGTGGGTGATGAAGATCACGTCGGCTGGCTCCTCCTGAGGCCGGAGCCCCCAGGGATCGATGTACACCGTGATCCCCTCGCCCTTCCACTTATAGGCGGACTGCTTGTACCAGGTGAACTTCTCGAGCATGGCAACCTCCTTCTACGGGCTCCTGTCGCCCAGAAGTTCTAGGTTAGCGCGTCAGGCGCCGAAGACCTGGACGACCAGGTGCCGGTCCCGACCTCGGTCGAGCTCGAGCAAGAAGATCCGCTGCCACCGTCCGAGATCCAGGCGGCCCTCGGCGACCGGAATGTTCTCGCTACTGCCGAGCAGCAGGTGCTGGCAATGCGCGTGGCCGTTCGCACACTCGTCCGGGTCCATCTCACCGGTCCGGCGGCTGAGGTCGTTGTGCTGGTAGACGCCGGCGGCGGCTGATAGTCGCTCCAGCAGGCCACTCATGTCCTGCAGCAGTAGCGGCTCGTTCTCCTGCAAGACGACAGCGGCCGTGGTGTGCTTCGAAAACGCGGAAACCCACCCCTGCGAGATCCGCGAGCGCCGCACGACGGCCGCGACCTGGTCGGTCACATCGAGAAATTCGCGGGCCGCCGTGGTTTGGAAGACAAGCGTCTCGGCCCAGAGGGTGAGGCCCCCGATTCGGCGAACCCGTGCGCCGGGTTGGTCGTCGGGCTCATCGAGCAGGCGGATTGCCGGATTGGACGCGTTTGCCATTCCAGCTCAGCTCCTTTGGCGCGGCACACGTGTGCCGTCGCATTGCACTTCCGATGCTGCGCCGACAACGTTGCGGCGGTCGTTACGAACGGCGGCGGCGTGTTACCGTCTCGTCGCGCGGACCTTGTCGAAGCAGTCGCTGCAGTAGACCGGCCGGCCCATCGTGGGCGTGAAGGGCACCTGGGCGGGCTTGCCGCACTCGGCGCAAATCACTTCGTGCAGCTCCTTGGCGCGGCCGGTGCCCCGAACGTTCCGGTTAATCGATCGGCAGTCGGGACAGCGGGACGGTTCGTGCTGGAAGCCCTTGGCGGAATAGAACTGTTGCTCACCGATGGTGAAGATGAAGTTGAGACCGCAATCACGGCACGTCAAAGTCTTGTCGCTGAAGCTCACGGCGAAATCTCCTTTTGTTTGTCTTTGGATCTCGGAGTTTCGCCGGAGCGATCTAGCCTTCGACCCAACTTTCCCGGGCGCGATTATAGCAAGCGCCAAGTAGCTTTTGGTGATGGCCAAAAGGTCGGCTGGTCCGATCAACCGGCTATTCTGCAGCCGTGGCCCGGCGTCTCTACGTCGTCCAAGACGATCTTCTGTTCGCGCAGCGCGTTCGGGCCGCAGCCGGTCGGCTCGGCGTACCGGTGGAGGCGATTGCCGCCGGCGATGCGCGCGCCCGCACCTGGGATCGCGACCAGGTGGTCGTCCTGCAGGCCACGCTCAGACCAGAACAACAAACGGCACTGGTCGACCAGCTGGTCCACCGGCAGCCAGCCCCGGTCGTGGTCGCCGTCACCGGGCACCTGGAGACGGCCCTTCGTCAGCGGCTGAAGGCGCTCGGCGCCACCCTGGCGGCGCACTCCAGCATGGATCGCGTGCTGGCCCGTGCACTCGGGATTAGTGGTGTTCCTGATGCTGATGCGAGGCCGCATCCCCCGGGGTGACCGCCGGCCGCTCCATCATGCGAAGCATGTCGAGCCCACCGGTGCGGAGAAACCACCAGCCGAGCAGCGCCATGATGGCAAGGAAAATCACATTGAGCACGCTGGTGTAGTTGAGCGCCGGGGCGGTGGTTATCGCCGATACCGGATGATGTACGGGAACGAACCCGAGAAGCTGAAACAGTAGGCCGATCAAAAAGCCGGCCAGCGCCATCGCCGCGTACGACACGACCAGGAGATACAGTGCCATTCGGCGGCCATAGTACTTCCGGTAGATATCAACGATCGGCAAGATGATCAGGTCGGCGAAGATGAAGGCGATCACGCCGCCGAAACTGATCCCGCCGTTCCAGAGCACGGCGGCGAGGGGGACGTTCCCCACCGAGCAGACGAAGCTCAGCAGGGAAATCACTGGCCCGATCAGGGGACCCCAGACCTGGGACAGGACCGGGTGGCTGGTCAAGAAGAAGCCTTGCCAGAACGAGGCCGGCACCCAGGCGGCCAGCGCGCCGGCGATCAACAGCCCCAGCCCGATGTCCGTCCACACCGAGGTGACGTCCATCCAGAAGTTGTGGCTGATCGCGGTCAACCCCCGTCCCGAAAACAGCCGGCGCAGAAACGGTCCTTTGGTGACCGACATGTCCATCTCGCCGTGCCCTTCCATCCGTCCATGGCGGCCGTGCTCGGCCTGCCGCCGGGCTTCGTCGATCATTCCCGGCTTAAGGGTCCAGCGAAAGAGCAGCGCCAGGATCACGATCATCAGCAGTCCGCCCGCGAACTCGGCACCGACGAACGACCAGCCGAGCAGGATCAGCAAGATAAGTCCCAACTCGAAGACCAGGTTGGTGGAGGCAAATTCGAAGACGATGGCGGCTGGAAAGCTGGCCCCCTTGCGGAACAGCGACCGGGCGATGGCCACGGCTGCGTAGGAGCAGGAGGACGATGCCGCTCCCAGGACGGTGGCGGTGGCCAGGCTGCGCGGCGAATCCGACCCCAGGGCCCGAGCCACCGCATTTCGCGATACCAGTGTCTGGACGATCGCGGACAGGATGAAGCCCAGCGCGAGCGGCCAGAGGACCTCCCAGAGCATGTCGAGCGCGGCGGCCAGCGCCTGGCCTGCGGCCTGCACGACGATCACTCTTTCAGCCTACCGGGCGGTGCCGGACTAGCTTTTCAGCGCCGCCGACCAGCGTTCCTCGATGTGCTGGGTGCGATAGATCAAATAGGCGCCGGCCCAGGTCACGATGAAGGCCCCCACGATCACGAAACCCATGACGCCAATGTCCATTCCGGCGATCGCGTCCCAGACTCCACCTCGAAGGTCCAACTGCGACACGAGAAGCTGGCTCAACTCGAAGAGGCCGACGAACAGCGCGACGAAAACCGACAGGGCTGTCACCGTCAGGTTGTAGAAGACCTTGCGCACCGGGTTGGAGAAGGCCCAGGCGTATGCCCGTGACATGAATGCACCGTCCGCGGTATCCATCAACGACATGCCGGCGGCGAAGATCAGCGGCAGCGAGATCAAGGCGTAGAGCGGAATCCGCTGCGCCGCGGCCCCGGCCGAGATCGCGAGGAACGAGATCTCGGACGCGGTATCGAAGCCGAGGCCGAAGAGGAATCCAACCAGGTACATTTGCCAGCTGTGCGTGATCAGCCGAAAGAGCCGACCGAAGATGCGGGTCAGCAGTCCGCCCGCCACCAGTTCGTGCTCTAGGGATTCTCGATCGTACTGCCCCGCCCTCATGCGCCGAAAGAGGCGAAGAATGTCGAGCAGAATGATCAAGTTCAGAATGCCAATAAGCAGAAGAAAGACGCCCGAGACGCCGGTGCCGATCAGCCCGCCCAGGTTCTTGAGCTGGCCGTTCGCCGTCACGACGTTCGTCACGACGAACTGCGTGGCCACACCGAGGGCCAGGGCGATCAAAAAGACGACCGTCGAATGGCCGAGTGAAAAGAAGAAGCCGACCCCCAGCGGCTTCTTGCCTTCCTGGAGCAGCTTGCGCGTCGTGTTGTCGATGGCCGAGATATGGTCGGCGTCGAACGCGTGCCGCAGCCCGAAGGCATAGGCCAGGCCACCCAGGCCGAGCATCACCGGGTAGCGGGGCGCGACGAGCAGCAGCATGATTCCCCAGCCGACCACGTGGAGCAGCGCCACACCGCCGAACAGGCTGGTCAGACGCAATGAAACCGACGTCATCGAGACCGTCCGCCAGCTTCGCCATGCCGCTCGCGCCGTCGCCATCCGAGCATCGAGTATATATTTTATTGCGAATCGTTCGCAATAACGAATCGGTTACGACGTGGTTGCCGCCGGGGCGCGATGCGCTAGGTGCCGCTGACGTGCAGCAATCGGCCGATCCCGTAGCCGGCCGCCGCCGAGAGCATGCCGATCAGCGTCATCTGGAGGCCGCTGATCCGCCAGTCGCCCACCAGCGTCAGCGCTTTATAGGCCCCGACGCCGAACAGCACCGCCGCACAGAGCGGCACGGCCATGATAGTGGCGAGGCCGACGGAGATCCCGAACAGCGGCACGAACAGGAACGGGACCAGCGGGATCAGCGAGCCGATCAGCGTGGAAAAGCCGGTGACGAGCGCCCGGCGAACCACCCCCTTGTCGCTTACGGGCGTGAGATGGAGCTCATCGCGCATCATCACGTCGACCCAGACCTTCTTGTCTGAGGTGATCTCGCCGACGACGCGCTCGAGCACGTCGCCGTGGAGACCCTTCTCCCGAAAGATCTGCCGCACCTCCTCGGTCTCGACGTCGGGCATCTCTTCGACCTCTCGCTGCTCTTTCGCAAGCTGGGCCAGGTAGTAATCACGTTCCGCCAGAGCTGAGGTGTACATCACACCGCCCATGGCAATCGATTCCGAGAACGTCGCCGCCAGGCCGGCGGCCACGATGATGCGGAGCTGCGCGGTGGCCGCGGCCACGCCCAGCACCAGGCCGAGGACGTTGACCAGACCATCCTGGCCACCAAGAATGATGTCACGCAGCGATCGGCCGATGCCCCTCTTCTCCTCGTCTGGCTCGTGCAGCGGCTTCGACGCAGGAGCTGGATGAGGCGCGGGCTCGGCCATTCGAGCTATCTTCCCACGCCTAGCGAGCGCCGGCGGCCTTCGCCTGGCAGCGAGCGCAACGTCCGTGCACGACCAGGTCGGCGTTGCTCACCATGAACTGGTGTTCATCCGTGATGTGGTGCAGCACAGGGACCATGTGATCGCCCTCGATGTGCAGAGTCGAGCCGCACTGGTCGCACACGAGATGGTAGTGATCCGTCCCCTCCTCGGCCAATTCGTAGTAAGCGCGGTCGCGAATCCGGGTCTCCTTGACGAGGCCCAGCTCCTCCAGCACCTCGAGTGAACGATAGATCGTGGCCAGGTTGAAGCGAGGATACTGGCGGCGGACCGAGCCCAGGATGTCGTCGGCACTGATGTGCTTCTTGCTGTGCCGCAGGGTGTCCCAGACGAGCTGGCGCTGCATCGTCAGCCGGTAGCCGGACGTATGCAGGGCCTCGGTTGCCGACTCCTTTGACGTCATCGCCTCATTGTGGCAGGCGAATGCGTCGTGGCCGTGGGTTGGTCCCCGGCCGTGGCACCTTTGTCATCGAGCCGGAAAAATATCACCCAGATGGCGACGAAATAGATCAGGTTGCCGAGTCCAAACATCACGAGGCCGGCCGCCAGCTGATCGTCGAGCGGCGAGAGCGGCGTCACCCGAGGAGCCGCGGCGTAGAACGGATAGAGAACGCTCGGCGAAAGGATGAAGGCCAGCCCGAGGATGGTCGGCGGCACCCCGGCAAACCCGAGATAGGCGATCTTCCCGATCACGCTCATACTCTTTGGCCGTCCGGCCGGCACCAGGATCGGCCACCAAAAGAGGAGGCCCACCGCGATAAAGCTGAGGTGTTCGAAGACGTGAACCGGCTCATTGCGAAGCGTCGCCTCGTAGAGAAAGGGCAGGTGCCACCCGGCCAGCACGAGATTGAAGATCACGTTCGCCGCCAGCGGCGACACATGAACGCGATGAAAGGCGCGCCACTGTTCCGGCAGCCCCAGCAACAGGAGCGGCGGAACCACCATCGCCAGCAGCAGATGCTGCAGCATGTGCAGGCTGAAGAGATAGCGGTCTCCGCCCGTGTCGATCGGCGACGCGAGGGCAAGGAACATCGCGAGCAGGCCGGCGGCGAAGTATGCCCGCGCCAGCGGCGACCAGGACGCCTCGCGTCCCCGGCTCCGTATCAGCCAGACGTAGGCGGCGGCCATCGCGAGGATGCCGGCCAGCACTGTGGGCTCCCACGTCCACGACGTCAGGCTGAGGCTGGCATGCAGGGACGCCACGATCAGCCTTTGACCCCCTCCTGGACGATCGGTTGGGCGAGCAGCCAGAGACTCGTCATCGTGTAGCCGACCATGGCGGCGATCCACGGCCATTCTGCCCGCCTCCCCTGGGTTTCCGTCCGGGCCACCCGGCCGAGATACCCATGGGCCAGCACGACGGCGGCGATGTGGACGCCGATGATCAAGAGGATCTCGAAGTACCAGATGAACGCCGTGGGAACGAGATTCCGGTTCGGTTCGTACTGGACCGTCCCGAACAGGTTGAGCGTCCCACTGCCGAACGGGTCGGAGGCCTGGTGAATGAGCAGCTGTCCGTTGATGGCCAGGTAGCCGAAGTTGTGCGCAAGCAGATACCCGAACGCGATCGGCACCAGGGACGGGATCAGTCCGGCAATGACGTTGATCAGCGGCTCATCGAGATGGCCGACAGCGCGGACGGCCGCCGCGAAGCCGGTGAACAGCGCCCAGATCAGGCCGACCATCCCGACGAACACGATGAGCAGCAGCCCCGTGTACCCGGCGGCACCCGACCTGAGGCTGTTGGGCAATTGGCTGACCACGTCCTTCCAGGCCGGCGTGGCCAGCAGCCCATCGAAGCTCACCGAGACGAGCAGCAACAAGACGAACGTCAAGCGGCTGATGGAGGCTTCGAACGGTCGCACTAGGCCACCGAAGAATCCCCGACGCCCGGGCGCCCCGAATCGGAAGTAGCCCAAGCGGCCCCAGGTGGCGAACAGGACGGAAAACACCTCGCCCCGGCGGAGCCAGGTTTCCGCGCCAAACAGTGCGACCATGATGGCGTTCACGATCCCGTAGGCGAGAAGGACCTGCGCCGCGCCTGCAGGCGTCGTGGTGACGCCGTTGAAGATCAGCTCGCCGCAGGCAAAGAGAAAAAATAAGATCGTCGCCGGCCAGTAACCCCAGGACCGTGGCCAGTCGAGGCGCGCTTGCCCGCCCACCAACCGGGCGACGACATTCAATGGACTGATGTAGGGCCAGTAGTTCCCGACGATCGCAACGCTGATCGGCACCGCGATCCAGAAGACGAGCCAGACGGCGGTGACCACCACGTTGTCCGGGGTGCTTTGCGATCCGACGAGGCCGCCCAGGATCAGGATCAGCGCGAGGACGACCATCAGCCAGCCCGGCCAGCTCGGCGTCTGCGGCACGGGCGGCAGGTCATCACCGGTCGGCTGCATCCGCACCACCGGACGGCGAAGAACCAGCAGGAACGAGATGAACACCACCGCGCCCGCCCCGATAAGGAACAGGTAAAGCGGCGCCGGCAGGTCGTAGCGGGTGCCGAAGGCATGCAGGGGCATGGGGATCATGGCGATCACGATAGCGAATGCCTCGTTCAGGTTTTCTTCCGGGGCGTCGTGGGTTGTTGGTGCCGCCGGCGGCGGATCTCCTGGATGATCGCGATCACGCCGAAGATGATCACGAACGCCAGGATCCCGTAAAACTCCAGGTACCGTCCGAGGATCGTCACGATGCTGTCCCCCGGGGCGCCGGTCGGCGCCGTGGCCGCGTATTCTCCAAACCCAGGTGCATTCACACTGGCGTACGGATCGCCGCCGCCCGAGCGCAAGGTCGGCAGCGCCCGCCAGCCGCTGCCGCCGTTGTACTGGATCTCCTTGAAGGCGCCCGGCGGGAAGCGCATCGTCAGGTGATACATGGCGGCGATGGTGACCGGGCCATCGCCAGGCTGCCCCACGCAGTTGATGCGATAGACGTTGCCCCGGATGTCGATACCTGACGGGGCGGCCGGCGGGTTTGCCTCCGGTTCGATCGTGCATTTCACGGCCTGCGCCCCCGCCGGCGCTTTAAAGAAGCCGGGACCGAAAAACATGATCACCTGGTTGTCGCCGGTCTGCGGGCCACCGCCCGCGACCTGGCCGTTCTGCACCGGAAGGATTACCTCGCCGGACAGCGGCGGCTTGTTGCCCGCCTTGAGATTTGGCGGCGGGGATTCCCAGCGATAGGGCTCAGGCGGCACAACGATGCCGTCATACAGCGGCGGCGCGGAGCGAGTGTGCAGCAGCGCCGCGGCCATCAGGCCGAGCGCCAGCGCGACCAGGCCGACGCGCCGGGTGGGCATCATGCCCAGAACCAGGCTCCCCAGTCTGCGACGGTGTGCGCCACGGCGCAGGGCAGCACCCGCCCGGTCAGCGCGCGCAACCCGCCAAGGGCCAGGCCGACCGCCGCGTCCGGCGGCATCGCACCAAAGCCGTAGCGAGGCAGGTGGATGAGGGCGAAAACGACGGCCACGATGGCGACCGCCGGACCGGCCTCCTCGGTCCACCGCTGGTAGAGCGCGCCCCGAATCGCGGTTTCCTCGAGAGTGGCGATCACCGCCGCGATCGCCGCCCATTCCCAGAAGGCCGAGATGGCACGGCCGCTGAGCGGCATGGCCGCCACCGGCACCAGCAGGACGGCGCCGGTTGCCAGGCCGGCTGCCAACGCGCGCCCGCGTCCCCAGTGCGGCTCCGACGACGACCGCCCTCGCTCCCTCCAGCTGATCGCCAGCAAGCACGCCCCGAAGGTGGCGGTGCTGACGAGGTCGCCGGCCGGGAGCAGCAGAGTCCGAAGGACCGCCGCGCCCAGGACCAGGACGGTGATCCGAGCGGCCCGCCGCGGCGCGGCGAGTCGGACCTGGATCAACGGGGCAGCGGGATGAAGCCTACGGTTCCGGTCGCGTAGACCGGCGGATAGACGGTGACACTGTGCCGAATTCCCTGCCACTGCCAGATGACGGCGGCGGCGCGCGTGTTCTGACCGATCGCCGTGGAAGTCGTCGCGAACTTGAGGCCGGCGCCATTGGCCAGCGTCCCGTTCGGCAGGTCGAGGCCGCGGGCCGCGACAGCCATGCTCCCCGCGCCGAGGTCGCGCGCCTTCGGCATGACGTAATGGAACAGGGTCCAGGCCGCACTGAAACCGGCGAGTGACTCCTCCGTGGGATCGGTCCCGAATTCGCGCCGGTACGCGGCGGCGAAGCGCCCGTAGATGGCCTTCCCGGTGTCATTCAGGGCCTCCGGGTTGAAACCGTGCGGGGGACGGTCCGAGGCAAAGACCCCGATCGCGTCGGCACCCAACATGGCGCCGAAGTCGGGGACGCATTGGGCCATCGTCGAACCGATCAAGGCATCGACGTGCAGGCCGCTCTTGAGCATGGCGCGGCGAAAATCGACGCCGTCGACGATGTACGAGGCGAGCACGAGGATGTTCGGCTGGGCGGTGCGAACCTGCTGGAGAACGGACGCCCAGTCGGGGGCGTGCGCGTCGTAGACGACGTTGGCCACGATCTGGATGCCTTCGCGCTCCGCCTGCGCGTCGACGGCCGCCGCCACCGATGTCGGATACCCATCAACGTTATGGACGATGGCCATCCGCAATCCCCGGGGCGGCAGGTTCAGCCGCGGCGCCAGCACGTGCGCGGCGAAATGGCTCGACATTTCTCCAAGGTTGGTCCCCGTTGCCCCTACCCGAAATACGAGCGGATAGCCGCGACCGGTGAGCTGGTCGGCCACCGCCCCCGCTTCCCAGTACAGCAACCCATTCGTTTGCGCCGCGGCGCTGACCGGCATCGAGAGGCTGCTCGAGTACGAGCCCAGGATGCTGTGCACGCCCTGCGCCTTCAGCTCCTGCACCCGGCCGGCCGCATCCGACTCGGCCGTCAGATCCTTCGTGAGCAACGCGATCGGCACGCCATCGACCCCACCGTCCGCGTTCACCAGGTCTTTGGCGATCTGCACGCCGGCATACTCCTGCTTCGCCAGCGGCGCCTGGCTTCCGGTTAGCGGAAATAGGGCGCCCACTTTGACGGTCGCCGCTGCACTCGTGGTCGGGGTGGTGGCGCATGCGGTGCACGCGATGACCACCCCGATGGCGGCGAGCTGCCGAAATCGCACCTCACGAATTCTAGTTAGCTCCGCGACTGAAACGCGCGGAATCGCCGGCTCGCTGGCCTGCCTAGACCTGCTCGATGCCTTTGAGCAGGATCGTCACGAAAGCCCCCAGGGCCGTGATCCCGACGATGACGTACAGGATCGGCCCGATCGTGGTGAATGGCACCTGGAAGAACGTCGCGGCGGCCGCGGCGAAAACAGTCAGCGCAATCGACGCCGAGGACGCTCGACCCCAGGGAGTATGGCGAACCTTCAGGGTGCGCCGGCGGACCAGCTGGAACGCGATTCCGCCCACGATGGGGAAGGCATAACGCAACGTCACCAGCGCCGCCAGCCATTGGGGCAGGATGCCGATCACGGCCAGTGAGATCGCTGCCACGCTGAAGAAGATGCCGTCCATGAACGGGTCGTAGAGGCGGCCCCAGCGGGTCGAGGCGTGACGACGCCGGGCCAGCCAGCCGTCCACCAGGTCGGTGAAGGCCGCCAGGCCGAAGACCCCGACGAGCGGCAGATACGACCCCTGGCTCGCCCAGTGCGCTGCCCACACCACCCAGACGGCGGCGAAGCCACGCACCTCTGTCAGCCGGTTGGGCCAGCCCAGCGACGACTGCAGTTCCCCGGACTCCAGGTTGACCATCAGTCCGAGGTGGAGGGCGAGATCGAACATCAGCACGCCCCACCACAGCAAGCTCGTCAGGAAAAAGAGGATCGCCTCGGTCGTCCCGTACGTGCGAAGCACCGCAACCGCCGCCAGCATGATTCCGATCACGCCGACGATGCTGAAGCGGAGCCAGGACGCGCGCAGCTCGTCGTTCAGTTGAAAAATCTGCACCGAGCGGATCCAGGAGGCGCGCCAGAAAGCCGCCCAGGCGCGCCGGCTGTAGCCGCCCTCCTTGAGATCGTGGAGGAGGCCGATGACGAACAGATTGGGGGGAAGGTCAGGCTCGTCTTTGTGACCTGGCCCCTCGGTCGGGCGGCGGACCACGGTCTGAGTAAAGTCGCTTTCGCCTGAACCGTCAAGGACCCTCCGGACGCGCTA
>Ga0209808_1000338_pt1 | contig 23395 bp, 28 predicted proteins | sample GraSoiAngelo_157_FD_186171 | JGI IMG/M metagenome (GOLD analysis project Ga0209808, IMG submission 186171) | Grasslands soil microbial communities from the Angelo Coastal Reserve, California, USA - 14_1009_16_20cm (SPAdes) (version 2) | ecosystem: Environmental > Terrestrial > Soil > Grasslands ... | reverse complement strand
CGTCGGGGTTCGCCTTCAGCGCGGGATCGGCGCCGCCCCAGAAGACCACGGGCGTGATGAGGAAGCCTGAGCGCGTCGGATAGTCGTCGAGCAGGCCGAGCGCGGCGTCGGGGCCGAGGGCGAGGCCGACTTCCTCCGAAAGCTCGCGCCGCGCGGCCTCCAGCGCCGACTCCCCGGACTCGAGCCGCCCGCCCGGCAGCGCCCACTGCCTGGCGTGGTTGCGCAGACCGGCCGCGCGCCGCGTGAGCAGAAAACACGCGCGCCCCGCCTCATCGCCGAGCAGCACGACCGCCACCGCCGCCGCCCGCCGCCCATCGACCTGCAACGCGCGCCGCTCGAACGCATCGAGATGCGCCACCGCCCTCGCGCGAAGTGCGTCATCGAGGGGCGCCCCGGCTTCGCCGGGGCGCTCCGAACGCGCGGCGGTGTCGAGGGGCGGCTCGGCTTCGCCGGGGCGCCCCGAGCGTTGGGGAGTTTGAGGGGCCATTTCGGGGCCCCTCAATATGTAGGCACCACGCCACCGCCCGCGCCCTTGCGCACCGCGCCCACCTCTTCCGCCGCCTTCAGGGCGAGGTGGCGCGAGTCGCTGGCGAGCGTGACGAAGCGATAGCCGGCGGCGATCATCTTGAGCGAGTACGCGGCAGTGGCGTTGTGGATGCCGGCGATGATGCCGTGACGCGTGCAGGCTTCGACGATTTGCTGCTGCGCCTCCACCACCGGCGCGTCCGTCTGATCGAGCCGCGGCTTGCAGCCCAGCGCCAGGCTCAGGTCCGAGGGGCCGACGTAGACGGCGTCCACCCCCGGTGTCGAGAGGATGGCGTCGAGATTCTTGAGCGCCTCCGCCGTCTCGATCATCGGCATGATCACGATGTCGTCGTTGGCGTGCTCGACGTAGTCGCTGCCGGCGTAGATCGAGGCGCGCACGGGTCCAAACGATCGGTAGCCGCGCGGCGGGTACTTGCACGCGGCCACCAGCGCCTCCGCCTGCGCGCGCGTGTTGATCATCGGACAGATGACGCCGTACGCGCCGGCGTCGAGGATCTTCATCAGATATGCCGGGTCGTTCCACGGCACGCGCGCGAGTGGCATCACGCCCGTGGTGGAGATACCCTGGAACATGGAGACGGCGGTTTGGTAATCCACCACGCCGTGCTGCATGTCGACGGTCAGCGAGTCGAAGCCCTGGTGCGCCATGACTTCGGCGGTGAAGGCCGTGGGAATCGACAGCCATCCGTTGACCGCGGTTTCGCCGCGCTTCCACATCGTCTTGAGGCGATTTTCTCGCACGGTGCTCTCCCTTCGGGCGGATACGCTCGGGCCACTGTACCGCACCTCGGTGGCACTCGTCTTGCGACCAGCGGCACCGGGGTGTCCCCCCGAGGAGGACTCGTGATGAAAGCCCTGACCATCATCAGCATCGTCGCGGCGGCGCTGGTCGCCCTGACCGGCCCGGCGGCGGCTCAAGTCCAGTTGGTGAGTGACCAGGATCGTGAGTTCGTGAACAAGGCGGCGACCGGCGGCCTCGCCGAGGTCGAGCTCGGGCGCATCGCCGCGCAGCGGGCGGCGCGTCCGTCCGTGCGCTCGTTCGGCGAGCGCATGGTGACCGACCACGGTCGGGGCAACGCGGAGCTGGCGACCCTCGCGCGCAGCAAGGGCATCGAGGTGCCGACGGCGCTCGAGCCCTCGCAGCAGGCGATGCGCGATCGGCTGAGCGGGCTCAGCGGCAACGATTTCGACCGCGACTACATGTCGGAGATGGTTCGCGACCATACGGAGGACATCGCGCTCTTCGAGCGCGCGGCGGAGACCTCGACCGATCCCGACCTCAAGGCGTGGGCGACACGGTCACTGCCGATGCTCCGCGAGCATCTAGCCCTCGCGCGGCAGGTGAATTCGGAAGTCGTGCTCGGTCCCGTCCCGGCCCCGGCGGCCTTGCCGGCGGCGGCAATCATCCCGTGGTGCCAGGGCGCGTACGCGCCGGCCGCCGGCACGAACTTCGGTAGCTGCGCGGCGGCGAAGTAGCCTTGAGACACAGGAGCGCCACGGGTTTCCCGGGGCGCTCCGAACGTTGGGGGATGTGGGGGGCCATTTCGGGGCCCCCCACATCTATTGCCGCTCTATACTTCCGGGCGTGACGCCGCGGCCTTTCACGATTCGGGTGCCGGACCCCGTGCTGGACGACCTTCGGGCGCGGCTGGCGCGCGTGCGCTGGCCCGACGAAATCCCCGGCGAGCCGTGGCGCTACGGCACCGACCTCGCGTACATGAAGTCGCTCGTCGCCCACTGGCGCGACGGCTACGACTGGCGCGCGCACGAGGCAGAGCTCAACACGCACCGACAGTTCACCGTCCCACTCGGCGGCATCGACCTGCATTTCGTCCACGAGCCGGGCGTGGGTCCGCACCCGATGCCGCTGCTGCTCTCGCACGGCTGGCCGGGCTCCATCGTCGAATTCCGGCGGCTGATGCCGATGCTGACCGATCCCGCTCGCTTCGGCGGCAATCCGGAAGACGCCTTCACGGTGGTTGCGCCGTCGCTGCCCGGCTACACGCTGTCGTTCCGGCCCGATCAACCGCGCTTCAGCGTGCCGCAGATCGCCGATCTCTTCGCGACGCTCATGACCGACGTGCTCGGCTACGCGCGCTTCGCCGCGCAGGGGGGCGACTGGGGCGCCTTCGTGACCTCGTATCTGGGCGCCGCGCACGCCGACCGGCTCGTCGGCATCCACGTCAACCTTCTGGCGGTGCCGCGGGACCGGGGCGCGCCGGCGGCGACGCTCGCGCCCGACGAGCGCGCGTACCTCGAAGAGCTCGATCACTGGCTGCGCGAGGAGACGGGCTACCAGGCGATCCAGGGCACGAGACCCCAGACGCTGGCGTACGGGTTGACCGACTCGCCGGTGGGCCTCGCCGCGTGGATCGTCGAGAAGTTTCGCGCGTGGAGCGACTGCGGCGGCGACGTCGAGCGGAGCATCGACCGCGACACGCTGCTGACCAACGTGATGCTCTACTGGGTCACCGGCGCCATCAACTCGTCGTTCTGGCCATACTACGCGCGCGCCCACTCGCCGTGGCCGATCAGCGACAAGCGGCCGGTGACGGCGCCGGCCGCCTACGCGTCGTTCCCGAAGGAGATCCTGCACCCCCCGCGCGCGTGGGTCTCGCGCGTGTACACGGACCTCCGCCGGTGGACGGAGATGAAGGCGGGTGGGCACTTCGCCGCGCTCGAAGAGCCCGCCGCGCTGGCCGAGGACGTGCGCGCGTTCTTTCGGCGCGTTCCGCTGAAATGGGGGGCCCGAGATGGCCCCCCAATTTAAATGGGGGCCCCGACATGGCCCCCAAACCCCCAACGCTCGGAGCGGCCCGGGAAACCCGTGCCGCTCCTCGACAACCCCCCCAACGCTCGTCGCGCCCCGGCGAAAAACCGCGGCGCTCCTCTTTTTACGGCGTCACGTCAGCGGGACGTAGTCGTACTCGCCGATCCCCTGCAGCACGAGGAACGTCGCCGAGCGCTGCCCGGCGTTGGTGACGAGGTGCGGCCGGCCGGAGCGTACGGTGTACGTGTCACCCGGCTGCAGCCGCACGTCCTCCTTCGGCTCGCGCAAGAAGATCCGCAACTCGCCCGCGAGCACGTAGAAGGTGTCCTGGATGTTGGTGTGGAAGTGCCACGGCACCTGCTGGGTGGGCGAGATCTGCAGCTCGTTGATCCGGAAGCCTGGCCGCTCCGCGTGCCGCGCGCGGCGTTCCACCTCGTAGAGCCCGCTCGAGTCCTTGACGCCCTGCATGTCCAGCCTCCTCGTCCCGTGCGGGCGTGACGCGCAACCGCCCGCATGTCGCTGGTGGGATTATTGCATGCGCCCACTGCGCCATGACGGAGGGCTTCGAAGAGTTTCTCCGTGAACGACGAGAGCACGCCGAGCGCACGCGGCGGCTCCTGGTCGGCCTGCTCGGTGTCGTCTGTGTCGCGCTCGCCGTCTCCAATGTGATCCTGGCGCTGCGGCTGACCGGGCTGCGGCCGCCGCCCGCCGGCGAGGCGCCCGTTCCACCCGCGCCCCTTCCCTCGCGCGTCGAGGGACCGCCGGCACCCGTGACGCTGCCGACGACGACCGAGCCGCCGCCGCCGGGGCCCGCCGAGCCGCGGAGCGCAAGCGCGCCGGCCGAGGAACCCGCACGCCCCATCACGCCGCCGACGACCGTGCGCGATCCGGCGCGCGATCCGTCGTCTCCCGAGATCGCGCTGCCGCCGCGACGGCTCGCCGACGCCGTTCCGGCGCGGCGCCTCCCCGCGCCTCGCGCGACGGCGCCCGCGGCTTCGCCGACGCTCGCGTCAGAGCCGGCGCCTTCGTCGGCGCCCGAAGCAGCCACCGCCGCGTGGATGCTGACCACGTACGGCCGCGCCGAGGCGGAGACGCGCGCCCAGGCCGCGCTCGCGTTCTACGACGCGGAGTCGGCCGACGGCCGATACTGGCGCCGCGTGCTCGCCCGGATCGTCGCCGCACGCTGATCGCGCTCGATCCCCGTTGTGCAATCGAGGACAATAGGCCGGATGGAAGAGACCGCGCGGAGCGTGGAGACCGTTCAGGCGCTGCTCGAGCGCGGCGACCGCCGCCGGCTCGTCGACCTGCTCACGGCGGCGCATCCCGCCGACGTCGCGGCGCTGCTGCGCGAGCTGCCGCTCGAGTCGCAGGTGACGGTGTTCCGGCTGCTCTCCGCGCAGCGCGCGGGCGAGGTCCTCTCCGAGCTCGACGACCAGACGCTGCTGCAGCTCGTGCAGGCCCTCGATCAGCTCGAGGTCTCGCGGATCCTCGACGAGATGCCGCCGGACCACGCGGCAGAGGTCGTCGAGGAGCTCCCCGCCGCGCAGGCGGAAAGCCTGCTCGAGATGATGAAGGAGGAGCAGTCCGAGGACGTTCAGGAGCTGCTCGAGTATCCCGAGGACACCGCGGGGCGGCTCATGTCGCCCAACGCGGTGGCGGTGGGCGAGTCCGCCACCGTGGCCGAGGCCATCGAGCAGATTCGCAAGTCGGCGCCCGAGGGACGCGGCTTCGAGCTGTACGTGGTGGACGACCACCGCCATCTCGTCGGCGTGGTGCCGCTGCGCCGTCTGCTCACCGCGGCGCCGACGACGCCGATGTGGGCCATCCGCGATCCGAGCGTGGTGAGCGTGTCGCCGGAGACCGACCAGGAAGAGGTGGCGCGACTCGTGGCCAAGTACGACCTCGTCTCGGTGCCGGTGACGGACCGGGAACGGCGCCTGCTCGGCACCATCAGCGTTGAGGACGTGATCGACGTCCTCGGCGAAGAGGCGTCGGAGGACATCTTCCGGCTCGCCGGCTCGGACGCCTCCGAGCTCGAGCGCCGCTCGCCGCGCGAGATCGCGCTCATGCGCCTGCCGTGGATTCTCACCACCCTGCTGATCGAGCTGGGCGCGGGCATCGTCATCCACTACTACGACGCGACGCTCAGCCGCGTGATCCTGCTCGCCTCGTTCATGCCGGTGATCCAGGCGATCTCCGGCAACACGGGGCTGCAGTCGGTGACCATGGTCGTGCGCGGCCTCGCCACCGGGCACGTGCAGCTCGCGCGCTGGTGGGAGCCGCTGCTGCGCCAGATCCAGACGACGTCCATCATCGGCGCCGTGTGCGGCGTCGTGGTCGGGGTCCTCGGCGCCGTGTGGCACGGCACGCTGTCCTTCGGGCTCGTGGTGGCCGTCTCGATGTTCATCTCCGTGAATCTCTCGGGTGCGGCCGGCACGGCCATCCCGATGGTGTCCAAGAGCCTCGGCTTCGATCCCGCGCTGACGGCCGGCCCCTTCGAGACGGCGCTGCAGGACGTGCTCGGCGTCACCATCTTCCTCGGGCTGGCCACGGCGCTGCTTCGCTTTCTCGCGTGAGCGTGTGAGCTCGCTCGTGTCCGTCGCGCAGGTGGTGCGCGTCTTCGCGCTCACCGGCATCCTCTCCATCGGCGGTGGGCGCGCCGCGTTCTTCTACGAGGCGCTCGTGGCCCGCCGGCGCTGGATGCGCGTCGACGAGTTCCTCCAGGACTTCACGCTCGCCCAGCTCCTGCCCGGGGCGACGTTCTCGAACCTCTCGATCACGCTCGGCCATCGGCTCGCCGGCGTGGCCGGCGCCCTCGGCGGCCTCGCCGCCGTCGTCGTGCCCGGCGGCGTCGTGCTGGTGCTGCTCGCGGCGCTCTACGGCACGCGCGGGCTGATGCCCGAGGTGGCGACGCTGATGCGCGGCATGAGCGCGTCCGTGGTGGGGCTGGTCGCCGTCACCACGCTGCGCATGGCGCGCCCGGCTCTGGCCAGCGCGCGCGCGATTGCGATCGCGGCCGCCACGTTCACCGCCGTCGGACCGCTCAAGCTCAACACGCCCGCCGTCATCGTCGTCATGACCGCCATCGGCCTCTGGCTGAACCGTCCGGAGCCCGCGCGAGACCCCGAGGGAGGGCCGGGCCCCCAGGGAGGGCCAAGCCCCCAGGGAGGGCCATGCCAGTGAGCGACCTGCTGCTGATGACGTGGACGTTCCTCTGGCTGAGCCTGCTCTGCGTGGGTGGCGGCCTCGGCGTCATTCCGGAAATGCAGCGCCAGGTCGTGGCCAACCATCAGTGGGTGACCGCGCGCGAATTCGTGGACGGCTACACACTCGCCCAGCTCACGCCCGGCCCCACCATGCTCGTGGTCGCGTTCGTCGGCTACCGCGTGCACGGCGTGCTCGGCGCCGTGCTGGCCACCGTCGCGATGTTCCTGCCCACCTCCGTCATCGTCGTCCTCGTTGCCGAGCAATGGCAGCGGCTGCGCGCTCATCGCTGGGCGGCCGCCGCGGAGCGCGCGCTGCTGCCGATCGGCATCGGGCTCTCCACGGCCGGCGTCTACACGCTGGCGCGCTCGGCACTGCACGACGTGACGACGGTCGTGCTGGCGCTGGCGGCGGGCCTCGTGCTCTATCACGGCCGCGTGCCGGCGATGCTCGTCGTCGTCCTCGGTGGCGTGGCCGGATGGCTTCTGACGTGAGCCCGCCGTCGGCCGCCCCCTCCGTCGCCGTCGTCGGGCTCGGCTTCGGCCGCGCCCACGTGCCCGCCTTCCAGGCCGCGGGCGCGCGCGTCGTGGCCGTCTGCCAGCGCGACGAGGCGGCCGCGCGCAAGGTCGCGGCGGCCTACGGCGTGCCGCACGTCTACCCACTCTGGGAGCAGATGCTCGCCTCGGAGCGCCCGGCGATCGTCGTGATCGCCACGCCTCCGCATCTGCACCGTCCGATCGCGCATGCGGCGGCCGCCGCCGGCGCGCACGTCCTCTGCGAAAAGCCGCTGGCGACGTCGCGCGAGGACGCGGAGGCGATCGTGGCCGACGTCGCGCGCGCGAAGCGCATCGGCATGACGGGCTTCAACTGGCGCTTCCCGGTCGCGATGCAGCGGATGCGCGCGCTCATGGCGGACGGCGTCGTCGGCCGCGTGCTGCACGTGCACGGGCGCTGGCTGGGCGCGCGCTGGGCCGACGCGGCAAGTCCGACCACGTGGCGCATGGACCGCGAGCAGGCGGGCCACGGGGCCATGGGCGACATGGGGGTCCACTTGGTGGATCTCGTGCGCTGGACGTGCGGCGAGTTCGCGCGCGTCACCGCCCACGCCGGCATCGCGTACCCGACCAAGCCCGTGGCCGGCACCGGGCGCGCGGCCGACGCCGAGGATTATCTGAGCCTGGTCGGCGAGCTCGCCTCCGGCGCGCAGGTCTCGTTCCTCGCGAGCCGCGCCGCCCACGGGCGCAATGAGCACGCGCTGGAGATCTCCGGCACCCGAGGCGCCCTCGCCTACCACCTGACGCGCGACGAGCCGCGCTGGTACGCGGGCCGCCTCTGGCTCGCGGCGAGCGGCGCTCCCTTCAGGCCCGTCGAGGTCGAGGCGCCCGCGGTCGACGGCAGCGATCCGATGGACGTGCTGGGCCGGGCCACGATCACTCCGCTCGCCGTGCGGCTGCTCGCGGCGATTCGCGGGGAGGGGCCGGCCGATCCCTCGCTCGCCGACGGCCTGCGCGCCCAGCTCGTGCTCGAAGCCGCGCGCGAGGCGGCCGCGCGGCACGTCTGGGTCGACGTGCCCCCGGCTTGAGACCGGCGGGGCTCGGCGAGGGCGTGCGCATCAGCGAGGTCTTCGTGTCTAGCTGCGCCTGATGCCGCAGGTCATCGAGTGGTGCCGCGCCGAGGGCTACCGCTTCTCGCCGCGGCTGCACATTCTGGCGTGAGGCCCCAAGCGCGGCGTCTAACCCGGCGGCGCCGCCGGTCGAAGACGCGGGACCGGACACGCCTCGCCGGCGTTGACAAGGCGTGGCGCGCGCGCTACGGTCTGGCGCCATCCAACCCAACCATCCGTCTGCTGCGCCGGAGGATCCATCATGAGGTTTCGCACGTTCCGGTTTGCGCTGTCGCTCACCGTCGTCGTGGCCTTCGTGCTCGCCACCGGCCCCCTCGCCGCCCAGCAGGCGCCGCCGTCGTGGAAGCAGGGACAGCCGAAGGACATGGAGAGCTCGTCGCTGTCGCCGATCGCGCAGCCGCCGGCGCCGAAGGCGCCGGGCGAGATCCCCGTGGACAAGATCAAGGTGCCGTCGGGCTTCAAGGTCGAGCTGTGGGCGCACGGCATCAACAACGCGCGCGCGATGACCTGGGGCGATCGCGGCACGTTATTCGTCTCCAGCCGTGTCGCGGGCAACGTCTACGCGGTCGTCGACAAGGGCGGCGCGCGCGAGGTGAAGACCATCGCCAAGGGTCTCAACCTGCCGAACGGCGTGGCGTTCAAGGACGGGACGCTCTACATCGCCGAGATCCACCGCATCACGAAGATGGAAGGCATCGAGGGCAAGCTCGACAGCCCGCCGGAGATGAAGGTCGTGTACGACACGCTGCCGAAGGACGCGCCGCACGGCTGGAAGTACCTGGCCTTCGGTCCCGACGGCAAGCTCTACTTCAACATCGGCGCGCCGTGCAACATCTGCGTCCCGCCGGACACGCACGCGAACATCTCGCGCGTCAATCCCGACGGCACCGGCTTCGAGTACTGGGCGCACGGCGTGCGCAACAGCGTGGGCTTCGACTGGCATCCGGTGACGAAGGAGCTCTACTTCACGACCCACGGCCGGGACTGGCTGGGCGAGGACGTGCCGAGCGATCGCTTCGACGTGGCGGCGAAGAAGGGCCTGCACTTCGGCTACCCCTACTGCCACCAGGGCGACATCCTCGATCCCGAGTTCGGCCGCGGCCGCGCGTGCGGCGAGTTCGCCGCGCCGCTGCTCAAGACGGGTCCACACGTCGCCGGCAACGGCGTCGAGTTCTACACGGGCTCCATGTTCCCGTCCGAGTACAAGAACCGTGCGTTCCTCGCTCAGCGCGGCTCGTGGAATCGCAGTCAGAAGATCGGCTTCCGCGTGATGATGGTCACGCTCCGCCCGGCCGACGTCCCGAGGTACGAGGTCTTCGCCGAGGGCTGGCTGCAAGGCGATCAGGTCTGGGGCCGACCCGTCTACACCCGGCAGATGAAGGACGGCTCGCTGCTGATCGCCGACGACTACGCCGGCGCGATCTACAGGGTCAGTTACGGGCGGTAGCTTCGATTCACAAGGTGGTGGGAGTTCTGCTGGCCGCATTCTCCGCGGTCATGAGCCTCTCCCCCGCCCTCGCCGCAGATCTGGACGCAGGCCGTCGCAAGGCGGCGGCCTGCGTCGCCTGCCACGGGCCCGACGGCAACTCGACGAACCCCACCGTGCCATCGATCGCCGGACAGGTCGGGATCTACCTGCACTGGCAGCTCCTGCTCTATCGCGACAAGCGCCGCGTCGATCCGCAGATGGCGCCCATCGCGGCCGCGCTCAGCGAGGCCGATATGGCGGACCTCGCCGCCTTCTTCGCGGCCCAGCGCCCGGCGCCGCCGGCGGCGGCGCCCGACCCGGCGCGCGCGAACACGGGACGGCGGCTCGCCGAGACCTACCACTGCAACGACTGCCACGGCCGCGACTTCGCCGGCCGCGAGTACGCGCCGCGGCTGCGCGGGCTGTCGCGCGACTATCTGGTCGCCCAGATGCGCGGCTTCAAGGCGCGCACCCGCGGCGACCTGGACGGCGCCATGACCCAGGCGGCCCAGCCCGTGGCCGACGCCGACATCGAGCCGCTCGCCGACTACATCGGGTCTGTTAAATAAACAGGGGGGCTGGTCGGCCCCCCCGTTTTTCCCGATTCGCGCGGCGAGCTTACCGTGCTACCAGCGGCCGCGACCGCCGCCGCCACCGCCGGATCGGCCGCCGCCCGGCGAGTTGGCTTTCTCGACCTTGATGTTGCGTCCCTCGAGGTTGGTGTTGTTCAGCTTGCTGATCGCCTGATCGGCGTCCTCGGACGTCGCCATCTCGACGAAGCCGAAGCCGCGCGACTGACCCGTGTCGCGATCGGTCACGACACTGGCGGACTCGACGGAGCCGACGGCCGCGAACGCGGAGCGCAGGCTCTCGTTGGAGGTGGAAAAGGCGAGGCCGCCGACGAACAGTTTGATCGCCATCAGAGAACTCCTTGTGGTTGTCGGTTACGTGTGCAGGTGGACCGGAGGACGAACGAGGGTGACGAGCCCCAGCGCCTTCAGCGCCCGGATCATCACCCACGACGGATCGAATTCGGAGCGCCGCACGCTGAACTTGGGCGAGCTTGCGTGGGCGTGATGGTTGTTGTGCAGGCTTTCTCCCGCCGTCAGCCAGGCCAGGATGCGCGAGTTGTAGGCGGTGTTGTCGAAGTTCTGGCTGCCGCGCCAGTGCCCCACGCCGTTGATGAGGGGCGCGAGCACGCAGACATAGAGGATCGCGTGCAGCGCCGCCGCGACGAGCCCCGCCCAGACACCCAGCGCCAGGCAGAGCCCGGTGATGCCGAAGCCGAGACCGAGCCAGCCGTGACGAAGCACCAGGCGATCGAGCCGGTCGTGGGGAAGGTCGCGGGCGAAGACGCGCAGGGTCTCCGGATCGCGAGCCTCGCGCGCGTAGTAATACGCGTTGAGCAGCAACACGCGCCAGACGCCCAGCAACCGCGGGCTGTGTGGATCACCCATGCGGTCAGTGAAGGCGTGATGCTTGCGATGCACGGCCACCCACTGCTGACGCTGCTGTCCGGTGGTGAGCCAGAGCACGATCCGGAAGAGCGTGTCGGCCGCCGGGTGCACGACCAGCGCTCGGTGGGCCAGAGCGCGGTGCAGATAGATGGAGGTCGCGAGCACGGCGACCTGGGTCAGCACGACGCTCACGACCGGTGCGCACAGCATGGCCAGGGTCATCGATCCCAATCCCCCGCACTGTCCGCGCGTTTCATCGCCTTGCGCCTCCGCTTGCGCGCCTGCGCCTGCTTGCGCTTGCGCTTGACCGACGGTTTCTCGTAGAAGGCCCGTCGCTTCATTTCCTGGAAGATGCCTTCCTTGAGCATATGCTTTTTGAGCGCCTTGAGCGCCGGCTCGATCTGGTTCGAGGCGACGTCGATCCGGGCCGCCGTGACGATTCGTCCCACCTCAGCGGCCGGACGACGCCGTGGCGAGGTGGACGGTCAGCCGCCGGCCGTCGAGCTGTTCGTGACGATGGAGCTTCTTGACGGCGGCGGCCGCCGCCTCCGCCGAGGCCATCTCGACGAATCCGTACCCGCGCGAGTGGCCGGTGCCGATGTCCGTCGTCAGGGCGGCGGATTCGACGACGCCGACCTCGGCGAACAGCTGGCGAAGACCATCGTTGGACATCGAGAACGAGACACCACCGACGTAGATCCTGGTCATCACACGTCCTTTCATACGCGACGCGCAGGGCGCCCGCTGCGCGCGCCCCTGCGTACGCCGACCGCCCGTGCCGTCCGCCGTCGTTGGCGAACCGCCTGGGCCTGACGCTCGATGTTGGAGAGCAGACCGGGGTGATCGTCGCGCTTCAGCGCCTCCTCGATCAGCGCGCGGAGGACGACCTGCAGGCTCACCGGCAGCTTGTAGGCCGCCGTCGTCCTGCCCGCCAACGCCCGCGCCCGGTCGAGGATGTCCTGAGGCAGCACGAGAAGAACCCGCGCATTCAACTCACCCAAGTTCAGTCGCTCCTGCGATTTATATAACATGCATGTTTGATATAAGATATAGTGTATCGAACTCCAAGTCAACCCCGCAACAGGAGAGGATTCATCGCCATGTTCCCGACGGTCGGCGGACAGCGCGGCTTCAAATGTTGGACCTGGTCGGATTGGTCGATCGGCGAACTCCACCTCGAATACGGCACGCTCACACTCGAGTCGCGGGGCCGTGCCCACTTCTCGGGCGTCACGTACCGCACCAACCTGGACGGCGCCGACCACTGGTGGGCCGGGTTCTCGCTCGAGACGCGAGAGGGGGTGAGGCTGCACGTCGAGCCGCCCCGCGCCGGCATCGCGATGCCCGAGGGCGGCCGCGGCGTGCGCTACCGCTGGTCGTTCGATTTCAGCTACGAGCCGTCGAACTTCGCCCGCATCACGCGCGTGGTACAAAATGCCGCACGCTGAACGCCGGTCGCCGAGACAAGGCCGTTGCGCCGCCCGCGCCGCGGATCCCTCGGCCGGCATCGGTACATGCGACGGCTGACGACGGCGGTGCTGGTGGTGGCGCTGCTCGGCGGCTGCGTGACGACGACGCGCAAGAGCATCTACGTGAAGCCCGGCGTCAGCGAGGAGCAAAAGAAGAAGGACGAGGCCGAGTGCGTCCAGGCCGCCATCGACACGGCGGGGCCACGCGCCGCGGTGTTCATCGCGGTCGACCGGGAGACGGTGGACCGGTGTATGCGCCAGCGGGGCTACACACCGGCGCGGATCGCAGAGTAGCCGCTCAGGACGGCTGGGGCGCCGGCCGGCGCCAGAAGAACACGCGCGAGACCGGGTGCCTGGCCAGGGACTTCTGCGCCGACTCCATATAGAGGTAGAGGACCGGCGTGATGTAGAGGGTGAGGAGCTGGGAGACCAGCAGCCCGCCGACCACGGCCAGCCCGAGCGGACGCCGCGCATCGGCGCCGGCGCCGATGCCCAGCGCGATGGGCAGGGTGCCGAGCAGCGCCGCCATCGTCGTCATCATGATCGGCCGGAAGCGCAGCAGGCAACCCTGGTAGATCGCCTCCCGCGGCGTCATGCCGCCGCGCTCCGCCTCGATCGCGAAGTCGATCATCATGATCGCGTTCTTCTTCACGATGCCGATCAGCATGATCATGCCGACGAAGCCGTAGACGTTCAGCTCCATGCCGAAGAGCCAGAGCGTGAGCAGCGCGCCCACGCCCGCCGACGGCAGCCCGGACAGGATCGTCAGCGGGTGGACGAAGCTCTCGTACAGCACGCCGAGCACGAGATAGATCACGAGAACGGTCACGAGCAGCAGCATCCCCTGCCCCTGCAGTGAGGCCTGGAAGGCCTGCGCCGTCCCCTGGAAGGTGCCGTTCACGGTGGCCGGCACGCGCAGCTCGCGCTGCACGCGCTCGACCTGAGTGACGGCGTCGGAGAGCGACACGTTGGGCTTCGTGTTGAACGAGATCGTCACCGCAGGGAGCTGGCCGAGGTGCGTGACCGTCAGCGGCCCCACGCCCGGCGTGATCGCGGCCACCGACGCCAGCGGCACCAGCGTGCCCTTCCCCGAGCGGACGTAGAGCAGCCCGAGCGCGGACGGATCGCGCTGGAATTGCGGGTCGACCTCGAGGATCACCCAGTACTGGTTCGACGGTGTGTAGATCGTGGAGACCTGCTTGGCGCCGTAGGCGGCGCCCAGCGCGCTCTCGATCTGGTCGGCGCTGACGTCGAGCGACGCGGCCTTGTTGCGGTCGATCTCCACGGTGATCTGCGGGCTCGTGATCTGCAGATCCGTGTTGACGTCCTGCAGCCCGGGCAGCTGGCGCAGCCGGTCGTAGAGGATCGGCGCCCAGTAGTAGAGCTCCTGGGTGTCCGTATCTTGCAGGGTGTACTGATAGACGGCTTTCGTGAGCTGGCCGCCGATGCGGATGGTCGGCAGGATCTGCGGGTACACGCGGATGCCGGGCACCGTCGCGAGCTTGGGTCGCAGCCGCTCGATGATCTTCTCGGCATGCGGCCGCTCCGCGCGCGGCTTCAGCAGTGAGAAGACGCGCCCGTTGTTCAGCACGATGCTCGTGCCGGCGGCGCCGATGAACGACATGTTCTGCTGCACGGCGGGATCCTGCCGGATGATCTCGGCCACCGCGCGCTGCTTGTCCACCATCGCGTCGAACGAGATGTCCTGCGCCGTCTCCGTGAACGCGAAGATCGTGCCGTTGTCCTCGGTGGGGATGAAGCCCTTGGGGATGATCACGAAGAAATAGGCGGTGAGGACGAACGTGAGCACGAGCGCGACCATCGTCAGCCGCCCGTGGCCCAGCACCCACTGGAGCGAGACATCGTAGGTGTGGAGCATGCCGTCGAAGAAGCGCTCGGAGGCCAGATAGAGGCGGTTGCGGTTCTCGCCCGGCGGCTTCAGGAAGCGGCTGCACAGCATGGGCGTGAGGGTCAGCGACACGATGCCCGACACGATCACGGCGGCGCCGATGGTGATGGCGAACTCGTGCAGCAGCCGCCCGACCACGCCGCCCATGAAGAGCACGGGGATGAAGACGGCGGCCAGCGACAGCGTCATGGACATGATCGTGAAGCCGATCTCGCGCGCGCCCCCCAGCGCGGCCGTCATGCGGTCCTCGCCGTGCTCCATGTGGCGCACGATGTTCTCGAGCATCACCACGGCGTCGTCGACCACGAAGCCGACGCACAGCGTGAGGGCCATGAGCGAGATGATGTCGATCGTGTAGCCGAGCGCGTACATGATCCCGAACGTCCCGACGATGGACAGCGGGACGGCCAGACTCGGGATGATGGTGGCCGAGACGTTGCGCAGGAACAGGAAGATCACCATGACGACGAGCGCGATGGTGAGTAGCAGGGTGAACTGCACGTCGTGCACCGACTCGCGGATGGCGATGGAGCGGTCGTAGACGACGTTCAGGTTGACGGCGGCCGGCAGCTGCTGGCGGAATACGGGCAGCAGCTTGCGGATGGCGTCCACGACCTCGATCGTGTTGGTGCCCGGCTGTCGCTGCACGGCCAGCACGACGGCGCGCTCGCCGTTGAACCAGCCCGCGACCTTGTCGGTCTGCACGCCGTCGAGGACGCGGCCCAGCTCCTCCAGGCGGACGGGCGAGCCGTTGCGGTAGGCCACGATCATCGGGCGGTAGGCCGCGGCATCGGTGAGCTGGCCGGTGGCCTGCACGTTGAACGCCTGGTGCGCGCCGTAGAGCACGCCCGTCGGCTTGTTGACGTTGGCGCGCGCGATGGCGCTCTCCACCTCGTCCAGCCCGATGCCGCGCGAGGCGAGCGCGCGCGGGTCCACCTGCACGCGCACCGCGTATTTCTGCGAGCCGAAGATCGTCACCTGCGCCACGCCGCTGATCGTCGAGATCCGCTGGGCGAGGAACGTCTGCGCGTACTCGTCCACGGTGTAGAGCGGCAGCGTCGGCGAGCTGAGCGCCATGTAGAGGACGGGCTGGTCGGCCGGGTTGACCTTCTGGTAGATCGGCGGCGTCGGCATCCCCGGCGGCAGCAGCGTCCCCGTCTTCGCGATGGCCGCCTGCACGTCCTGGCCGGCGGCGTCGATGTTGCGCTCGAGCGTGAACTGGATCGTGATATTCGTCACACCGAGCGCGCTGGTGGAGGTCATCGAGTCGATGCCGGCGATGGTGCTGAACTGCCGCTCGAGCGGCGTGGCCACCGCGGAGGCCATCGTCTCCGGGCTCGCGCCCGGCAGGTTGGCGATGACCTGGATCGTGGGGAAGTCGACGTTGGGCAGGTCGTTCACCGGCAGCTTCTGGTAGGCCATCACGCCGAAGATCAGGATCGCTGCCATCAGGAGCGTGGTGAGGACGGGACGGCGGATGAAGAGCTCGGTGTTCACGACGGGCTCACGACGCCTTGGGCGGCTTGATCTCCACGCGCGAGCCCGGTACGAGACGCAGCTGGCCGTCGGTGATGACGCGCTCGCCGGCGGCGAGCCCCTTGAGGACGATCGTCTCCGTGGCCAGCCGGCGGCCGACCTCGACCGGCTGCGGCTGCACGGTGAGGTCCGGCTTCACCACGAACACGTACGGCCCCTGCTGGCCGGGCTGGATGGCCTGGGACGGCACCACCACCGCCGCCTCGGTGGTGAGCGTCAGCACCACCTCCACGTACTGTCCGGGCCACAGTGTGTTCTCCGCGTTGTCGAACGTGCCCTTGAGCTGGATGGTGCCCGTGGTCGAGTCCACGGTGTTGTTGACGAACGTGAGCCGGCCCCGCGCGGGCTTCGGCGCGCCCGGCGGCGTCGCGCGCACGGCGAGCGCGCCCGCCGCTTGATACTGCTTGATGGCCGCAAGATGCTGCTGCGGCACCGCGAACGAGACGTAGATCGGGTGCACCTGGGCGATGACGACCATGGGGTTGTCGTCGTTGGCCTTCACCACGTTGCCCGCCTGCAGCATCAGATTACCGGTGCGGCCCTGCATCGGCGCGCGGATCGTCGTGTAGCCGAGGTTCAGCCTCGCCGTCTCCACCATCGCCTCGTCGGCGCGGATCACCGCGCGCGCGTTCTCCACGCCGGCCTGGCCGGCCAGCGCGGCGGCCTTCGCGTTCTCGACGGCGGCGCGGTCCGCGCTCACGGTGGCCTCGAGCGCCGAGAGGTTGGTGCGGAACTGGTCGTACTGCTCGCGCGCCACCAGCTCCTTCTCCACCAGCGTCTTGTAGCGGCGCTCCTGCACGCGCGCGTTCTCCAGCTGCGCCTGGTCGCGCTCGAGGTTCGCCAGCGCCTGCTGGACCTCGGCCCGGCGCTGGGCCAGCCCGGCCTCGGCCTGGCGCATCTGCGCGGTGTCGCGGCCCACGTTGGCCTCGGCCTGCGCCACCGTCGCCTCGAACGGCCGGGGGTCGATCGTGAAGAGCAGCTGGCCGGCCGTCACGTCCTGGCCCTCGTTGAAGTGCACCTTCACCACCTGGCCGGAGACCTGCGCCTTCATTCCAACGTTGGTGAGGGCCTGCACGGTGCCGATGACGGCGACGTCCAGCGGGATGTCCTTGCGCACGGCCTCGGCGGCGATGACGGGCACCGCGGGCGGCGCCGCCACGGGCTGGGTCCCCGACGCGCGGTCACTGCAGCCGGCCAGCGCGAGCACGGCGAGGAGCGCGAGCGCGCGTCTCATCGCCCGGCGACCTCCACCGACGCCTCGACGAGCGCCTCGAGCCCCCGCACGACGCGCGCGCGGTCGTCGGCGGACATCCGCGCGAGCACGGTCTCGAGGCCGCGCAGCCGCATCGCGTGCAGCTCGTCCACGAGCGCGCCGCCCGCGCGCGTCACCTCGAGCACGTAGGCGCGGCGGTCGCCCGGATCGTCGGCGCGGGTGACGAAGCCCTTGTCCTCCAGGCGGTCGACCAGGTGCGTGACGGCGGGCAGCGTGACCCCGAAGGCCTTGCCCACGTCGCCCATGCGGCAGGCGGGGTGCGCGGCCACGTGGAAGAGCACCTGGCCCTGCGCATAGCTGAGGTCGAGCTCGGCGGCACGCTGCCAGAGAAACTGTCGGAAGATCGTGCTGCCGAGGGCGTTGAGGAGATCGAGGAGCTGCTCGGCCTGCGCCGTCCAGCGCCCGTGCCGAGTTCCGTGTCGCTTCGGGGTCACAGCGTAATGGTGCATTCGCTAAACAGTTAAGTCAATAAAGTATCAGCGCGCGCAGACCGGGCACGATCACGTCGCGATTGCGCCGGCCGCTGACCTGATTCGGGCCGGAGACGATCCACTCCACGTTCGCGATGAGCGCGCAGCAATCGGCCAGCGAGACGTTGTAGTAAACCTCGGCCACCTGCTCCCGCCCCTGGGGCTGGCGCACAAACGCATAGCCGGCGCCCACCAGGTCCTTCGCACGCCCCAGCCACGACGGCGTATGCTGCACGCCTGCCGACCACGCATGCGACGTCAGCGACTCGCCCCCGCTCCGCCCGAGGCCGGCGCGCACGAACACGCCGGTGTCGGCGGCCACCAGCTGATCGATGCTGATCCCCGTGCCCCACGTGACATCGTCGCGACGCTCGGGCACGGAGCCGACGCGCGCCCACCAGCGATAGTGGCCGGCGAGCGAGAAGATGCGGCGACGGCCGAGCTCGGCGATGACGTATGGCAAACCCGAGAGGTCGTCGTCGACGTCGCCCGGCGCATGGACGCCGACGGCGTAGCGCCAGTCTCCCCGGCTGATCCGCAGTGAGGCCCCCGGGCCGTTCGGCGGCGGCGCGAGCAGCGGGTTGCCGACCAGCGCCGCGTTCAGGAACTGCCGCGTCTCGTCCTCCGCGAAGAAGTTGCGGTCGAAGTAGTGCTGGACATCCAGCTTGCCGACGTTGAGCCGGATCGAGGCGTCGCTGGACTGCAGCCGGATCCACGCCTCGCGCAGGAAGACCCTGGTGTCGTCGCCGAAGAGCCGCTCGCTCTCCTCGTTGACGCGCGACAGGCTGCCCAGCGCCGCGTCGGGGCCGGGCCCCACGATGGTCTCGACGTCGGCGAGCAGCGTGACGTTGGGCGTGGGGCGCAGGACGACAACGGCGTCGAGCGCGCCGAAGCCGAAGACGTCGTCGCGGGCCCGCGGAGGATTCAGGACCCACTGCGCGCCCCCGCGCAGCGCGCCGCTCACCTCGAGGATCGGCGGGATCGGCGGCGTGGGCGGCAGCGTCTGACGGCGCTCGAGACCGGCGCGCGCGACCGGCTCGGCAGCCGGGACGTCCTGTGCGCTCTCGTGCGCGGTGGCAGGCGCCGCCGCGGCGAGCCCGGCGCCGGGCAGCGCCGCGAGGACGACGAGGAGGGCGACCGGCCTCACGGGTCCAGCAGCTTCTCGACGATCACGCAGTCGCGCCATTCGCCGCGGAGCTTGCCGTGCCGACGGTAGACACCGACGACGCGAAAGCCGCAGCGCTCGTGCAGCACGAGGCTCGCGCTGTTCTCCGGGAAGATGCGCGAGACCAGCTTCCAGAATCCGCGCGCCGCGTACTCCGCGCAGAGCGCGTTCAGCGCCGCCCGCCCGGCGCCGGTCCCGCGCGCGGCGCGGGCCACGTAGACGGAGTGCTCGGCCACTCCGGCATAGGCCGGCCGCGCGCGGTAGGCGCCCGCGCCCGCCCACGCGATCACGCGGCCGTCCCGCTCGACGACGACGGTGGGATAACGCTCGCCCTTGTCGGCGAGCAGCGCGGCGATCTGCTCGGCGGTTCGCGGCTCCGTCTCGAACGTCGCCACCCCGTCGGCGATGCCCTCGTTGTAGATGGCGGCGATCGCTGCCGCGTCGTCCTTCCTCGCCAGACGGATCGCGATCGCGGTCACGACGTCCAGGTGTGCTCGATCATCAGCCGATCCTACCTCACGGCCGACAACCTCTCACGGTGCTGCCGGGGCGATCCGGTGCCGGGACAACCTCAGCCGTTCACGCCGACCCGTCGGCACTCGTCTTCCCAGAGCCCGTGGCAGCGCCCGTGAAACCGCACGATCCGGCCGTCGGGGAACCGGTAGGCGACCTGCGCGCCCGGAGCGTCGCACGCGGCACACCGGACCACGCCGATCGCGGTATCGGCCGTGATGTGCCCTGTCGGAGACGTGGGCCACCCGGGCTCCGTCGTCAGTGGCGCGATGATGCGAGGCAGGATCCCGGCGTCCATCCGCTGACGGATCATCCGGGTGACCTCCTGTTTATCCATGTTGTTTTGCCTCCCTTATTAGATCGGATGGTCGCGCGTCGGGTCCGGCGTCAGGTCGCCAGCGCCGCCACCGTCGTGGTGGCGCCGGGCCGTGGGTCGCCGGCGCCGTTGCGGCGTGCTTCGGCGCCCTGACCGACCGGCGGCCTCGTCTGACCTTCGAAGACGGCGCCCTCTTCGATGACCAGGACCGCCGTCTCCAGATCGCCGTAGACGCGCGCCTCAGCCCGCAACTCGATTCGCTCGGCTGCGACGATGCTGCCGACGACCTCTCCTTCGACGATCACGATCGGTGCGTGAAGCCGGGCCTCGATCCGCCCGGCTTGCGCAATGCTGAGCGTGCCCGTGGCGCGAATGTCCCCCTTGACCCTGCCGTTGAGGATGACGCTGCCGCTGAACGAGCACGTCCCCACCACCTCGGAGCCTTCGGTGATGAAGGCGGCCGACACGTCCTGGGCGCTCCGACGGTTACGGTTCCAGCGCACGGGTCCACGACAGGCAAGGGCCACGCCAGACAGGCGGTGCGGCCAGAACCCGCGATTTTGCGGCCGCCGGCCCTCCGGAGCCGTGTCGTGCGATGCGCGGGCTGTCATCGTCTGTGGCATCGGCGATGACAGCAGGACATCCAGAACGGTCCGAGCGGTGTCACCTTGCCTCGCGCGAAGAGGGAACGCACGTAGACTCGCGTACTTCCGTTTGGCATAGCCCTTGAACATCGGCGCACCGGGCCGTGCTGGCCGCGGCGTGGACCGTGCGCTGTTGGACAGGCTGGACCGAACGGAGGCGTGAAGTGGGTGAACGTCGAATCGTGTCATCGGTGATCCCTGCGGGGCGGACCGCGCTCCGGGCCCGATGCTCACCAAAAGAGCTCATCGCCGTCGTCGAGGCTCCGTGAGCCTCGAACGCGCAACGCTGTTGGCCCACGCAATCGCAGCCGTGAACTCCAACTCGATGAAAGGAGTCCCGCAGTGCTGAACGACACAGAAGTCAAACGGATCATCGATGCCATCACCGAGTACCGCGAGCTGGTCCAGCAGTCGAGCGAGATGCGCGACCAGCTCGAGTCGCTGCAGAAGCGCTGGTCCGCCCTGAAGAGTGAGCGGGACGGCCTCCGGACGAGCGTCGACGCGCTGCACCAGACGCTCGCCCAGATGAAGGTCGACTACCAGGCCGTCATGAAGCGGATGACGGATCTCTCCTCCACCGAGGACACGGTGCTCGACAACGTCAAGTTCCTGATCGACGAGCTCAGCTCCGTTCTCAAGAAGCACGAGGGATGAAGCTCATGCATCTCCCGCGCTCGCAACGCCAGATTCCGCCCCCGGAATTTGCGGACGAGAGCCGCATCCTCGCCGAAGGGCAGAAGGACGGCGAGCGGAACCTCCCGGAGATGGGCTCCTACACGCCGGCGCCGTTCGAGCAGGCGTTGATCTCCAATGGTGAGCAGGCGGTCCAGCAGATCTACAAGGCCGCCTCCGCGAAGATTTCCAGGCTCCGGCCGGTCGTCGAGGCGTTCCAGCGAAAGCTCGACGAGCTCGAGCGCCGCATCCGTCCGATCAACGAAGGGTACCGGACCAGATCGGCGGAGCTGGGTCGGGATGCGGCGATCCTCTTTCCGCCGGTGTTCCACTGGGCGCTGATCGGGTTCCTGGCCGTGGGCGAGTTCCCGCTGAACACCGTGGTCTTTCGCCTCTTCGGCGAGGCGGAATACCTGACGTACGTGATGGCCTCCACCCTGGCCATCATCATTCCGTTGATCGGTGTGTTCATCGGCGTCCACCTGCGGCACGCGATCCCCAAGCGCGTCGGCAACGTCCTGATCGGCGTGCTGACGCCGCTGGTCGTGGGGGCCACCCTCTATGCCGTCAGCCTGCTCCGCAACACCTACATCTCGTCGCAGTTCTCGGGCACCGGCTTCGTCTCGCCCGAGGGCAACCAGATGGCCTACGCCCTCTTCGCCCTCAACCTCCTGGTGTTCTTCGGAGCCACCGTCGCGTCCTACTTCGCCCATGATCCCGACGAACGGCTCGACGGCTTCCATCACTCGCTGCGGTCGCTGGATCGCAAGAGGAACCCCGTCCGCAACAAGCTCTACGAGGTCGGGACCCAGCTCAACGGCGAGATCGAACAGGCGAAGAGCCAGATCGACCAGATCAGAGCGCTGACGAATCAGCGCGTGCAGCTCTACCGGCAGACCAACATCCGTCACCGCAAGCTGCTGCCGCCGCCATCGTTCCGGAAGAACGCGGAGTTCCCGCCCCTGCAGTGGTGGCCGAACGTCTCCCTGAACAACAATCACCACGAGGGCCACTGATGCGTAATCGACAGGTGGCGCGACAGCGAATGGCGTTGCTCCTGGGTCTCCTGGCGCTGCCGATCCTTGCCCTGGCCGCGGGGTGCACGCGGTCGTCGCAGGCCGCCGCGCCGCGGGGAACCGCGGTCGTCGTCTTCGTGGACTTCTCCGACAGCGTCGGCGGCAACGACCGGGTGGGTTTCAAGCGTGAGATCGAGAAGCAGATCCTGCCCTGGCTCCAACCGGGCGATAGCTTCCTCATCGCCCCGATCCACGACAAGACCCTGACCGAGTTCCGGCCGCTCGTGGAGGCCGACCTTCCGCAGCGTCCGCAGTTCAACGGCTGGCTGAACAACGTCATGAAATACACCCGGGAGGCGAGGGAAACCGAGGCGCGGATCGCCCAGGTCAAGGAGTCGCTACGGACGCAGACCGCGGCGGCCCTGGGGCGGCATTCCCAGGCGCGCTACACCGACATCTTCAGCTCGCTGCTCCTCGCCGAGAAGCTCTTCAGCGCCGACTCACGGAACAAGGTCCTCATCCTGATGTCGGACATGATCGAGGACTATCCGCCGTACGCCTTCGACAAGATGCCGTGGACGCCCACGACGACGCCGAAGCTGCTGTCCGAGCTCGACGCGAAGCGAGCGATCCCCGACCTCAGAGGCGTGTGCGTCTACGTGTCTGGAGTCTCCGCGCCGACCGCCGACCTCGCCAACAACATTGGACGGTTCTGGGAGGCGTACTTCCGCAAGGCTGGAGCCGACCTGCACCCGAGCCGGTACGCCCACGTGCTCCTGCACTGGCCGCCACCGACGTCCTGCCGTCAGGATTATCGAGCCGGAGGCACGCCATCCTGGATGGCCGGGCCCGCGGCGAGCTAGTTCGTGATCGCGTAGAAGCGCCAGCCACCGTACAGTCGCCGACGCCAGAGCAGAACCAACATGATCGGGCTGATCTCGCTCAGTTCTATGTCCACGGCCGCCTCCGTCCGAGGTGTTGGCGGAGGGTACCCTCATCGTCACCGGTTCGCAAGGCGACGTGGTGGCGCGGAAACGCGGAGCAAAAGTGGTGGGCAGGGACGGGATTGAACCGCCGACACCAGGATTTTCAGTCCTGTGCTCTACCAACTGAGCTACCTGCCCACCAAGGTTGCCTAGGGTACCATGCCGCGCGCTAGGACCTGGGCGAGGGGCGCCGTCATGCGCATCGTCGCGATGCTCGCCGCCGTCCTGCCCGGCCTCGCGCTCGCCGCTCCGCTCGCGGTCGCCGCCGACCCCGAGGCACATCGCTGGTACGACCGTGACGGGAACGTTCACTACACGCAGCAGCCGCCGCCGACCGACGCGCTGCGCGCTCCGCCG
>Ga0209808_1000330_pt1 | contig 23601 bp, 16 predicted proteins | sample GraSoiAngelo_157_FD_186171 | JGI IMG/M metagenome (GOLD analysis project Ga0209808, IMG submission 186171) | Grasslands soil microbial communities from the Angelo Coastal Reserve, California, USA - 14_1009_16_20cm (SPAdes) (version 2) | ecosystem: Environmental > Terrestrial > Soil > Grasslands ... | reverse complement strand
GTCGATCGGTGTGAACAGCGGGGACCCACAGCAATTCATGTGGTTCCTTTCGTGGCCGACTTTCGCCCTCGTCCACGGGCTGAACCCACTTTTCACCAACTATCAGTACTACCCAGACGGTGTGAACCTGATGTGGAATACATCGGTCCTGTTAGCGGGGCTGGTATTAAGCCCGATCACGTGGCTCGGTGGCCCGGTTCTGTCTTACAACGTGCTGGCGACCGCGTCCCTGGCACTGTCGGCGTGGTCTGCGTTCATGCTGCTTCGCCGCTTCGTTTCGAGCCAGCTGGCAGCAGGGGCTGGTGCCTTGCTCTACGGCTTCTCGCCCTATATGACCGCTCACTCGCTCGCGCATCCAAACCTAACCGCCGCGTTCATTCCACCCCTCGTCCTGCTACTTCTCGACAACATCGTTCGGGTGCAAGGGCGCCGGCCGGCGGTGGCCGGTGTTCTGCTAGGCCTGGCTGGGGCCGCCCAGCTGCTGATTGGGGAAGAGCTGCTTGTAACCACCGCAATCGTCGTGGTCTTGTTGGTCTGCCTGGCGATAGCGCTATGCCCTGATCAGGTTAGGCCGCGAATCAAGCGAACGCTCGTGGGCCTCGGGTGTGCCGCGGTTGTCTTCGTGGCGCTGACTGCTGGTCCGATCCTGTTTCAGCTATTTGGCCCTAGGCGTGTGCAGGGCGTGGTGCATCCCCTCAACGTCTACGTAAGCGACGCGCTGAGCTTCGTCGTCCCTACTCGACTGATTCTGCTGGCGCCCGACTCAGTACTAGCCGTTAGCGACAAGTTTGCTGGTGGAGTGGTCCTGGTCGAGGTCAACTCTTACGTCGGAGTGCCGTTGATCCTGCTGCTGGTTTTCATCGCGGTTCGGTACTGGCGCCGGCTGGTCGTCCGCCTGGCGAGCTTGACGGCTTTGCTACTCGCGATCCTGTCCATGGGGGTGACGATCCACTTCGCGGGTAAGACGACCGCGATGCCCGTTTTCGTCCTCGGCCTTGCGTTTCCTCTACTTCGGCGTTTCCTGCCCGGGAGGCTCATGCTCTACCTCCCATTACTGGGCTGGCTGGCGCTTTCTCAGGTACCGATTCTGGACAACATCCTGCCCACACGGCTCATGACGTACTTCTACCTGCTGGCCGGACTCATGTTGGCGGTGTTTCTGGACGACATGATGGCCCGGAAATTCGCACTCCGAGCGATTGGCCTGCTAGCGACGGCTGTCGCCTTGATCCCCCTGATACCCGCCTTGCCCTATCCCTCGAGCCCTGAGCCAGTTCCGGCTTTCTTCGATGGCGGCTCTGCATCCCGAATCCCACCGGGCACTGTGGCGCTTGTCGTCCCTCTCTCGTGGAATGCCGACGGGCGCGCCATGTTATGGCAGGCTGCGGCCGGAATGCGGTTTCGCACGCCTGAAGGACACGCCACCATCCCCGAGATTGTTCCTAAGAAATCGCGGCTGAGCGAGAAGGTGAAAGTTATCGCTGACGGGGGGCCGGTCGAGCTAACAGAAAGCGACCGCCAATTGATATTGTCGGAACTGTCCCGCTGGCAAGTCAAAACGGTGATCGTTGGGCCGATGACGTATGAAAACTACGAGGTTCAGCTGTTTACATTGCTCTTCAATCGAGAACCCCAAGAGTTGGATGGGGTCTATGTATGGTGGGCCGTGGATACCGAAACTAGGCAAGCGAGCCTCTCGACGTTTTCCACCAGACCCTCCCATCTGGGAGCCGTCCCTTGGCCGACACCTGGCCGCTCAGACATCAGGAGCCTCGAGATGCGATGGCAAACAGGGTCATGCCGAGGCGCCGGTCGTGTCCGTGAGATCGCTCAATAAGCCTGTTCACCAACCGAATTTGCGGATGTGGTCGGCGCAGTAGATGCTTGCTGAGAAGTAGTCCAATGTGGTCGAGGCATTCGACGGTGCCGCCGGCGACAAACATTCGATTAACAGTGAACCCTGCCGAATGAAGAAGCCGCCGAATGGTCGACCGACGATAGTGACGATGTCCGAGAGACCACACTGGGTCCATCGGGGCGTGAATGGGGCTGGCGTGCGGAGTAGAAAAGTAGAGCTTGCCGGCCGGTTCGAGGACACGCCAGATCTCTAGCAATGCTTTCTCTTCGGTCCCTTTCGGGAGATGTTCGATGACATCAAAGAGAGAAACAGCATCGAATGAGCCATGTCTGAAAGGCAGGTCGAAGATCGAGCCCTCCACGAAGTTCGTCGTTCCCCTTGCTTGGTGGGAGCCAACGATTACCCGGTCGATGCCGACGTAGTCTTGAAAACCTCTACTCATTACGATTGGCGCGAGCCAACCGGAGGAGCATCCAATGTCCAAGAGGCGATGACCAGTGTCGATAAGGTTGGCGCACTCCTTCACCCGACCCACCATGCGCACCTCTGACCCAACTGCCAACGGATACGCGAGAGCCCGCTTTGTCTTCACCGGCGCACCTCGCTATACATCGTTTCCTTCATGACGTGTACAGATTAATCAGGCTACGGTGAACACGGATCACGGTTGACGAGGGGTATGGTGGAAGGGTTGGAATCTCCGGTGCTTATACGGTGATCGTCTCGTAGGGTGGATTTACGGCGGCAATCCAACTCAAGTCCGTCCCCTAGAGCGGCGTTTGGTCGCCTCAGGCGTGCTGTCCGAAACTGGTACACGGTCGGCCTGCTTGCGACCGTAGTCATGCCAACGCGCGTTCCACCTAGGCGCGGGCTCAAAGGCACATGGCTGGGCCGACACGTAGCAACCTTTCGCATGTCTGATAGCTCCAGAATCCGGTGCCGATTAGAGGATTCGGGGGATCTCATATCGGTGTATGTGGACCGGGATTATGGCAACTCTCAAGTCGCTTGGTCCGATCAAACCTCGATCGTTGACATCGGATCGACTGTTGGTGCGTTTACGATCTGGGCAGCTCGCCAGTCTCCACGCGCAAAGATCGTTGCCGTGGAGCCGAACCCCGATGTGTTCCCGTTCCTTGTGGACAACATAAATCGGAATGATTTGTCAGACCGGGTAACCGCTATTGAGGCCGCCATCGGATCCGCGCCCGGATTAGCTGCCATCGAGGACGACCGCGCGTTCTCAACTCTGGTTCGCGTCGTACCGGTGGGTGCCGGACGCGGTCCTAGGGTTAGGATGCTCACCCTGGAACAACTCTTCGAGCAAACTGCTACCAACACATGTGACCTGTTGAAGATCGATTGTGAGGGCGGTGAATACGACATCCTGTTGACGGCTCCGGATCGGTTGCTTCGGAAAATTCACACGATTGTCTGCGAGTACCATCCAACGCCTGAGCACGAGCCTGCTGAGCTCATTAAATTCCTCTTGGACGCCGGATTTCAAGTCGACGCTGATCGCACTCCAATCGGCTTCGTCCGGGCTAAACGCGCTCGGTGACCCGCTTGTCGGAAGCAAGGGCACTGCGCCAAGCCTGAGTGAGCGCAGGAAGTCCGTGATGCGTCGCCATCCACTCGCTTAAGGCGCGCGCCTCAGCAGGTGACCAAGGGCTCCTCATAGCGGCGACTACTGCCTCTGCAAAGTTCTCGCGTTCGGCCACCCACAGTCCCTTCGGAGGAAATGCGATTCCATGGGCTGCCTCTGGAGTACTCACGGTGCGTTTGCCATTAATCAAGTAAGCCAGCACCTTGGTGCTCACGCCCCCAGCCCCATCCATCGGCGCGCAACAGACACTGACCGGCGCGAGCGCTGGTGATGGGTCTTTGTAAAAACCTATGAACTCGATTCGCTCGTTGTCGCGGCTGTTGTATCCGTTTGGGTCACCGATTACGCGGCAGCGCGCAAGCTCAAGGCGCCGATCATTCAGAACCGTCGTAGCTATGAAGTCCAGTGCTTCGCGATTTGGTACGACGTGTCCGTTGCCGAGAAAGCCCACCAAGCCCGCGACTTCCTGCGCTTCAGCGACCGGTGTATCGCCCAGGACGATATGGGGAACCACCTTGGCACGACCACCGTAAAGAAGAATGGCATCCTCTTTGCTGCCCGTAACGGCCACGTCCGCGGATCGGACGCATATGAACTCAAGAATCCGCCAGATTCTCCGCCTCAACTTGCACGTGAGACTGCACACTGGAGTGAGGTCGCGGTGGAGCGAACTCATAAGAGTGATCAGATCGAAGACAAAGACCGGGAATGACCGTCGCCTGAACAGCCTCAAAGCGAAGCTGAGGAAGAGTAATCCGCCCTCGACAACGACGACGTCAGATGACCGGATGCTGCTTCTATTACGGATTAGACCGACTAGAAGTGCTAGTTGTCCGCGGAAATTCGCGAGCCAATCAATGGGGCCAAGAATTCGCTGTTCGCGGATTATGGATGGCAGGGCTGGGAAGGTCTCGACGTTTGTCCAGGGAGTCGTCCGTTCGGATCGGCGCGAAATTTCGAGCACCTTAACCTGGTAACCGAGGGACGCGAGCGCCTGAGCATTGGTTTCAACGCGGACAAGGTACCCATCGGAGCCGGCGCCCACCGGTCCGAATGAGACGATCCACGCCGCGCCGCGTATAGAGCCCGGCGCTCCGTCGCCCGACCCCACCCTACTTTGGGAATCCTGTTCAGCTTTCGTGGCCATCAACAGCCGCTTTGCGTTGGCCTTCGATCCTGAACGCAAGTAGTAACCACATCAAGCCTTACCTTAGTATCGCGGCTTGATCTTCACATCACCGTCTGGACGACGTTGACCGTTACCCGACCATCCATGAGCGCGATGGTTACACGAGCTCAATCCGGATTGCGTCAGGCGCGGAGCTTCAGCGTGACAGCCGGCGTGTGCGCCTTGCTGATCCTGTCTTTCATCCCGGAAGGAAGCTTGTCGGAGCGAATGGCGATCACCGCACTGATAGCACTTGTGCTCGCAGCTGTGGTGGGTTGGTTCGAGCTTTTGACGACGCAAAGGGTCGAGGAACCAATGAGTGCCGGTCAACAAAGTGGTCAATACTGGCCCGCGGTCACGCTTGGAGTGGCACTGCTTGCGGCTCTGGCCGTACAGACTTGGTTCCAACCCGGTTCAAGTGTTGCCTCCGGTGATCTTCCGCCACCCGACGGAACAGCTTGGCTAGGGAGGCTTTCGGAGCCGTGGACCTGGTCCGGCTCCGACCTTGGCGGGCCCTCCCAACTGCTTTTGCAACTTCCATGGGCTGTTGTCTTGCGCGTTTGCAATTTGCTTGGTGGCGACCCCATCCTGGCTCAACGTATTTGGTATACAGCTCTCTTTGTCGGTGCGGCGTTAGGGATATTCGGCTTGCTCGCCGCCCTTCGAATGAGTCCAGTTGCAGCAGTTGCGGGCACAGCTGTCTATGTGCTGAGTCCCTTCGTGATCAGCTACGTGACGATCAACACCGTGTACCTCGCGGCGCTGGGACTGCTTGCTGCGATCCCGGCGGCCGTTGTGGCGGCAAGCACCGGTCGAATTTCCGTGCGATTGGGAGTTGTCCTGATAGCGATGACAGCACCTTTCATTGGTTATGTGGATTTGAATCCGCCGCTCGTAGGGATGCTGCTGGGCGCAATGGCGGTCACACCTTTAGTTGTGGCTTGGGTAGATGGTAGACAGGCAGCCCGTCGTAGCGTACGCACAGTTCTGCTGGCAGTTCCACTGCTGCTGGCCGCCTCGGCATATTGGATTGTTCCATCCATCATCCACTTGTCGGCGGTTGTCACAAGCCAACTTGCTCCCGTATCCAGTTGGAGCTGGACCGAGACTCGCGCCAGCGTTCGCAACGCCTTTTGGCTAAACACCTTTTGGGCTTGGCCGCGTCCTGAATACTTCACCTATTTCATGAAATACGAGTCATTTCCTCTGTCCGGCCTGAGGTTCGTATTGCCGGCTGTGGCGTTTGGCGCATTGGCTCTCGGTGCAATTTCCGTTCCGCGGCCCCCTGATAAGTCCAAGGCAATTGCCAAGCTCGAGAGCCAATTAGTTCGGCTGGGTCAGCGTTTCGAGTGGGGTCACATCGCCGAAAATGACTACCGCGCCGAGTGGGAACGGCTCGACGCCCGTCGTGCCCGGCTTTTGACGCCGCAGAACGCTGCAGTGGAGCTCGTACACGAGTTTCCAAGACGCCGGGGGTTTAGGCTGGCTCTAGCGGCTGCGACTGCCGCTCTCGCAATCATTTTCCTGAGCACCGGTACCAATCCACCGGGGAACACAGTTTTCGATCGACTCTACGCGCTTCCATTTGGGTGGCTGCTTCGCGAGCCGGGCCGGTTCTTGGTTGTAGCGGCCCTCGCCTATGCCGTCTTGGTGGCTGTTGTCGTTGAAGTTGCAGCTACCAGTTCGTGGATTGCCCGCTTAGTTCGCGGTCATCGGGGCTGGGCACAGAGGTCGAGGTTGGGCGTAGGAGCCGCGACTCTCGCACTCTCGATGGCCTTGGGATTCCCGGTGTATACGGGAGCTGTCGTTCCTGATAGCCGTCCTCAGCTTCCGCCGGCGCATGTTCACGTGCCCGGATATTGGACGGAAATGGCCAGATCTGTGGATGGACTGCCGACACAGGGCTCGATGTTGATCATGCCTCCGGATGACTTTTATGCCATGCCCTACTCGTGGGGCTATTACGGCACTGACGACTTCATCCCGAATTTCTTCCATCGGCGCGTGGTCATCCCGAATGGACAGGGATACTCACCGGCAACCAGTCAACTATTGACATCAGCGAATCTGGCTGCTCAGAGTATTCTCGACCGTCACTGGCAGCTGACCGAGGCGCTGATTACGGCGCTCAATACACCACTCATCCTCGTTCGTGGCGATATCCAGTCTTCGCTCGCAGGCCGCACCATAGTGCGTCCTAGCGATCTTTCAGCCTCGCTGAGCGAGGCTCCGAATTTCGAGTTGGTACGCCGGATCGGCGCATTGGATCTCTTCAGGCTTCGGTCCCCGACAGCTGAGACCAATCGTTTATCAGATTTCATGACCATCAATAGCCAGGCGCCCGATCTTCGACTACTTGGGTTATTGCCTGCCAACGCAGCTCTCGTATCGACATCGCCGCAGCCTGGCGTCGCGAACGCAACACAGTTCCCGCCGCTCAGCATGTGGCACGTCTCGCGAGAGAGCTTGACGTGGACGACTGAGGCGCCCCCAGGATGGAATTACAAGGTGGCGGATCTGGAGTCGCAGACGATGGTGACCCTTGGTCACAAAGGAAGCTTCGCAACCGGCGAGAACGCGCAGGTGTTATACGCGCCTGGTCCTACCGGGGATTCAATCACTGTATCGGTCAATCGTGCATCGACCATCGTGAATGGGAATACTTCCGGGTGGGTGTTAGTGGCAAGTCCGGTCCAGAAGACGGTCGCTATCGATCTGGTTGTCTCGCGCACCACGTATTCGACTCTGTGGCAGGGTTCCAACCAAGGTCGGCATGTGGTTGTTGACGGGATGCTCAACGGATGGCTGATTCCCTCTGGTTCGCCGAAGTTCGCCGCCTCGTACACACCTGACGCGGTTTTTGCGGCGGGTGCGTGGATCTCCATTGCCGCTCTATTTGCCGCAGTGTTTCTCGTCGCATGGGGCTGGCGCCGCCAGCTGCGGGTTGATGCTGCCGTTATGAAACTGACAAGCGGCAAACTCACCCTCAAGAAGTTTTCGGGGGATCGAGCTGCCGGACGAGATGACGGATAGTCCCGCAATGCCCTCTCAGCGGAATGCTCGAGAGTTGATGCGAAGCTGCGGGGAGCGAACTTGCGCTTGGTGAGCGACGAGCCGGTGATCGATGTCGTAGTTCCGACCTACAACGAGGAACGGAACATCGCGAGGCTGCTCGCGTCGATCAGGTCGCAAGAAGGCTGTCGCTACCGTGTAGTGGTCGTTGATCAGGGCAGTTCAGACCGGACGGCTGAGATCGTCCGGTCACATGGCTGGCCTGTCATAGACGTTCCCAGGGAGGCGTTCTATTCTCCGCCAGCGCGGAGCCGCAATTTAGGGGCGCGATCAACTAGCGGGAGAATCCTGCTTCACCTCGACGCCGACATGGAGCTGAGTTCCCCTTCTCTTCTGAAGAGAATCGTCGGTGTTGTCGACCAGGGCCATGACGCAGTGATCATTCACGAGCATGACGTTGCATTGGGCTTTTGGGCCAAATGTAAAGCGTTAGAACGTTCTTGCTACTGGAATACAGAAATGGAAAGCGCTCGAGTAGTTACTCGCGAACTGTTCGCCCTGGTGGGTGGATACGACGAGGAAGTTTCGTCGGGAGAGGACCTGTTCATCACCAGTCTCTACAGGAAACACACCGATATAGGTCTCGACGACGCGTTGGTGTTGGACCATCACTTGGGGAGAGTTTCACTCAGACGCCTGCTCTCAAAGAAGTATTCGTACGGCAGGACGGCGCAGAAATACCTTGCCAAGGCCCGCATTGCGGGTACCGGCACATCGTTCGACATCGTCCGCACAAGCTTGGGCGCCTACTTGAGGAGCTGGCGGTTCCTCCTGCGTCACCCTGTGCTTTATCTGTGCATCTTTCCGCTTCGCGCTTTGGAACTCTTCGCCTTGCAAATGGGGAAGTGGGTCGCGGCTCGAAATGAGCTTGCAGTTCCGCCACAATCCGATGCCCGATCACCGAACGGCTAACGACACTGGCTTAGCCCAAACGTCCGGCGACAACCGTGCCTTCGAGCGCCTGCTCAACCATCCGTGCAGCTGTGTCAAATGAGAATGTGCTGCTCCAGCGCCTCCCTTCCTCCGCCAGGCGGGAATAGAGGCTACTGTCGGTGATTAGCCGGAGCATGGCCTCGGTCAGATATTCCGGTTGGGACGGCACTACCAGCCCGGTGGATTCGTCACGAACTGAATCGCGGAGACCCGCCACGTCATAGACGATCGCCGGCGTACCACACGCATTCGCTTCTGTGACAACAAGTCCCCAACCTTCCCGCACAGAGGTCATCAACAACGCATGCGCCTCGGTCATCAAACGGCGCTTCTCCTCTTCGGAGACATAGCCCCAGAACACGACGTCGTCCGCGACATTCAAACGCTTGGCCTGATCGGCGAGTGCTCGCTGGTAGCGGTCGGAACCGCTACCGGCCAGCCACAGACGACCTGTGCCGGTGGCCTGGCGAAATTGTGCTAGCGCTTGGACCATGTGCCCAATGCGTTTGGACGGGGCCAATCGACCCACGTATAGAAAGGTAGGAACGTTGGCCTTCTCGCTATGAGCCGGGGCGACCTGCTCGATGCCGATTGGAATGATGGTGATTGGACCTTGCAAACCTAGCTTTCGTAGATCCTGCTCGGTTGACTTTGAGATTGTCACCACAGGCACCTTCCGGTAACCACGTAAGTAGACCGGTTCGAGCGCATATCCGATCGCGCTGATTGGAATCGAACTCTCGTACCACCAGACCTCACGCGCCAGTTGGAAGATCAGCAGCAGTGCCGGTATCCCGGCCCAGAAAGGCGTGAAAAAGGGGATCGTGTTGATCTCGTCGATGACCACATCGAAACGACCGCGAAGGGATCGCCGATAGTGTCTGAAGGCGTTCCAATGAACGGTCCACTGGCGACCGGCACGCACGATACGAATGCCGTCCATTTCGTCCAAAGCCGTGCCACCGGGGAATGAGGCGCTGAACCACTCAACAGTGTGTCCCGAGGCTACAAGGCGACGAGCAATCTGGAAAGTAAGTGACTCCGCTCCGCCAGCGCGTGGATTGCGCGGGCAGCGCCAGTTGAGGATGAGAATCCTCAGATTCAGCCCTCGGCCGTGTCTCCGGCGGGAGCCTCGCCGTGTTGCTCAGCGGCCGCCAACTCGCGGCGCCGGCGGTCGTAGTACCGCAGGATGTGAAGGCGGTAGAAGATCGCGGCTGTATCCCACAGCACACGCCACGCTGATCCGAGGTTGACAGTGCTCTCGAACTGATAGTCGAGTCTGATCGGCGCTTCACAAACATTTCGGTAGCCGAGGTGGTTGGCTACGACCAGCAGCTCAAGGTCGAAAGCGAACCTTTTGATCGCCAGCAACGGCATAGCGTCTTTCAATACCCCGCTTCGGAACAGCTTGAGGCCGGTCTGCGTATCGCGGACGTTGAGGTTGAAGAGCACGCGTACGACCAGTTGATACACGGCGCTCTGGAAGCGGCGCAGCCTGGGATACGCGACCTGCGATTGTGGATGTCGTTTCGAGCCAATAACGGCGTCGCAACCGCGCGATTGCATGATGTCCATGAAAACTGCGATGTTTGCCGGATCGAGCTCCATGTCAGCATCGATGAATGTCACTAGATCTCCGACCGACTGGTCGACCCCGCAACTGAGTGCAAAGCCCTTCCCGATGTTCATGGGGTAGTGGAACACTCGTACGGCTCGTGATTCAACACGACTAGCCTCGGAAACGGTGGTGTCCGTGTTGCCATCGGATACGACGACAACCTCATAGGGCACGTTGAGCTTGTCCAACTCTCCGACGAGTCGGGTGAGATTGCTGAAGATCCGCCGACCCTCGCGATATGCCGGGACGACCACAGAGAGCTGGATTTGAGCGTCCGATTCGGGTTTGGCCTTCACGACCGGCTCGTCGATCTCAGGCTTGACGACCTTGATCACTTCGATGCTCATCGCGCTATCTGACCTGGGCCAGGGGAGTTGGCCCAGCGTCAACCGCAACATCTGTTTGTGGCGTCGCCAGGTGAGCCCGCTGTTGAATCAGAAATAGAACTCCCAGCCCGCTGGCGACCAAAAACATCGATATGTCGACAACGATTACAACTTGCCACAAATTCTGGTGGAACACTGACAGTAGCGCTGGTTCCAAGAGGGTGAGTGGAATGAGAACCGCAAGGAATCCTGGGGTGCCGCGAGTCTGGTGAGTTGCAATTAACACCGCCGCTCCGCCAAGCATGATCATGCCGACTGCATATGCGGGCAAATAGGCGGCGCCTTCCCCGTACGCGGCGCCCGCAAAAATGGTCAGCAGCCAGTGCGAAGCAAGCAAGAGAACTACGAGCCCGGCAAGACCGGCCAGGCCGACCAACACAAGCGAAATCCCGACCAGGCGGGAGCCGCTCTGGCCGCTGGCTCCACGGAACACCATCTTGGGAAACAGCACCGCCGCGACTCCGGCGGCACCCCAGAAGATCGCGCGTCCCAATGCGGCGACGGCTGCGTATTCACCTGCCATGCGTGTTGGAAAGAAATGTTTCACAAGCAGAACGTCGGTGCTCAAGAGCGCGGCGAGGGCCAACGTGCTGGGAAGCACCACGGCAAGGTACCCGGCTGCCGGGCGCCACCACGAAAGCTTGAGCCGGGTCGACAATTTGCGCTGCAACATGCCGGCAGCTACGAGATAAATGACTGCGGTTGCAAGTGAGATGCCCGCGATGATGCCGAGCGCCCCCCATACAACGCCGAGGCCGATAGCGGCCACCAGCTTCAATGCAGCTTGGCCAGTGGATAAGGCGGCGAACGCAAGGAATCGCTGTTCTCCCTGGAACTCCCCGAGCAGCAGGGGCATCGCGAGGCTGAATGGAATGCCGGCGGCAGCCGCCACCAGGTGGCCGATAGGAACGCCCAGGAATTGAGCAAGGACCGGCGAAAGAAGAACGACGATGCCGGCCAGAGCTAGGCCCGCAAGGAGGAGGGCTCGATTGCCCCGCCAGAGAAGTGCGGCGCTGGCAGTCTGGTCACCCGACGCGCGACCTCGGCTGGTCTCCCGCGCCTGGAGCAATGTGAATGCGCCGGCAGGTAGGGCAAGAAGGGTGATCAAGGTGACCATGGCGAACACCGCGCCGTAATCCGTAGGAGGGAGGCGGTGCGACACGAGAGACTGGAAGGCGACCCCGAGTACGCCGGCCGCAATAGTTCCGGAGCCGACGATGACGTTATGAGTCAATACCCGCTCGCCACCGACCAGCGCACGCCAGTCCTGCCAACGTGAAGCCTGTTTTGGCGGCAAAAGATCGATCAAACTTGCCCCCGAAGTTGAAGTACTAGCTATGGTCACCCCGCACTTGGCGGCCGCCTGAAAGCCAGCCTGGTTTGGTCGAGCAAATACTATATGGCGTTGGTTTCAGACATGCGCGCGCCGAGTTCGGAGCGCACCGCGGCCTGGGACCTGCCTCGTTCTGAACTTGTCCTGTCCCTCCTTTGGGCCAGTTTTCTCACGCTCTTAATCGCTGGTCCATGGCTGTTGCCCGGCTATTTGTTCGGAACGGATTGGCCAGGCCCGAGGCATTTCGGGCTGTCGAACTCCATCGGGAGCTCGATTCCGCTCGAAGCGGCGATGGCTGGGCTTGGGTGGGCGGTTGGCGGCGAATTGGCAGGAAAGCTCCTGATCCTCGGTTCGCTGTTCGGAGCGGCTTTTCTGGCCTATAGAGCCGTGCCAGCAGGGGGCGCTGTGCCAAGGGCCGCAGCCGCCACGGTTTACGTCGTCAATCCGTTTGTGTATGGCCGTCTTCACTATGGCCAGATATTTCTGTTGGTGGCATATGCAATCCTCCCGTGGACGCTGACGCGCTTGCGCGGCATGCTGGTGGATCCGGGCCGAAGATCGAGTATCGGCGTAGCAATCGCCTTCGTCCTGGTTGGGGTCGCCAGCCCACATATGGTCCTGATCATGAGCCTGCTGGCCGCCGTTCTCTTCGCGGCATACACGGTGACTCAAACGGAAAAACGTGAGTACCTCAAAACCTCTGGTCCATGGATAGCGGTGGCGATTGCTGTCGCCGCAATAGCAAGCTCCTACTGGGTAGTCCCATTGATCGCGGGCCGCGGATACGAGAGCGAGGTCCTCGCTACCACAGGATCTGGGCAGCTGAACGCGTATGCGGTGGTATCCGATAGGTCGCTTGGACTGCTACCCAACCTGCTCGGACTCTATGGTTTTTGGGCCGAAGCAACGGGTCGCTTCACATCGATGAAGGAATTCGCTCCGTTCTGGCCTCTTGTTCTGGTTGCGATTCTCGCTCTCGTAGCGGTTGGAATTGCGACCGCGCTTCGGCAGTCGGACAGACACCTAGCCCCATTGGTTGGGGGTCTTCTGGTCGCAGCAGCAATCGCCGTTGTCCTCGAGATGGGAATTTCACACCCGGTTACCGCAGGCGTAGTCAGATGGCTGGACGCCAATTTTGTCGTTTATAGAGGCCTAAGGGATGCAGGGAAGTGGGCCGCCTTGCTAGCCCTCGTTTATTCGCAACTCTTCGGGATTGGAGTGGCCACTCTTTTGGGCCTTATCCCCACACATATGAACGCACGTACCAGCCGTGACCTGGCCATCGGCGTGGCGACCGGTCTGCTGTTGGCGATGCCCCTTTATTACGGAAATGGGCTCCTTTTTGGCGCTCACGGTGAGATCAAGCCATCCCAGTACCCGGCGGGTTGGTATGCGGCCGATCGCCTGCTCGCCTCGGACGCCCATCCGGGCCGAGCTCTGATGCTGCCCTGGCATGAATACATGAGTTATGGCTTCATCCAGAACCAGAACAAGATCGTCGCTCCGCCGGCACCGACTTTTTTCTCGGTTCCCGTCCTTGTGAGTAGTGACCCCGAAGTACAGGGGATATCGCCGCCTGGTGACACAGATCAGGTTGCCATCTCACGTTTAGTAGCCGCCGGCGACAAGGGCCAATGGGTGCAGGTCCTGACTGCTCATGGGATCAAGTACCTGCTGTTGACTCACGATCTCGAGTGGAGGTCGTATGCCTATCTCGATTTTCAAGCAGGACTGGTGAAGATCGCTGACTTCGGTTCGATCGAGGTCTATCGCAATTCGCTCTCGCCTTAGCGCGAACTCAACATACCTTTACTTTTCGCGGGCACATCTTTGATTGACAGGGCGGTAAGTAGATGTTTACATATGCGCCGTCATTGACCATCCTTCGCTGGCGTGTGCCCAGCGAGGTATTGAGCTGGGGTTAGGCCCGGCTACCTCGGGTTCTGAGTCATTGGATCGGTCGTTTTAGTCAGGGAGGAGCCAAGGTGCCCAAGAAAGCGATTGTCGCCCGGGTCTTACCGGTCATTGCCGTAGCGGCAGTGCTGGCGTTTTCATTATTCGTCGGAGGCAAAGTTTCGCTCAACACCAAGCTCGTGGCTTGTGTTGGCTACGGCTACGGCTACGGATATTTCCCCTTTCCGCCACTGGTAACCGGAGTCGTCCCAAATAACGGTCCGTCGACCGGTGGAACGACTGTCACGATCACCGGTCTGGGATTCTGCAACTTCCCGTCCGGCGTCACTTTTGGTGGAGTTCCTGCAACCGGCTTTGTGGTTAATTCAGACACCTCGGCAACGGCGGTTAGCCCCGCTCATGCGCCGGGCGTCGTCCACGTCCAGGTCACGACTGCCGGAGGAACCAGCAACCCAACCACCCTCGACCAGTTCACCTACGGCGCCTTCACCAGCTACTTCACGTGGTTTGACAAGGCATCGACAGGCTTCGTCCAGGACAACATCCACCTGCTCAACCAGAGTGGCAACGTCGCTCACATCTTCGTGAACGGTCCGAATGGGCAGACGTTTGGTCCCATCACGCTCGCCAACGCAACTGAGACCTACGTCTCATTCGCCCAGGGCACGATCGGAGGCCCTGTATCGATCAACTCCGACCAGTTCATCCTGGCCTCGCAACGTGTCCAGTACAACCAGTCCTTCAACGAGGTCTGGGCGCAGGCCGCAGGCTCTGCCGCCCTGGTCAACTACATCAACTGGTTCGACAAGGCCTCCACGGGCTTCCTCAACGACAACATCCACCTGCTTAACCCGGGCGCCACGCCCTCGACGGTGGCGGTCTCGGTGCAGGGTGGGACTCCTGTGGTCGCGGTCGTCCAGCCTGGTGGCTCGACCTACGTCACGTTCCCCTTCGGCATAATCGGAGGCCCGGTGAAGATCCAGGTGACCGCCGGTCCGGCGGTCCTGGCTTCGCAGCGTGTGCAGTTCCAGAACACCTTCAACGAGGTCTGGGCTTCGAGCGCCGCCCTGGCGTCGGGCTCCAGCTTCGTCAACTGGTTCGACAAGGCCTCGACAGGCTTCTCCAACGACAACATCCACCTGCTCAACCCCGGGCTTGCCACGGTGAGCGTCACCGTGAGTGAAGACGGTGGCTTGAACTCCGCGACAGTAAACGTCGCTGCCGGCGCGGAGACGTACGTCACGTTCCCGTTCGGAGTCATCGGCGGCCCGGTGAAGATCCTCGTCAACGGACCCGGAGCAGTGCTCGCTTCGCAGCGCGTTCAGTACAACCAGTCCTTCAACGAGGTCTGGGCTGAGGGTCCTGGCTTTGCCGTCCAGAACAGCAACTTCATCATGTGGTACGACAAGGCGTCGACCGGCTTCGCGCAGGACAACATCCACCTGCTCAACCCCGGTACCGCAACCGCTTTCGTAACAGTGACTGAGGGCAGCACCGTGCTGAGCGCGATCGTTCCGGCGGATGGTGAGTCGTATGTCACCTTCCCGCAGGGCACGATCGGCGGACCCGTCAAGATCACGGTGACGACCGGACCTGGAATCCTGGCCGCGGCGCGCGTCCAGTACTACCAGACGTTCAACGAGATCTGGGCCGCAGCCTCGTAGAGCGCGGCTAGACAAAAGTAAATTGAGCGACCGCTGCCTCGAAGTGAGGTGGCGGTCGCTTCGTTTTATGGGCCAGGTTGACCTTTGGGTATCCTCGCCGCGATGGGTTACGTCGCCTTCGGCACCGACCCCTACGCCGCGCACCAGCGCCTGCTGCGCCTCTGCGGCTCGCCAAGGACGGTTCTCGACGTCGGAGGCTCCTCGGGCTACCTGGGGCGCGAGCTGGCCAGGCGTGGGGCGGAGGTGGTCGTCATCGACAACGACCCGGAGGCGGTGGCTGGGGCCTCCCAGGCGGGCATGGACGCCCACGTGGTCGACATCACCCGACAGGACCCTCCCGGGCGTCCGGGCGGGTATGACGTTGTCCTGTGCGGGGACGTGCTCGAGCATCTGGCGGATCCGGCAGCCGCCCTGCGCAGGCTGCGGCCCCTGGTCGCGCCCGAGGGGCGCCTGGTCGCCAGCGTGCCGAACGGCGCCAACTGGGCCCTCCGGCTGTCCCTGCTGGCCGGCCGATGGAACTACACCGACCGCGGGCTGCTCGACCGGACCCACCTCCGCAACTTCACCCGCCGGACATTCCTCGCCACGATCCGCGCGGGTGGTTTCGAGGTCGTCGAGACCGACGTCACCTGCCCCATCCCGGTGCTGCGCGGCGGCCGCCTGAGCGCGGCGGCCCACGCCGCGGCGCGGGCGCTGCCCGGGCTGCTTGCCTACCAGCACCTCGCGCTGGCACGGCCCGCGGTCAATTAGCAGTGGGGGCACGGCGTGTGCCACTGGTCAGCGTCGTGGTCGTTTGCTGGAACGCCAAGCAGCACCTTCCTATCTGCCTCGCGTCGCTGCGCCGGCTTACCTATCCGAACGTCGAGGTGATCGCCGTGGACAACGGTTCCACCGACGGCACGCGGGAGTACATCGAGTCAGAGCATTCCTGGGTGCGTGTGCACTCGCTGGATCACAACGCCGGCTACGCCGCCGCCAACAACGCGGGCTTCGCGGCCGCCACGGGTGACTACCTTGTGGTGCTCAATCCCGACACTGATGTCGAGCCGGAATTCGTGACTGCGCTCGTGGAGGCGGCCGACCAGGACGGGATCGGCCTCGCCACCTCGCGCATCTGCTTCTTTGACGACCGCGAACGCGTCAATACGTGCGGCAACGACATCCACATGAGCGGCCTCGGCTTTTGCCGCGGCCTCGGCCAGCCGGCTGCACTTTTCGAGAGATGCGAAAGGGTCGCTTCGGTGTCCGGCTGCGCCTTCATCATCCGACGCGACGTGCTGGAGACTATCGGCGGCTTCGACGACGACTACTTCACGTACACGGAAGACAGCGACCTCTCACTGCGGGCGAGCATCGCCGGCTACGGCATCGTGTACGCGCCGCGCTCGATCGTCTATCACAAGTACGCGCTGCGGATGTCGCCGCGGAAGTTCTACTTCCTCGAGCGCAACCGCCGGCTCACGCTGCTCAAGAACTTCCGCTGGGGAACTCTGATCGCGCTCTTGCCACCGGTCTGGATGACCGGCTTCCTCATGTGGGTCTACGCCATCAGCCACGGGCCCGAATATGTGCGCGCCAAGCTGCAGGCTCACGGCTGGATCTACAGCAACTGGGGGCTGGTCCTCGAAAAGCGGCGGCGGACACAGGCGCTGCGCAAGGTGGGGGACAGGGAGGTGATCCGGCTGCTCTCCTCTGATCTTCCGCCGGACCAGGTGATCGGCCCCGGTCTACTCAGCCGTCTTGGCGGGATCCCTCTGAACCTGGCCTACAGGCTGCTTGCTGTTCCCGTCCGGCTCTTCGGCTGAGAGGGCAAGCCGCCGCACCAGCTCGACCGTCCGTCTCTCCATGTGCCGGACGCGGCTGTTCAGCACGAACACGATGGTCGACAGCAGGAGGATCGCGAGGATCATGACCAGGTCGAGCAGACGCGCAACCTTGAGCGGACCGACCACGTTGCGCAGGAGGTCCGGGAAAGCCGAGACGAAGACGAGCCCGATCCAGACGGCGAACCACAGGGCGGCTTCCGCCGCCAGGAGGTCGCGCCGGCGGTAGGTGCGGTAGGTCCAGAAGGCCATCGCGACGGCGAAGGCGATGGCGAGGAGCTGGATGCCAGTCATCCGCCGCTCATTCGCAGACGGATCATCTGGCCGAGGATGCGCAGGCCGTCGAGCATCGTCGTGCCCTTGTAGACATCGTGGTAGATGGTGTCGATCTCGACCTCGGACGTCCGCAATCGCGCGCGAGCCGCGCGCACCAGCATCTCGGTCTCGACCGCATAGTCGGTCGCCAGCCAGTCGACCTTGTGGTAGGCGTCGCTCGTGAAGGCGCGCAAGCCGCACTGCGTATCGCCGTAGGTGGCGCCGAACATGAGCGAGAACAGCCGGGTCAATCCCCAGTTGCCCAGGCGCGCGGTGGCCGGCATGTCCCCGGTGAACCGCCGTCGCCCCAGCACCAGGTCGGCCTCGCCGGACAGGATCGGGGCCACGATCGCGGGCAGGTCGCTGGCGCGGTGCTGCCCGTCGGCGTCCATCAGCACGAGCACATCGCAGTCTGCAGCCAGGCCCGCGGCGCAGCCCGTCTTCATTGCCGCGCCCTTGCCGAGGTTGATGACATGCGTGAACACTCGAGCTCCGTGCTCTCGAGCGATCTCGGCTGTCCGGTCTGACGACCCGTCGTCGACGACCAGGCACAGCACCGGGAGGCCTTCCACGGTGCTCGCGATTCCCGCCAGAACGTGGCCGATCCGGTCGGCCTCATTGCGAGCCGGTACGACCACCCCGACTCTGTGGTGGCGAGGGGTCCGGTCGGGGTTCACCAATGTGTGACCGAGATTATAGGAAGGAGCCTTGGCGTGACCGGCGCCGAATTGATTGACCTGCTGTGTAGCCGGCGTGTACAGTGCGACACCCGGAACCCGCCACATGTTCCAGCACCGAATAGGACACTTCGTCCTGGCACTGACTGCTCTCCTGGCACTGGGCAACGGATTGCTCGTGGGTGCGATCAACGTCTCGGCTGCGCCGGGCGTTGCTGGGGTCGCCCACAGCCCGGCGCAAGTCGCTCCACAGGCACTATCGGCGAACCCCGCATTGAAGCGCGAGGTCTTCGGTTTCGCCCTGGGCAGCAGCCTCAGCGACCCAACGATCGGCTACTCGACCTGGAACTTCTCCCTGCTGACCACCGTCGCTTACTTCGGCCTTCACGTCCAGGACGACGGGACGTTCGCCGCGGACAGCTCCAGGACTGTTTGGGACTCAGGCCAGATCGGCGCCTTGGTCAGCAGTGCGCACGCGCACGGCGCGAGGGTCATCCTGACGATCGTCCTTCAGGACTTCGGCGCGGGCAACCCGCACATGTGCTCGGGTCTGTCGCACCAGTCGACCACGGTCGCGAACACTGTGGCCGAGGTCAAGGCCAAGGGAGTCGATGGAGTCAACGTCGATTACGAGGGACTGAACAACAGCTGCGGCACCTCCGACTCATCCTGGGCCCGTCACACGATGACCGGCTTCGCCGGAGCGCTGCGCTCCGCGTTGCCCGCGGGCTCCTACCTGTCAGTCGACACGTATGCGGGCTCCGCCTCAGACCCGATCGGCTTTTACGATGTCGCGGCCATGGCGCCGACCGTGGACTCGTTTTTCGTGATGGCCTACGACCTCGAGTACGCGAACTACAGGCGCTCGCCGCTCGGCTGCAGCAGCTTCTGCCTGAGCCCGACGGCGCCCCTCAACGGCTACTACTACAACGACACCTCGACCGCCGCCCAGTACGTGGCGACGGTGCCGGCATCCAAGGTCATCCTTGGCGTTCCCTATTACGGCCGCAAGGCCTGCGTCGCGGGTGCCACGCAAAATCAATATCCAACCGGCGCGGTGACCGCGGACACGTACCTCGACGCGTCCAGCGAGGGCACGGATCCCGCGGTTCAAGCAGGCAGCTACAGCGCGCATCGTGATCCGTACGATCCGGCGGGCCAGGAGCGTTGGGACACGTGGTTCAACACCTCGATGGGCTGCACACGTGAGCTGTACTGGGACGACGCGGTCTCGCTCGGACTCAAGTACGACCTGATCAACCGGACCAACCTGCGTGGGGTCGGCCTGTGGAACCTGAACTACGGTGGTGGCGCTCCGGAGCTGTGGAACGCGCTGGCCACGCACTTCGCCCTGGTGCCCGGGCAGCCGGGCAACCTGAGCGCGTGCGCCGGCGACTCTCGCGTCACCGTGAGCTGGACCGCCGCACCGACAACAGGTGGGCCCGTCACCTCATACCAGGTGACGGCGAGCCCCGGTGGTGCGAGCGTGAACGTTCCGGCCAACGTGACGCTGGCGGACATGATGGGTCTGACGCCGGGGACGGCATATACCTTTACCGTGCAGGCGATCAACGCCGGTGGGGCGGGGGTGGGGGCCATCACGAGCCCGGCGACGCCGACAACATCCACCTGCTCAACTCAGGCGCATCGGCGAGCTCTGGCTGCGTGACCGTGAACGGCAAGGCGGTGATGCCCTGGACCGCGAACGCGGGGCAGGAGACGTTCGTGACCATGCCGCCGGGAACCATAGGCGGGCCGGTGCGCGTGACAGTCAACTCTGGCCCTGCCGTGCGGGCGTCGCAGAGGGTGCGGTTCAACCAGTCGTTCAACGAGCTGTGGACGGCTCCGCCTGCCCAGGGGGCGACGACGAGCTACTTCAGCTGGTACGACAAGGCATCAGCCGGAATGGTGAGCGACAACATTCACCTGCTCAATCCAGGAGGGGCGAGCGCCAGCGTCACCGTCAGCCTGCCGGGGGCGAGCCCGCAGTCGGTCACGGTCGGTGCAGGCGGCGGAGCCTACGTCACCTTCCCGCGCGGCACCATCGGCGGGCCCGTGACGGTGACCTCGACCCAGCCGGTGATCGCGTCGCAGCGTGTGCAGTTCAACAGCACGTTCAACGAGGTGTGGAGTCAAACGGTGGCGGCTACGGCCAGCTACTTCAGCTGGTTCGACAAGGCCTCGGCGGGGATGGTGGCGGACAACATCCACCTGCTCAATCCGGGCGCCGGCGCGGCGAGCGTGACGGTCAGCCTGCCCGGAGGCAAAGCGCAAACGGTTAGCGTCGGTCCCGGCGCGGAGGCCTATGTGACCTTCCCGGCGGGCACGATCGGGGGCCCCGTCAAGGTGAGCTCGAGTCAGCTGGTGCTGGCCTCGCAGCGCGTGCAGTACAACCAGTCTTTCAATGAACAGCCCGCACAGACCGCCTCCGAGGCTGTGGGTGCTGGATTCTTCAACTGGTACGACCGGGCGTCGCCCGGAATGGGTGGCGACAACATCCACGTGTTCAATCCGGGCACCGGGGCCGCCAGCGTGACTGTCAGCGTGCCAGGAGCCAAGGCGATCACGGTAAGCGTCGGCTCCGGTGCGGAGTCTTACGTCAGCTTTCCCGCGGGTACGATCGCCGGCCCGGTGACGGTGAGCTCGAGCGCGCCGATCCTGGCCTGGCAGCGGGTCCAGTACTACCAGACGTTCAACGAGATCTGTGCAGGCTAGCTCTATCTGAGGGGCCGCAGGCTTTAACACAGGCGCCCGTTGAACTGCAAGGTTGGGTTCGGAGACTTGTTTGTTAGAGTGTCCCGCGGCTCATTGCAAAGGTTCATGAACCGACTCACCACGGCGCTCGTGGTCTTGGTCGTCTTGGCGGCTGTTGCACTGCTCGCGCCAATCGCGGCCGATTCCCTGAAGCCCTCATCACATACCTCGCTGGTCAACACAGCTCAAGGCGCAGCGCCGGCCCCGGCTGTGATGGCGAATGCGCCACTCCAGCGCGAGGTGTTCGGGTTCGTCAACGACAACAACCTGGGTAGCTCCAGCGTGGGGTACAGAACGTGGAACTTCAGCCTGTTGAGCACGGTCGCGTACTTCGCCCTGCACGTGAACAGCGGAGACGGAGCCCTGGTCAGGGACAACAGCTGGAACATCTATCACTCCCCGACAATGGCCTCATTCGTCAGCGCGGCACACGCCGCGGGCACGAGGGTCATCGTTTCCGTAAATCTTCACGGCGACACATACGTGTGTCAGGGCCTGACCGATGTCAACGCCGGACACACGATCGGGGAGATCGTTGGCGAGTCGACCGGAAGCGGCCTGGACGGCATCAACATCAACTACGAGGCGAGCAACATCGTGTGCCCCAACGGGCTGACGACACGAGACCAGCTCACCGCGTTTACGAAGAATTTGCGCGCGGCGATGCCGGCCGGCGCCTATCTCGCGATCGACTCCTTCTCTGGTTCAGCCGAAGACAACACCGGGTTCTTCGACGTCACCGGTTTGGCGCCGTACGTCGACGCCTTCTTTGTCATGGCCTACGACATGGATTGGGCCAACTACAACGAGGCCCCGCTCAACTGCGCGTCTTACTGCTTCAGCCCCGTGTCGCCGCTGAACACCTACCGCTTCAACGTCACCAAGTCGATGTCCCAGTACACGGCGCGCGTCCCGTCGAGCAAGGTCATCCTGGGCCAGCCGTACTACGGCAGCCGCGGTTGTGTCGGAAACCTGACCGATGCACATCAGGCCCTGGTCAGCAATTACGTCCACACGACCTACCTCTATGCCTCCACCATCCGGTCGCAGTCCGGCGTCTCCAACTTCTCTTCCCACCGTGATCCCCAGGAGGGGGTCGGCGAGTGGGACACCTGGTACGACTCGGACTGGAGCTGCAACCGCGAGCAATATTTCGACGACTCGGTTTCGCTCAGCTACAAGTACGACGCCGTCAACAGGTTCGACCTGCGCGGGGTGGGCATCTTCACCCTCGACTACGGCGGAGGGGCGCCCGAGCTCTGGAATGCGTTGGTCACGCATTTCACGACGATCCCCGGCCTTGTCGGCGACCTCGCCGCTTGCGCGGGCAGCGCATCGGCGTCTGTCAGCTGGACGGGGGCGCCGACCGCAGGGGGACCGATCACCAGCTACCAGGTGACGGCCAGCCCCGGCGGAGCCACCCTCACCGTCCCGGGCAACGCGACCTTCGCGACCTTCACGGGCCTGACCGCCGGCACCGCCTACACGTTCACGGTCCAGGGCATCAACAGCACCGGGCCGGGAGTGGGGCGGACCACGGACTTCGTCATTCCGGTCGCGGCCACGGTCGCGACCAGCTACCTCAACTGGTACGACAAGGCCTCACCCGGCGTGCTCGGCGACAACGTCCACATCCTCAACTCCGGTGCGACGGCGAGCACCGGCTGCGTGATGGTGAGCGGCAAGGCCGTGGCTCCGTGGACCGCGAGCGCCGGCCAGGAGATGTACGTGACGATGCCCGCCGGAACGATCGGCGGCCCGGTCGTCGTGACAGTAACGTCGGGGCCCGCCGTGCTGGCCTCGCAGCGCGTGCAGTTCAATCAATCCTTCAACGAGGTCTGGGCCGCGAGCGCGGCGCAGGCGGCGACGACCAGCTACTTCAACTGGTTCGACAAGGCGACGCGGGGCATGCTGAACGACAACATCCACGTCCTCAACCCGGGGGGCACGGCGGCCGACGTCACCGTCGAGCTGTCAGGGGCGGTCTCGCAGCTGTTGAGCGTCGCTCCCGGCGCCGAGGTCTACGCGACGTTCCCGGCGGGCTCGATCGGCGGCCCTGTCAAGGTGACCTCGAGCCAGCCGGTGCTTGCCGCCCAGCGCGTGCAGTACAACCAGACCTTCAACGAGGTCTGGGCCCTCAACCCTGCCCAGGCGAGCGCGACGAGCTACTTCAACTGGTACGACAAGGCTTCGCCGGGGATGTTGAACGACAACGTCCACCTGCTCAACCCGGGGACCACGAGCGCCGATGTGACGGTGAGCCTGGCGGGCGCAGCGCCGCGGTCGGTCAGCGTCGGTCCGGGCGCGGAGACCTACGTCTCGTTCCCGCAGGGCACGATCGGCGGGCCGGTCACCGTGACCGCGACCCAGCCGGTGCTGGCCTCGCAGCGCGTGCAGTACTACTCGTCGTTCAACGAGGTCCCGGCGCTGATTGCGGGCAAGGCCGCAACCGCGAGCTACATCAACTGGTACGACAAGGC